>OAWT01000005.1_pt1 | contig 327434 bp, 239 predicted proteins | sample 1477031 | NCBI WGS metagenome assembly OAWT01 (sample SAMEA2580263, study PRJEB22360) | human gut metagenome | biome: human gut; feature: human-associated habitat; material: faeces | place: Denmark | collected 2008/2010
TCGGTCTCCTTTTTTATTGTATTGCTAATTGATTCTACGCTCTCAGGGGCTATGCACCCCTGCCGCTGGGGCAAACCCGCAGTGGTTTTTTCATGGGAAACACACTGCGAAGTTGCACTTCTAAGTTGAATTTGCAGCCTGAAAAAGAATTGAAAATAAATTTTCAGGCTTTTCCTTATAGTGAAAATAAATTTTCATTGGCGGGAAAATATATTTTCACCGTAGGGAAATTTTTGTTTCATCAGTAGGAAACCTTTGTTTCGATATCGGAAAATTCTTTCTTTGTTTGGTTGCAATTTATCTTATGCTTACTTTTGCCCAAAAACAAAATATGACTGAAACCATCGCATACATTAAGGAATCATTGAGGGATCTATACCCATCCTCCGAGGTCAGCAGCCTGGTTCGTTTAATTATGGAGCGGGTTTGTAATATTCAGCCGCATCATTTTTTATTTTGTAAAGACAAAGAACTGCCAGAAAGCGAAAAAAGCCGGATTCATGACATAGTCGAACGTTTGAAGCAGATGGAGCCTATCCAATACATATTAGGGACGGCCGATTTCTACAGCCTTCAGTTCGAAGTGGACCCGTCCGTCTTGATACCGCGCCCGGAAACCGAAGAACTGGTCGAGCAGGTCATCCTCGACAATGCAGATAAAAAGATCAAGATATTGGATATCGGAACGGGAAGCGGCTGCATAGCTGTCACACTCCGGAAGCATCTGAAAAAAGCTAGCGTGATTGCGACGGACATTTCAACGGAAGCGCTCGCAACCGCCCGCCGGAATGCCAAACGCAACAACACAACGGTCACTTTCATCCAGACAGATATCCTGGACCCGGAGAAAGCGGAAATGGACATCCCGTTCATTCTGGACGTCATCGTCAGCAATCCGCCCTACATCAAGGAGGAAGAAAAAAAAGACATGGAGCGGAACGTGCTGGACTACGAACCACACCTGGCTCTTTTCGTCCCTGACAACGACCCGCTGCTCTATTATTGGCATATCGCCCATTTCGGAAAGAAAAAACTGAGAAGAAACGGCCGTCTCTACTTCGAAATCAATGCGGCATGCGGCAATATGGTTGTCGAGATGCTGGAGGAAGAAGGCTACAAGAATATCGAATTGATCCAAGACCTGTCAGGCAGGGACCGGATCATAAAAGCACGCAAATGAAACAAATCAGTGAATCTGAAATGCTTCACCGGGCAGCCGCCTACTGTTCTGCCAGCGAACGCTGCATCCAGGATGTCGAAAAGAAAATCAAAGCGGCGGGATTGGCCGGGGAAGAAAGCGACCGGATCGTCTCCCGCCTGCTACAAGAACGTTTCATCGACGAAAGCCGTTTTGCACGCTATTTCGTAAACGACAAATTACGCTTCAACAAATGGGGACGTGCCAAGATCAACTACGAGATGCAGCGGAAAGGCATTCCGTCCAGTATCCGCTCGGAAGCGCTGGAAGGTATCGACGAACAAGAATATCGCTCCATCCTCCTTTCTCTCCTGAAAAGCAAAAAGAAAGCAACCCGTGGTAAGGACGATCGGGAGGTTTACGCCAAACTGCTCCGCTTCGCCGCCGGACGCGGTTTCGAAACAAGGGAAACAAGCCGCTGCCTGAAACAACTGTTCAACGGGAATGACTACGAGGATGATTTTGAATGACCTCCTCAACCTTTTCTATCCCCGCCTCTGCCTGCTTTGCCAGAGGTCTTTGATGGAAGGGGAAGAGCATATTTGCCTGCATTGTTCGAATCATTTGCCCTACACGCATTTTACGGATATGGAGACGAATCCGGTCTGTCTGCTTTTACAGGGAAAAACATCTTTCGTCGCCGCCACCGCTCTGCTCCACTTCACGAAAGGGGGCAGCGGGCAAAAGTTGATCCATTCCTTAAAATATCATGGGAACAAAAAACTCGGATACGAACTGGGACGCATGGCGGCTACCACCTACCGGGAGACAGGGCTGTTCGACACCATCGATCTCCTTTTGCCGGTCCCACTCCACCCGAAAAGAATGAGGCAAAGAGGTTATAACCAGTCGGAATGGATCGCACGCGGCATCCGGTCCGTCACCGGAATCGCGGTCGACACCTCTTCTCTGTCCCGCATCAAAAAGACCGAAAGCCAAACCCGCAAGCAGATATTCGAACGATCGGAAAATGTAGAGGACATCTTTCGTGTAGAGAACACCGACACGTTGAAAAACAAACACATCCTACTGGTGGACGATGTTATTACGACCGGTTCCACCATGAACGCCTGTGCAGAAGCTATGAAAGCCATATCCGGCATCCGGATCAGTATATTAGGCATAGCCGTAGCCTAAACTCACCCTAAACCTGTTATACAATATGTATGGCTTATTTTTTTGAAGAACTACAAGGTTATCTCATTCCCTTTGTCTACCTTTGCGGACTGATATAAACATATTTATTAGGTTGTATGAAAACACTGGAAAGATTAGTAGCAGAGAGATTATTAAAGATTAAGGCGGTCAAATTGCAGCCGGCCAATCCTTTCACATGGGCATCCGGTTGGAAATCACCAATCTACAACGACAACAGAAAGACACTTTCCTATCCGGAAATCAGAAGTTTCATTAAATTGGAACTAGCTCGCACCATCAGCGAAAAATACGAAAATGCCGATGCTATTGCCGGTGTTGCAACCGGAGCGATCGCCCAGGGGGCATTAGTTGCCGACCTGCTGGGTCTGCCGTTTGTGTACATCCGTTCAACTCCTAAAGATCATGGATTGGAAAATCTGATTGAAGGCGAACTGAAGCCAGGTTCAAAAGTCGTGATCGTAGAAGATTTGGTTTCTACAGGCGGTAGCAGTTTGAAAGCAGTACAGGCCGTCCGTAATTTCGGTTGCGACGTTGCCGGCATGGTTGCCATCTTCACGTATGGTTTCCCTGTTGCAGTAGAGGCTTTCAAAGAGGCAAAAGTAACACTGACGACTTTGAGCAACTACGATGCAGTCCTGGAAGAAGCATTGCGTACAGATTACATTGACGAATCCGAAATCGCAGTCCTTCAGGAATGGCGCAAAGATCCGGCAAACTGGAATCCCGAAGCAAAGTAAGTAGAAATGACTGAATTTGTTAGTGAAGTGAAAACGATCCCCTTTAACGAGGATCGTATTTTTAATATGCTGTCCGACCTATCCAACCTGGAAAAGGTGCAGGACCGCATACCTGAGGATAAGATTAAAGATTTCGAATTCGACAAAGACTCTTGCAGTTTTTCCGTCGCACCGGTAGGTAAGATAACCTTCCAGATCGTAGAACGTGAACCGAACAAAACGATCAAATTCACGACTACGAACTCTCCTGTTCCCCTGTTCCTCTGGATTCAACTGAAACAGGTGGAAGAGAACGACACACGGATGAAACTGACCGTTCGCGCCGAACTGAATCCGTTTATCAAACCAATGGTATCAAAACCGTTGCAGGATGCGATCGATAGAATATCGACCATACTGGCATCCCTGCCTTATTAATTGTATTTTTGATGGCTCAGAAACTTTGGGAAAAGAATGTTCAGGTAGACCAGGAAGTGGATACCTTTACGGTAGGCAAAGACCGTGAGATGGATCTCTATCTCGCCAAATACGACGTACTTGGCTCAATGGCTCATATCACCATGCTGGAAAGCATCGGGCTGCTTACCAAAGAGGAACTGACGGTCCTGCTTGCCGAACTGAAAAATATCTATGCCGTTGCCGACAGCGGCCAGTTTGTAATTGAAGAAGGCGTGGAAGACGTCCACTCGCAAGTGGAGCTGATGCTGACACGCCGTTTAGGTGACACGGGTAAAAAGATACACAGCGGGCGTTCACGCAACGACCAAGTATTGCTGGACCTGAAATTGTTCACCCGTGCACAGATCCAGGAAGTCGTGGAGCTCGTATCCGGCCTGTTCGAGGTGTTGATCTCACAGAGCAACCGGTATAAGGATGTGCTGCTTCCCGGATATACGCATTTACAGATTGCCATGCCGTCATCTTTCGGACTTTGGTTCGGTGCCTATGCCGAAAGCCTGGCCGACGATTTGCAGATGATGCAGGCTGCCTATAAGGTTTGTAACCGCAACCCGTTGGGCTCTGCGGCCGGATATGGTTCTTCTTTCCCGCTGAGACGCCAGATGACAACGGATTTGCTCGGCTTCGACTCGCTCGACTACAATGTCGTGTATGCCCAGATGGGACGCGGCAAGATGGAACGTACCGTGGCTTTTGCCATGGCGGGAATTGCGGCAACCCTTTCCAAACTGGCTTTCGATGCATGTATGTTCAATAGCCAGAACTTTGGTTTCATCAAGTTGCCGGACCAGTTCACGACAGGTTCCAGTATCATGCCGCATAAAAAGAATCCGGACGTATTCGAGTTGACGCGTGCCAAATGCAACAAGTTGCAAGGGTTGCCCCAGCAGATCACGCTGATCAGCAACAACCTTCCGTCGGGCTATTTCCGCGACCTGCAGATTATAAAGGAAGTATTCCTTCCCTCTTTCGACGAGTTGAAGGATTGTCTTCGCATGGTCACACACATGATGCGGGAAGTAAAAGTGAACGAGCACATTCTGGACGATGACAAATATGCACTCCTTTTCAGTGTGGAAGAAGTGAACCGCCTTGTGCTGGAAGGCGTACCTTTCCGTGATGCTTACAAGCAGGTTGGATTGAACATCGAAGCGGGTAAATTCATCCCTGTCAAGAAAGTTCACCACACGCACGAAGGAAGTATCGGAAATTTATGTAATGACCAAGTTTCCGCTTTGATGCAAAATATTATGGACGGTTTCGCGTTTAATAGAGTAAACGAGGCTGAACAACAGCTGTTATCCTAATAAACAATGAAACGATTTTTATTTTGCTTACTTATATTATTCGTTTGTTCATGTTCCAAATTCGAAGAATCGGACATTCCTTATGCACCGGTCTATTTGGAAATAGACCTGCGCTTTGGCGACAATGATCTGGTAGGCATGTATCATCACAAATCCATCACCAAAGCCCGTACCGCCGAAGAAAGGACGGGCTTTTCCGGTGTTTTGGTCGTATGTGGGATCGACAATTACGGGAATGCAACCTACTATGCATTTGACTTGTGCTGCCCCCACGAAGCCAAAAAGAATATCATCATAGAAGCCGACAATGCAGGAAAAGCGATTTGCCCGGAATGCGGAACCGAATATGACATCGGTTATGGGACCGGAGCACCGACAAAGGGTGTATCGCAATATCCATTAAGAAAATATTATATGGCTCCAATATCGTCCGACAGACAGGAATGGGTTGTGAGAAACTAAAAAAATGCAGGACAAAGCATTTTTTTATTCCAAATATTTGCAGAAACAAAAATTTCATCTACCTTTGCACTCGCAAACGAAAACAATGCAACAATGCGGAAGTAGCTCAGTTGGTAGAGCATAACCTTGCCAAGGTTAGGGTCGCGGGTTCGAGTCCCGTCTTCCGCTCATCTCTTAAGAGAAAGGGATGCTCGAATGGTGGAATCGGTAGACACGAAGGACTTAAAATCCTTTGGCCATTGCGGCTGTGCGGGTTCAAGTCCCGCTTCGAGTACACAAGTTTGAGCAAATATGTTTTGCGGAAGTAGCTCAGTTGGTAGAGCATAACCTTGCCAAGGTTAGGGTCGCGGGTTCGAGTCCCGTCTTCCGCTCGCTTCCAAAAGGCCTCGTTATTCTTAGGAATAGCGGGGCTTTTTACTTTCCTACCATTTGCTTTTGCCACATGAATGCGTATCTTTGTGAAGTTCGCTTTGGTACATATAAAAGAAGATTTACAATCTCTATTCGGTTGTAATGTCGATATTGTCCGATTGCGTGATCACATGGATTCTTTTTTGAGAAACCGCATTGAGAAGGAGGGGATTTATGTGTGATACTGAATTAATCCGTTCCTCCTTTCCATAAACACCAATAATACAAAAGAGAACGACACCCAACATTTTCTGTTGTCATCAGTCTAATAAACAATACATTAACCGGTGTCAATGTAGGTTTGGAGGTCGACACCACATCGACACCTTTTTGTATCCGGAGACTTCGCCTGGAGTCAGCCTGTTCTCATTAACAACTAATCCGGAACCTACCATAAACTACTTCAAAAGTCATAGTGAACTAATTCATGACATATTATATATTACTTATATGTAGTACTATCTATTATAGACACATAGTACTACATATTACCAATAGGTAGTACCACCTATTGCCAACAGGCAGTAACTATCTATATCTACTTTACTATATGCTATCATTTAGTTCTTGGCATGTTTTGAGTTAGTTGATTACAGGAAACGGGATAGTTGGCAGATTACTTGTCTACACATGGTGATGTGTCAGAAAAAGGTGCCGATGTGGTGTCGACCTAAAAACTTACATCGACACCAGCTAATATATTATTTATCAAATAGATGTCAACATAGAATGCCAGGTGTCGTTCTATGTTGCATTTTTCTTCGTACAAAAAGTACAACAGAAGGCTGTGAATCCATTTCTTTTGAATATAAGTTGCTTTACTCCTCTCATTACGCAACTTCAGGATTCGTAGAATTAGATATATCCCCGGTATTTAACAAAGCTAGAAAGGCAAATGCCATAGTCCTTGAAAGACTATGGATATATAATTGTAGTTTTCAAAGACTTTTTTAGAATGAAGCCCTTTTTAATACAATCCTTTCACAAAATTAAAGGATGTATTTCTCACATGCAAGTTTTTTTCACGAAAAAACTCCATAGTCTTTCAAGGACTATGGAAGTTATATATAAATCTAATCAATTAGGCCTATGATATAAAAAAAACAAAAAAAGAGAGTGCTTTTAAAGCAACAACAGTTAACGTAGAATCTATAATTCCGTAAAGAACATGATCAAAAATGAATTAAATCAAAAATTACCATTAACATGCATCGTGTGTGCATTACTATCTGGGACAAATTATCTTTATGCCAACGACAAATGGTCAGACAGACATGAAAAAGGAATACTCCCTACAGTAGAAAAGTTTATAGAAAAAGAAGGAATCCACGTAAATGGAACAGTGCGAGATGCACAAGGAGAACCTCTTTCAGGAGTGAATATCGTGATAAAAGGGCAGACCGTCGGCACGACAACCGACATAGATGGCAATTACTTTTTAGAAGTCCCGAGCCGAAGTACTGTATTGGTATTCTCTTACATCGGATTTGAAGAGCAAGAAGTTGTTGTCGGCAATCAAATCAACATCAACTTGAACATGCGGGAAATTTCAACAGGTTTGAATGAAGTGGTTGTAGTCGGTTACGGATCACAAAAACGAGCTTCAATAGTAGGTTCGATCACAACCATCGAACCTCAAGTATTAAGCCAAGGTACAACACGTGCCTTGAGTAACAATTTGGCAGGAAATGTAGCTGGCGTAATTGCCGTGCAACGATCAGGCGAACCGGGATCAGACGGTTCCAATTTTTGGATCCGCGGTATTTCATCTTTCCAAGGAGCAGGAACCAGTCCGTTGGTATTGGTCGACGGCATTGAACGAACACTCGATGACTTGAACCCGGCTGAAATCGAATCATTTTCCGTGCTAAAAGATGCATCTGCTTCAGCCGTTTATGGAGTACGTGGAGCAAACGGGGTTATTCTGGTGCAAACTAAACGTGGAAAATTAGGGAAACCCACAGTCAACGTCCATTTCGAACAAAGTTTCACCCAACCGACAAAATTACCCAACTACATCGGTTCAGCAGAGTATCTGACATTATTGAATGAAATAGCAAAAGATAACGGCCAACAGCAATCTCCCTATTCGCAGGAAACGATCAATCACTACATAAATCGAGATGACCCGGATTTATATCCGGATGTAAATTGGATGGACCTGATTACGAAAGACTTTGCCATGAATCAACGCGCGGATATTACAGTCAACGGAGGTTCCGACATTTTACGCTATGCAGTGGTCGGATCATATTATGGCGAACAAGGCATTTTCGAACGTGACAAGAGCCAAAGCTGGAATAGCGGAACGCATCTGAATAAATTCAACTTACGCTCGAACGTAGACATCAACATCACAAAAACAACGCAACTGACAGTCAGTGTCGGTGGTTATCTACAGGAGATGAATAAAATGGCAATATCTTCTGATGATGCATTTTCGGGAGCATTCGAAACCCCTCCATTCATACATCCGGCCTATTATAAGGAGGATGACAATATCTATTTTCCGGTAGTCAACCAACGGGTGAATCCGTACGTACAGGTTACTCAAAAAGGGTATGCGACGACCTCCCAAAGTAAAATCGAATCATTGTTTGCATTAGAGCAAGACTTGAAATTTATTACTCCTGGACTGAAAATAAAGGGAATCTTCTCATTTGACCGCTATTCCTGGTCAGGCGTGACTCGTTCAAAAACACCGGATTTATATCAGCCAGCCACACAACGCGATGAAAATGGGAACCTGATTTTGAACATATCCAGTTACGGACAACAATTTTTGAGTACTTCTGAAGACAATGACTGGGGAAACAAAGCAACTTATGTGGAACTGAATTTAAATTATGAACGAACATTCGGAAAACATCAAGTAGAAGGCTTGTTCTTGTATAACCAACGAGATTACCAACAATTCGAAGAATCGTACGATATTGTGCCTTATCGGCGTATGGGTATTGCCGGACGAGCATCATATACCTATGACAATCGATATATTGCAGAGCTTAATTTCGGTTATAACGGATCAGAGAATTTCGCAAAAGGGTATCGTTTCGGATTTTTCCCTTCTGTCGCAATAGGTTACTTGCTCTCAGAAGAAAAGTTTATGGAACCATACAAAGACACGTTCAGCAAAATCAAGTTTAGAGGATCATTCGGTCTGACGGGTAACGACCAGTTAGATGGACGTCGCTTTGCTTATCAGACAACATTGGGAGAAGATGGAACGGGTTACGACTGGGGAACCAACGGACAATATTATCATCGTAATTCCCGCTTTGAAGGTGATTTCGGGATTCCTAATTTGACATGGGAAACCGTATCGAAAACCAATGCCGGATTCGAGTTGGGTTTATGGAATATGATTGATTTTCAAGTGGATTATTTCTTTGAACACAGGTATAACATCTTCATGAAACGAAACAATATTCCGACATCAGCGGGATTCAGAAATACACCATGGGCCAATTATGGAAAAGTGAATAACCAGGGAATCGATTTAGCACTAAACGTAAATAAACAAATCAATAAAGATCTATATGTAGGCTTTCGAGGTTCCTTTACATATGCCCAGAATAAAATTATCGAACAGGATGAAGCATTAGGTGTTATGGGGACGAATCGTCAACGGACAGGAGAAAAAGTCAACCAGCTATTCGGGTTAGTCGATGAGGGACTGTTTACTTTTGATGATTTCCAAAAAGATGCCAACGGTGATTATCTGGTTGCCGAGAACGGCGGTTACGTTGTAAATAAGGATATTCCGGCCCATACATTCGGTCCGGTTCGCCCCGGTGACATTAAATATAAAGATGTAAATGGAGATGGAGTGGTCAGTTCTTTGGACGAAACAGCCATCGGAGGAACATACGATCCTCAGATCGTATATGGATTTGGTGCCAATATGCGCTATAAAAATCTGGATTTCAATATATTCTTCCAAGGGAATGGGATGACCTACGGATTTAAAGGAGGTTGTAGTAACAAGTTCACACCCGGTGAGACAATGGGTGCTATGGGGAATATCCTGACTAATTATCAAGACCGTTGGACTGTTGAAAATCCGAGTCAAGATGTGTACTACCCACGCCTGACATGGGGAAAAAGCGAAAATAATGTTCGAAACTCTACATGGTGGTTAGAAAACATGAGTTTTCTTCGGGTAAAAGATATAGAAATCGGCTATACATTCCCAAAATCCTGGGTACGACAGATCGGTCTGTCAAACATTCGGTTATATGCGAAAGGCAGCAATCTGTTCACTTTCTCGAAATTTGATTTATGGGATCCCGAGGTCGACACAGCCGTAGGTACAAAGTATCCGATAATGAAATCATTTTCAGTAGGTTTTGATGTTAATTTCTAAAAATAAGAAAAATGAAAAAAACAAAATTTGGCAAGTATATTGGTTTGGCAGCATTATGTATGTGTTTAAACGGATGCACGGATTTTATAGACAATGCACCGGACGACATTATTACAATAGACATGATATTCGATGACAAAACCCGGACAGAAGACTGGCTTGCCGGTGTTTATCAAGGTATTAGGGATCCATATTGGGATTACACACGTTATGATGCATTCGAAATCCTGGCAAATGATATCACTCCTTCACAGGGTTGGTTGCCCTATTGGGGAAGTGACTGCGGATTAGGGTTTCGCGTAGGACAGTGGGAACCTAATTCCGGTTGGAGCGGATCCTATTGGACAATGTCCAAATATATTCGACAGGCCTATATTTTCATGGATAACGTAAAGGCTTTACCCAAACAAAACGTGACGGAAAGTGACGTGGAAACGATGAAAAACGAATGTCGTTTCATGATCGCGTATTACTATTGGATGATGACTTTGGCTTATGGAGCTGTTCCTTATTACGATGATGACATGACTTCGGATTCTCCGGATCTAATGCGTGGACAGAAGAGTTTTGAATGGATGGTCGACTGGCTAGATAATCAATTCTTGGAATTGTCGAAAGTCCTCCCGGACAGTTGGAGTACTTTATATGGCGGCCGCGCAACTAAATTAGCAGCATTGGCACTTCGTGCCCGCGTATTGTTATTTGCAGCAAGTCCGTTGGTAAATGGGAATGAATGGTATCTCGGTTTTAAAAACTCTGACGGAGAAAACCGTTTCAGCCAAACTTATGATGCAGGCAAATGGAAAAAAGCGGCTGATGCGTGCAAACTATTGATCACCGAAGCCGAAAAACAAGGAAAAGGGTTATATATCACAAATGACAAAGAAAGTGGCAAAGTGGATCCTTTCATGTCTTGTTACGGAGCTACAATGCGGACAGAAGGTGAAGGAAACAATGAAATTCTTTGGTTCCGTCCAAAAGGGACCTATGGAGATTGGGAGCAGCACGGAACCCCACGTGGTTGTGGTGGCAATGGCGGTTTAGGAGTCACCCAATCGCTAGTAGATGCTTTCTTCATGGAAGACGGTACGGAACCTATACTGGGATATAATGCAGACGGCAGTCCGCAGATCAATCCGAATGCGCCATTATATAGTGAAAAAGGATTTTCTACAGAGCCTGAATATAGAGAGACCGATTATTATTTAATGGATGGTTACAATGATAATAATTATCCGGATGTGACACCGGAACGTGACGGAAAGCGCCTGATTGTACAGCCCAATACATTTAACATGTATTGTCATCGTGAACCTCGCTTCTATCTGACTGTCGTATGGAACGGGCAATGGTTCAAATGGGAAAATCGTAATACGAATTTTTTGTATGGAGGACCGGATGGAGGACCGACACACGATGCTCCGCAAAACGGTTACCTAAACCGCAGTCGAGTGTCATTGGATTACATTCCTCGTGATAACAACCACCCTTATCGTCCTGCTATCATTTTCCGTATGGCTGAGGCTTACCTCAGTTATGCAGAAGCCCTAAACGAATGTTCGGAACGCATGAGTTATGAACAAGAAATACTCAACAACTTAAATAAGATCCGGCATCGGGCAGGTATTGCCGAATATGGAACCGGTACGGATGAGAATGGTTTTACCCGCATTAAAATCAATTTCGCCGACCAAAAAGAAGTGCGACGTTTAATACACAAAGAACGACGAGTGGAATTTGTGGGTGAAGGTATCCGTTATCATGATTTACGTCGCTGGAAAACGGCTCATTATGGTATCGGTAACATGAATGAGCAGGGTGAAAACCCGGATTGGGGCGTTAATGGTCCAGATCATGGGATGAACTATTATGGAACCGAGTATACAGATCAAGGAGATAACGCATTCTTTAAACGCACAAAGTACATGGATCGCGTTTACCCTCGTAAATTCTATTGGTATCCAATACATCAATCAGAAATAGACAAGGATCCCACATTGGTTCAAGGTCCATTCTGGCTTGGAGAGTAAAATAGCATAGTACAGATAAAAAGAACTATTAAAAAAGGGGCTGGTCATGCGACAGCCCCTTTTTATTTTCCTATAAAAAACTTTTCTTATCCCTTTAATGCTTCATCCATTGCAGCAGCAGCCTTACGACCGTCACCCATTGCCAGGATTACGGTTGCGCCACCACGGACGATATCGCCACCCGCATATACATCAGGCAAGGCAGAGCGCATATTTTCTTCATTCACCACGATCGTTCCCTTTTTGCTTACTTCCAATCCTTGAAAAGCACGCGGGATAAGCGGATTGGGAGAAACACCGACGCTGACAATCACTTCATCCACATCAATTGTTTCGATCGCCCCTTCGACTGGTACAGGACGACGACGTCCGGAAGCATCCGGTTCACCCAGCTCCATCTTCTGCAAGCGCATCTGTTTGACACGGCCCCGTTCGTCACCAAGATATTCGACCGGATTATGCAAGGTCATAAACTCCACACCTTCTTCTTTGGCATGTTTCACCTCCTCCAACCGGGCGGGCATCTCTTCTTCACTACGGCGATAAACGATCATGGCACGTTCGGCACCCAAGCGGCGAGCAGTACGGACCGAGTCCATCGCCGTATTGCCACCACCGATGACAGCCACTTTCTTACCCTGCAAGACAGGCGTATCACTATCCGGATTGGCTGCATCCATCAGATTGACACGTGTTAGGTATTCGTTGGAAGACATCACCCCGACCAGGTTCTCTCCCGGAATATTCATAAAGTTAGGAAGCCCAGCGCCGCTGGCAGCGAAGATCCCCTTGAAACCATCCGTATGCAAGTCGTCATAGCTGATCGTCTTACCTACAATACAATTTGTCAGGAACTTCACACCCATCTTGCGCAGCCCTTCAATTTCTACATCCACAATCTTATTCGGCAGGCGGAATTCGGGAATACCGTATTTCAACACACCACCGATTTCGTGCAAAGCTTCGAATACCGTCACGTCATAGCCGCGCTTTGCCATATCACCGGCAAACGAAAGGCCGGCGGGACCTGAACCGACAACGGCAATCTTAATGCCGTTCTTCTCCGCTACTTCCGGAACGGAAATGTTTCCACTCTCCCGTTCATAATCGGCGGCAAAACGTTCCAAGTAACCGATAGCGACAGCCGGTTTCCCCATCTTCAAATGAATACACTTGCTCTCGCACTGCTTTTCCTGCGGACATACACGACCGCAAACAGCCGGCAACGCGCTTGTTTCCTTCAGCACTTTAGCCGCTTCCAGAAACTCGCCCCGCTCGATGTTCTTCACAAACGTCGGGATATTGATACTTACCGGACATCCTTGCATACAAGTCGGATTCGGACAGTCCAAACAACGCTGGGCCTCCTGTATGGCCTGCTCTTTCGTCAATCCGAGGTTCACCTCTTCAAGACGGGTATGGCTACGGTATTCCGCATCCAGTTCATTCATTTCCACACGGGGAATATCCGTGCGTTCTTTATTTTTTTTGCTTTTACGCAGTGCTTCTCTCCACGGTTCGGCACGACGGGCAGCGATCAGTTCTTCTGTTGTCATTTGTTTACTGTGGTTTTGTTATTTCTTTTCAATATCTTTATAAGCACCGAGGCGCATCAACATTTCATCGAAGTCTACCTGGTGAGCGTCGAACTCCGGTCCATCCACACAAACGAACTTCGTTTTCCCTCCGACCGTAATACGGCAAGCGCCGCACATTCCGGTCCCGTCCACCATAATCGTATTCAGAGAGGCGACTGTCGGGATCTCGTATTTCTTCGTCAGGGCAGAGACGAATTTCATCATGATAGCCGGACCGATCGTCACACACAGATCCACCTTTTCACGGTTGATCACACTTTCCACGCCATTCGTCACCAAACCTTTTGTACCGTAAGAACCATCGTCTGTCATCACGATCACCTCATCGGAATTGGCGCGCATCTGCTCTTCCAAGATAACCAGGTCCTTCGTACGGGCGGCCAGCACTACGATCACACGGTTGCCCGCTTTGTGGAAAGCCTCTACAATCGGTAATAAAGGAGCCACACCGACACCACCTCCGGCACATACGACCGTACCGACTTTCTCGATATGGGTAGCTTGCCCCAACGGACCGACAAGATCGGTAATATAGTCGCCGGCATTCAGTTCGCATATCTTCTTTGACGAACCGCCTACAGCCTGGATCACAAGTGTGATAGTTCCTTTCGTGGTATCAGCTCCGGCAATGGTCAGGGGAATACGTTCGCCCTTCTCACCCACCTTCACGATAACAAAGTGGCCTGCCTTACGGGAGCGGGCAATCAAAGGTGCTTCCACTTCCAGTTTCACTACGTTGGCAGAGAAATGTTCTTTACTTACAATTTTATTCATTATAATCGCTACTATTGATAGTTAGTCTTGTTGATTTGGTTGCAAAAATACATCAAAAAACTGGATAGCACAGTATTTTGCCAAATAAAAAGGAGTTATTCGAACAAACCTTCGTCACGAACCAACATCAAAATAGCCGAATGGGGAACAATCAGGAACTTCTCTTCATTAAAATTAATCTCGTAGGCCGCATTCTGCAGAAAGACAGCCAAATCGCCTTCATGTGCCTGTAAAGGGAGGTAATGCACCTCTCCCTCTTTCTTCTTTTCCCATACTTCATGTTCCTCGCTCTGGGAAGGAAGCGGGAAGCCGGGACCAACCTTGATGATATAGCCGCTCTGGATCTTCTCCTGCTGGACGGTAGGCGGCAGGTACAATCCGGATTTTGTCTGACTCTGCGGGTTCTTCGGCTTGATAAGCACCTTGTCACCCACCATCAGGAACTTATCTATGTCTTTCTGATCTATTGCTAATTGCATGACTTTTATGTTTATGATATTTTAGAGAACAAAGATATAAAATACGTTGCATAAAAAAAGCTGCTTCCCTTTCCGAAAGCAGCTTTTCCTGAACAAAAGAATCTACACGTCAGATAGCACGTCCTTTAAACACATTGGACTGATCCGAAGGATACAGATAACCACTAAACGAAATACGATTGCTGTTGAAGTTCGGACTCACAGTTGCCGTACATTTGTTCGTACCTTTCACCATACGGATTGTCACATTGGCGGAGACTGCAACACCTTGTACCATCATACTGAATGTAACATTTCCTTTTTTGTCTGTTTTCATCTCTATATTCGAAGCACTGCCGTCAACCGTGATACCTCCGATCCCGTTCGGACCGGAGACAGGACCGTTAAACGCCAGTTGGATAGTCGCCCGGTCACCTTTCATGGAAACAAAGTTCGTGCTTGGAGTCACATAGACGAATTGTCCACGTTTGAACTCGACACGTTCGGCTTCCAATACAAAATCTTTCTCTTTCAGTGCTTGTACACCTTGCTCAAACAAAGCCATCTGTTCGGCTGCTTCGGCAGCTTTCTTTGCTTCTTTTTCTGCTTTCTTTGCGGCCTTCTCGGCAGCTTTATCCTGCTGGGCCATCATTGTCCCTGCGCTAAAAAGCAGGACAGCCAGTAATAATAATACTCTTTTCATACTTCTCATTCTTTTAGTTGAAACCTAATCAATCTACTTTCATATAGTAGACAAACAAGATACTAAAAAGTTCAATCCGAATTCTTACTTTTCATGTTTTTAACATGATACCACAAAAAGAGCCAGGCAGTTACAGCCGCAACAAAATCAGAGAAGGGAGCGGCATACCAGACACCATCCAAGCCCCAAAAGCGGGAGAACAGCAACATCGCCGGTATCAGGAACAATACTTGGCGGCTCAAACTCAAAAACATAGCTTTCCAGGCAATCCCGATACTTTGGAAAAACTGGCTGATCGAGATCTGCGAACCGACAACCACAAACACCAGCAAGCTGATCCGCAAGCCATTTGCCGTCACATCCAACAAATCAGGATCGTTCGTAAAGGCACGGGCGATCAGTTTCGGAAACGCCACGCTACAAAAGCAGCCGACTCCCATGATAATGGTAGCGGTTATAATGACCAGACGTAGCGTTTCCTGGACACGCTCGTATTTCTTTGCCCCGAAATTGAAGCCGACAATCGGCTGCATCCCCTGCGCGATCCCGATAATCAGCATCACCAAAAGCATCCCAACGCTGGTGATAATGCCGTTTGCCCCCAGTGCCAAGTCGCCCCCGTATTGCTTGAGCGCATAGTTCTGGATCACCACCACCAAACTTCCCGCCAACTGCATGGCAAAAGGCGAAACGCCGATCGTCAGGATATTCCAGACCACATGCTTTTCCAGCTTGAACGTCCCTTTATGAAAACGGACGATACTGTCTTTCTGGACAAAATGGTTCATGACAAAAAGCGTGCAGAGCAGCATCGAGATGATCGTCGCGATGGCAGCCCCCTTGATCCCCATATCCAGCCAGAAAATGAAAATAGGATCGAGTATCACGTTGGTTATCGCCCCGATCAGCATGGTAAACATCGCTTTCTTCGGATAGCCGGAAGCACGCATGACAGCGTTGAAGCCAAAGCTGAGGGAAGTCAGTAGTGTCCCCGGAACCACGATATTCAGATAGTCCTGTGCATATGGGATGGTCTGTTCGCTTCCCCCGAAAGCCAGTAATAAATCTTTCATCCAGATCATGCAGGGAACTACTGTCGCAAGCGTTATGATGAATGTCAAGGTGAAAGCATTCCCCAATACCTTTTCCGCCATCTCATTCTCCCTTCGTCCCAGATAGATGGAGACACGCGTCGCAGCCCCCGCCCCGATGAGCATTCCGAACGCCTGGAGGAACAACAGAATAGGGAATGTCAGCGTCAATCCGGCCATTGCCAGCGGACCGACTCCCTGACCGATAAAGATACGGTCGACAATATTATAAAGAGCATTCACCATTGTACCGATCACTGCCGGTATCGCATAATGCAACAACAACCGGCCGATCTTCTCATGCTCCAGCCGCCATGTTATTTCGTTTGCCATATTTATTCCTTTTAATCTTAAACAAAACTTTTATTTCCTACCGGGAAAAATTTATTGTCATAAGCGAGAAACGTTGTTTCCATGTCCATAAAAACTTTTTCTCATGCTGATAAGAGAGACAAGCTCCGCCACTGTCCGAAGCTCTTCCCTACCTCCCTCAGGGAAAGCCACCACCAGTTCATGCGGACTCTTGCAAGTGATATTCAACTGCCCTTCTTTTACGGAAGAAGGACGGTAGCCATTACGGATCAGGGCATTTCCGACCCAATAAGAAGTTAGAAAGTCACCTTCCACACCGATGGGTGACGTGGGGGCTTCCGTATTCAACTTTCCGGTTGCCGGATCGAAGACGATTCCTTCCTTTCCGAAAAAGGATTCGAAAGCTCCGCTCATAATCAGGTCTTCGGGAGTCCCGCAAGCCATCGGGCGCCCTTTCTCCTGCAACCAAAGACAATCGCCCATTTGGATGGCCAAGTCCAGGTCATGGGTGGAAAGTAGGATGGCTTTCCGCCCGTCGGCAGCCAGGCGATGCAACAAGACCATTGTCTCGATACGGCTGGTCACATCCAAGAATGCCGTCGGCTCATCCAACAAGATAATCGGGCACTGCTGGGCGAGCGCTTTGGCTATCATCGCTTTCTGCCGTTCCCCGTCGCTCAGTTCCGAGACATAGTTATTGGCTTTATGAGCGATTCCGGCCGCTTCAAGCGACTGTTCGATAATCTCCCGGTCCTGTTTTTTCAACTGTCCGAAAAAACCGGTATAAGGATGCCTTCCCAACGAGACCAGTTCATATACGGTGATTCCCCCTGCATTCGTTTTTTCCGTCAGTACAACACCGACAGTCAGGGAAAAGTTCGCCTGCGAATAGCCGGAGAGCGGTTTCTCCATCAAGCGTATCTCCCCGCCAAGCGGAGGCTGGAAACCGCAAAGTGTACGGAGCAGTGTCGATTTGCCGGCTCCGTTCAGACCTAACAAACAGGTGACTTCGCCGGAGACGAGTCGCAGGTTCAGATCGTCATGGACCACTTTCCGTTTTCCACCTTTCAGCTGGTAACCGATGCTGAGTCCTTTTGTTTCTATTGCAGCTATGTTTGTCATACACCGATCAGTCAAAATATTGAATGTTCTTCCGGTTCACAATTACATAAATAATCACAGGCGCACCAAGCATCGGAGTCACGGCATTCAGCGGCAAAATACTATGAGTGCCCGGCAGTACCATCAGCAGATTACAAAGCAACGCGATGCAAGAACCGGTCAGCAACGTAACGGGAACCAGCATCTTGTGGTTGGATGATCCCAACATCAAACGTGCGACATGCGGAACAGCCAACCCGATAAAGGAAATAGGACCGCAAAAAGCTGTCGTAGTCGCAGTCAACAACCCCGTACACAGCAGGATCAGAATGCGCGTCCGCTTGATCTTGATTCCTAAATTGGCGGCATACATTTCTCCCAGTAGCAGTGCATTCAATGGCTTGATCAACAGAATCGCCAACAACAATCCTATACATGTAAAACATGCGAAATAGGGCAACTGTTGCAAGGAGACCCCGGAGAAATTTCCCAATCCCCACATGACAAACGCATGTACCTTGTCAGTCGAAGCATAATAATTCAGAACTGAAATCAATGAGGAGGCGAGATAACCGATCATAATACCGATAATCAGCAACATGACGTTATTCTTCACCTTCGCCGAAAAATAAATGATCAATCCTAAAATACAGGCCGCACCACTAAACGCAGCCATGATTACCGCCAGATAGCCGCTGATGGGCAAATCGGTCACCATGCTCAGCGAACCGCCGAAATAGAGCATGATCGCAGCGACTCCCAGATTGGCCCCGTCACTGATCCCCAAGATAGAAGGACCGGCAAGCGGGTTTCGGAACAATGTCTGTAGCAACAATCCGCTGACAGCCAGCGAAGCGCCCGCCAGCAATGCCGTCACAGCCTGGGGAAAACGGCTCTGCAACACAATATTCTGCCAGGCAAGCCGCTCCGTTCCTTCTCCCAGCAATATATTTACCACACTTTCGACCGGTATCGAGACAGCACCATAGACCAACCCGCCGGCAAACAGCATGAACAGGAGAACCAACAAAAGCGGATAAAAAATAAAGGCTTGCTTTTTCATGCCTGCAAAGATAATGCTTTTTAGCTTTCGGAACGGGAAGTCACCCTGTCATACACAAATAAAGCAAAAGCCGCTCCGACACCAACCACCATCAAGACTATCCAGATTTGTGAAGGGTGATAAGTGTTCCACAAGAAATCGGTCAATTCGTGCGGGCTCATGCCGGACTGCCTGGCAGCCTCATCAAAATAAGCATTATTCGACAATCCTTCCGGGATCGAAAGGCCTTTTTCCTCCACATACTTCCGGACGATCATCACCTTATCCGACATCTGCTGATAGACCGATCCGGAGATAATACCAGCCAAAACATTTCCTAAAAAGACAGGAATAAAGGAATATCCCATATACAAAGCCTTCTTGTCAACCGGAGCGATCCGCCCGATATATTCCGTAATTTTGGGCGATCCCGCCATTTCACCTAAAGAGAAAACCAGAATGGCAATCATCGTAAACAGCACATTCTGGAAGGCAAGCGTCAACGACATCCCGACCGCACAGACCAAAAAACCGGACATCATGGAACGTAAAGGCTTCATTTTCATAACAACACTCGAAACCATCACTTGAAACAAAATGATGTAAAGCGCATCTATGTTTGTCACGAACTCCGGGTCCATAACACCGGAAGCCGGACTGTAGTTATGGCTGATAAAAGGGAAATGATCCTGGAAGAAATCATACAAGACACTCGTATCGACCCATTGTGAGATAAACACAGGCAGAGTAAAAAACAACTGGTTATACATCGTCCAGAAACCAGCCACAATCAGCAGGAAAACAATGAACTTCACATCTTTCAGGATGCTACCCATATTCCGGAATATGCCGGCAAACGTCTCGAACAAACGTTCCGTACTTTTTGTATTTTCTATACGTCCCGGCTCCTTATAGAACAGCAACAAGATAAAATTCAATGAAATAATCCCGGCCGACACATAAAAGATCAAAGACGACGTATCTTTAAAAAGCAAAGTGACAAGAGGCCCGAAGAAAGCCCCGATATTCACCATCATATAAAAAATGCCGAAACCGATGGAGGCTGTCGCATCTGTGGTCGTTTTGGCAATCGTCGCCGATATGACCGGCTTGAACAACGCAGCTCCCACCGCCAGATACAAATACATAAGGAAAACGCCCGTAAAAGTAGAAAACTGAGGTAATAACAGGAAAGCCGATACATAGATCAGAAAAGCGAGGAACAGCACTTTCCGGTATCCGTACCGGTCGGCGATCGCACCGGTCAAGACCGGAAGAAAGTAGAGAATCCCTGTCCCGACTCCCATCAACCAGCCTTTCTGCTCCTGAGTAAACTCCAAACCTCCGGCATCAGACGAGCCGGTAAGGTAGTTCGCAAATAACATAAAGAATCCATACCAAGCCCATCGTTCGAACAGTTCTATAACATTGGCCACCCAAAACGTACGGGGAAATTTTCCAAAAACACTCATAATCGTATTTGTTTATATCATATTGTCATCAAAGTATCGGTAAAGATAAAAACATTTTCACAAAACCTCTCCAACAATGAAACAAATAGCGTTCAATTACAAATACCGGACAGAACATTTAGTACAACATCCTTTAACGGTTAGAAAAATTTCTTTACCTTAGCCCCTCGAACAAATAGCTGATAATATCATATACTATGCGAAGAATCATCTTATCACTCATACTGCTTTTAGGATTCTGTTCCGGCATATATCCGATCTATTTCAAGCATATAGGCATGCAGGAAGGCCTGTCGCAGCTTTCCGTCATGGCCATCTACCAGGACAATTTGGGTAGAATGTGGTTCGGGACGGAAGAGGGGATCAACATATACGACGGAGTCCAAACCAAAGTGTACAAACCGTCCGAATTTCATCGCCAAAATACTAATCCGATAGGTAACCAGACACACTTCATTGCCGGAGACAAAGAAGGAAACGTTTTCTTCGATTCCGATAATTCCCTGATCCGTTATGACATCCGGACACAGAAATTCTCCTGCTTGCGCAAATCAAACGTATATGCCGTCGCTTCTATCAAAGGAACGATATGGGTAGGAATAGCCGACTCCGTATTCACCTGGAATCCGGACAAGAACGAATTCGATTTTGTCACGAAGCTGGAAAGCCGGAACCAACATGCGACCTGTTTCCAGGAAGATTCCGGCGGCCGGCACTGGATCGGCACTACAGACGGACTCTTCAGGATGAATGACGACAAATCTCTTACCTGTATGATCATGGGTGAAGACATTTACGGCCTGTATGAAGACTCCAAATATAACCTCTGGATATCCATCCGCATGAACGGCATGTACAAGAGGGATGTGCACGGCAATTTCACCCGCTACCGCTACGATCCTTCCCATCCCAACAACATATCGAGCAACCAAGTCCGGGATTTTGTGGAAGATAACTTCGGGAACATCTGGTTCGGCACTTTCACCGGACTGAACAAATACAATCCGATCAGCAACCGGTTCGAGGTGTATGCCCGTAATCCTCTGCCCGGCAGCATGACCCATTCATCCGTATTCCCCGTTTACAAAGACAGGCAAGGTACGATCTGGCTGGGGACCTATTACGGCGGCGTCAATTATTTCAACCCGGAGACAGATATATTCACGGTTTATGCCGCCAACAACACCCGGAACGATTGCCTGGATTATCCTTTCGTCGGCAAGATGGTGGAAGACAAGGACAACAACATCTGGATCTGTACTGAAGGAGGCGGATTGAATTTCTTCGACCGGAAAACGAAGAAGTTCACCTACTTCATGGCCGATGAAAACCGCAACTCCATCGCCCACAACAACCTGAAGGCAATCGCCTACAGCCCGGAACGCAACAAACTGTATATCGGAACACATACCGGAGGCCTGTCCATCTACGACATCAAAAACAAACGGTTCAAGAACCCCTATTTCGAAGATCCGTCGTACGCCGTAATAGCCGGTGACCGGATCAACCAGATGAGAATCTACAAGAACGAACTGATTTGCACCGGACCGAAAGGAATTTTCAAAATGAATTTAGAGACGGAAAAAGCATCTCCGTTGTTCAAAAGCGGCAAGTATTACGGGAACACCTGCTTTCTTATCGACTCGAAAGGATACATGTGGCTGGCCTACGGTAAAGGCGTCTGGAAAATCAACCTTGAGAATGAAGAAGACCAGGTACAATTCCGTTCCGGTGAAAACGGATTGGGAACATTTCCCATCTCCCAAATAATCGAAGACAAAGAGGGGCGAATCTTCCTCGGAACCCGTGGTTCCGGCCTGTTCCGCTATGATGAGAAGAATAGACGGTTTATCGGATATACAACCGAAAACAGCTTCATCGCCAGTAACTACTGCTATGAACTGACATTGTCGACTCTGGATCAACTGGTGATAACAGGCGACAAAGGCATTACCTTTTTCGATCCGGACCAAAACCTGTTCAAAGTCGTAGAACTGGGGACAGCCCTGCCTCTGTCAGGCATAAACATCGGTTGCGGAATCCTGGTCTGCAAAAACGGGGAAATATTCGTCGGCGGCAGCAATGGCATGGCAACTTTCTTCGAACAGCAGTTGTTCAACTCCACCAAAGATTACCAACTGTATTTTTCCGACCTGTTCATCAACAACGAACAGGTTTCCCCCGGCGATCCCGACAAGGTGCTGACCGCCGCTCTACCCTTCACCCGGAAGATAGAGCTGGCCTATAATCAGAATAACCTGATTTTCACTTTTACATCGAACAACTATGTCAATACGCTGAAAAAGGCGTCTTACGAATATATGTTGGAAGGTTTCGACAAGAAATGGATTCCCAGCAAAGATAACAACATTTTCTATACGAACTTGAACCCCGGAAAATACACCCTCATCGTCCGAGAAATACAATACGACCCGAACCTGGAACAGCCCCGTACTATTAAGATGGACATCCACATCCATTCTCCCTGGTATGCATCCGGTTTGGCTTATTTCATTTACCTGGTGCTGATCCTAAGCATCCTTTACAGTATCTATCGTTTCAAAAAATCCCAGTATATGCTGCAAACCTCCCTGGAGATGGAACGGAAAGAAAAAGAGGCTATCGAGGAACTGAACCAGGCAAAACTACAGTTCTTCTCCAATATCTCGCATGAATTCAGAACACCGTTGACGCTGATCATTTCCCAGATCGAACTCTTGTTGCAAAGCAGCTCATTGTCTCCTTCCATATACAACAAACTGCTGAAAGTGTATAAGAATACCTACCATATGCGGAACCTGATCAGCGAACTGCTGGATTTCCGTAAGCTGGAACAAGGACATATGAAACTGAAAGTGTATGAGCAAGATATCGTTTCCTTCCTGAAGGAGATTTACCTGTCTTTTTACGAATACGCATCCGGTCACTCCATCACCTACAACTTCACGGCTCCAGAAGAGCGTGTTTTGTGCAGTTTCGATCCGAAACAAATGCAAAAGGTTTTCTATAACCTGCTTTCTAACGCTTTCAAATACACCAAGCCGAACGCGACCATTGAAATGATTTTGGAAAACAAGGAAAATGAAGTGATCATTAAGGTAATCGACAATGGTATCGGTATCAGCAAAGATGATATAGATAAGATATTCGACCGCTTCTATCAGGCTGAAAACGGTATCTCGAATATCACCAAGACTCCCAGCACGGGGATCGGGCTTTCATTGACGAAAAATATCATCGAGTTGCACCACGGAACGATACAAGTGGAAAGCACGCCAGGCTACGGCAGCATTTTCATTGTCCGTCTCCTGAAAGGCTGCACACATTTTACCGAGGAAGAATTGGCACGGGATCAGCAGGAAAAGCAAACGGAGAGCCTGATTCCCGACACGGTCGCCTTCACCGATCATATGGAGGAATTCTCCGATGCTGAACAAAGAGAGGTACTGATAGAAGGAGACGATTCCCCCCGTACGATCCTGTTGGTCGAAGACAACGAAGAATTGCTCCAGATACTGGGTTCTCTTTTCTCGCCTATCTACCGCGTCCTACTGGCACGAAACGGTAAAGAGGGATTGGAAAAGGCACGCGAGGAACGGCCAGACATCATCGTTAGCGATGTCATGATGCCGGAAATGTCCGGTACGGAGATGTGTCTGAAAATCAAAAACGATTTCGATGTGTGCCATATCCCGGTCGTCTTGCTTACGGCACTTACTTCCGCCGAGCAAAACATCGAAGGATTGCAACGGGGCGCCGACGACTATATCAATAAACCGTTCAATGCAAAGGTACTGTTGGCACGCTGTAATAACCTGGTCCGCAACCGTATTATCCTGCAAAAGAAATTCAGCCAGCAGAAAGATTTCGATGCGCAATCGCTGGCAAGCAATCCGATAGACCAAAAATTTCTGGACACGGTCAACTCGATCATTGAAAAGAACCTCGATAACATCGACTTCGACATGAACATGATGGCCCGCGAACTGGGACTCAGCCGGAGTTCGTTGTACGCCAAATTCAAGGCACTGACCGGTATGACACCAAACGACTTTGTCCTCAGCTGTAAACTAAAGCGAGCCGCAACCATGTTGACGGCTCAACCGGATTTGCAGATCGCCGACATTTCCGACCGGCTGGGCTTCGGCTCGCCACGTTATTTCACCCGCTGTTTCAAAGCTCAGTTTGAAATTACCCCGGCTGAATACAGGAAAAGGGCAGAAAAAAAGACTTCCGCAGACGCTGACTAACGACTGCGGAAGTCTTCCTCCGACCACTGCGACAGTGGTCCCGAAACGATTCAATCCATCACTTAAACACCTGAACCATCGGACGACCGATCCAGACCTGCGGTTGTTTCAACCCGAAGATATAAGCGATTGTCGAAGCACAGTCGAACTGCATCATGCTTTCCTGGAATTCATAACCTTTCTTGATTCCCTTGCCGGCAATAATAAAGGCAGTCTCCATTTCTTCCATTGTCTTGCCGCCATGTCCCTTTTTGATACCGCCATGATCAGCCGTAACGATAAAGATCGTCTCATCCAATAGGCCCGCATCCTTAACCGCCTGAATGATCTGGCCGATATAGCCGTCAAGCTCTTTCAGCTTTTCATAATAGGCTGGCGTATCATGGCCTTCTGCATGGCCGACATGGTCGGGTTCGTCGAAAACGATATTCACCAATGCCGGATGTGCCCGCTTGATATATTCGACTGCACATTTAGCTGTTGCCGGATTCTGAGGTTTATCCGTAATGTTTTTATCGTAGCTCAGTGCCAACGTATCGCATACATACCGGATTCCCGCCCATTCACAAATACAGCCGATTTCGGCTTTCGGATCAGATTCGCGCAGCAAACTGAATATAGTCGGGAAAATACCATTCTTATTCACCACACGGGAAGGCAGATCCGGAGTCTGCGATCCCCATTCCGTATAACCATGAAGTTCCGGCCCCGCTCCCATATACATGGAAGCCCAGTTCACGGCACTGGAAGACGGAAGGACGGAGCGTTTTTTCAACGTATAAGACCCTTCTGCCATCAACTTCTTCACATTCGGCATATCGGCCTTGTCTACGCTATAAGCGCCCCAGCCATCCAGCCCGATCAAAACTACATGTTTGGCTTTCCACTTGGCAGCCATCGAAGCATCGGCAAACAACAGTAGAAATGCCAATGCAAAAATCAATTTTCCTATTTTCATGTTATTCTAATTAACAATGCAAAGATAGTTTATAGGTATGATATTTAGTCATCATCGGATGGTTCGAATCCCGATTAAATACCTTTCTCGATATCCCGTTTACGTTTCAATGCCTCCAGATAATAATAATCGGCATAGTTCAGCGGAACATCTATTTCTGAATTGTGAGGGATGCTTCCTACGGAATGCATCAGCAGGAAGTTTCCGTTCGTACCCAATGCAGCCCGGTAAGCCGGAGAAGAAAGAGAAACCATGATACTGTCGGCATACGTTTTATAGCCGGCTGCATCCGGCACATCCATCGTGCTGATCTCATAGAGGGCGGAAGCGATACAGGAAGCCGTCGAAACGTCGCGTGGTTCGTTCGGGATGTTCGGAGCCGACATATCCCAATAAGGAATCAGATCTTCCGGCATATTCTTCAGATTCTTCATCATATTGAACGTTTTCAAGGCCTGATCCAAATATTTACGATCTTTGGTTTCACGATAGCATACCGCATAACCATAGATAGCCCATGCCTGTCCGCGACTCCAGATAGATTCGTCGGCATATCCTTGTGCCGTCTGGCGATGACGCACTTTGCCATCTTTGACACTGTAGTCGATCACATGGTAGCAACTACCATCCGGGCGAAAATGTTCCTGCATGGTACGGTCGGCATGCGACACCGCGATCTTATAGAAAGAAGAATCGCCGGACAAACGCGTAGCTTCGAACATCAATTCCAGATTCATCATATTGTCAATGATAACTGGACATTCCCAACCCCGTTCGGACTGCCATCCGCGTTCCACATCCCACGACTGGATAATCCCGGCAGCCGGACGAAAACGAGTAGATAACGATTTGGCTGCTTGTACCATCACATCCTTATAAGAAGGCGTTCCGGTCAGACGCAAGCCATTCCCGAAACTGCAATTCACAATAAATCCGATATCATGATGCCAGGTCAGATTCTTGGCTTCCTCTATGGCCTCCGTATATTGGGTGGCCAACGGCAGCAACGTACTATCACCCGTTAATTCATACAAATACCAGACTGATCCGGGGAAAAAGCCGCTCCGCCAATCCGCATAACCGCAATAATAGACAGAACTGTCCGTTTTAAGCGTCACCGGGTTCAAGCATTTTCCACTCGCTTCGATCACACCGATCTCATTCCCTATTTGTGCACGGGCAAAATCGATGTTCTCGTCGATAAAACTTTTTTCTTCTGTTTTAGGGGCACCTGCACAAGATAGCAGAAATGCCGAAAAAGCAAATGCAATCAAATTTTTCATCATGATTCAATTATTTTATTGTTGTTATTGTATAGGTATAGGAGCCGGAAAGCGGCATATTTTTAGCGTTCAAGGAAACTCGGTAGATCTCTTCACCCCAGACGTTCGACAAGCGCGGATCGTCCAGACGGATCGTCTTGACCGTCGATGTAAAGGTGTTCTTGTCATACGTCAGACGTACCTTCTCGCCGTTCACTTCGACCGTCACGGCTCCCGGAACCGAGATATCCACTTTTCCCCATGTCAGGAAATTGATCTGGTTCGGCCGCTCTGCCCTATCCAAGGAGAATGAGTCTTCTATCTTCAGTGTGTTCTTTCCCAAGCGGTACGAACGAATCCACTTTTTCACATTGGCCTCTTCCGGATAAGCGGTTGCAATATTGGCAGAGAAATACATGTGTTTCGGATCAAACTGTACCTCCGTAGCCTTATACTCCGAGCCAAAACGTTGCGCCACACCGTTGATCAGAGGCAAATTGTGATAGTTGCTTTGCATCGTCCAGATAGAATAGCGTTCGGAACTGAATGTCTGGCGGGTATATGTACCGACTCCGGCATCGATAAAGACAGGCATCGTATTCAAGTACAGGGAGAAAGATCCTACATCGTTGTGATTATGGCTTTCATTATTATAGCCACCTTTAGTTGCCACGAAAAAGCCGTTCTTGTTGGTCATATAGCAAAATTCGGTTTCCGGATACCAAGAATAGCTGGGAGACTGGTAATCGGCACTCCTCCCTTCCAGCTCTTCACGGGAGAGCAAGGTTTGGAATAGACGGAAAGGATCACCGGAGGGAATATCGTCTTTGTCAGAAAGGCTCTTGAGATAAGCGGCATAGCTCATCATTAGCGGACTACCCGTCGCTTTCCCGTATCTGAAAATAAGATCGGCATCGCCTCCTCCTTTGGCGGAAGCATCGGCAAAATTGACTACCCAGCCGTTCCCCACATAGGACCGGGCAATATATTCACCCATATTCTTAATGATAGGCTGATCGAATATGGAAACTTTACCGCCTGTCCCGTCAGAAAGCATCTGCAGATAATCGTACATCTTTCCGGCGGCATGCCCCCAATAAGAAGGGCCTTCCTCACAACCTCCGTCTCCATGCGTATAATTGATAAAATGGTCCACGGAAGTCATCGTCCGGTAAACAGCTTTTGCCAATTTATCCCGGTCATTTTCGAGCAGGAAGAAACATTGCAGCACATTGAAATTACACCACGGATTCCAGTTATTCACCAATCCGCCGGGCTTCAAATGGAAGGCCATCCACCAAAAATGATCTTCATTCATATAGGTATCAAGGATACGGACCTGTAGTTCATGTCTCAACCTTTTTGATATCAAGGGATTTACCTTATCAAAAGAAGGTTTCAGATAATAATAAATCCAAGACAGCTGGGAGGCCAGATTTCCCGACCCCAAATCGATCACATGTTCTTCATTGCTCGGAAAGCATCCTCCGATTTTCTGTAATCCCAAATGAGCCGACAGTGCCCAGCTCGTCATTTCACAACTGACAAAAACGCCATTGACAATTTGGTCAATAAAGCGTCCCTTTCCTTCAGCCATCTCTGCCATAAACAGGCTTCCAAGTGCAGAATTATTCTTGCCAAACGGACTCTCCATAATCGTCCGGCTGCCACTCCGTCCATATTCCAGATAATCGGTTGCCTTTACAATCTTCCATTCATAATCCAAAAAGCATTCCCCTTTCCGGATATAATCTTCCTTATAATCACCGAGGAATTTGTCCCAACCGGCCCGGTCGGAATAATCAGGATAAGGCACCCACTTCTGCCCCATTATCAACGCGGATTTGACTTTCTCAAAATCGGCCTCCTTCTGCAACAAGTTGCGTTTTTCATACGCATGCAGGTGTGCAACTGTCCAAAGCAACAGGCACACGATTGTGATGAATCGTTGTGTTCTCATAGGTATTATTTTTCAATATCGCAAAAATAAAGCTCCCCTCAATGAGGAAGAGACATATTCATCCAATTCATGTGCACAGATTGTCCAAATGCAAAAATTTAAGGAGTTTCCATCCCATTTTTATTTTTCATAATTAGCACCCCTATTCTCCAAAAGCTTTATGCTTAACGCTTCTATAATTTCTTTATTCTCATTTTCTCCTGCCACATTATAATTCTCATCTTCATCCTCCGAATGATCAAACAACATCCGATCTATAATCCGTTCGTCTTTGTCCCTCCATTCCGTATAGAAATACTGATTCTGTATAAAAGTGAAACCGTTTGCCCAGCGGGAAACCCCATACCCTTTTGTTTTTGCTTCTGGTGATTTTAACAGAGGAAGCAGACTGGTTCCTTCCAACTGAACAGGTTGTTTAACCCCGGCAACATCACACATAGTCGGATACAAATCGACAAACTCCACAATCTGTTCACAACGGTATGGTGCTTTTATTTCAGGCGAATTGATAATGAGAGTCGAATGCAAACAAGTATTCATTATGCTGTGTTTGCACCAAGTACCATGTTCTCCCAAATTCCAGCCATGATCGCCAATCAATATGACAGTCGTATTTTTATCGAGTCCTTCTTCTTTCAACGCTTTCAACAAACGACCGATCTGTGCATCCACAAAAGAGACTGAAGCATAGTAACCATGTATCATCAATTTGGCAGTCGCCTCATCCAAGGGACCCTGTTCCGGAATTCCACTATAGGCCCTCAACTCGGACCAATTAGTCAAAGCACGCTCCGGAATGTTGTTGCCTGGTTTTAATATATAATTATCAGGAATTTCAATTTTGGAATGATCATACAGATCCCAATACTTCTGCGGCACAACAAAAGGCAAATGAGGACGAATGAATCCTACGGCAAGAAAAAAAGGCTTTTCCTGTTTTTTCATTTTTTTCAAATCCTGTATGCTCTTATCAGCGATTTGCCAATCCAGATAGTCCTTTTCGGGAAAATCTCCATACTCATAAAAATATCCACGCCGACCTTTACCGGTTTCTTTCTGTTTTTGCATTAAAGCCAAGTTTTCCTCCGAGTGGTATCCCATTGCCGTACCTGGTACGGGAGGCATGACATCATCCCAATATTTCATGGAGGCCTCATCTTGGTGATGATATATCTTTCCGTTTGCAATCGTTATATACCCAGCGTCTCTAAAACATTTCTGTATGGTAACTGCGTCAGGGACATCAACATCGGTACGGGTATTCCAAGCCTGTAACAGATTTTTTGTCGGACGCAATCCGGTCAACAGACTTGCACGGGAAGCACCAGATACAGCAATATTGCAATACGCCCGGTTAAATAATACACTTTGTGCTGCCCAGTGATCAATATTCGGGGACTTGATCTGCTTCTGTCCATAACAGCCCAACTCAGGGCGAAGGTCATCACAAATGATAAACAATACATTTTGTTTTTTCGATTGTGCCATTACGTCGGCTACAGAAACTATAGCAAGGCAAGCAGTCAATAACAAATTTGCATTCTGCATGTTCATATAAATTTTAGTCATAAAAAAGGTTACTTCCGTAACAAGAATTCAAATCTTGACAGAAGTAACCTCCTTTTCATTTATGGATCACAAGTTACCATCCCGGATTTTGCTTAATAGCACTATTCATATCTATTTCATCTTGCGGTATTGGCCACAGATAATCACGATTTTCCCGGAATACACGGGTAAACATACGTTTACCAGTAAACCCATACTCTTCTCTGTTTAACATCGTATGGGATAGTTGCCAACGACGTAAATCACTATCACGAAGTCCTTCATTTGCAAATTCGACAGCCCTTTCCTTAAATATGCGTTGGAATATTTCATCTTTTGTTACCGCTTTCAGATAATCAGGGCCACTATTTAGCAAGGCGATACCAGCACGCTCACGAACTTTATTAATATATTCAACTGCTTTCGTTGAATTACCTTGTTCATTATAAGCCTCCGCCAACATCAAATAAACATCAGCCAAACGGATAATAGGGAAGTTTACTGGTGTATGTGAACGATCTGTAATTGCACCATCCCAGTCTCCTTCCGGAACATATTTACGCCAGAAATAAGTTTCCCAACCACCTCTATTATTATAAACAAAACCATTAGCAGAAGACAACGTTATAGTTCCTTTTTCATTTTTAGCGACAACAAAGAGCATCTCTGTTTTTTTGTTGCTATACCAACCTTGATATGTCGTATAAGGCAAAATAACAGTCGCTTGCATACGAGGATCACGATCTTCATACATCTGTAAAATCTTAGCTCTGTTTTCCTCAGGCATACTTATGATCTCCGTTGCACTTGAATTAGCTGTACATCTGAACACACTTTCCTTCACATCATTACTTGTTGTAAATCCAGGGAAAAGTTCATCCCAATCAAAAGGACGCCCATCTTTGTATTCATACATTTCAATCAATGTAGATGAAGGAACCGTATTATTCCAACAACTGCCATAAGAAGCACGTGTTCCTGCATAAAAACAGAGTGGCATACCATAGCTGTTACCGGTACCGCCAAGATTAACGATCGAAAAGATCATCTCCGAACTGGTATGACCACCATCTAAATTAAACAAACCCGCATAATCACTATATAATTCATGTCCACTCGTAGATTTTTCCAACCATTCGACAGCTTTGTCATATTCTTTCGCGTATAAATAGACTTTTCCCAGCAATGCTTGAACGGCAGTTAAAGTCACACGTCCATAGTTTTCACTATCCCATGCCTCTGGCAGACCGCACTCCAATGCCTTCTCTAAATCCTTGACAATAAAAGCACGTGTATCTTCAACCGAACTTCTCGGATTCATCAGATTATTAAAATCTTTTTCCAAATCGACTGATTCATCGTAAAGAGGGAGACCTCCGAAATAATCCATTAGATGGAAATAGACTAAAGCCCGTAAGAAATGTGCTTCTCCCAATATCTGATTCTTTGTACCTTCTTCAATTGGAGCATCTGCTACATTTCGGATAACTAAATTTGCACGTTGGATACTGTTGTACCCATCCTGCCATTTGCTATTCATAAAACCAGTTTTTGAAGTAGCGGTCCCCAGCTGTAGTACTTCGTATTGATCATAACCGGCAGCCACATCAGAGTTGACATCGATCAAAAACATTTTACCGAACAAGTCATCCTCTTTCAAGGAGGCATAAACTCCCATCAATCCCTGCTTGCATTGGTCTGCCGTTTGCCACATTGCCTCCGAGCTCACTTGGTCATAAGGAGTCCTGTCTAAATCGTAGCAACCTGTGAGTAGAGATACAGCTGCCATCAAAGACAATATATGTTTTTTCATTTTATTTTTCTTTTTAATGATTTGACTTTATTGTTAAAACGAGACGTTCACACCAACTACAGCTTGTCTCATAGTCGGGTAAGTAACACCACTTACTTCCGGATCATATCCTTTCCATGAAGTAAACGTAAAGAAATTTTCCAAACTTCCGTAAATGCGAACACGTTCCAAATAGGCTTTCTGAGTCCAATGAGCTGGCAATGTATATCCCAACGTGATATTACGAATCTTCAGATAGTTTTTATTGGCTACCCAGAACGTAGAATTCTGTTCATTCCGTGTATCACTATAGTCCAAGAAACGAGGATAAGTTGCATCTGTCCGTCCTTCATACCAACGCCCATCGGCAACATCCGCATTGATTTGATATCCTTGACGAACCACACTACGGAACAAATTACTGTGGAAAATATCTTTCAAGCCAGCCTGTCCCTGAAATAACATTGAGAAATCGATACCTTTCCACTCGAAACCTAAGTTCATACCAAACGTAAAATTAGGATTCTGTCCGTTACCTACTACCACACGGTCATCATTATCAATTTTTCCATCAGGCTTACCTGTCAGTTCCCCGTTTTCATCTCTTCCGTTAACATCTTTATACAGGAGATCACCTTTCTGAGGTGTTCCGAATGCAGTGAATGCATCCGGGTTATTGGCGACCATTTGTTCGACAATCGCCAAATCTTCGTCAGTCTGGATGATACGGTCAGCCTCCAATACATATAAAGACCAGATTGGTAATCCTTCTTTCAACATACGGGCTCCATCATAAGAAGCATCACCTCCTTTAAACTTATCAACATTATTTTTAATGTAGGTGAAATTAAAACCAACATTATAAGAAAAGTCTTTTCCTATCTTATCATTCCAACTGGTCGTGAATTCGATACCTCGGTTTGAAACCTTGGCTGAGTTTTGTTTAGGTACTGTTGCATTACCATGTACCATCGGCGCCGGCAAGTCAATCAAAATACCTTTCGTACGTTTGTCGAAATATTCAATACTTCCAGAAAGACGGTTTCCCAACAGGCCGTAATCAACACCGATGTTCGTGATATAAGTCGTTTCCCATGTTAAATCAGCATTTGCTATCGCAGTCTGTGACAATCCATTTACGACAGTACGCCCCAAAACGTAATTAGTTTGTGCAAACATTGACTGAGACATATAGTTTCCATCCTTATCACGATTATCCCCCAGTGTATTATTACCTAACGATCCGTAGGATGCACGAAGTTTCAAATTATCCAACCAGCTTCTGGTATCCTCCATAAATGCCTCTTCAGACAAACGCCAAGCTCCTGAGAAAGACGGAAAATACCCCCATCGGTTGTTCTTGTTGAAGCGAGAGGAACCATCGGCACGAAGGTTTACTTCAAGCAAATAACGGTCATCCCACCCTAAATTTAAACGTCCGAAGAATGAACGCATTGCCCATTCATAGGTATTACCTTCTCCCGAATAATCTCCATAAGCTCCTTCGACAACCCCTAACGACGGATCAATTAAATCTTTGCGTGTTACACCAAAATCCGAATACTTGTATTGTTCTTGGCTGGCACCAACCATCAAAGTTGCACTTAAACGATCATCAAAGAAATTCCGTTCGTAGCGAGCTGTCGCATCCATAAAGTTACGAATGGTCTTTTCACTGTAATTTGTAATACTTGTCTGTCCGACTCCGTCAGAATACAGTGCACCAGTCTGGAAATTATATAATGGCACGAAGTTCGGCTTGGACACCTTCTTCTTATCGTAGTAATCGTATGTATAAGAGCCTTGAATTGTCAATCCTTTCAACGGTGTCAAAATTGCATATAAACGTGTCTTCATACTGTTCATATCAATATTTCCTGTCACATTCCGCAAACGATTGTACGGGTTATTCGTTGCATTTTGCGGGTCGTCTTCCGGATTAGCATTGATACCCAATCGATTTTGATCATCCAAATAAGCAACTCCAGGGTTACCACCTGTCAATCCATACGTGTAGATGTCATCCAGATTTTCTGTAACAGGAGTCGTGTTGGCGACATAACCACTCATATTCACACCTACTTTCAACCAATCTTTCAGCTGTGAATCAATATTTGCACGGAGACTAAATTTCTCGTACCCCATGTTTTCCAGAATACCTGGATTATTTAAATAATTGAAAGAAGTATAATAAGTCAATTTTTCACTCCCTCCCGAGGCCGAAATATTGTGTTGATGAGAAACTCCTGTTTGATACACATCAAAAAGATTACTATTAGGATAAGCCAAGTAATTAGGGACTCCGTTTGTCAAGCCATTTGGATCTTTCGATTTTTCACGCCAAAGATCAATGGTTGCCTGTGAGAAAGGAGCATCTTTGTTGCTGTTAAGCATCCCTTCATTCATTAGCTCCATATAGGTCGCATAATCGCTTATCACTTCGTAAGGCTGCTTTAAAGTTTCGAATGAGACATAACCGTTATACTCCAATTTCATTTTGCCAGATTTACCCGACTTTGTTGTAATAAGTATAACACCGTTTGCAGCACGTGATCCATAGATAGCTGACGAGGCTGCATCTTTCAAAACAGTCATGGTTTCCACATCTTGGGGATTAACGGAACTCATACTCCCTTCCACACCGTCAATGATAACCAAGGGCGAAGAATTGTTCAATGTTCCTTGACCGCGAACTGTGATTTCTGCATCTCCATTATTCGACGGCAAGTTGTTAGTTGACGCTATATGAACACCTGGTGCAGTACCTGCAAGTGCAGTAGAAATACTTGTTAACGGACGACTTTCGGTCATTTCCCCTACATTAACAGACGTAATAGAACCGGAAAGATTCACTTTTTTCTGCGTTCCATAACCGACAACAACAACCTCTTCAAGTGCCTGAGAATCTTCTTTCAATTTAATTGTAAACGAAGTTTGCCCGTTAACTTGAATCTCCTGCTCTTTATAACCGATAAATGAAACAACTAAAGTCGAATTCGGATTCACTTCAAGTGCAAAGTTTCCATCCATGTCTGTAATCGTCCCATTAGTCGTTCCTTTTTCTACGACATTTGCTCCAGCGACCGGACCAAATTCGTCTTCAACTATACCTTTAATAGTGTATTTAGCCTGTTGTGGCGAAGCGACAACAGGACTGAGTTCTGCAGAACTCAGTGTACCGGTAGAAGGATTAGCAGAAGCTATCCCGATCGATGCTAAGAACATGGAAGTCCCCAAAAACATCGCTCTCGATACATAAAAGCGTTTAAAATCTTTTGTCATAATAACATTGGATTAGTAAATTAGATTTATAATTCATATCTCAATTAATTATCGTTTGTGTTTTTACATGCTCAAAATATATCTGAGTCCTTCAAGAACTATGGTGCTTCGTCATCATTTATGATTCAATATTGATAATTACTGCATACGACTATGGAGAGATAGAGTTTATTCAATCCGTTTTTTTATTTTTTCGCCATAATCCGCAAATTGCCATCACCAACACATGTAATAATCTGATTATAAACATCTTGACAGGTGAATATAAGTAATAGAAGTGGCTTCACCGCTTATGTTTGCCTTCATCTGAGGTAAGTCGGCCTCGGAAAGTCCCATTTTCACTTAAATATATAGTGGTGAAGATGAAGCAGAGTGGCATGGTCAACCTAAATCAGGACGAGACAGGGTGAAGGTAAATTTTTGAGATGAAGCCTGTTCGGACGCTTGCCTTCATCCTTGTATAGCATGATAATCAATTGGTTTATAGGACGGAGAGAAGCCGAATTGGAATTTCGTGTAATACATGTTTAAACAACATGGCGACAAATCTCCATTTATGGTTCATATCTGCCAAATTATGAGAATTTGCCTTAGTTGTATCGTTTTTACGTTTCGATGTGTATCCATGTAAATATTCAAACATGAATGCTAAATAAATATATTGCTCATTAAGCCTAATTTATATGTTATATAAAACACATACACCACAATATGCTAATATATAAACACTTAACATATTGCTAAAAACTCACCGTTGGAAGATTAGTGCATATCAAATGGATAAAATTATACATCCATGCACATTATTAACATCTAAATTTGCAGCGTTTTGGTCATAGTTCTTGAAGAACTTAGATCAAAACACACTTTTGTGAAAAACACAATGGAAAAACACAAAGTGCCTATTTAGAGAAACGAGAATTATTATCAATTTATTAATCAATCTGGTGTTATTATGACAAAAGATTTTAAACGCTTTTATGTATCGAGAGCGATGTTCCTGGGAGCTTCCATGTTCCTGGCATCAATCGGAATGGCCTCAGCTAATCCTTCTACCGATACGTTTGGTTCAAATGAACCTACTCCTGTTGTAGCTTCTCCTCAACAGGCAAAACACAGTATCAAAGGTGTAGTAGAAGATGCTCTGGGTCCTATCGCTGGAGCTAATGTCGTAGAAAAAGGAACTACTAACGGTACAATTACCGACATGGACGGTAATTTCTCTTTAGAAGTATCTCCTAATTCCATCCTTGTTGTTTCTTATATCGGATATAAGGACCAAGAAATCCCCGTAAACAATCAGACTTCGTTCAACATTAAACTAGCCGAAGACTCACAAGCTTTGGAAGAAGTTGTAGTTGTAGGTTACGGCACACAGAAAAAGGTTAACTTGTCCGGATCTGTTTCGACCATTAATGTTGCAGAACTGACAGAAAGCCGCCCTATCACCAACGTCTCCCATGCATTAGCAGGTCTTGCAGCCGGTGTAAACGTACAAGGTACGGCCAATCAGCCAGGTAACGACAATGCGTCGATCAAGGTTCGCGGTCAAGGAACACTGAATGAATCTTCCCCATTGGTCATTATCGACGGTGTAGAAGCGGGTATCAACACTGTTAACCCACAGGATATCGAATCGATGACCGTATTAAAAGATGCCGCATCATCGGCAATTTATGGTTCACGTGCTGCAAATGGTGTTATCTTGATTACCACCAAACAAGGGAAAGCTGGTTCTATTAAGTTGGACTACAACGGGTATGTTTCATTCACATCACCAAGTATCCCCAGTTCTATGGACCCCGTTTCTGATTATGCCACTTATATGGAATTGATCAACGAAGGCTACCTCAATTCTAATTTGAAAGCTCAGTTCTCACAAGCTGTCATAGACGAATGGCGGGCAGATGGTGGACGAGATCCGTTAAAATATCCGAATACAAACTGGATTGACGAGACATTTACACCTTCGACTTCTCACAACCACGTCATCTCCATGAGTGGCGGTAGTGACAAAATCCGCTTCTATTCATCATTCGGTTATCAAAAGAATCCGGGGGTAATGGAAAATACCGGCTTCGAAAAATATAATGGACGTGTAAACATTTCAGCCGATGTAAAACCGTGGTTGAATTTAGGGGCACAAGTCAGCGGATATGTTTCAAACATGGAACCATCTGCCAAATATACGGCAAGTGACAAGAAAGACACATCTGTTGATGATGTGTTCACCTACGCATCAGCAACGACTCCCGGTATGGTATTCCGTGCACCGGACGGACGATACGGAGCTATGAATAATAGTGAAGACGACGCACAATCGGCAAATAACAACCCTTTGATCCGTTTGAACAGCAAAGCTGGTAATATCCGCAAAACCAATATGCGTTCTCGTTTCGTCGGAACGTTGAAACCATTCGAAGGCTTTTCTGTTACAGCATCATATTCTTATGAGTTCGTGGATGAACAACGAAGTCGGAAACCTGTTTTCATCGACGGTTGGAACTTCCGTGATAACGTGATCACTTACTCCAACAGAGGAAAAACCAACATCATGAATTACGACGGCAAAACCGAACGCTTCTTCGGAGATGTTGTAGCACGCTACGAGAAACGTTTCATGAATGACCGCTTAGGTTTAAACGCGATGGTCGGAGCCAGCCAGGAAATGTATCGCAGCAAGAACTTCTCTGCTACAAAATATGACATGATCGATTTAAGTTTGAACGTGATCGATGCTGCAATCGGTGATGCAACAGCTTCCGGTTCAAGCACCGAATGGGCTATGCGTTCTTTCTTCGGACGTATCAATCTGGATTGGGAAAACAAATACTTACTAGAAGTCAATCTTCGTGCAGACCAATCATCCCGCTTCCTTTCAAATAACCGTACCGGTTACTTTCCTTCTGCTTCCGTTGCATGGCGTATGGATCAGGAAGCCTTTATGGAAGATTGGGTGGAGAAAGGGTTGAGCAACCTAAAGTTCCGTTTATCTTATGGTTCTTTGGGTAACAATTCCGTTGGGAACTACGACGCGATCGCTACTTACGCTAATAAACCAAGCTCCGGTTCTGCATTCAACTACACGTTGAACAACGCACTGATATTAGGTCTTGCACAAGCCAGACTGGCCAATCCGGCTCTGACTTGGGAATCTACCTATATGACAAATGTCGGTTTCGATTTCGGTTTGGTCAATAATAAATTAACTGGTACTGTCGATTACTTCAATAAGAAAACAAAAGACATTTTGATCAACTTGCCTGCACCGGACGTACACGGAACAGCATCCATTCCTAAACAAAACAGTGCGACTGTTACAAACCAAGGTATCGAGATGACTCTCGGCTGGCAGGACCAAATTGGAGATTTCTCCTACGGTGTCAACGGCAACTTTACATTCGTAAAAAACAAAGTCAATAAGTTCAAGGGAACAGATAAAGGCGGTATCTCTTATGACGGGGCTAATATTATCTGGGAAGGTCATTCCATCAATTCTCAATATTTATTGCGTGCAGACCGCATAATCCAAACAGATGCTGATCTAGCACTTGTACAACAAATGATCGACAACGCACCGATTGACGAGAAGACTGGTAAAAAGGTGAATCCGTTTGCCGCATTCGGTACGCCTCAAAAAGGAGATTTACTGTACAAAGACATCAATGGAGACGGTATTATTGACATGGATGACCGCGAAATCGTCAGCGACGGCCCGAACCCGAAATTCCAATTCGGTTTGAACCTAAATGCCGCCTACAAAGGATTCGACTTTTCCGTTCTGTTCCAAGGACAGGCAGGTGTGAAAGTTTACTGGCAAAATGCATTGGCAAATACTTCAACCGTACGTTTCGGCTACCAGTTGAACAAAGATGTTGCAGAAGGAAGATGGGTTGAAGGCCGTACAGACGCTATTTACCCGCGCTTGTTACAATCCCAGAATCAGATCAACACTCAAATGAGTGATTTCTACTTGGAGAACAAAGCCTTCTTGAAGATTCGTAACATTCAATTAGGCTATTCACTGCCTAAATCTATTACGAAAAAGATGCAATTGGAAAGACTTCGTTTCTATGGCAGTTTGGAAAATTTCTTCACATTTACATCTTACAGAGGATTTGATCCTGAAATCAGCGGGCTGGCTTATCCGGCAATGAAATCAGCGGTTTTAGGTATTAATGTAACCTTTTAATTGAAAAAGCATTATGAATAAGTATAAATTATTTTTCACTTGTGCAGCATCACTTCTGTTAATGAGTAGCTGCTACGACTTGGACCGTTATCCGGAAGATCAGTTAAGTGCCGGAACATTCTTCCAGACACAAGACCATGCCGATCAGGCAATGATGGGGGTTTACAGTCAAATGACACACAACGATGTGTTCGGCCGTCAATTCGGTTTTGACTGTTTAGGTGGCGTAGGTGCCGGATATGACGCACCTTCGTATCCAAACATCGGCCGTGGTACTTATACCACTACGGAAGGAGCCGTCGGCGATAAGTTCAAACAACTGTATGAAGGCGTCACACGTGCTAATATTGTATTACAGAACGTCGACCAATGTGATATGTCCGACGAACTGAAAACCCGCTACAAATCGGAAGCCCGTTTTATGCGTGCCCTTTACTATTTTACCTTACTCGATTTTTGGGGTGGAGTTCCGATTTATGATGAGACAACTATCGTTGCGGAAGACTTCTCCAATATGTTGAAACCAAGAAGCTCGGCAGAAGAAGTCCGTACATTTATCATCAAAGACCTGGATGAAGCGATTGCTCATTTACCGGCAGATTGGGATGAATCAAATAAAGGACGTGCGACATCCGGAGCTGCAATGGCATTGAAAGGAAAAGTCCTTCTCTACAACAAACAATACCAAGAAGCAGCCACATGCTTTGAGAATGTTATCAACAGCGGTAAGTATGCTTTGTATTCAGATTATGAAAACCTGTTCAAACCAGGTGGAGATGAAAGTTCAGAAATGATCTTTGCAATTCAAAATATCGGTGGTGTCGGTACTGATTTCGGTATGCCGATGACATTCTATATGGGAAGCCGTGCTTCTTATGGAAGTTGCTGGAACAATGTAATGGCAGCTACTGACTTCGTTGATTCTTACGAATGGAAAGACGGACGTGCTTTCGATTGGAATGAAGTTATTCCAGGATTCAATGAAAATGATGCAGTCAAGAAAGAAACATTCTATGCGACATTAAACGAAGGGTTGAACAAAGTGGCCACCTATCCTGCCGCAAAAGACAAGTTATTAGAAATGTACAACAAGCGTGACCCACGTATGATGGCTTCCATCATTATGCCGTACACGACTTATAAAGGTTGGTATTCCAACGCTCCGATGGATACGGAATATGTTATCACAGAAAAATCCGGACAGACAAACGAAAAGAACGGTTTTATTCGTGTTAACGGAAACTACGAAATGTATTTGTGGCGTAAATTTGTAGCCGAATATGACATGAATGGTGCTATCAATAACCGCGAAGATACACCGATCAACTTCCCGCTGATCCGCTATGCCGATGTATTGTTAATGCTGGCTGAATGCTACAACCAGACAGACCAGCAGACAAAAGCAGTCGACTTGATCAACCAAGTCCGTGCACGCGTCGACATGCCGGGACTTAATAGTGGCCCAAGTTATCTGCAGGCAACTACCAAAGAACAAGTATTCGAACGAATCAGACATGAGCGTGCAGTCGAACTGGCTGGCGAAGGGTTAAGTTTCAGTGATATGAAACGTTGGGGATTACTGGAAACTCTGGCCGGAGAAGTCAAAGGCTTTACCGGACAATTCTATTACAACCGTGTCGTTCAGTCTCGGGACTATTTATGGCCGATTCCGAATAATGAAATTCAGAAGAACCCAAGTCTGAAAGAAGATCAGAACCCAGGATGGTAATCATCGACCATTAAACGAATACAAATAAAAGGGCAGACGGCTATGTCTGTCCTTTTTCATTATATTTGTAATCCATATGCTCCCATCTGAAAGAGGAACTCCTTTCAATATTGGCAGCAATATGAACATAGAATCTCATATCCAACTTATCAGGACTAGGAAAAATGAATTGCAAAATATCATTACGTTCTATAAATCAACAAAAATATGTATAAACAACTCAATCATTCCAGCCATGATGCGGCATATCTTTTAGGGGGTATCCTTCTTTTTTCCTTTCAAGGATGCAAAGAAAAGCCTGTTACCCCCCAAGGTTTATCGAGCACTCCTAACGTCATCTACATCTTCCCGGACCAAATGCGCAACCATGCGATGGGTTTCTGGAGAGAAGCAGGATTCCGGGAAGCGGTGAATTTCGAGGGAGATCCGGTGCATACGCCTAATCTGAACCGGTTTGCGAAAGAATCCGTTGTACTGACTTCGGCTATGAGCAACTGCCCGCTGAGTAGTCCGCACCGGGGAATATTGTTGACGGGGATGTATCCGGAACATAGCGGAGTTCCCCTAAACTGTAATGCCAACCGTCCGATCAGTTCATTACGCGAAGATGCGACCTGCATCAGCGACGTGTTCAGCCAGGCTGGCTACAATTGTGCTTATATCGGGAAATTGCATGTCGACTGCCCCACTCCCAACGACCCGGAACGTCCCGGAAAATATGTGGAAGACCGTGTCCCGGCCTGGGACGCCTACACTCCGGCAGATCGCCGGCACGGCTTCGATTATTGGTATTCATATGGAACCTATGACGTGCACAAGCATCCGCATTATTGGGATACGGAAGGGGTAAAACATGAAATTGACGAGTGGTCTCCCGAACATGAAGCGGATAAAGCCATCTCCTATCTGCGGAACGAAGGGAACGTGCGTGACCCTAAAAAGCCGTTCTTCATGATGGTCAGCTTTAATCCGCCTCATAGCCCGTATGCTTCTCTAGAAGACTGCATGGAGGAAGATTACGACTTATACAAAGACCTTCCGTTGGACAGTCTGCTCATTCGCCCGAACGCAAACCGGGAGATGAAAAAAGCAGCTTCCGTACGTTATTACTTTGCATCGGTGACAGGCGTCGACCGGGCTTTCGGACGGATACTGGACGAACTCGAAAAGCAGGGATTGGATAAGAATACCCTCGTCATTTTCTCTTCCGATCATGGAGAAACCATGTGCAGCCAAAATACGGACGACCCCAAAAACTCGCCTTATGCCGAAAGTATGAACGTCCCGTTTATGATTCGTTTTCCCGGAAAAGTACCCCCTCGGATCGACAGCGAACTTTTGTTGTCATCTCCCGATATCATGCCGACCATACTCGGACTGTGCGGCTTGGAAAAGCAGATCCCAGCAGCAGTGGAAGGGCGGAATTATGCAGGACGTTTTACAGGAAAAGACTCTTCCGTTCCTTTACGCCAGGGAGCCTTGTATATCAAGAATATCGACGGAGAAAAGGATGCCGAAGGAAAAGTCATTTCTTATTTTCCGGTAGCGAGAGGAATCAAGACACATCAATACACCCTATCACTCACAATCGACCGGAAGACGAAAACACTAAAAGAAGCACTTCTATTCGATGATTTGAAAGACCCGTACCAAATGCATAATCTCCCCCTGCAGGAGAATCATGAAATCGTTTCCGAACTATGCAGACAAATGGTCCCTCTGCTGAAAGAGGCAGACGATCCGTGGTATAAGGAACAAATATTAAAAGAACTGATTCCTTACGAAGGCTAAAAAAGAGGTTTCAAAAAGGGATGTAGATGTTCTTTATCTTAACGACCGTCTTTATTGCCATGAAGTCAATGTTCATAGGGAGCGAACATTGACTTCATCGCGATGAAGACGGTCGTCACGGTGATAAAGGCGGTCCTCTTTTTGCCTCCCCCTTTGCAAGTACGGGCTATTCTTATTTCACCGTCCAGGTCACCTTATCATTTACAGGATTTTTCTTCTGAGTGGAACGAGCCTCTATCGTGTTCTCCCCATCCTGCAAAGCGACACCTTTCCATTCGAATGTCGCATATTCGTCCGGCTTTTGTTTGCCGATACTTTTTCCGTTTACAAACAACTCGACTTCCGGCAGATTGGAGAAGATCATAATATCCGTTACAGCCAATGAACGATCGCGATGGCGACGGTTCGTAATATAGACGAACGGCTCGTCTTCGTTCCAGTTGGCCTTATAAAAATAGAAAGCATCTTTCTTCACCTTACGGTCGAAAGTCACCAGACCTTTATCGTTGATACCGGGCCGGTCACCTTCCACACGGTGGGCCGCACCGAAGTCAAACAGGTTCCAAATGAAAGAGCCCCAAACGAACGGACGTTCCGCCAATGCTTTCCAGTTTCCGATATGATAATAGGTCTGGTAATTCTCCGGATGCCACCAACCGGAAGCGATCCCCCGTTTCACAGAATCCTGCTGGTGGTAGATGCTTGCTCCTGCCCCATATTCGCTGATGGCGATCTTATATTCCGGATGTGCCTTATGATTGGCATCCAGCCATTTTCCCATATCGGACGGAGAACCGCCATACCAACCGAAATACTGGTTCCAAGCAATCACGTCGGTTACCTTATTTATATCATCGTCGTAAGAAAGGAAGCTGGCAGATGTCGTCAGGCGAGTCGGGTCCTCCTTATGGGCCAAATCGTTCAATTCCTCGATATATTCGGTCGGATTGTCTCCGATGGTCTTTAACTCATTAAACAGCCCCCAGAAACAAATCGACGGATGGTTATAATGCTGGCGGATCAATTCTTTCAACTGCTCTTTCCCGTTCTCACGAAAAGAAGGCTGGTTGATATAGCCTCTATCCTGATATCCCCCCGGCCCGATCTGAGGAATTTCAGCCCAGGTGACAATACCGTATTTATCCATCAGGTCATAAAAGTAAGTAGCTTGCGGGTAATGAGCCAGACGAACGGCATTAGCTCCCATTTCTACCATAATGGCTGCATCTTCATCGTGGTGCATTTTATAAAGAGCATTTCCCCTTTCCGCCCGATCCTGATGGCGGCATACTCCTTTCAGCTTCAGATGTTCACCATTCAAGAAAAAGCCTTCCTCGGCATCCACATGATAATAGCGCAAGCCTAACGGCTGTACAATCCGATCTATTATTTGACCTTCGGAAAGAAGAGATATTTCGGCCTTATACATGAACGGATCTTTACGGCCATTCCAAAGACGGGGATTTCGGATTGTCAAATCCATTCCGGTTGTAGCCCAGTCATTGGCATCCACCGTAACCTTTATATCCTGCTGCTGGACGAGCTTATCGTCTTCCCAGATCTTGATGTCCACTTTTACGGGTTGCGCCGTCGCACTTCCGTTAGAGACGAGCACTTTCGCCTTTACATCGGCCTGCTCTTTCGTCACTTTATTCTGAATCAGATAGACACCGGGAGATGCATAGTCGGTCAACGAGATATTAACCGGGTCCGTTATGATCAGATTCACATCCCGGTAGATCCCTCCATAGAAATTAAAATCACCGACCAACGGCATAACATCCTGCTGCAAAGCGTTGTTGACCTTCACTAATATCTGATTGTCAGCATCATATTTCACCTTATCTGTAATCTCGAATACAAACGCTCCATATCCGCCACGATGTTCACCAATATGAACATCGTTAATAAAAACATTCGCAATTGTATTGACTCCTTCGAAACGCAGGAAAAGACGTTTGCCTTTCCATTCAGGCTTTACAAACAGCGTTTTGGTATAGTTGCCCATTCCACGATAGTAATCCTGTTTGCCGGAAAGGGCATCGCCACTGTTCCAGGTATGAGGCAGGTTCACCCGTTCTTCACTTTTAAACTGTACCTGATGGGAAAAACGGAACATCCAGTTTTCATTCAACAGGATTTCCTTACGTGCCGCAAAGATTGAAGTGCTGATAAAAAGGAGTATCAGACTAAAGATTGTGTGTTTCATGTTTACAAAATTCTTTATTTACGGCTCAAAATTAGGTGATTGACGGTAAAGGGACAGGCACAATTTGTCTAATTGGATGGATAGATTTGTCCAAGAGCGCTATTTTAAACAAAAGAGGTCATGTCTACATCACGACACGACCTCTTTGTTACTAATTTCGTAAATATAGGACAACTGCTTACATTCCTTGTTCTCCACCACCTGAATTGCCTTCTCCTCCGCCTTTGGAGTCATCATTACTGATACCGCGGCGTACTTTCTTGATCTGGCCTTTCATTGTACCGAAACGGTAAGAGACGCTCAGACGGAACTCACGCGAGTGGCGCCAGTTGGTCGAGACATCCCGGAAACCTTCGCCGGTAGTCGTCATCTCCATCTTCATTGTTTTCCAGAACGGGTTCTGCGCCCCGAGAGAGACAGAGAGTTTCTTCTTCAAGAAATCCTTGCTAATGTTCAATCCGGCAAAATAGAAAGGAGATTGCTTGCTTTGCAACTGAATCCAGGGGCTAAAATAACCTCCATGCAGATTGATGCGGAAGTCTTTCGGTAACGTGAATTGGGAACCGGCAAACACACGACCGCTCCAGCCTTTGTTGCTCATGCCCAAATCGGAGGCCTTCATATCCGTATAATCCGCGCCACCATTCATATAAATACGGAACCAAGTTGTCGGAGACCAGTTCCCATACAGGAAAATACCGACCTGTTGTTTTTTACCGATATTATCGTATGTATTCCACAGAGCACCATTATATTGGGAACGGGGATCGGTCGATGGGAAATCGGCCGTCGTCGTATAGCGTTCGATCGCATTATTGACAAACGTATAACTTAAACTGGCATTAATACTGAACTTCTGAGTGAACTTACTGAAGTTCAAATTCACATTATTACTTTTTTCCGAATCCAGGTTCGGATTACCTTGGGAGATATTCTGCGGGTTCACATCATTGATATATGGATTCAAGAACCAAATACCCGGACGTTGGATACGCATATTATATCCTAAACGGATTTGGGAAGACATATCCATTTGATAAGTCAATGTGGCATTCGGCACGACGTCGAAATAATCCGTACTGAAATTCAAATCCGGCTTACGGGCAAAAGAAGCCTTCAGGCTTGTTCCCTCGGCGCGCACCCCTGCTTTGATGCCGAACTTATTCAGTCGTACCAGATATCCTAAATAAGCCGAATAAATATGTTGCGTATGTTTAAACTGGCTGTTGTCTCTCGAACGATCTTCCCAGATCTTAGTAGAATCGTTATAAATCTGTTCCAGCGTATTACTTTTATTTTGCCGGTTGATATATTTCACACCGACTTCCAATGTCTGTTTCTCAAACAGAGGTGTCGTATAATCGACCTGCCCGGTGTGTTCTACGGTAGAGGCATCATTGATATTCCATTTCGGATATTCTCCGGACAAATAGTAATAACCTTCTTGCACATCGACCTCCGTACGTCCCTCATTGTCATTCGGAGACTGGCTAAAGCGATAAGACAACGTCAGCAATTCATCTTTTTTGCTGGTCGAATGCTGGAAATCGACATTGATATCCGTAGAACCGAACGTACCCTCCGAAACAGAGTTACGGTTATACCTGTAGACAGGATCGTAAGAACGCAAACGGTTGTCAATCCCATCCAACGGGTCCAAAACGGCATCCAATTCGGAAAGGCTCTTGTTCTTTCCTCTGAAAAGGTTCACACCGACACTCAACAAATTCAGCGTGTCGATCTCATAGCTACCTTCCAGATACCCATACTGGAACGGTCCTTTGTTTTTGCTGCGTCCCTTTTCTTCCAAACGCGTCGGATTACCGTCTGCCAACATATCCTCATCTGTAAAACGTTCACTATATGAATCGTTCCAGGGGGAATTACGATAGTTATAACCATAATTAGCTGTAATACCGAATTTTCCAGCCTTCATCGAGACATAGCCGCCCCCACCGAAACTGCCCAGTGTGCTGGCATTGGCACGAACGGTTCCCGTATATCCTTGCAATGCGTTCTTGGTCGTAATGATATTGATAATACCTCCAACACCTTCAGCATCATATTTGGAACCTGGGTCGGTAATGACCTCGATGTTTTTGATCGAGCTGGCTGGCATACTTTTCAATACATCGGATGCATTGTCACCACTCAATAAATTGGAAGGTTTGCCATTCATATAAATTTTATAATTGGAAGATCCTTTCAACTGGATTTTATCCTCGCCATCCACAGTGACCATCGGAACCTTGCGAAACATTTCCAACGCATTGTTCGTCTTTGCTTCCGGATCGTCTTCCAGATTGTACGTCAGCTTGTCGACCTCGACTTTAACCAATGGTTTCTGGGCAACGACAGTGACTTCCTTTAGTTGCTGAGTATCATCGTTCATGAACAGTTTTCCAAAATCCAGGAGCTTTTTGTTCTCCGACAATGTAAATGTTCTCTTGGCAGGGGCCTTCCCTAAAGATTCCATTGTCATCACATATTTACCCGGCTTGTTCATCGTTGCCGTGAACTTGCCATCATCATCGCAAGCCAACAATTTCACAGGATTCTGTGGTGCGGAAGCCAAAGCTATCCTCAACGTAGCATAAGGTACGGACTCATTGGATAAAGAGTCGACTACTTGGCCCTTAATTGTAAAGGCAGCCGATCCACCTCCGGTTTGCGCAAACACTGACGCAGACACAAATAGTATCAGCATTAAGTAGAGTAGTTTTTCTTTCATTAAATTTGAGAATTTAGATATTATCGATTATACATTCACATAAAAACAGTTGCAAATGTAACTTTATCTACGAGCCATTCGTAACTTTACAGTTTAAAGAATTGTAAAAGTTGTATTTTGGTGTTCGATTTCTGCAGATTTCACCTATTTTTGTAGATACCAATCATAAAAAGGATAAGTTTATGAGAAAATTATCATTTATTTTTGCAACGCTATTACTCGTCGTCACCATGCATGCACAGGATCTGAAAGTAATCAAATTAAACTCTCCGGACAAAAACAGAGGATGTTCCGTTATGAAAGCGTTATCCGACCGCCACTCCGATCGGGAATATGCAGACAAGGAACTCAGTTTACAGGATTTATCGGATTTGTTATGGGCTGCAAACGGGATTAACCGCCCAGACGGAAAACGAACGGCTCCTTCAGCGCTGAACAAACAGGATATCGATATTTATGTCATTATGAAAGAGGGCGCTTACCTGTACGATACCAAAACAAACAGCCTGCAACCTCTTGCTAAAGGAGATCACCGGGCTGCTGTTGCCGGCAGTCAGGATTTTGTCAAATCGGCTCCAGTCAGTCTGGTACTCGTATCCGATCTTTCACGCTTCGGAAACATTGCCGATCATACCAAGCTGATGGCTGCTGTCGATGCCGGCATCGTTTGCCAAAACATCAATATTTTCTGTGCATCCACCGGTCTGGCAACCGTTCCCCGTGCCACTATGGATCAGGCTGCTTTAAAACGAATTTTGAAATTAACGGACAATCAATTACCAATCATGAACAATCCGGTAGGATATCCACGGAAATAAACAGAAGAGGTAAAAGCATTTAACTGTAATACAATATTTTAATAATTATAATGAAGGCCATAGTTCTAAGGGAACTATGGCCATATCTTTTCATCAATAAAAAGAAGAGAATGTTTAGAACTTTATAGTCCAGCCTATTATGTTGTAGGGATGCTTTCTTACCTAATGGCTCTTACTTTATATCAAGTGTAATTATTTAGCCTAAAATAGTTAAAATGCGCAATAAGATTAATTCTTCACAACATATTTCAACAATTTGGAAATAAATTTATAATTTTGAAGGCCATAGTTCCCTTAGGACTAAATCCCATTCGAACAACACATCATGGATGAGAAAACGGACATAAAACGATTCAATAATATTTTCGTCACCCATCGGGACCGATACATTCGGTTCGCCTATTCTTATACATATAATCAAGAAGCAGCAGAAGACCTGGTGACGGAAAGCCTGATGTATTATTGGGAAAACCGGCATCGGTTAGAAGAAGTCAAAGACATACCTTTATATATACTAGTCACCCTAAAAAACAAATGCCTGGATTACCTTCAGCGTGAACGTACTTGGAATAATATCGCTGAAAATTTGCTATCCAACAAAGAGTGGGAACTGCAAATGCGTATCTCCAGCCTGGAAGCATGTGAGCCGGAAACATTGTTCAGCAATGAAGTACAGGAGCTTGTTAACCAAGCTCTGGCAAAACTACCGGAAAAGTCCAGACATATCTTTATCATGAGCCGGTACGAAGGGAAAAATTACCAAACAATAGCCAAGGAAACCAACCTTTCAGTGAAGAGTATCGAGTTTCATATCAGTAAAGCGCTGAATTTATTACGCAAAGAGTTAAAAGACTACCTTCCTTGCCTGCTATTTTTACTGGATTTCTTTTACGTCCCCTAAATATTTTCACTTGTCCGATCGAAGTGAAAATAAATTTTCTCCTGCATGAAAATTTATTTTCCCGCGGGAGAAAATTTATTTTCACCGAAGAGGTAGAGTGCGGATAAAATTGCCAGCACTGTCTCCAAAATAGATGTGTTGTTCATATTATTGCTTCTTTGCATGCAATAAGTTCAAATCATCAGTAACCAATCCATCCAACACCTGCCGGATTTTATCTGATATAGCCCTATCTATGCCAAACTTATCACATAATGATTGAAACTTGCCTACTGCATCAAATACTTGTAATATCTTTTTTTCAGGATCTTCCACAAAATCCTCTGCAAAATTAACGAAGTCACTTGTGGTCAAGGCTGACCTTTTACCCATCACCCCCATTGAATGAATGTGAGCAGAAGAATTCTCCCATGTATTTGCAGTGAACATGACATCGTATGCAGGTGATAACCGCCACACTCCTGTCTTGTCCATGATAAACGATATATTCTTATTATGATCATCTGATACACCTGCCACATAATTAAATACCATCCTAATGAATATCTGGTCTTTGTCTTCCTGGGGAAGATTCAGAGTCTCTGCTATCCAACATAGCTTTAGATAATCATCCGCACCCGGCATAATGGCGGCGAGCGTTTGGCTAAAAATCTTGTCACCATTCTTGCGGTCAAACCTTTCTGTTACGAAATGGTTCCTTCCATCAATTTCTTTTAGGAAGCATGGCATCATGTTAATCCCTGCTTCCTTTGCCATCTCGTAATATACCATTTCTATCTCTGTGGTAGGAGAGTTCTCCTCCTCTTTGAATTTTATAATATACTGTTTAAAATCTTTAGGCAAATCCACCTGGCCGGAGCGAAACTCCTCCGTTTCAAGATCATAGGCAATCACTGCCTTGGGGCGCATACCACCTGCGGAAGTTCCAAGATATATCAACTTTTTCATCGTAAGGTTATCCTCCGGTGATATGACAGCCGCATCCCGATCATTATATACTTTGGAAGCCAACGTTGCCAATGATGACATATCCACCAGCCCACGAGGATCATCATCCCTAACCTCCGGTTCAAATTCCAAAGCCCCCATAGCCCTCTTGCCTATATAAGAGAGCTTCAACAGCGGCAATGACTCCGTAACCTTTATATTACTATCCGTGAGCCACTTGTCAAACAAAGAAGCTCCCCATTGGTCAGGAAGTGCGTCTGCAAGGAATTCCGGAAGTCCTTGATACAATTTATCCGTATTCCCATAAAAAGAAGCAGTCAAAGGGGTTCTCTTAGGATGTGTGGAAGGGCATATATCATAATCTTGCTTCCTATATTCATCCGTAAATTGGAATACGGAACAATGCTTTTCAAAGTTCCAGCTCAATTTACCTATGCAGGTTCCCCATAGATATACATTCACTATGATTGGCTCTTTCTTCATACCGTCTTGCGTTTACTGCTAAATCGTTGTACTCTCTTACCTGTTTTTTCATTGATAAGGAAAGGAGAATCAGGAAGTTCCGGTACCAAATCGGCAACCCCTTCAAGGGTCCCACTTATACGCAGGATCTTAAGCAGCGTACTCAGGGCAATATCATTTACCTTGCAGGACTCTATTCTCTTAATAGTAACAAGGGATACCCCGGCTTTGTCTGCAAATTCTTGCTGAGAAAAACAACAGCTAAGCCGTAAAGACCTAACTCTCTTGCAGATTTCCTCTACAATACCTTTATCTGAATATTCATATATTGTATATTTATCATATAACTTTTTCATAGAAGAACAATATAAAGAATCATTTTTGATACAAAAATATCAATAAATATGGAATAAACCGAATTTGCTGTCATTTCTTGGGCACCAAAAACATATATTCTCTACGTTCCATAGGAATAATCGTCCAGTTATAGCCTCCGGACGCAAGCATGACGTTCAAAATGAACCGTCCCATTCTTCCGTTCCCAAATTCATATTTAGAGCAGGTTAGTAATCGCTGTTACAGGAATATTCAGTTTTGAGCAAGCGAACATTTTTTTTCCCTAAATCCTTTAACGAAGCTCCAATATGATACACGTCCATTTCATCAACAACCAGAAAACGATCGTGACTGTCCCGATATGTTCGGATGTCAATAGGTACGTACTGGCCGTTGTAAAAAATACCTTCAATCGGGGGTAGGGAAGTACGCACGAAGAAGCCAATTTTCTTATCATGTTCCGCAATGGTTCTCTCAATCTGAAAAAATCTGTTATCCATTCTTTGTTCAATATCATTCAAGCGCTGATTAATCGAATAGCCCTTTAATAAATAGTCCTTTAAGACCTTACGCCCATCGGCGAAATAAAGATGCTTAAAAACCGATCTCGTTAGTCAAGCAATATCCGACACCGAAAAAAAACAAAAAATATTTCATTTTTCCTTTAGGGTATTTTTCCTCTTGTTCGCCCTTAATAATAGAAACAGGAAAAATGGAACAGAAGCTACTATATAAAATGTTTAACGGAGAAGCCACAGATAGCGAAGTGACTCAAATCCGTCAATGGGTAAATGCCGATAAAGCGAACAGAGATACTTTCTATCATGAACGTGCCCTGTTCGACGCACTCCAATTAAATGCTTTTCAAAAAGAAAATCATGTTCGCAAGCAGTCCATACCACTCTGGAAATGGATTGGAAGTGCTGCCGCTGCTGTCATCGCCTTATTTCTATTATATAACATTCCGGTATTTACCACAAAAAATATCCAGCCTGAAATAGCGCTCAACACAATTAAGGTTCCTGCCGGACAGCGAGTTGAAGTAACGCTTTCAGACGGGACTCATATCTGGCTGAATGCCCGGTCAGAATTTTCTTATCCGGTTTCGTTTAACGGAGACACAAGAGAAGTCCTTTTAAAAGGAGAAGCATTTTTCGATGTAGCCAAGAATAAAAATAAAAAGTTTATTGTCAATACAGGCCGCTGTGAAGTGGAAGTTTTAGGGACACAGTTTAATGTGGAGGCCTATAACGAAAATGAATTTTCCACAGCCCTCATACGGGGCAGCGTAAAAGTTACCGACAAGTCACAGCCAGACGAATCAGTTGTGTTAGAACCCAATAATACTGTCAGCCTCAACAACGGAAAGCTGACAGTCACTCCCATCACCGATTTCAATCCATACAGTTGGAAAGATGGACTTATCACTTTTAAAGATATCAATTTCAAGGATTTGATGAAGAAGCTTGAGAAAAATTTCGGTATCCGGATAATTGTCGACAATCATACGCTCGATAATTACGCATGTAGTGGAAAGTTCCGTACCTCCGACGGGATTGAACAGGTGCTGAGAGCTTTACAACAAGACGCTCACTTCACCTTCGAGCGAGAGAGCGGAACTGAAATTCGTATTCAATAAACAATTAAATATATAGCCTATGAAGAGGAGATAATTAGAATGAAGGACAAACTATGTCCAATGTAAAAATGAAGTTTCAATCTAATATCATTTATTTAACTATCACAAAGATGAAGAAAAGAAAAATTTGTGTATCTCGTATTTTAAAGATGACATCTCTGTTCTTCCTTTCTTGTGCCATGTTCGCACAAGCAGAAACGGAAAGTTCACAGAGCATACGCATCACACTTAACAAAAACAATGTCCGGCTGGAAAATATCTTAAACGACATTGAAAGCCAGACCAATTTACTGTTCATTTACAATAAGAACGTAAATGTTAACCGAAAAGTCTCAGTAAACGCCGAAAATACTTCTTTGCAGGAAGTATTGCAAAACCTGTTCGACAACAATGTATCCTTCAAAATCGAAGGTTCTTACATCGTTCTCTCACCAGCAGGAGCAACAGGCAGCCCACAACAAGCAAAACACACAGTTAAAGGTGTGGTAGAAGATGCATTAGGTCCTATCGCCGGTGCCAATGTTGTAGAAAAAGGCACTACCAACGGTACGATTACCGATATGGATGGTAATTTCACATTAAATGTATCCCCGAACGCCGTACTGGTTATTTCGTATATCGGTTACAAAGATCAGGAAATGCCGGTAAACAACAAGACAAACATCCAAGTTAAATTGGCCGAGGACTCACAAGCATTGGATGAAGTAGTCGTTGTCGGTTACGGTGTCCAGAAACGTGCATCCGTAACAGGATCGGTCGCTTCACTTCAAGCCAAGGATATTGCCACAGTCAAAACTCCGAATGTTAGTAATGCGTTAGCAGGTAAGTTACCTGGTTTACGTGCCGTACAAAGAAGCGGTGCTCCGGGTGACGATGATGCAAGCATCGATATTCGTGGTTATGGGGATGCCTTAGTCATTGTCGATGGCGTAGAACGTGATTTCAAGCAAATCGATGCTAACGATATCGAATCAATCAGTATATTAAAAGATGCATCTGCTGCCGTTTACGGTTTTAAAGGAGCAAATGGTGTCATCCTCGTTACAACTAAAAAAGGACAGGTTGGCAAACCGAAAATCAATTATAACGGATACGTCGGAATACAGAACATTACCCGTTATCCAGAATATTACAACGGATACGAGTATGCGACTTTGTACAACGAAGCCCAGCAGAATATCGGAGTTACAGCCCCCTATTCAGCTGAAGATCTAGAACGTTTCAAACAAGGAATCGGAACGACAGACTGGTATGATGAAGTCATTCGCAAAACAGCTCCTGCCACTTATCATAATCTAAGCGTATCGGGAGGTGCAGAAAAAGTAAAATACTTCTTTTCACTTGGTTTGACAGATCAGGAAGGTATCTACAAATCCAAAGCGTTCAATTACAAAAAATATAATGTACGTTCCAATATCAGTGCAGAAATCGTCAAAGGCTTTACCGTTGACTTACAGTTAAGCGGTCGTCTGGATACTCGAATGAAACCATACGAAGCAGAGCCGTTAAGCCGTAGCATCCAAATGGCAAAACCCGTATTCCCGATTTACGCTAACAACAATCCGGATTATTGGTCCAATCCGGGTGATAAAGGGAACCCTGTACATCTGTCCGATATCGACAATGTCGGCTACGACAGAAGAGATCGCCGTGAATTTAACGGATCAATCGGTCTGAATTGGGAAGTGCCCTGGGTGAAAGGTTTATCCGCAAAAGCGTTGTTCTCTTACGACTACAACAACAAATACAGCAGAAAATGGTATAAAGAATATTATGAATATACCTACGACGCGGTCAATGATGTTTATAATGCTTCCGGCAGCCACACCATTTCAGAGTTGACAACTCAGAATGACAACTATTTCAGACCGAACGGACAAATCTCGCTGAATTATAAGAATACATTCGGCAAGCATGATATCGGAGCGTTGGTGTTGTGGGAATTCTACAACGACCGTACCGACATCTTGAAAGCATACCGCCAGTTTACAGTCGGAGCACTCGATCAGATAGACGCAGGTGACAAGACAAACATAAACAACGGCGGAACAGCTCGTGTTTCCGCTCATGCCGGTTTGGTCGGACGTCTCAATTATGCCTACGACAACAAATATCTAGCAGAGCTTAGCTTCCGTTATGACGGTTCCTACAAGTTTGCCCCGGACAATCGTTGGGGATTCTTCCCTGCCGTATCTTTGGGTTGGCGTGTCTCTGAAGAAGCATTCTTCAAAGAAGCATTACCGATGGTCGACAACTTTAAGATCAGAGGCTCCTTCGGAAAAGTGGGAGATGAAGGGGTAACCGGTTATAGCGATGATGACGAAAAGAATGGCAAATACAGAGCTTATCAGTATTTAATGGGATATCGGTATCCCTCAGGAAACTATGTTTTAGGAACAGGCGGTCTGACGAACGGAGCAAAGGACAGAGGTATGCCCAACTTAGCTCTGACTTGGTATGAATCTAAAACAACCAATGTCGGATTCGAAGCATCCGTATTATCCGGTTTAATCAATGTCGAATTCGATTATTTCGTTCGTAAAAGAAGTGGTTTGCTGACAAAGCGCCAGCTTACATTACCGACGACATTCGGCCAGGAACTTCCGGTAGAAAACCTGAACTCCGACAGAAACCAGGGATTTGAAATCGTTCTCGGACACCGTCATAAAATCGGAGATTTCACCTACGATGTAAAAGGAAACTTCTCTACTACCCGTATCTACAATGAGCATGTTGAACGTGCAGCTTCAGCCAATATGTACGATGACTGGAGAAACAACAACAATGATCGTTATAAAGATATCCAGTGGGGTAAAGTCTGCATCGGACAGTTCCAAAGCTACGAAGAAATCCTCAATTCACCGATCCAGGATAACAACGGTAACAAATCATTGATGCCGGGCGACTTGAAATTCCAGGACTGGAACAATGATGGTATCATCGACGGAAAGGACGACCAGCCGATCGGACATGGAAATACACCGCGCCTGTATTATGGATTGAACCTTTACGGAGAATACAAAGGTTTCGATTTGACTCTCTTCTTCCAAGGGGCTGCCGGTCATGAAGTATTCACGACTGGAGACTTTATGGCTCCATTCATCCAGCAAGGTCTTGGTAATGGTATCACACTAAACTTGGATCGCTGGCATCGTGAAGATCCTTCAGATATGAGTAGCGAATGGATTCCCGGATATATGCCGGCACTCCGTCCAACTGGTTTCTCTGCCAATTCAGGTACAAATACTTGGACAAGACAAAAGGCTAACTACTTACGCCTGAAAACCATCGAATTAGGATACACATTCCCTAAGAAATGGATGCAAAGAGCCGGAATCGAAAACTTGCGTATTTATGTAAACAGTTTCAATACTGCAACAATAACAAGCCGCGAAGGTATCATGAAATATATGGACCCAGAAAACAAAGACGGTATGTTCCGCTATTATCCACAAATGAAAACATTCAACTTCGGTGTTAATCTAACATTCTAAAATAAGAAACGATGAAGACAACAATTATAAAAAATATCGGATGTGGATTACTTTTGTTAGGTACGACAGCATGTGCCGACTACCTTGAAAAAGAATCTTTCGACATCATCACTCCCGAACAGGTTTGGCAGGACCCTAAATTGATCAATGGCGTAATGGTTAATTTATATGACGGCCTGAACCTGGAAGATTTCAATTACTGGTATCGTGACGCATGGCGTTTGCAAAATGCCTCTTCCATGTCTGACGAAGCACAAGGTTCTTTCCAAAAAGATCCTCTTTTCGATAACGGAAATGCCACATACACGTACGAAGACGCGTTATTCGAGCAGAAATTCTCCGATCGCTACAAAAACATCCGGAACTGCAACGACTTTATCAGCCAGTTGCAGGATGCAACAGCCTTGTCAGATTCTGAAAAGAAATTACTGTTGGCCGAATCCCGCTTCTTACGTGCCATGCATTATTTCACATTAGTGAAACGCTATGGTGGAGTACCTTTGATTGACAAATCACAGGAATATGATCCTAACAATTTGGAAGCACTGATGGTTCCTCGTAATAAAGAAATCGAAATTTATGATTTCATTATAAAAGAATGCCAGGAAGCAGCACAAGACCTTCCCGACACAAGAGAGGCAGAAGCTAAATACCGGGCAAGTAAATATGTCGCATTATCTTTATGTTCACGAGCAGCTTTGTATGCAGGCTCTATCGCCCGCTACGGAACGGTCCAGCAAGAAGGACTTGTAGGTATCCCTGCTTCCGAAGCCGATCGCTTTTTCCAAACATCTTACGAGGCTTCTAAAGCGATCATTACTTCTGGCAAATATGCCTTGTATAACAATAAACCAGACAACAAAGCACAGAATTTTTGTGACATGTTCCTGAAAGGTAATGGTGATAACGGAGAATATATCTTCCAGAAACAATATAACGTTGCAGGAGGCAAAGGCCACGACTGGGACAAACGTAACGCACCGTTCTCTTATCGTGCTGGTGGTTGGGGATGCGGTATCGCCCCGACACTTGAATTGGTGGAAGCATACGAATATGTAGACGGCTCCAAAGGGACTTTGAAGTTGGAAGAAAACGGCAAACCTCTTCGTTTCGACGATCCATACGAAGTATTTGCAAATAAAGACCCGCGTTTATTCGCTTCCGTCTATCTGCCCGGCTCTCCTTGCCAAAGCACAAAGATCGAATGGAAAAGAGGTGTCATCGAAAACGACGATAAGAGACATGTAGCAACCAGCCAACCGGATGGTGGTAATACGGTTGAAATCAACGGAGTCACCTATAGCACATCAGGTAAAGATGGTGGATCCGATGCCGGAGATGCCTCCAAGACAGGTTTCTATCAGAAGAAATTCTGGGACGAAACATTGACCGATATGAATATGGGTAAGTCAGAAACTCCGTGGCCGGTTTTCCGTTTAGGAGAAATTTATCTAAATTTGGCGGAAGCTGCAATGGAGTTGAACAAATCATCTGAAGCATTGGATGCAGTCAACAAGATTCGTGAACGTGCCGGAATCGCCTTATTGTCAAACATCAATATGGAAAAGATCCGTCACGAACGTAGAGTGGAACTGGCATTCGAAGGTCATCGCTTCTGGGATATGAAACGTTGGAGAATTGCTCACTTGGATGTAGCACAAGGCGGTTTGAATGGATTCAGAGGAACGGCATTGTATCCTTGGTATGATATTCGTGATGGTAAATATGTATTCGAAAGAGGAGCCAACACTCCGAAACAGAAACGTATTTTCTTGGAAAAGAACTATTATACAAAGATCAACCAGACAGATATGAATTCAAATCCGAATCTCATTCAAAACCCGGGTTATACCAATTAATCATCTAATTTAGAAATTTGATATGAAAAAGATAAGTTTATTACTGATGGCCGTTTGCTCGTTATGCTTCACAAGCTGTTTGAGCGATCTGGATAATTATGAATCTCCCAACGGAGGTATCAAAGGACAAATTCTGGATGCAGAAACGAATGAACCGATTCCACTGCCTGTTCAGGGATCCACAGGTGTTATTATCAATATGTTCGAACAAAACACAGATGCAACACAATCGGTCGATTTTTATGCAAAGATGGATGGTTCATACGAAAATGCAAAGTTGTTCAACTGTGATTATAAAATTGTTGTAAACGGTCCGTTTGTTTCTCCTTGCGAAGAATTTGTAACCATAAAAGGACAGACAACATTGGATCTGAAAGCAACTCCTTATGCAAGAATCAACGCTTCAGCACAAGTTACAGGTAAAAAAATCACGATTACATACAAGGTGAACCCGACAAGTAGCAATTTCAATGTATCCGAAGTGTACGGTTACTGGAATTTTGCTCCGGGTGTTGATAATGGAAATGCCAACCAAGCAGGAAAGCAGACCGTTAAGGAGCAGGAAGGGACAATCGTTTTCGATCTGGAAAACGATAAAACCTATCAAGACAATCTGTACAAAATACAAGCAAATGGCAATAAAATATATGTACGTGTCGGTGCTAAAACAGAAGGCGCAGTCAACTACAGTACCATTATAGAAACGATTGTACAATAAATAACCTTTGGCACAGAGATCCTTTTTGTTTGGATCTCTGTGCCTTTTTTATTCTTTAGAGCATGAAAAAAAGTATCTTACTCATCAGTCTGGCAGTTCTACCCCTATTCGGGTATGCCCAAAATGTATTACCGGACTGGGCTTTAGGCGGCTTTGTCAGACCGGAAAAAGCCAATCCGATCATTACCCCCAATCCTTCCAATCAATTCGACTGTCCCATGCAGGACAAAAAAATAGGATGGGAAGAGAGCGATGTGTTCAATCCCGCAGCAACCGTAAAAGACGGTAAAATATATGTCCTTTACCGGGCTGAGGACAATTCTGCAACGGGAATCGGCAAGCGTACTTCGCGTATCGGATTAGCAGAATCCGAAGACGGTATCCACATGAAACGCCGGAAGACCCCCGTCATGTACCCGGACAAAGATAATATGAAGGAATACGAATGGGAAGGCGGTTGCGAAGACCCACGTGTGACAATGACGGAAGACGGTCTGTATGTCATGGCCTACACTTCCTGGAACCGGAAAGTGGCACGCCTCTGCATCGCCACCTCACGTGACCTGGTCAAATGGGAAAAACATGGCCCTGCTTTTGCTAAAGCCTACAACGGACGTTTCAAAGACATTTTCTGCAAATCCGGTTCTATGGTAACAGAGATCAAAAACGGAAAACAAGTGCTGACGAAAATCGATGGAAAATACTTCATGTATTGGGGAGAACACGCGGTCTACGCTGCCACCTCCGACGATTTGGTCAACTGGACTCCGATATTGGACGAGAAAAACGAACTGGCGACTGTTATCAAACCCCGTCCTCAATACTTCGACAGTGCATTGACAGAGTGTGGACCTCCTGCTATCCTGACAGACAAAGGCATCGTCTTGCTTTATAACGGCAAGAACCAGACAAACGACAGCAAACGAGACAAGCGTTTCACTGCCGGAGCCTACTGCGCCGGACAACTTCTGACCGACCCGAAGGAACCGATGAAAGTTCTGCAACGCCTGGACGTTCCCTTCTTCCGCCCGATGGCTTCATTTGAAAAGAGCGGACAGTATGTCGATGGAACCGTCTTTATCGAAGGTTTGGTCTTTTTCAAAAACAAATGGTATCTCTATTACGGATGTGCAGATTCTCAGGTCAGCGTAGCCATTTACGATCCGGCCAAGAAAACTCCTGGCGATCAGATCCCGAATTAAAAGAATAATTTATGAAAAACATTTTTGCAGGAATATTTTTACTTGTGTCTGCCTGCTTCATGCAAGCTCAGACACCCAATTATTACCGGAACCCAGATAAAATATATCTGGATTCGAAAGAAGGACATAACGGAAGTTTCACCTGGCAGATGCATAAGGCCGACGAGACGAAAGATCCAGCTGAAAAAATCTCACAACCAGGCTATCAGACCGGACAATGGATGCCGGCAATCGTTCCGGGAACAGTCCTGAACTCCCTCGTCCACAACAAGGTATATCCGGAACCTTATTATGGCATGAATAACAAGTTAGACCGGAATATCATCCCGGATCTTGCCAAAACAGGACGCGAGTTCTACACCTATTGGTTCCGTACGGAATTTGACGTACCAGAAAATTATAAAGACAAAATCGTCTGGCTTCAGGTAGACGGTATCAATTACCGCGCCGAAATATGGGTAAACGGTTATCTGCTTGGCAATATGTCCGGTATGTTCAAACCGGAGTATATCAATATCACTGATTTCGCCCGTATCGGCCAGAAGAACGCTCTGGCAATCAAGATTTATCCAGTCGATATGCCGGGGACCATCAAGCCGAAACAGTGGGGAGCCGCCGGTGAGTTTCACAATGGCGGAGACGGTAACATCGGACTAAATACAACCATGCTGATGAGTGTCGGTTGGGATTTCACCTTCAACGACGGTATCCGCGACCGTAATACCGGTATCTGGAAAAACATCAGCCTCTATGCTACGGACAAAGCGGTCATCCGCCATCCATTCATCAAATCCGAACTCTCCAAACCAAGCTACGATTTGGCAAAAGAGACTGTCAGTGTAGAGGTGACAAACCCGACACAGCGTGGCGTAAAATGTACGGTCAAAGGAGAAATCGTCGGTGAGAACATCACATTCAGCAAAGAGTTGAGCCTGTTCAGGGGAGAAACGCGGGAGGTTTGCTTCACTCCGGAAGAATTTCCGCAACTGACAATCAAGAACCCGCGTCTGTGGTGGCCGATCTTCAAAGGGAAACCGGAGCTGTACGAACTGAAACTTACCGTAAGCGTAGACGGTAAAGTGTCCGATGAGACGAAAACCCGTTTCGGTATCCGGGAAATTACATCCGACCAGAATACACCGGACAAATCCCGCCAATTCTATGTGAACGGCAAGAAGCTCTTCATCCGGGGAACTAACTGGATTCCGGAAGGAATGCTCCGTACCTCCGACGAACGTACTTATGCAGAATTGCGTTATACAAAACAATCCGGTATCAACCTGGTCCGTATGTGGGGAGGTGGAATTGCCGAATCAGACTATTTCTTCCAGCTCTGCGACGAAATGGGACTCCTTGTCTGGCAAGAATTCTGGATGACCGGCGACACCAAACATCCGCAGGATAAAGATTTATATCTGAGTAATGTCGAAGCAACCGTAAAACGCCTGCGCAACCATCCTTCACTGGCCTATTATGTCTCTTCTAACGAGAGCACAGAAATGCCGGGAGCAAAAGACCTGATCATGAAACTGGATGGGACACGTGGTTACCAGATGCAGTCGGAATGTGACGGCGTACACGACGGCAGCCCCTACAAACAGGTGAACCCGATGCAACACTACGAGAATACGGCCTCCGAACGCGGTAGCCGTGTCGATGGCTTCAACCCGGAATATGGTTCGCCCACTATCCCGACAGTCGAAACGCTCCGCGAAGTAATGGACGAGAAAGACCTCTGGCCGATCAATAAAGAGGTATGGGATTATCATGATGGCGGAGGATTCCATCTCATGTCAACCATGTACACAGACCTTACCAACCATTATGGTCCTTCCTCCTCCATCGAAGAGTTTGCCACCAAAGGTCAGGCAGTCGGTGCCATGAACTCCAAATCGATCTGGGAAGTCTGGAACTATAACAAATTCGGTTATGGAGACCGCTATGCATCAGGGTTATTGTTCTGGTATCACAACTGCCCCGTAAGTCAGGTTTGCGCCCGTATGTGGGATTATTCTTTGGAACCGACAGCCTCTTTATATCATACTCAGAACGCATTGGAACCACTTCATGCACAGTTTGATTATTTGAAAAATACGGTTTCCGTTTATAATGACTACTATCAGGCATTCAAAAACTATAAGGTAGCTGCCGAAGTATACGATTTGAACAGCAAGAAGGTGTGGAGCAAAAGCCAGAAGATCGATATCCCGGAAGACGGTGTTGTAAACGATGTCTTCACAATCGATTTTCCTCAGAATATCACGCAAGTTCATTTTATAAAACTACGTCTGTTCGATACGAAAGGGAAAGAAGTCGCCAATACATTCTACTGGCGCTCTAACGATAAATATGAAGGTCGCAAGACCCTGACAGGCCCGACTTCATCCGGCTTCGAAGATCTGTCGAAATTGAAACAGGTACAACTGAAGACTCGCTACAAAGCTTATCAAGAAGGTGACCGCCATTTCATTAAAGCCGAAATAAAGAACCCATCTTCAACCGTAGCATTCTTCACCCAACTTCAATTGCTTGATCAGGACAAAAAACCAGTACGCCCCAGCTTCTACACAGACAACTTCTTCTCGCTTTTACCAGGAGAAAGTAAAACCGTCATCATAGAAACGGCCACAAGCGATATGCCATCCGAACCGACATTTGTTGTGAAAGGCTGGAATATCAAATCAAACAATTTCAAATTGTAAATATTGACAACTGGTATTTCTTAAATAATCCGGTTATATTTGGAAGCATTTCCGAATATAACCGGATATTATGTAATTAATTCTTAATACTATAATAGTATGAACCTCCTATCCAAAATATTATTACTTTCACTAAGCTCCACCGTCGTCATTGCCAAAAGTAATGATAGAAAAACGACAAACACAAGACGCCCAAACATTCTATTCGTTATAAACGATGATCAATCGCATATACACACAAGTTTTGCGGGATCACATTTCGTCAATACACCCGGTTTCGATAAAGTTGCGACTAATGGAATCTATTTCACAAATTGTTATGCAGGTTCTCCCGGCAGTGCTCCCTCCAGAAGTTCTTTAGTAACAGGACGCCATCATTGGCAAAATGAACAAGCCGGACAACATGCTTCGTCATGGATAAAAAAATACATACCATTTGTCGATCTCCTAAAAGCCAACGGATACTATACAGGATATACAGGCAAAGGAGTCGATCCTTTTCAATATGCCCGAAATGAAGCAGACTCGTTATGGAGAACCCAGAATGCAGCGGGTAAAGCTTATAACAAACATAAATACGAAAAGGATACTCCCCATGACTCAAGAACGGCCAACGGTATCAGCCGGATCAATTATTCCGAAAATTTTCGGGATTTCATGCAACAACGGAAAGACCACCAACCTTTCTATTTCTGGTATGGTTCTTCAGAGCCCCACCGGGCATATGAAAAAGGTTCTTGGAAGCGTAATGGGAAAAAGTTAGATCAAGTAGACATTCCCGGATTCATCCCAGACTCAGAAGAGATCCGGGGTGATATGCTTGATTATGCCGTAGAAATCGAATGGGCCGACAGTCATTTATGCCAGATGATAAATCATTTGGACTCTATCGGGGAACTCAACAACACAATCATCATTGTAACGGCAGACAACGGTATGCCATTTCCAAGAGCCAAAGCCAACTGCTTTGAATATGGTATACATATACCAATGGCTATCAGCTATCCCAATGGATTTCCTGCGGGACGCCGGGTAGACGACCTTATAAGTTTTATCGATTTGGCACCTACGATCCTGGAATTGGCCGGAATAAAGCCTGAAGGTATGCAACCTCTCTCGGGAAAAAGTATTGTAAATATTCTAAAATCGGAAAAAAGTGGACTCATAGACAAGAGCAAGAAATACGTTTTCGCTGGACGCGAAAGACATTCATCTTCCAGATGGAACAACCTTGGTTATCCTCAGCGGGCAATCCGTGGAACAGAATATCTGTTAATATGGAATATCAAACCGGAACGATGGCCAGCCGGCGCCCCGCAAGCCATGAATAAAAAAACAGGAGAAATCTATCCGATGTATGGTTTAGACCAGAAAGGAGTACATCATCCTGAATGGGCATTTACAGATGTGGATGCAGCGCCATCCAAATCCTATTTAATAGAAAACTACAACAATCCGGAAATACATCCTTTTTTCAAGTTGGCCTATACCAAAAGGCCAGAGTTCGAACTCTACAATGTAAACTCTGATCCCTATTGCCTGAATAATCTGTCAGGCAAACCAGAATATAAAGAAATAGAACATGAAATGAAAACAGAACTCATGAAAGAACTAAAAAAGTCTGCTGATCCAAGAGTCACAGGTCCAGAGAAAGAAATTTTTGATACTTACGTCCGCTACAGTCCAACCAGAAATTTTCCCAAACCCGATTGGCAGGAATAATCATTAAGTAATTTTAAAAACCTTGCCTGTTCCATTACTTGAATTGTTTCCGTACTTTTGCCGAAAATTTACAACTATGCCGACATTTTTTGTTGTCCTCATCAGTATTTATCTTGCGGGAAACATCTATATATTCAAGAGAGGGGCACAGGCTTTGGTTGCTCAGCCTTTCGGTGTTAAAGTTTTATTAGCCGTACTGTTTTGGAGCGGTGCTTTGTCGTTTATCGGTAGTTTTTTAGCTCGAAACACCCAATTGCCGGTTGTGCTGGCTCATACGGCTCATGAAATAGGAACCGGCTGGTTGGTCTTCACGCTTTATATGGTATTATGCTTGATCGTATTCGATTTATTCCGACTTTTCAACTTCCCATGCAAATATGGGTTCTATATTTCCTTATTCCTGACACTTAGTCTATTAAGCTACGGTTACTATAATTATCAACATCCGAAAACAGAAGTTTTCAACATAGTTATCAACAAGCAGACGGTTCATAATGAACAGCCGTTGAAAGTCGTTTCCGTCAGCGATATCCATTTAGGGTACGGGACAGACAAGGAAGAACTTAAACAATATGTCGAGATGATCAACGCACAGAAACCGGATCTGATCCTGATAGGCGGCGACCTGATCGACAACAGCGTAGTCCCTCTTTACGCAGAAAAGATGATGGAGGAACTGACTGAATTGAAAGCCCCTTTAGGAATCTATATGGTTCCGGGAAATCACGAATACATCAGTGGCATACGGAAGAGCATGCAATTCATAAAAGAAACACCGATCCACCTGTTGAGGGACGAAGTCGTGACATTGCCAGGCGGCATACAAATAATCGGACGGGATGACCGCAGCAATAAATCCCGATTATCCCTGCAAGAACTGGTGAAAAACATTGATCCGGCAAAACCTGTTATCCTTTTGGATCATCAACCGTACAACTTGTCGGATACGGAAAATGCGGGTATCGACCTTCAGTTCAGCGGGCATACACACCGCGGCCAGGTATGGCCGATCAGCCTCATTACCGACCATCTATTCGATCAAAGTTACGGCTACCGCAAGTGGGGAAACAGCCACATATACGTTTCCTCCGGCCTGTCGCTCTGGGGGCCGCCTTTCAGGATCGGAACCGACAGCGAACTTGTCGTATTCAACATTACCTGTAAATAGTTTGCAGACATGAAAGTTTTCATTCAATCGATAGTAGCACAGATATTACTGAATCCTTATATCTTCTGGCGAGGGTATCAGGCAATTCCTCCCAAAAAAAGTTGGAGGATTCCCTATATCTTGTTTTTTATCCTTGAATTATCTCTCTTCTTCTTCGGCTTTACATTCCGCAATGTCCTGCCGGACTCCGTCATGATTGCCATCCAATATATTTGCAACACTTGGTATATCGCATCTATTTATATCACACTTTCCCTATTGGTCCTGGAAGTGCTCCGGCTCAGCAACCGCTTCTTCCATTGGTTCCCCGGATGGATGACGGGACATTGGAAACAAACGAAACTGACACTGTTCTTCTTAATCATAGCAATCGTTACGAGCCTGATGTTCCATGCTTACCATGTTGTCGCCTATCCGGTTGTCAAAGATGTATATGTCACCCTTCCCAAAGGAAGCAGCGAGCGTGACATCATGACGATCGTCATGATGAGCGATCTTCATATCGGAGAAATGATCGGTAAGGAACTGGTACAGCGATACGTGAAAATGAGCAACGAACAACATCCCGACATGGTTGTCCTGGTAGGCGATATCATGGATTATGAATCACGCTTTGCCGAAAAAGCCCATATCGAAGAGGATTTGAAACAACTGAAAGCCCCGTTAGGCGTATATGTGGTATATGGCAACCATGAGTATCGTGCCAACCGCATAGCCAAATACCGCTGGCTGAAGAAAACAGGGGCGACACTCCTGATCGATTCTGTTGCACGTCCGGACTCTTCATTCTACCTGATCGGACGGGACGACCATATCAACAAGAAAAGAAAGCCGTTACATGCACTTATGGCAGGTATAGACACGACTAAACCAATCATCGTATTGGATCATCAACCTTGGTCGTTCGCCGAAATGACAATGAACGGTGTGGACCTCGGACTCCACGGGCATACCCATAACGGACAGTTATGGCCCTACCCCCTCGTAATGAAACTGATTTATGAATGTCCGTACGGCTACCATCAGAAAGGGCCGACCCAGTTCTATGTATCTTCCGGCATCGGGATAGCCGGACCTCCCTACCGGGTCGGGACTGTTTCGGAAATGGTCGTATTGCACATCCGGTTTGCCGATTAAACAAGGTGGAACATCGCCTCCATCATGGCGATATCCATCTTCACTTCCCCCTGCAACAGATATTGAGTTTGTTTTTGGACTACATTTTCATAGATTGCCAATGCTTTCTCCCGATCTTGCTCCTTATAAAGTGCCCAAGCACAGAGAAAACGCTGTTTTGAGGACATCAAAGCACTGTATTGCCGGACGTAAAGTTCTATTTCTTTCGTGTATAACGTATCTGCCCACTGGTTATGGCCGGTCACCAAATCCAAATAGATAAGTTCGCAAACCACCTCTTTCGCCAAAAGCCCGATCATCTCCCCCCTGTGTCTTGCTATCTCTTCCAATGCGACATAGGCCTCTTCCATTTGCCCCAAATCCATCAAGCGTCCTACTTGCAGCAAACGGACATTCAGTTGCATCGGTTCCCCGTAATCAATATCATCCTTCCAAGCCAACCACTCTTCCGGCATATCCTTTATCCGGATACCTTCTTGTATATAGGCATTGACGCGCAACTGGACCATCATCGCCTTTTTACTCTTCGGGTACTTCCTCATCAAACGTACATTGGCTGCATCATTGGTAATCCCCCGCTTGAACGGGATGCCATTGAGCAATCCCAACGACACGCCGGCAAAACACATCATGACCAGGAATTGCGCCAGCAGAGGAGAAGGATCTTCTACCACATACCAAACCACAAAAGCCAAAAGTGCCATCGACATATTAACAATAACACCTCCCCAATGATAAAGCGCAACAGGAATCTCTTCCAAAGGCTTGTCAGGCGGGAACATCAGACATTGCCCACCTGTCCCCGCGATGCCGAAACGCTTCAAACGGAATTTCCCTTCTTGACGGATCAGCGTCCAATTGAAAATACGGAAAGAGACGAAACGATAGCCGGAGAGCAGCCCGAAAAGCAAGTGGCCTCCTTCATGCAAAACAATTTGCAAGACAAAGGCGACCAACGTACAAACGATACTCCCGGCAAATATCCCCACCATCTCAAGTGCCTCTATCTTGGCCAGCTTCTGCACCAGTTCATTCCATGTCATATCCGTAAACGACACGATACCGGCACACACCAAAACAATGCCGATCAAACATCCGACACCAAAAGTCACAAGCAACTTCAAAGCACTCTTCATAGCCGGTCTCTTACCTTACTACCAATTATAATGTAGCCGTTTTCTCTGCCTTTTCCGGCGCTTCCAATGTCCTCTGGTATAATGCAGGATCACCCAACACTTCCAGCGCCTTATCCAAAACATCATCATCCTTCAAGCTGTTTATCAACTCACCTTTCTGGAAATAATAACGTTTCATAATCTCGGAAGTCAACAGTTTCTTGATCTGATCCTTGTTGCGGTCGAAATCCCGTTCCAAGTCCGGAGTCAGTTTGGCTTCCAAAGAGTTGAAGAGGGTAGAATCATTATCCATATACCCCTCGAACTTAGCCACCTCCTTCAGGTTCTTCAACAGCTTTTCACTCTGCCGGTCATAGGTGAAGTTCTTTTCTTTGGCATATTGCTTGAAAGCTTCAAAGTCTTCATCCGTCACCTCGAACTCTTCAGGAGAAGCTATTTTCTTATGTTTCTGGGACCAATCGGCAACAAAATCCGTCAGAATAAAATCCGTCATCAAATAGAACATCATGGTCGGCGTTTCCGGTTCTTCTATTTTGAAGTCAGGGGTAATACCGCCTCCATCCCGTACGGGACGCCCTTTGGATGTATAAAAGACAGATGTCAGGCTATCCGGAATAGCCCCGACACTCCCATCAGCTTTCCGGTGCGAATAGTCCATCTGCTGGATACAACGTCCGCTGGGGATGTAATACTTGCTCATCGTCACTTTCACACTTCCGTTATAAGGAAGTTCACGAGGAGACTGCACGAGTCCCTTTCCGAAAGAACGCTGTCCGACCAACACGGCACGGTCCATATCCTGTAAAGAACCCGAAACGATCTCGGCAGCAGAAGCAGAGGCTCCGTTAATAAGGACAGCCATCGGGATCACCGTATCGAGTGGTTCACCCGGCGTACGATAGGTACGGTCCCACTGGCTGATCTTCCCTTTTGTCGAAACCACCTCTTTTCCCTTCGGGACGAACATGCCGACAATCTGCGTAGCGCTTTCCAGCAAACCGCCGCCATTGTTACGCAAGTCCAGAATCAATGATTTGATATGATAGTTCTTTTTCAGATCCTCGAACGCATTTTTCACTTCCTGCGCACTCTTATCCGTAAAACCTTTCAAATAGATATAACCTACGCCATCACCACGGACGCCATAATAAGTAACCTGGTTTTCCATGATCTGCTTACGCACCAGTTCCACTTCACGTGGCTTCTTGTCATACGGACTCTGTATCTTCAATACCATTTTCGTATTGGGAACACCTTTCAACAAGGCACTAACCTCATCCGAGGGCTTGTCGGTCACATCCACCGTGTCGATCGCCAGAATACGGTCGCCAGCTTTCAGACCGGCCAAAGCCGCCGGCATCCCTTCGAACGGTTCGATAATATAGACACCGCCCTCTTTCCGTTCACGGATATAAGAACCGATACCGCCATATTCGCCGGTCGTCATGAATTTCAGTTTATCCATTTCCTGCTCCGGATAGTATTCGGTATAAGGGTCCAAGCCTCCTAACATGGCATCGATCCCTCGTCGCACCGTTTTCTCGACGTCGACCGAATCCACATAAAACATTTCCACCTCTTTTACCAGAGCATTAAAGATATCCAGGTTTTTACTGACCTCAAAACGGTTGTCTTTCTGTGCCTGTCCGGGGACCACACTTCCCAGCAGGAGCAGCCAACTAAAAAGAGCTATTATTTTCTTTCGCTGTTTATACATAGAATATTTAGTTAATTAACGACGTAAATGTATATAATAAACGCTTGTCAGGCCAATATACCATTTACTTTTAACTTTATTTGTTCCCATTTATCATCCGGTATCTGCGCTCCGATCACATCAATGATGTAACCGGCCAAAAGCGAGCCGATACGGGCCGACTGCTCCAATGTTGCACCGACCGACTGCCCGTAAAGGAATCCGGCAGCAAAGTGATCGCCAGCCCCCGTCGTGTCGACCGGTTTACCTCCTTCTGCCGGGACTGCGACAACCTGCCCTTTGCTTCCCACCAGGGCACCCTCTTTTCCTAAAGTGACCAAAGAAATCTCCACCTGCTCCGAAAGAGCTTTCACCGCTTCGTGTGCTTTCAACCCGGTAAAGGCTTCCGCTTCGCTTTCATTAGAGAAAAGAATATCGACATATTGAGGGATAATATCGTCCAACAGGCCTCGAAAAGCATTCACGATATTGAAATTAGAAAGATCGAGAGCCACCTTCAATCCCAACTTCTTCGCTTTCTGCATAGTGGTGCGTACCAATTCTTCGTTCACCAACAGGTAGCCTTCGATATAAATACATTGGTAGGAGGAAAGCATCTCTTCCGTAATTTCATCCGGTGTAATCGTCGGGGCCGGCCCAAGGAAGGTACCCATCGTACGCTCGCCATCCGGTGAAATCAAAACCGTACAGCTGCCGGAAATACCGTCTGTCTTGACAAAATAGGGAGAGACATTCGCCTTTCTCAAGGCCTCTTCATAATATTCGCCTACACAATCGGAACCGATCTTACCTATAAATCCAGCGTTTGCTCCTAAAATAGCCATCGCACGCATGGTATTGCATACCGAACCTCCCGGTGCCTGACTGCGCTCAAGGCCTTCTTGCGACTTTCGGATTTTAATCATCTGTTCTTGGTTAATCATATCCATTGCGCCTTTCTGTATGCCTACTTCCGCCAGTACATCGTCGTTCTCAAGCCTCAGCAGAACGTCTACCAAAGCGTTTCCTAATCCAATCGTATTCATTTTTTCTATTTTTTTTCGCAAAGATATTGCATATTTCAAAAAGAACCTCTACTTTTGCAGTGCAATTTCAGAAAGGGGTACGACAAGTACCGATACTGAAAGAAACAAATTCTTCCTTAGCTCAGTTGGTTAGAGCATCTGACTGTTAATCAGAGGGTCCTTGGTTCAAGTCCAAGAGGAAGAGCTAATATATTCTTCTTTAGCTCAGTTGGTTAGAGCATCTGACTGTTAATCAGAGGGTCCTTGGTTCAAGTCCAAGAAGAAGAGCAAACATATTCTTCCTTAGCTCAGTTGGTTAGAGCATCTGACTGTTAATCAGAGGGTCCTTGGTTCAAGTCCAAGAGGAAGAGCTAAAAAGAGAGATACTTCACAAGAGTATCTCTTTTTTTATGCCTGATCAGGACGATAATCGGGGCGAATAATGGAATGGATCGGCATCAAAAGTGTTTTCTCCTTACAAGCAGAAAAACACACTAATATGTTATATATTAACTACATAACAATAAAGAGGACAAGAAGGACAAAAGAGGCACCCGACACATTTTCAGATAAGGGGTCTTGTCTGTTACTTTTGGTTTGACCCAAAAGTAACCAAAAAGTCAAGATTATTCTATTACTTTTCTCTTGAAAGAAAAGTAACCAAAAGTTCAAGGCTTAAGCTACTTCACTACTCCGTTCCCTTCGTTCGCTGTCGCGTCTGAAACTCGCTTCGCTCAAACAGCAGACGCTCCGGACGCTCACTCCGGTCTCTGCGCTTAACGCTCACCAGCTTAGGCCGGAAATAGAGCTTGACAGCCCCTTGAGGATGGCCGATACTGCTTGTTTCTTTGCGATCCCGCATCAAGTGCGGGAACGGGGTTGTTCTTGCCCTTATATCTTGTCCCCGTGCTTGACACAGGGCCTCAGAAGAACGGTCGGTATCGGCCATCCCAAGAGAAAGCGGAGCTTTCTATGAAAGGCCTAAGCGGATGGGCGCCAAGCGGAGGGCAAAGACGGAACGGCAGGAGACTGCACTGTCTGAGCGCAGCGAGTTTCGCAGGCGACAGCGGAGTCTTTGACCGGAGTAGCCCAGACGGCTAAGCCTTGATCTTTTGGTTACTTTTGGATCAAGCCAAAAGTAACAGACATCTCCTTACCATAAGGATCAGCCCCAAATGCTGATAAGGCAAAACAACTTCATTGTAAATCATTATTTATCAATAAATTAATAAAACACTTTCTTGTTTTCACCCCAAAATTGTGGCGGTGCCTTTTTTGCCCCCTTTTGTCCTTTTCTATATTCCGACACTTCAAAAGCACATTTCAAAGCTCCCCAAGTTATAGCCTGCCAACAGAAAAGCTATAGGCTTTCCGGCAAAAAGCTATACCCTTTTGCCTCGCAGGTTATAGTCTTTTTTACGCGTAATTATATTACCTTTGCATCATGGGAAAGAATAAATTAGCAAAGTTTGACGACATGGCGGGTTATCCCCATGTGTTCCAATATCCGTTTGCGACGCTTCAGGAGAAAGGATTCGAGCTGAAGGGGCACTGGCACGAACGTTTTTTTAAAAACGACAATCCGATCGTGCTTGAATTAGGTTGCGGAAAAGGAGAATATACGGTAGGTCTGGGAAAACTGTTTCCCAACAAGAACTTTATAGGGGTCGATATCAAGGGAGCCCGTATGTGGACAGGGGCAAAAGAATCGTTTGAGGCAGGCATGACGAACGTTGCGTTCCTCCGGACCAGTATCGAACTGATCGCCCATTTCTTCGCTGCCGGAGAGGTGGCTGAGATCTGGCTCACCTTCCCCGATCCGCAGATGAAGAAGGTGAACAAACGCCTTACCTCGACCCGCTTCATGAAGATGTACCGCGAGATATTGGCAGGAGACGGCATCGTACATTTGAAAACAGACAGTAACTTTATGTACACCTACACCTCAGAGATGGTAAAAGCCAACCGCTATCCCGTATTGTTCAGCAACGACGACTTGTATCATTCAGGTTTGACAGATGACATCCTTTCTATCAAGACCTATTATGAACAGCAGTGGTTGGACCGCGGACTGACCATCAAATACATCAAGTTTGTTTGTGAAGAACGGGAAGAACTGGTCGAACCGGAGGTGGAAATCGAATACGACCCGTATCGCAGTTTCAACCGCAGCAAACGGAGCGCGTTGGCCTCAGGAAAATAATTCATAAATCATAAATCATAAATCATGACACTCTATCCAAAGCTAATCATGGACGCACTGGCCAAAGTGCGCTACCCGGGAACAGGGAAAGACCTTGTGACGATGGGCATGGTAGAAGATAACATCCGGATCGACGGCAACAAAGTAAGCTTCTCGCTTCTTTTCGAAAAGCCGAACGACCCGTTTATCAAATCGGTGGTAAAAGCCGCCGAGACAGCCATCCTTACATACATAGGCGAAGAGGTGGAAATCAAAGGTAACATCACTGTGGAAGCCAAGCAAGCAGCCCGTCCCGAACCGGACAAGCTATTGCCGGAGGTAAAAAATATCATCGCCGTATCTTCCGGCAAGGGAGGTGTAGGCAAAAGTACGGTAGCAGCCAACTTGGCGGTGGCGCTGGCTCTGCAAGGCTACAAGGTCGGTTTGCTGGATGCAGACATCTTCGGCCCTTCTCAGCCCAAGATGTTCAATGTCGAAGAAGCCCGTCCTTATATGGTGGAAGTGGGTAACCGCGAACTGATCGAGCCGGCTGCCAACTACGGAGTGAAGCTGCTGTCCATCGGTTTCTTTGTCAACAAGGAAGATGCCGTCCTCTGGCGCGGTGCTATGGCAAGCAATGCCCTGAAACAGTTGATCGGCGACGCCAACTGGGGAGACCTGGACTATTTCCTGATCGACCTGCCACCGGGAACAAGCGATATCCATCTGACGATGGTGCAGACATTGGCTATCACCGGCGCCATCGTTGTCAGCACACCGCAAGAAGTGGCACTGGCAGACGCCCGCAAAGGTATCAGTATGTTTATGGGTGAGAAGATCAACGTGCCTGTATTGGGACTGGTCGAGAATATGTCCTGGTTCACGCCTGCCGAGCTACCGGAAAACAAATACTATCTGTTCGGCAAAGAAGGAGGCAAACGCCTGGCAGAAGAACTGAATATCCCGCTGCTAGGACAAATCCCCATCGTACAAAGCATCTGCGAAGGTGGAGACAGCGGAAAGCCAGTCGCCCTCAATCCGGACAGCATCACCGGACAGGCTTTCCAGAAGTTAGCAGAAAATGTAGTGAAACAAATTGACTACCGTAACGAGCATTTAGATCCGACAAGACGGGTACAAGTTACACATAAATAATATTTCAGGCACGGTTTTCACGAATTTCACGGTTTTTATTAATACAATATTACCGTGTAAGTCCGTGTAATCCGTGCCTGACTTATTATAAAGCATACCGCCTTAGGAAAGCGACCGTCCGATGGATTTCGGGATACATGATGATGTCTTCATCTATAAAAGGAACTTCTTTACGATACGCTTTCAGGAATTTCTCTAAGACAGGAGAAGTGCGCGCCGGACGGCGAAATTCGATGCCTTGCGCCGCGTTCATCAGCTCGATCGCCAGGATATGATCCAGGTTGTCCATAATCTTAAAAAGCTTCGTCGCTGCATTAGCCCCCATACTCACATGATCTTCCTGACCATTGCTGGACACGATCGAATCGCTGCTGGCTGCATAACAATACATTTTGTTCTGGCTGACCATGCTGGCTGCCGCATACTGCGGGATCATAAAACCGGAGTTCAGTCCGGGGTTGGCTACCAGGAATTCCGGTAAACCCCGGAGTCCCATGATCAATTGTGCCACACGCCGTTCGGAAATATTACCTAATTCAGCCAAAGCAATAGCGAGGAAATCATAGGAGATCGCCAACGGCTGACCGTGAAAATTGCCACCGGAGATAATCTTGTCCTCGTCGGGAAAAATTGTCGGGTTGTCCGTCACTGAATTGATCTCAGTCAGCAGTACACCGGAGACATATCGGATCGCATCTTTTGTCGCCCCGTGTACCTGCGGGATGCAACGGAACGAATACGGATCCTGCACATGTTCTTTCTTCCGACTGATCAGTTCGCTCCCCTCCAAGATACGGCGGAAAGCATCTCCCGTCTCGATCTGTCCGGGATGTGGACGCATCTGTTGGATACAATCCATAAAAGGATCGATCCGCCCGTCGAAGGCTTCGAGCGACAGGGCAGCAATCAAGTCCGCCCGCTTCGACACGGCAAAAGCACGCATCAAGGCAAACACACCGTTGGCACTCATAAACTGCGTACCGTTCAGCAACGCCAGCCCTTCTTTACTCATCAGGCGTACCGGTTTCCAGGCAAACTCATCCAGGACACTGATAGCCTCCCTCTTTTTTCCTTTATAATATACGTCCCCCACTCCGATAAGAGGAAGGAAAAGATTCGCCAAAGGAGCCAGATCACCTGAAGCCCCAAGCGATCCCCGGTCATAGACGATCGGGAGTACGTCATTATTAAAGAAATCAAGGATACGCTGCACCGTTATCACCTGCACGCCACTATGCCCCAAAGACAAAGCATGCGCTTTCAACAGCATCATCAAGCGGACAATCACCGGGCTTACCTCATCGCCCACGCTACAAGCATGGCTCTTCACCAGGTTCTCCTGCAAGGTGCTGAGTTCATCCGGAGAGATATTCTTATTGCACAAGGAACCAAAACCTGTCGTGATGCCATAAAACGGCTCATCCTGCGTCTCGATCTTCCGGTCCAGATAATCGCGGCAACGCTGGATGCGTTCCTTCACTTCCGGAGTCAGTTCCAACTTCATATTTCCGGTCAGTATCTCTTCGATACGTTCGAACGTCAGCGGTTCCGCCCCCACATAATGTACATTTCCCATAACTCTCGTTTTTTAATTGTCCGTTGTCAATTATCAATTGTCAATTGCCCCTTCGCCCAATCCAGCAACTTCTTCTCTATCCGGATGGCTTCCGACTCGAGGTAATCGGCCTTCTCCGACATCCGCCGGACAAAGACTTCATCCTTTATGGATGTAAGATTGATACGGACATTCAGCAAAGCCCCTAACACACAGGTACGAGCCGCCATCATAGCCACACAAGCATCAGTCACAGCATTCCGGTTTCCTTTGTGCGCCACATAGATAATCGTCTCCATCACCGAAGCAATCTCTTCGGCCACTTGCATCGGCACCATTGCCGCCTCTTTCGTAGCATCTTGGATCACCCGACTGCGTTCAGCCTTTTCCTCTTCCGTATCCTTCGGAAGTTTGAAGGCGGCAAACACACGGTCATATGCTTCGCTATCGCGGTCTATATCGCGGATCAGGCGTTCACGAATGAGAGCTGCTTCGGTCGCGATAGTCCTCATCTGGCCTTCCACATCGGCATATTTCTTTTTCCCGATCGTCAGGTTTGCCACCATCTCGGTTAGCGCTGTCGCAATAGCTCCGTTCAAGGCCGAGATACTTCCGCCCCCCGGAACAGGGGCACTACCTGCCGTTTCGGCAAGAAATCCTTTAATTGTCAAATCTACAAGCATAGTGTCTATTATTTAAGATTAAACATTTTATTCAGTTTCATTGTAAACAAATGATTTACGGATGTGGAACCTGGATGGCAAAGCCATACAAAATAATTGTCGTCTTGTAGGAGCAGGACCCTGCTCTGCCCATTGGATCTGGACAAGGCGGACGTTATTTTCATTGGGCGGAGTAGAACCCCGCCCCTACGAGCCGCCTTATCAATTCGCGCCGGTGAATCATCATTTACTCATACTATTTAATTTTTTATCCTGTCAAATAATATAAAGTACGCCATCTTTGATAACCGTGTCCACGATATTCATTCCTACATGATAAGGAAGGAACTTATAGGAAGGGAACTTCAACAAGATCAAGTCCGCCTTCTTTCCGACATCGATGCTGCCGATCACTTTCTCCCGTCCCAAAGCTGCCGCACCATTGATCGTAAGGGCGGTCAAAGCTTCTTCGGGAGTCATCTTCATCTGGATACAGGCGAGGGCGAACAACAGCGGGATCGAGCATGAGAAACAACTTCCGGGATTCAAATCGGAAGCTAACGCCACGGCACAACCAGCGTCTATCATCCGGCGTCCCGGAGCATACGGTTCCCCCAGTGAGAAGGCAGTAAGAGGCAACAAGGTCGCAATCGTCCCGGAACGAGCTAACCGCTTGATACCGGTATCAGACACATGCAACAGATGATCGGCACTCACGGCTTTCAAGCGTACGGCTAACTCAGCACCGCCGAAAGGCACGATCTCGTCGGCATGGAGTTTCAGTTTTAAACGCTGACTGCGAGCTGCTTTCAACAGACGTTCGCTTTGTTCGACTGAGAAAACGCCTTGTTCGCAAAAGACATCGCAGAAAGTCACGGAACGTTCCGCGCGGATGTGCGGCAACACCTCTTCTATTATGTAGTCGACATACGCATCCGTACGCCCGGCAAATTCAGGAGGAACGGCATGAGCCCCCAGGAAGGTGGATACCACATCCAACGGATGGTCATCATTAAGTTCTTTCATTACACGGAGCTGGATCAGCTCTGTGGCGAGATCGAGGCCGTATCCGCTCTTTCCTTCGACGGTAGTAACTCCCATATCCATCATAGTATCGAGACGGTCATACGCATCCCCGAACAGATCGTCATAGCTGGTGCTCCGCGTCGCATTCATCGTATTGACGATACCTCCTCCCCGTTCCATGATCGACATGTAGCTGTCTCCTTTCATCCTCCAGGAAAACTCCTCTTCCCGGTAACCGCCAAAGACAAAATGCGTATGACTATCCACGAAACCCGGAAGAAGCGCGCGTCCGTTAGCATTTACTTCCAGATAGTCTTCAACATTCACTTGCCGGAGAACTTCTTCGGTCGGTCCCACATGCGTAATAATACCGTTCGATACGGCAACTGCCCCGTCCTCGATCACACCGACATCAGACATAGCCTTACCCTTCTTCGCTTCAAAACCGGAACAGGTCACCACCTGCGATGCGTTCCGTATCAATATTTTTTCATCCTCCATAGTCTATTCCATTATTCTGGCTTCCAACACCTGATCCATTGAAAAATCTTCCAGTCCCAAATAGTAAGAAGCCGTATCGATCAATGCCTCCATCGGGACTAACCCGATGATCTCGCTTCCGACGACCGGAACACCGTAGCGACGGGCCTCGATGCGTACCAGCTCGAAAGCACGGTAAAGGGCCGTACGGGTATAATCGGTCATATTGATCGAGACCTGCACGATACCGCGTTCTTTCAATTCCACTCCCATCGCCTTACAGTACCGAAGCCCGCCACCTATGAAACGGATCTTTTTGGCAATGCTGCTCGCTATATCCAAATTTGCCGTTCCCAAATTGACATTATAAGCGACCAACGGCATACGGGCGCCAATTGCCACGGTTCCTGCCGACGGATGCCGCTCGGCAGGTCCGAAGTCCGGTTTCCATTCCGGCAACTTGATCTTTTCCGCCATCCCTTCAAATTCTCCCTTGCGGATAGCTGCCAGGTTCTCCCGATGCGGGGCCGAAGCCGATTTTTCATAAAAAAAGACCGGAATCTGGTACAAAGCCGCCACCTTTTCGCCCACTTCCCTGGAGAGCGCAATCGCTTCATCCATCGTACACCCTTTGATCGGGATAAAAGGAACGACATCTACCGCTCCCATCCGCGGATGCTGTCCGGAATGTTTCGCGAGGTCTATCAGTTCAACCGCCTGCCCAACGGCTTCGAGCAAAGCGTCTTTCAAGGCTTCCGGTTCACCGACAACCGTTACGACCAGTCGGTTATGATCCTCGTCATTACTGTAATCCAACAGCTTTACACCGGCTTTGGCACGAAATTTATCTACTATCTTCTCTATCTTCTCCAAATCTCTTCCCTCGCTGAAATTGGGGACACATTCCATTATTTTACTCCAGGTACTCATACTTTGTGTTTTAAAGAGGTGCGTATAATATTTTGAATCAAATCTTCTTTCGGGATAAAAGGCAGTGTGATATGATACCGATCGCCATAGCTGTCATTAAAGGCGGTACAGGTCGACATGGCATTGGGATTACGGGCCCATGAACGGCGGGCCACTCCTCCCATCACATCCCAGAGCATGGCTGAACGAAGGATCTCGTCTACCCGCTCACTCCCGTCCAGCACCATCCCAAAACCACCGTTTATCGCTTTACCGATACCGACCCCGCCACCGTTGTGAAGCGCTACGAGACTCATGCCCCGTGCCGCATTTCCAGCAAAACATTGGACGGCCATATCGGCCATGACATTACTTCCGTCGTAGATGTTGGACGTTTCCCGGAAAGGCGAATCCGTCCCGCTTACATCATGATGGTCGCGTCCGAGCATGATCGGTCCGACTTCTCCATCCCGCACCATGCGGTTGAAGCGGAGTGCGATATTCAACCGCCCTTCCGCATCTTGGTAAAGGATACGCGCCTGGGTTCCTACCACAAGCCGGTTCTTCCCGGCATCGCGAATCCAGTTGTAGTTATCCCGGTCTTGTCCGCGACGGGTCGGATCGATACAATCCATAGCTGCCTGATCGGTCTTTACCAAGTCTTCCTGTTTCCCGCTCAGGCATACCCAACGGAAAGGCCCGTAACCATAGTCGAACAGTTCCGGTCCCATGATATCTTCGACATAAGAGGGCCAGATAAAGCCGTCCTTCTCATCGACCCCGTTCCGGGAAATTTCTTTTACACCGGCATCATAGATGGCTTTCATAAACGAGTTTCCGTAATCGAAGAAATACGTGCCGCGAGCCACCAATTTCTTGATTACCTCGAAATGGCGGTGCAGGGAGCGGTCGACCAGCGAACAGAAACGGCCTGTATCGCAGGAAAGGAGTTCCGTACGTTCGGCAAAGGAGATACCAACGGGACAGTAGCCGCCTTCATAAACGGCATGGCAAGAGGTTTGATCGCTCAACAAGTCGATTCGGATCGCCTGTGATTCGGCAAATTCCAACAAGTCGACTATATTTCCGTGATAAGCGATCGAAATCGGTTCTTTTGTCTGCATCGCTTCTTGCGCCATACGGAAAGCCTCTGCTTTATCATCGGTCACATGCTGTACCCAGCCCTGTGCGTAGCGGGTTTCGATACGGGAACTATCCACCTCAGCAATGATACTGGCAGCACCGGCTATAACGGCAGCTTTCGGTTGTGCGCCACTCATCCCTCCGAGACCGGAGGAGACAAAGATATATCCGCGCAAATCCCGATCTTGAGGAATACCTAATTTCTTCCGCCCCGCATTCAATAATGTGTTGAATGTACCGTGCACGATTCCTTGCGGCCCGATATACATCCAGCCGCCGGCTGTCATCTGCCCATAATTAGCGACTCCCATCTGGGCTGCTATATGCCAGTCTTTCTGGTTATCGAACATGCCGACCATCATGGAATTGGTAATTATCACACGAGGAGCATCCGGCCTGGAACGGAACACCCCCAGGGGATGCCCAGACTCGATCACGAGTGTCTGCTCGTTCGTCAGCATTTCAAGGTATTGCTTGATCAGGCGGTATTGCATCCAGTTCTGACAGACCTGTCCGGTCTCACCATATGTAACCAGCTCGTATGGATAAAGAGCGATATCGAAACAAAGATTGTTATCGATCATCACCTGGAAGGCTTTTCCCTCCAGACATCGGCCTTTATACTGATCGACAGGTTTGGCCTTCAGATCTCCCTCCGGCCGGTAACGATATCCGTAGATACGGCCACGGGTCATCAACTCTTCCATAAACTCCGGAGCCAGTACTTCATGCAATTCTTCGGGAATATAACGGAGCGCATTCTTTAAGGCCGTTTCTGTTTGGGCAGGCGAAAGTGAATAGCCGCGATCAGGAGCGCGGCGGATACCGGGAACAAAAGATGGATAAACCGGCAATTGGTTACTCAGGCGTACTTCCATAACATGACATTTTAAGGTGTTTGCTTACAATCTGTAAGTAAATAGCAGAAGTAAGAGGCCTACAAGATAAGCATTCTCTTTCATCTTGCCAACCTGCACTGTTATGTTTAGAAGCACAAAAAGGGCCATTCCCCAAACAGGAACGGCCCTTTTCTATCAGATTAAAATGTATTCTTATTTACCTGCTTCAGCAGCTGCTTTCTTATTGATCTTTTTCTTCTGCAATTCGTAAGCGATAGGAGTTGCCACAAACAGAGTAGAATATGTACCGATAATGATACCTAACAAGATCGCGAACGTAAAGCTACGGATTGTTGCACCGCCTAAGATGAAGATACACAATACGACTACCAATGTTGTTAATGATGTATTGAAAGTACGGGACAAAGTCGAGTTCAATGCATCGTTGATCACCTGGTAACGGTCACGCTTCGGATACAGACCGATTGTTTCACGGATACGGTCGAACACAACCACGGTATCGTTGATAGAATAACCGATAATTGTCAAGATAGCCGCGATAAAGGTCTGGTCGACTTCCATAGAGAAAGGCAAAACCTTCCAAAGCAACGTGTAGAATGAAATAATACACAAAGTCGTTACAGCTACAGAAGCGAATGCACCGACAGAGAATGAGATGTCGCGGAAACGAAGCAAGATGTAAGCCGCCATACAGAACATAGCGAATACAACAGCGAGGAACGCAGCGTTCTTGATATCGTCTGCCATACTCGGTCCCACCTTCTGTGAGCTCTGGATATACTGATCCGTGAACTGAGCCAATGTCGTTCCTTCCGGAAGCAATGACTTGACACCTTCAAACAATTTATTTTCGATTTCCTGATCAATAGCCGGATCGTTGTCCTCGATCTTATAGTTGGTGGATACACGGACTTGGTCGGGAGTACCGATCTGGATAACACTAACGGAACCGTCCAACTGCGCATCCAACAGATTGCGGACTTCGTCAGTCTTCACATCCTGGGCGAAACGAATCACATAGTTACGTCCACCGGTGAAGTCGATACCGTTGTTCAACCCGATAGTAGACATGGAGATCGCACCTAAAACGATGATAACAACCGGAATCAAATAGCCTACTTTACGAGCTCCAAGGAAGTTAATCTTCGGATTCGTCAACAAGTCTTTCGTAATAGAAGTCGTAAAGGTTACATTCTTCAGTTTATCTTTAGCCAACAGTGCTTCATAGACGATACGAGTCAAGAAGACAGCCGTCAGGAAGGATGCAAACAAACCGATGATCATCGTCGTGGCAAAACCACGGATAGGACCTGTACCGAAGTAGAACAACACAACACCAGTGATGATAGAAGTCAAGTTCGAGTCAAAGATAGCAGAGAATGCGTTGCTATAACCATCAGCGATTGCTTTGCTCAATGATTTGCCGGCACGAAGTTCTTCTTTTGTACGTTCATAGATCAACACGTTGGCATCGACAGCCATACCCAGTGTCAACACCATACCGGCAATACCCGGCAATGTAAGGACAGCCTGGAAAGAGGCAAGGATACCCATTGTGAAGAAAATGTTCAATACCAAAGCACCGTCGGCGATCAAGCCCGGAAGGACTCCATAGAAGGCACACATATAGAACATCAGCAGAACCAAAGCCAAAACAAATGAGATAACACCGGAGTTGATAGCTTCCTGACCCAAAGACGGACCGACAACGTCTTCCTGTACGATATGTACGGAAGCTGCCATCTTACCAGACTTCAACACGTTAGCCAAGTCCTTCGCTTCTTCCGGAGTAAAGTGGCCTGTGATCTGAGAACGTCCACCTGTGATTTCCACCTGTACGTTCGGAGCCGAATAAACCATATCGTCAAGAACGATAGCAACCGCTTTACCGATATTTTCTTTTGTCAGACGCGCCCATGCTTTAGCACCTTCTGCGTTCATCACCATATCGACAACCTGTTCGGAACGTCCGGCCTGCTGAACGAAGTCTGCATTGGCATCCGTAACGACATCCCCACCTAAGGCCGGCGTACCGTCACGATTCGTTTTCTTGATTGCATATAAATAAAAGAACTGTTCTTTTTCATCAATAGCCTTTACCCCCCATTTCAAAGAAAGGTTACGCGGAAGAAGATCCTTCACCTGCTTCATGTTCAAGTATTCATCGATCTTAGCCATATCTTTCTTATCAGCAATACCGACAACCGGACCGGATGCCAACTGTCCGTTATACTGATTGATCTGCAGAACGGCGAACAACGGATGCAGCTTTGCAAATTCTTCCATACTTTGGGCTGCCTGTGCTTCAGGTTTGTCTTCACCGATCTTAGCCAGCAAAGAGTCTGCGTCGTTAGTTGTTTCGGCGGCAGCATTGTCGGCAACCACTTCGCTTGTTGCTTCGACAGTTGTTGTTTCCGAACCTTCGGCAGCAGTATCATCCGATTTCAGGATTGTAGCCAACATATTATCGGCAGCAACCAGCTGCTGGTAGATTTCCGGCAAGTCGTATGTTTCCCAGAATTCGAGGTTGGCACTACCCTGTAACAATTTACGCACACGTTCCGGTTCTTTCACTCCCGGAAGTTCAACCAAGATACGACCGGCAGTTTCCAGACGCTGGATGTTCGGGGACACCACGCCGAAACGGTCGATACGAGTACGCAATACGTTAAATGAATTATCGATAGCACTCTGCAACTCATCCTTCAATACGGCAATAACCTGTGCATCCGAACTCTGCGGAGTGATTTTGTCTTTCAATTCGAAAGTACTGAAAATAGCGGATAAACGGGCGCCATTATCTAATTTCTTATACTCTTCTGCAAATAGATCAATAAAGTCCTTCTGACTCGCAGCTTGGTTCTCATAAGCCAAATCCAATGCTTTGTTGAAGTTCTCATCCTGGTTGTTGTTTGAAAGCGAGCGGATTACATCAGCCACATTCAATTCCAGAACGACGTTCATACCGCCCTTCAAGTCAAGTCCTAAACTAATTTCCATTTCACGGCACTCCTTGAGCGTATAGCCCAACCATACCTTCTGAGTAGATAACGAGTCCAAATAAGAACTCTCTTTTACCGGATCTCCACCTGCATACTCAGCGGCTTTACTGTTGTAATGTCTTGTCACGAACGAGAATGACAGATAAAACATACAGACAAGCGTAAGTAACACCGCAAAGACCTTTACAAATCCTTTGTTTTGCATTTGAATCTTATGTTTATGTTATTATTCGTTTTTTCACAGGGTGCAAATATAGGCTTTTTTTCTTTGTCCAACAGTAATTAGATTAATTTATTTGTCACACTCTTAGTTTATTTCAGCCACAATTATATATCTTTGCCCGTAAAAAACATAAGTAAAGAATAACCATGAAGCAACTTTTATTATTAACACTATTTATCCCGACCCTACTCTGGGCTCAGGACGATTCCAAGTATTTAGCCGGAGCTGTTCCCCTCGAGAATGGTAAAGTAGTATTTGCAAAAGAGATAAACGCACCTTCTTTTTCAAAAGATGAAGTATATGACAAAATGTTGGACTGGGCAGACGGTTTCTTCAGTGAAGACGGTAACCGCGTCGTCTATTCCGACAAGGCAAAAGGCGACATCGCCGCTGTAGGACAAGCCAATCTGGTGTTCCAGAGCACGGCCCTTTCTTTGGACCGTACGGAAATGAACTATCGTGTCACGATGGAATGCGAGAACCAGAAATGTGTTATGAAAGTAGCCGGTATCCGTTACGAATATAATGTATCTTACCAGCGTGAGCCGGAAAAATACACTGCCGAAGAATGGATTACCGATAAATATTGTTTGAACAAGGATAAGACCAAACTGAATCGGGGCAACGGCAAGTTCCGTAGAAAGACAGTCGATTTCATTGACGAAATGTTCGCTTCCGCCTCTGCCGCTTTAGGTGCACAGGTAGCCGCCAATGTAGTTCCGGCAACTCCGGTCACTCCGGCCCGGACTGTGACACCTGCCCAGGCCACCCAACCGGCAACTCCGGTTCCGGCAAAAGAAGGATATGTCGCTTTTGCCGCCGACAAGGTTCCGTCTACATTACTACAGATGTTACCGGAAAGTGACATGCAGGTCGCATCTGCCGGTAAGCCGGATACAAAAGAAACATCCGCCCAGTGGAAAGGCACGGGTAATATGTTCGGCAAATCGATCGCCTCGATCGCTATCAGCAAAGACAGTCCTGTTTATAAAGAAATAGGCAACAACGACACATACAGCCTGTCTTTCTTCAAAAAAGGTGAAAACGGGGATGCCTGGTTGATCATCGACTGCCGCAAGCAGGGCGAAACGGCAGAAGGTGGGCAGATAACCGTTATCGGTGAAATCATTAATGTATGGATGAAATAGCCAGGATATGAAAAAACTGTTTTTCCTTCTATTGATTATGTTCCCTGCGCTGGCAATGGCACAGGGACATAAAGGTGAAGTCGACGAGTGTGCTCCGATGAAAAACGGGAAAGTATGCTATCGCGACACTGTCCATGTGAATGATATGAGCCAGGACCAGATATTCGAAGTAATCAATCAATGGGCGAAGAAAAGCTATGCAAAAGATGTATTCCTGTCGAATGTCAACTCCAAGAAGTCGAAAGGGACTATCAATGTTTCTTCCAAAGTCGAGATGCTGTTGAATGACACGGACAAAACGATCATCAAATACAAGATGAAGATCAGCTGCCATGACAACAGTTACTCGGCTGAAGTAAGCAATATCGTTTACCAATACGATCCTCTGAACAATAAGAAGTTCAAAACGTATTCTGCAGAAAGCGTAATCGCCAATAATGGCAAAAGCAATACAGTTGCCTTGATCAAGGACCCGAAGCTGTTCTGCAACGCCACGTTCTTCTTCGTCGAGAACCTGTTCGCCGATATCCTGGATGCAGTAAACGATGCAGAACTGTAGCATGAAAAATTAATTCCATAAGCATGGAACATAAGTTTCATCGGCATGAAACAAAAGTTCCATAGGTATGAAACAAGAATTCCCCTATAGAGAAACGATGGTTTCTTTATAGGGGAATTTCTCATATACTATAATGTAGGAGCCGGGGCATCCTTATCTTTCTCGTCCGGCTTGATGATGTTCTTGACGGTTTCACCGATCGGCAGTTTATCTAATACGCCGAGACTCGGAGCGACCGTCTTCACCAATTGGTTAAGGAAGTTGCCGGTAGCGCCATTTCCACCATCGAATACAGTAATATTGCCTAGGTTGATATGCTCGAATGCCTTCACCTGTTCGCCTGCGATCTCTTTCCACTGGTCGACCATCTTGTACTGGATCGCAATCGCCGGATTCGATTCGGCAGCTTCGACCATCGCCCGGAAGCCATCGGCTTCGGCCAATAATGACTTCTTCTTACCGTCAGCCTCGGCTTCCAGCTTCATACGGATGGCAGAGGCTTCGGCCTCTGCCTGTGCCAACAGGGCCTTCGCGCGTGCTTCCGCTTCACGGATTGTCTTTTCGGCAACAGCATCGGCTTGCAGGATAGCTTCCTGTTTAGCAACTTCGGCAGGAACGATCTTTTGGGCTTTCAAAGCTGATTCGACCTTTTTTGCCTTTGCTTCTTCCACTTCCTTCTGGGCAATCTCGCGGGCAGCCTGGACAGCGGCTTCCGAACGGGCAGCGGCTTCACCAGCTTTTTTATCGGCATCCGCCTGTGTCACGGCAAGTTCGGAATTAGAAAGTGCGATATCTTTACCGGCTTCATTTCGTCCGATGGCGGCTTTCTTCTCTGCATCGGCCTTTTTGATTTCCATATCGGAATTCAGTTCGGCAATACGGCTTTCCTTTTCCGTGTTGGCCTTCTCGATATTAATATTCTTCTCGGCCTCTGCTTTTGCAACCTGAGACTCCTTTTCGGCATTGGCGATGGCTACCTGAGAGATACGATCCTTATCGGCATTGGCCACCGAGATCTCCTGCTGCTTCTTGGTTTCGGCAATAGCGATATCCTGATCCTTGCGGGTTTCGGCAACTTTTGTTTCACGTTCCTTAATCTGATTGGCAATTTTGATGGCTCCTAACTTTTCCTGTTCTTCGATGTTGGCCTGCGCCTCGTTCAAGGCTTTGCTTTCGGCTTCTTTACCGAGATTGACGATATAGTTGGCGGCATCACGAATATCACTGATGTTGATATTCATCAGATAAAGACCGAACTTGCGAAGTTCCGTATCGATATTCTCGCGTACCTTGGACAGGAATTTATCACGATCGGAATTCAATTCCTCGATTGTCATATCGGCAATCACCAGACGCATCTGCCCGTAAACGACATCCGTAATCAAGTTTTGTTTGTCTTCAGACTGCAACCCGAGCAAACGTTCGGCTGCGTTCTGCATCACTTCGGGATCGGTACTGATGGCAACCGTAATAGTTGTCGGCACGTCCACGCGGATATTCTGGGCAGACAAGGCGCCGGTCAGTTTACAATCGATCTGCAAAGGTTTCATGGAGAGGAATTCGTATCCTTGAATGATCGGCCATACGAAAGCAGCACCTCCATGATAAAGCTTGGCAGACTTTTCCCCTGAAGTTTTACCATAAACCACCAATACCTCATCACTCTTACATTTCCTGTAACGCGAGAGGATACCGATAAACGAAATGATGACCACTACAACCAATATAGCGACCATGATTAACATTTCCTGTGTCATAATTTTAATAGATTTGTTATTTACTGAATATACATAATTCCCGATTCCACTTTGACGATCGCAGCCCTGTCACCGGTCTGATATTTCCGGTTCTCAAGCGAGCGGACATCCATTTCACGCAAGGCTCCATTAACGGCAATCTGCACAATATAGCGATCCCCATCATGCGCATAGATCGTGCACTCCCTCCCCAACAAAGCTTCCGGTTTCTCCGGCTTATTCTCTTTCTGCAATTGCCAAGCTTTCTTATACAGGAACCAGAGAACAAACACAAAGACAAGTCCTACCAGAATACCGGCCACATAAGACGAGATCTCCGTTCCCTGTGTGATATACATATACCATCCCATACCGATGCAGAAATGCGTCAGTCCCTTAAAAGAAATGACACTGCCGATATCGGCATCCATATCGACATCCGTATCGATTTCACCAAAAAAGATGGAGACAATAAACTGAATCAGAAAGATCGCCGTAGCAACGAGGGCCACCGTAAGGAAGATTGTGCTTGTCATGATCGCCTTAATTTAATTAGGCTGGTAAGATATGAAAAAAATCAGTTTCCTGCAACCGATTTCTTATTTTCAATCACCCTCTTTCAATTGCAAATAACACCACATCGGATAATGGTCGGAATAACGAACCTTGTCGATCGTGCAGTTGATTGGTTTCATGTTGGCGGAATGCAGGATATTGTCGATCCGGAACCAGAAGAAGTTTTCATTGTAAGTAACTCCGACACCACGGCCAGAAGCGGCATAAGCATCTTTCAGCGGTCCCTGGATCGTACGATGGGCATAAGAAATAGGTGTATCGTTGAAGTCACCGCAGACCAATATATAATCGGTATCGATCTTTTTAATTTCCTCGGCAACAGCTCTCGCCTGGCGGGCACGTATCTGGAAGGCCGGCCCCAACTTCTGTTCGATGGAACTTCTCAGGCCGTCGAGCGTTTCGGAATTCAGATTCTTGATAAATGCGGAGTAATGGCTCCGGTCCTCCATCGTCAGCTTGAACGACTCCAGGTGGTTATTGATTAAAGTCAGCTTCTTTCCGTTTATATTCAGTTCATGGATGGACGAGCCGTTGAAAGAGCTCTCATACTTGATCTTACGGGACTTGGAGATCGGGTATTTGGAAAACACGGCTATATTGAATTTGAGCGTACCGGAGGTTCCGATCGGGATAATGGAGCGATACCTATACATCTTCAAGGCATTGGCGATCTTCTGATTCGTCAAAAAGTTCTTGGAAGTACCTACTGCATATTCCTGCAGACATACGATATCCGCACCGGAATTCGCAATATACCGTATGATCGGATTCGGAGAATCTTCCGTATGGCCTTTATAACCGAATCCCATGACATTATAAGTCAAGACTTTCAGTACGTTCTCTTTCGGGATATCGCTCATTCTGTCATGGAAAGGGAAATAACGGGTTACAGGCCCCTTACAGATCAGAAACGAACATAGTCCGACCAATACGAACCGCCACTCCCAAAGGAACAGCCAATAAATAACAAAACAGAGGTTCAAAACGCAGAACACAGGAAATCCCAACCCAAGATAAGAGAAGAGCACACTCCTGTCCGGTGAAATCCTGTCCGAGAAGGCCGAAGCAATGAATAGCAGGATCACTATCACATTGGCAGTACCGACTACAGATTTAAACAGAATCCTGATCGCTTTAAACCGCTCGCTCATTTTTTGCTAGCCTCAAATAGTTTTTTCTTTTCTTCTGCCGAAAGGCTTTCGTAACCGGAACGTTTTAATTTATCCAATATTGCATCCAGATCGACTGTTTCCCGATGTTTACGGGCATTATATTCATAATCGGTCTCCGGACGTTTATAGGTCACACGCATCTTGGGTTTCCTTTTTCCCAGATTCACCACCCAGTCGAGCAGGCGGTTCATAGGGGCTGTCAAATCTTTGCCTTCCTTGATCCGGGCAGCAAACCAAATACCGAACAACGCTCCTCCGATATGGGCGATATGACCGCCGGCATTCGTCGATGTAATGGCCAGCAAGTCTATCACAAATGTAAACAGGGCCAGATAAATCAGCTTGATCCTTCCGATCAGGAACAGACCGATCTCCAAATCTTTCCGGTAGAAAGAGACGGCAAACACAATGGCCATAACCGAAGCTGACGCACCCATCAAATAACTATAAGCAGCAACTGTACGGAAATAAGGGAATATGTTGTATGCCACAAGAAACAAGACCGCCCCGGCAATACCTCCCAACAGATACAAACCTCCTAATTGCCGTTCACTGAAAAAAGTAAGGAACAAACCGCCAAACCAATATAACCACAGCATATTAAACAGAATATGCAAGAAGTCGAAATGCGTGAACATATAAGTGATGATCGTCCACGGCCGGTACAGAAGCAATTCGGGAGACGAAGGCACCTGTAGATACTGCAAAAACGGGAAACCACTCAGATTGAACAGCATCAGGATCACACTTGTCAACCGTATAATAACAAACAATCCGACATTGATATAAATCAGTTTTGCCAGGATATTACCGGAATTGAAAGTCCGTTTGAGATTAATAAAAATATCGCCCATTGCCTATATCTTTCTTTTTCCAATATCGAACCAGGAAATAACCGAACAACATACCACCCAAATGTGCAAAATGCGCCACCGAATCACCACCGTTGTTAGCAACCCCCATAAACAATTCGGCCAATCCGTAAAAGATCACGAAGTATTTGGCTTTGATAGGAATCGGGATGAACATCAGATACAACGGAACATTCGGGAATAACATGGCAAACGCCAGCAAAATACCGAATACAGAACCCGAAGCACCGATCGTAATCAGATAGTTCAACGAAGGATCTCCTGCAACCAGCTGTGCCAGCGTAACCCCGTTCGCACTTGCGAAAGAATGAACGGAATACAGCCAAACCAACTCCTGCGTGATACCCGCACCGATACCCGTCACCATGTAAAAGGTTAGGAAGCGCTTCGGTCCCCAGACATTCTCCAGCACACGCCCGAACATATACACACCGAACATATTGAAAAACACGTGCGCAAACGAATGGGTATCATGCATGAACATATAAGTCACAAACTGAAAAGGATAGAAATCCTTCACACCCGGAAAGTGCAGTCCGAATAACTGAACTAAATCAATCCCGACTTTAGGCAAAACAAGGCTCGCTACCCAAAACAACAGGTTGATAATGATAAGGTTTTTCGTAACCATCGGGATGCTGCTCAGGAATCCCGAACTATTTTGATTCATCATATATTTATCAATTTAAGGACAAAGGTATATATATTTTGGTAGTTTTCTGACAAAATAGCACTAAAACATAGTAAATCAATAAAAAAAACTCTTTTTTTCTTTGCGATATATCAAAATAGAATTACATTTGACACCGACTTTTTAGGCTATCACAAAAATTGTTTAATATATTAATTATCAAACCATCATGAACAAAACAGAATTTATCAATGCTGTAGCGGAAAAATCCGGTTTAAGCAAAGTTGATGCAAAGAAAGCTGTAGAAGCTTTTGTTGAAACAGTATCTAGTGAATTAAAAGAAGGCGGCAAAGTAGCCCTTTTAGGTTTTGGTTCTTTCTCTGTTGCTGAAAAAGCTGCACGTAAAGGTGTTAACCCGAAGACTAAACAACCAATCGAAATTCCGGCACGCAAATCAGTTAAATTTAAAGCTGGCGCCGAATTGACAGAAATCATCAAGTAAATTAGTCTCACACTCTCAATAGTAAAAAGGCACTCCACCATCGGAATGCCTTTTTTATTGCATGCCGGTTACTTTATCAAATCATAGTTATCTCTTTCCAACCCACACCAATCTTATGGTTTTTACAAAATAAACCTGTACCTTTGCGGACAAAATAAATCCGAACATATACTAAACGAATATGGTTATCGAACAACAGATTACCGGTGCGATTATTACCGGCATAAAAGAACTGTATGGCGCCGATGTAACGGCCAACCAGGTGCAACTGCAAAAGACAAAAAAAGAGTTTAAAGGACATCTGACTCTGGTAGTTTTTCCCTTCCTCCGCATGTCGAAGAAATCACCGGAACAGACAGCTCAGGAAATTGGCGAATACCTGCTCCGGCATGAACCGGCTGTAGCCGAATTTAATGTAATCAAAGGATTCCTCAACCTGACCATCGCTTGTGCCTGCTGGATCGATTTATTAAACGGGATCAACGGACAGCCGTCATACGGGATCGTTCCCGTAACGGAACAGTCTCCGCTGGTCATGATCGAATATTCTTCCCCCAATACCAACAAGCCGCTCCACCTCGGACACGTACGCAACAACCTATTGGGTTACAGCCTGTCCGAGATCATGAAGGCAAACGGCAATAAAGTGGTAAAGACGAACATCGTAAACGACCGCGGTATCCATATCTGCAAGTCCATGCTCGCCTGGCAGAAATGGGGCAACGGCGTGACTCCCGAAACGGCCGGCAAGAAAGGCGACCACCTGATCGGTGATTTCTATGTCCTTTTCAGCAATAAACTGAAAGAAGAGACTGCCGCTCTCGAAGCAAAAGGCATGACAAAAGAAGAAGCCGAAGCCGCTTCTCCCCTGATGGCCGAAGCACGCGATATGCTCCGCAAATGGGAAGCCGGCGACAAGGAGGTACGTGCTCTTTGGGAAATGATGAACAACTGGGTGTACGCCGGATTCGACGAGACATACAAAATGATGGGCGTAAACTTCGATAAGATCTATTACGAATCACAGACCTACCTGGAAGGTAAGGGCAAAGTGCTGGAAGGACTCGACAAGGGCATTTTCTACCGCCGTGAAGACGGTTCCGTATGGGCAGACCTGACAAAAGACGGCCTGGATGAAAAACTGCTGCTCCGTGCCGACGGCACTTCCGTCTACATGACACAGGATATCGGAACTGCCAAATTGCGTTTCGACGACTATCCTATCAACAAAATGATCTATGTGGTAGGAAACGAACAGAACTACCATTTTCAAGTATTGTCCATCCTGTTGGATAAATTAGGTTTCGAATTCGGCAAAGGCCTTGTACATTTCTCTTACGGCATGGTCGAACTGCCGGAAGGCAAGATGAAAAGCCGCGAAGGAACGGTTGTCGATGCCGACGACCTGATGGAAGAGATGGTGGGTACAGCCCGCGAAATCTCGCAGGAGTTGGGCAAAGTGGACGAGATGACACCGGAAGAAGCCGAAAACATTGCCCGCATGGTCGGCCTCGGTTCCTTGAAATATTTCATTCTGAAAGTGGATCCGCGCAAGAACATGACCTTCAACCCGAAAGAATCGATCGACTTCAACGGTAATACCGGTCCGTTCATCCAATACACCTACGCCCGCATCCGTTCCGTTTTGCGTAAAGCAGCCGAGCAGGGCATCGTTTTACCGGAACAACTACCGACAACGACTACTATCTCCGAAAAGGAAGAAAACCTGATCCAGATGATAGCCGACTACGCTTCCGTCGTTCGCGAAGCAGGAAAGGAATACAGCCCCGCCCTCATCGCCAACTACACATACGACCTGGTAAAAGAATACAACCAGTTCTATCACGATTTCTCTATCCTCCGCGAAGAGAATGAAGAAGTGAAGGAGTTCCGCCTTGTCCTCTCCGCCAACGTAGCCAAGATTGTCAAATCGGCCATGTCGTTATTGGGGATCGAGGTTCCGGAAAGAATGTAATATATGCCGGCAAACAAACAATGCCGGCTACAATCAAAAAGAACCCGGTTCACAGATGACGCGAATCGGGTTCTTTATCTTTTATCAAGCTTTCTTTTTACGCGTTGCCTTCTTTGTCGCCGGCTTTTCACCCGCTTCCGCTATGATCTTCTTACAATCTTCCAGTGTCAAGGAAGCCGGGTCGGTTATCGTCTTCGGAATACGATAGTTCGCTTTCTGATAAGAGATATAAGGACCAAAACGACCTTTCAGGATTTCCATCTCCGGATCTTCCTCAAACTTCTTGATAAACCGTTGTTCGTCTTTTTCCCTTTTACCATCGATCAGGGCGATTGCTTCCTCAGCCGTGATCGTAAGCGGATTCAAATCTTTCGGAATAGAAACGAATTTACCGTCATGACGGATAAACGGCCCGAAACGACCGACGGCAGCCACCATCACCTTACCTTCATATTCACCGACCGTACGAGGAAGGTCGAAGAGTTTCAAAGCCTCTTCCAATGTAATCGTATCGATGGACTGGCCTTTCATCAGAGAGGCAAACTGAGGTTTCGGCGCCTCTTTGTCGTCAGCATGGGCCACTCCGATCTGAACGACAGGACCGTAACGTCCGATCTTCACAAACACCGGATTTCCGCTCTTCGGATCGATGCCTAGTTGACGTTCCCCTACTTTATGTTCGGTCTTAACGGCAGCCGTAGCCTCTACGATCGGATGGAAAATTTTATAGAATTTATCGATAGCTTTTGTCCAGACCAGTTCTCCTTCCGCAACCGAGTCGAATTCCTTTTCTACGCTGGCCGTAAAGTTGTAATCCAAGACATCCGGGAAATACTCCATAAGAAAGTCGTTTACTACCGTACCGATGTCGGTCGGCATCAGTTTATTGCGGTCGGCCCCGACCATCTCAGTCTTCTCCGTCTCCTTGATCTTTCCCTTGGACAGCGAAATAATCGTGTAAGTACGTTCCACGCCTTCCTTATCTCCTTTCACCACATATTCGCGGTTCTGGATCGTCTGGATAGTCGGTGCATAGGTGGACGGACGTCCGATACCCAGTTCCTCCAAACGGCGAACCAGGCTGGCTTCCGTATAGCGCGGAGGCCGTTGCGTGAAACGTTCTGTTGCCACGATATCTTTCAACGACAGGACTTCATGAAGTTTTACCGGAGGAAGCAAGCCGTTTTCCTGTTCTTTCTCCACTTCGTCGTCGTTACTTTCCATATAAGCCTGAAGGAAACCTTCGAAACTGATTACTTCGCCGACAGCGACAAAACGCTCCGTCTGCCCGCTGATACCGACCGAAATAGTCGTGCGCTCCAATTCGGCATCCGCCATCTGGCAAGCGATCGTACGTTTACGGATCAGTTCATACAACTTCTTTTCCTGCGAAGAGCTTCCTGCCTCCACATTACTGATATAGGTCGGACGAATCGCCTCATGCGCTTCCTGTGCTCCCTTGCTTTTGGTATGATATTGGCGGAACTTATAATATTTCTCACCGTATGTTTCAAAAATAGCCTCTTTCGCCGTACCCAATGCCAGATCACTCAAGTTCACGGAGTCAGTACGCATATAAGTGATCAATCCTGATTCATATAAACGTTGTGCGATCATCATCGTCTGCGACACGGAGTATCCTAACTTACGAGCCGCTTCCTGCTGCAAAGTGGAAGTCGTAAAAGGAGGAGCTGGCGATTTCTTTACCGGCTTCGTCGTGATATCGTCAATCGTAAACGAAGCATTCTTACAGGATTCCAAAAAGGCTTCCACCTCTTTCTTATCCTTTAAACGGCGATTCAACTCAGCTTTCAACACCGTCGTTCCATCAGGCAGGATGAAATTTGCAATCACCCGGAAAGCCGCCTCACTCACAAATTCATTGATCTCCCGCTCCCGCTCCACAATCAGACGAACAGCCACCGATTGTACGCGCCCGGCCGATAAAGCCGGCTTTACCTTACGCCATAAAATCGGCGAAAGTTCGAATCCCACGATACGGTCCAACACACGGCGTGCCTGTTGGGCGTTCACCAAATTAATATTGATATCGCGTGGGGTTTCAATAGCATGCAGAATGGCATTCTTAGTAATTTCATGAAAGACGATACGTTTGGTATTTTCGGGTTTCAGTCCCAACACTTCATACAGATGCCAGGATATTGCTTCTCCCTCGCGGTCCTCATCGGAAGCGAGCCATACCTGTTCGGCTGACTTGGCTTCGGATTTTAGTTCGCTGACCAGCTTCTTTTTGTCGGCCGGAATCACATACTGCGGAGTATAGTCATGTTCGATGTCAATACTAAACTCTTTCGTCTTCAGATCGCGGATATGACCATAGCTCGACATAACCTTATAATCTTTTCCGAGGAACTTTTCAATGGTTTTTGCCTTAGCGGGTGACTCCACTATTACCAGATTTTTTTGCATAATAACGTCTTATCTTTTTGAAATCGGATGCAAACTTACACAAAATCTATGATTTATGATTTATCATTTATGATTTATGATTTAAATTTGCACTTTATCTGCCCAAATCGGCATCTATAATTCATAAATTATAAATCATAAATCTCGAGATGGAAACTATTAAACAACTCATTACCGACGGTAAAACAGATGAAGCAATCCGTTTGTTGGACGAATACATAGAAAAAAACGCATCTTCCGATGAAGCGTATTATTTACGTGGCAATGCCTATCGCAAAAAAGGGGATATCCGGCAGGCCCTGAACAACTATCTTACAGCGATGGATCTGAACCCCGACAGCCCCGCACAAATCGCCCACGATCAACTGATTTCAATCATGAACTTCTACAACAAAGACATGTTCAACCAATAAGAAAGGCCGCATCTATCACAGACACAGCCTTTCGATGTTAAATCAAAACTATTATGAATAAAAAAATTTACTTCAATAAAGAGCAGGGACAAAGATTATCTTTCTCAATATCTTTGAAATAGTTATATGTACCGACTTTAAGATCTGCGCAGGCAGCTTCATCGGCAACAATAATTCCCTTCGGATGCATCTGTAAAGCTGTGATAGTCCACATCTGGTTTACCGCACCTTCAACAGCCTGCTGCAAAGCACGAGCTTTGTTGTGACCATTCACCATGATCAGCACCTCTTTTGCATCCAACACCGTAGCAACACCGACCGTAACGGAAGTCTTCGGAACTTTGTTGACATCGTTGTCGAAGAAACGGGAATTAGCGATGATCGTATCAGTTGTCAAAGACTTTACACGGGTACGGGAAGATAAAGAAGAACCCGGCTCGTTGAAAGCGATATGTCCGTCAGGACCGATACCGCCCAGGAACAGATCCACGCCACCGGCAGCTTTCATCTTTTCTTCGTAAGCAGCACATTCGGCTTCCAGATCTTCTGCGTTTCCATTCAGAATATTCACATTCTCCGGCTTGATGTCGATATGGCTGAAAAAGTTATTCCACATGAAAGAATGATAGCTTTCAGGATGATCTTCCGGCAAACCTACATATTCGTCCATGTTGAAAGTGATGATATTCTGGAAAGAGATCACACCCTGTTTGTTCAGTTCGATCAGATTTTTGTACATGCCCAAAGGAGATGAGCCGGTAGGCAAGCCCAATACAAAAGGTTTCTCTGCCGTAGGATTCGCTTTCTTAATCTTAGCAGCGACATAATTAGCAGCCCACTTTGATAGTTGCTCGTAATTAGGTTCAATAATTAGTCTCATACGTTTACGTTTAATTTAATTCTTTCGTGCCTAAAGGTAACACCTTTATTCTATCTAACCAAGAATTTTCCATTTTCAATTCTCTATTTTCAATTTTCTGGCCATTTCTTCTCCCAAAGCCCAACATTCTTCATACTTATCTGCATTCAGAGCTTGTTTCTGCTCAACCGGAGCCCCTACAACTTCCCATTTCATCTTCTCACCGAATGCCGCTAAGTTTTTCACCGCAGCTCCCGCCCAGGTGAAAGAGCCGAAATAACCGTAAAGACGATGTTTCACTTCACGTGTTTCGATCTTATCCAGAATTGATTCGATTTCCGGGAACAGACGGTTACTGTAAGTCGGACTACCGATTATCAATCCCTTATATTTGAAAATATCTTTCAAGACATAAGATGCAGGGCTCTTGCTCACATTGTGCATGACGATATTCTTCACCCCGTTCGCGGCCAAAGAAGCGGCAATCGCTTCTGCCATCTGTTCAGTATTGCCATACATGCTACCGTACACGATTGTCACACCTTCTTCACCTTCATAACGGCTCATACGGTCATAAATATCGATCGCCTTCGCTGCATATTCGCGCCAAACCGGGCCGTGAGTCGAACAAATCGTCCGGATATCCAAAGCCGACAACTTCTGCAAAGCACGCTGTACCGGATTTCCATATTTACCGACGATATTGGAATAATAACGGAGCATTTCCTCCCAATAATGTTCCACATTCATTTCAGAGTCGATCACACCGCCATCCAACGTTCCGTAAGTACCGAAGGCATCGGCAGAGAACAGGATTTTATCAGTCGAATCGTAAGTGACCATTACTTCCGGCCAGTGTACCATCGGAGCCATATAGAAAGACAGTTGGTGATGTCCCACGCTCAGAGTGTCTCCTTCCTTCACTTCATACAATCCCGTCGAAATACCATGATACCCATTCAACATACCGAAAGTCTGCTTATTTCCGACGATCTGGACATCCGGATACTGCTGGCGCAACAAACGGATACTGCCCGCATGATCCGGTTCCATGTGGTTCACTATCAAAAAATCCAAAGGACGCCCGTCGAGAGCATCCGCTATTTTTTTCAGGAAAATATCGGAATAACACACATCCACCGTATCGACCAGAACCGTTTTTTCGTCCACGATCAGATAGGAATTATAAGATACACCGTAAGGCAAAGGCCACATATTCTCAAAGAGAGCTTTTTGCCGGTCATTTACCCCTACATAGTAAACTTTATCTGCTATTTCTTTTAACTTATACACGTTGACAATGAATAATTAAAAATTAATAATTAAAGAATCAATTCTTCTTCATTTCTTTTCCAAGCCGCATGGCACGCCATACGAAATAGATACCGACCAAGACGAACGGAATACTGAGCCATTGCCCCATATTCAGCATCATATCAGCCTCGAACTCTTCCTGGTTATTTTTCAAAAACTCAATGAAGAAGCGCGAACCGAATACACAAATCATAAATACACCGAAGATAAGTCCCTCCTTCTTCCAGGCATCTTTTTTGAAGTAAAGCCACATACAAATAGCGAAAGTCACCAAATAGCTGGCGGCTTCATAGAGCTGTGTTGGATGGCTGGGAACGGTAAAAACGGGAGCTGCCCCTCTTTTCCAAGCATGCAGGTTTTCAATAAAACGAAATCCCCAAGGCAGATCTGTCGGATGTCCATATATTTCATGATTCATCAAGTTTCCTAAACGAATCATGGCAGCCACAAGGCCGGTAGGAACCACCAGTTTGTCGAATGCCCAAAGCATGCTCCGATGGCTCACCCGTTTAGAGTAAAAATAGATGGCGATGATTATACCCAACGTTCCCCCATGACTGGCAAGTCCTCCCTCCCAAACTTTCAGAATTTCGAGCGGATTCGCCAGATAATAATCCGGAGCATAAAACAGACAATGCCCCAAACGGGCACCGATCACTGTCCCCAACATCGTATAAATCAGCAGGGAGTCTATCCATGCAGGATTGAGTTTCTCTCTTTTCCACATCTTTTCCACGATCTTGTAACCGATCAGGAAACCGATGGCAAACGCCAGTCCATACCAGCGTATCTCACGCGAACCAATGGAAAAGATGGCGGGATCAGCCGTCCAGGTAATAAAATCAAGCATAATCTTTATCAATTAACAATTGACAACAGACAATTGACAATTTGTACAACCGGATCCCCCTAATTGTCAATTATCCATTGTCAATTCATTTAAACCAGTTTCTTTATTAAGTCTTCTCTTTCGCCATAAAGCATATCGATCACCGGCAATTCGATCATCGTGTAGGCACCGGGCTGTTGTTTGAAACTTGCACGTGCAACACAAACCAGTATCTGGGCAGTAAGAGCCGGGTTGTTGATCTTCATGTCGAATTCGATCAACTGGTTCTGCGTTTTACCGGAAACACCTTTACGAACAAGGTTCACGCCATGTCCCATATCTTTCAGGTCATCCACACAGTCAACCTGGATCACATGCGTTTCGTCATGCACGAAATAGTCGTCCGCCTTGATGGCAGCAGCTACTTTATCGAAATCATATCCTTCTTCCACTTCGATATAAACCATACGGCGATGGACGCCTGTCCCCATCGGGATTGTCATAGACAAGGCAGCCTTAACACCTTCGATAGCTTTCACAGCAACAGTATGCCCCATACTCATACCCGGTCCGAAATTCGTATATGTAATTCCTTTCGGAACGATCGCCTGCAACAAAGCACGAACGATAGAGTCGCTTCCCGGGTCCCATCCGGCAGAGATGACAGCAACGGTATTATGAGCTTTCGCTACAGCATCGAGCGAACAGCGCAAATCAACAATACCTCCGTGGATATCGAAACTATCCACCGTATTGATGCCTAGAGAAAGTATTTCTTTGGCGTAAGTCTCTACGCTACGTGTCGGAGTTGCCAGAACAGCTACATCTACTTTATCCAACTTCGTGATAGTATCAGTGACGGTATATCCTTTCAATTCATCCGGAATATCATTCGGATTACGACGTACAACACCAGCTACTTCAAAATCGGGAGCAGCTTCCAGGGCTTCCAATACATACTTTCCAATATTGCCATATCCAACAATGGCAGCTCTAATCTTTTTCATACTTTAGTTTTTACTTTTTCTTCAGCCACAAAAGTAGTTATAATTAGGGGATTGACAAAAGAGGGGTATGTTGTTTTTGTTTAAAATAAAAAGAGGTACCCTCATCCTATGTCATATGTGATGTTTTTATTATCTTGCTTCCTAAAACAAAAAAAGGGAATGACAAACAACAAACTCATATACATCGAAGACGATCAAATCTTAGGGAATTTGATCACACAAGCCTTGGCAGAAAACGGATTTGAAGTAGATTTCAGGACAACATTAAATGGGCTTCAAGACAGTTTGGCTTCCCTGCTGCCGGATTTGCTGATATTGGATATTAAAGTAAACAATCAAAACTGCCTCGACATCCTTCCAGCTATCCGCTCACAATACCCGCAACTCCCAGTTATCATAGCCTCTTCGCATACCGACGGGACAGAGATCATCCGGAGCTACGACACAGGAGCCAACCACTACATCAAAAAACCGTATGACATTACGGAATTGATATTCCAGATTCGAAAACTATTGCAACAGCCCGAAAAACAGACGATAGCGATGTGGACGATCGATACTTATCAGGTAGACACGACCAAACATCTTTTGATTTGTCCGGATAAAAAGATTGAAAAACTATCTCCGAAAGAATTTCTGGTTCTACAAAAGCTATACTCCAATAAAAAACAGGTAGTCACACGCAAACAACTGCTCGAAGAAATATGGGGAAACGATTTGAGCGAAGAAAGCCTGAATAATATTATCTCACAACTCCGCAAAAAATTCACGCAAGATAAATGCATCAGCATCCAAACATATCCATGCATCGGATATCAACTGGATTTCTGACGGACAATCCAACCGGGAGAAACCGAATCTGATTCAGCCTCTCCCGGTTATCAAATCCGCCGATCAGAAATGAAACCGCACTCCGGCATCAATGTGCAAACGAAAGATTCCGGTATGCTCCTCATCTCCATACTCCGCAGAATCTTGCTTCGGTAAAGAGCCTCCGATATATCCAAGGTTAGCTCCGATCCCGACGTGGTCAGACAAATAATATTCCGCCCCGAACAAGAAATCATACCCCACACCCGAAAGAGAAGCGCTCGTGCCTTTCGCTGATTCCCGATACTTGAAATAACCGATACCGAATTTTTCTTCAATCCCCCAACGACCTACTTTTTGTTTCATCACAAACTGAGGCGCCACGTATGCAAGTCCCACTTTCACATCCACATTCGAATACGTAAAGGATGACTTATAGCCCGAATACATCAACCCGGCACCAAAGCCACTCCTTGCCACCCAATCATAACCTAATTGCCAATCCATACCGTTTTTAGGATTACCCGACGTACCCGAGGGAAGATAAAATTTGCTGATTATAAAAGCATAACCTACATTAACATAGAAAGTACTATGCTGAAAATCACTTTTAACCACACCGGTAGTATTTTTATCACCAACCGAAGCAGACAAATCAGAAGCTATCCCTGTTTCCCAATTTACCGTATCTCCGATCCAAAGCATATCGCCTGCAATCTGATGACAGCTGCTACCCAGTAACGATGGCTTCCGATGATCCGTCAATGCCAAAACATTCCCGCCATTCTTCGCCGTCTCCAATTTTGCCAATGCCACTACTTGTTCATAATTACATTTGGTGGATGCCCCACCGTCCACGACTTGTACACTCCCGATCCGCTCTGCCGTTTCCGGCACAACTTGTCCTACCCCATATAGGCGCACGTCATCCGCTACTATCCGGGAAGGATATTTCTTTTCTATATGCGTCAACACTTTAGGAGCGCAACTGCCTAAAAGGATAGGCAGGAGCAGAAATAAAATCAACTTTTTCATTCTTAATTATATCTTTAATTAATCTAATATTATTTATGACATAGGCTTCACGAATTGCAACATATATTTTCCTACAAAACCAACGCCTATACCGTTCTCCCATATAGCTGCATATCTTTCAGCTTCTTTAAATAGAACAAATAGTACATATAATACATCTACAATCATTTCTAGTCTAATATAACTGTAATATAGGTCTTATCAAAACAGGAACTATTACAAGTAAAGACACGCACAAAAAAGTAAATACAATTGCAAAACAAATCGATAAAAACATACTGTTCCTAAAAAGAGGTTTTTTATGTTCTACTATATACTGTCCTTTACCTGATCTATAATAAATTACATACATTATTAGAATTATCAATGGGAAAAAAGCCATCATAATCCAAAAATTTACCATTTTTGAAAACAGAACTACCCATATCAAGTTCAATCCTCCTATTGCTACACAAAAGAAAAGAAAACTAATTCCCCATATCGTCCTAACATGTGGCTCCGTATCTTTCAGCTTCTTTAAATAGAACAAATAGTACATATAATATAATACATCAATCATGGCCGATAGTTTTTATAAAATTCATCATTCGCCAAACACCATTCGGGACATAGGTTCAACAAGCTGATACATATATTTCCCAATGAAAGCTGATGAAAGAAACATGGCTACAGTTATCACAAAAAAGAGTATTGCCCAAATAACCGAAAGACAAAAACTACCGTAAATAAGAGGTTTCTTCTCTTCAACAACAAATTTTCCTCTTCCTTTTTTTGAATAAATCCAATAAAATAGCAGCACTCCTAAAAAGAATATCATAAGTGCAAATTCCAAAGAGATTGAATACAAAAAGAAAAAAAGCAAAAATAAATCAATAGCACAGAATACCCAATAAGAGAAGAAAATACCTAAGAGCCAAATTGTTCTTGCATGCGGTTCTTCGTCTTTCAATTTCTTTAGGTAGAACAGATAGTACATATAATATAATACATCAATCATGGCCGATAGTTTTTATAAAATTCATTCCAATATATTTTATTTGTTTCAGAAGGAGGTCCAATTAAATTCTCCATTCGATTATACCAAAAGCGATATTTTAATTGTTGATACCATGTCTGGTAGGTTGTTTGTCTTCCCATTTCCCAACCAACGCCCCAAGCAGCTCCATAAACGCCACCTACTGTTGAATAAATATTCGAAAATTCCTCTATTAGAAATTGTTGAGACGAACTATTTCCTCGACGCCAATCAAGATAGGTATTCACTCCATTATAAATCCCCAAAACATTTCCTCCCCACGTTATCTTTTTAGCCATTTGTTTTGCAAATTTATTTTTTCTTCCAGTGTATTGATTTCCACCCCAACTTTGACTTCTCACTTTGAAATCTTTTCCCATCCATGTTCCAAAATGTTTACTATAATAGACCTCCGACGTACCAGACAAAGTTGTAGATAAAACGACCATAGGATCCAATGATGAACCTTGAGAATGAGGATGATAATTATAATAATAAGATTGCGCATTAGCAATTGCTTTATCCACCGATACTTCTGCATTGCCGGAATGTCCATATTGGCCTCCACCTCCGGCAGCAGTCGTCCATTCAAAATTAAACCGCCAATCAGTTCCTTGACCCAATGCAGCAACAGATGTACCAGCGCTTACCCAGGGAGTTCCGATTGAACCGGCAATACTCATACTGCCAGGATAAACAATCCCATATGCACCATAATAACCAACCAATGCACCAAATCCTAGTCCTAAATAGGTAGTAATAGAACTATAATTCCAACGGAACGGATTTAGCTCTCCGTGATTTGTCGCAACTCCTCCAATATAAGCACCAATGACCAATCCTAATACCAATAAAGGATTTTCACCATCAGCATCTACGTACACCAACGGATTATTCATCGCATAACTAAAACGATTATAGCTTTGTGTGAAATCCGGAACTTGCACATAAGGATCCGGGCTAAGGAAACGTCCTACTGCCGGATCATACAGCCGAGCATTCATATTCACCAAACCAAACATTGTCAAATGTTCATGCCCCGTATAACCACGCCCTAAAAGAAGTTCCGGTTCCATATTTGGCAGATAAGCAACCAATGTATTCGGATTACGCAACCGTCCCCAAGCATCATAACTCACTTCCTGCAGCAAAGTGCCGTTACTATCTGTCATCTGGGTTATACTACCTAAATAATCACGACAAATATAATACAAGTTCCAACTACCATTCTTTTTTATTAGCACAGCAGGAGCGGAATAAGCATTACCTCCCATATAAAGCCGTTCCGTGTCTCCCTCCGGAGTGTGATCGGCTTCATAACTCCCGTTTAAGTAATAACGGAGAATTTCAGTTTTATTATTCCGGGTAATATTCATTTTTACTCTTTTTCCAGATCCGTTATAAGAAAATAATGCCGTATAATTACTTTCGATAATGGACGCCGGTCGCTCAAAAGAGGTATAAGTCACTTGCTGACTACGAGGAGGAACAGCATCTCCTATTAATCCGAGTCCTGTCACAGCATACGGTTTACTGGCATTATCATAAGAAAACACACCGACATCACTCTTTGAAGCCAAATTGCCATTCGCCAAATAGGAATATACATTTTCAGCATCAACAGAAGGTGTAGCCACCAACGATGTTGCCATATAGACCTGGGTCAACCGATTCAGATTATCATAACGGAATTGTTCAAACTTATTATATTTGTTATCACCGCGAGCCTTCAAGTTGCCCGTAACGGGATCAAACAACATTCCGAAATCCTGAATAACAGTTCCCGAAGAATTAACAGATTTTCGGTTAGTCGGGAATCCATAATCATCATAAGAATAAGTTCGATTCAAAGAACCTGTCGATACTGCTGTCGGATGCCCGAAAGCATCTTCAGAAAGCAATTTCCAAATAGAATGTTGTCCATCTTGCATTATTTCAACCAAAGTCCCATTTTGATAAATATAATTCTCGGTAATAGCATTACCTCCAGAAGAAAAACTATAAACTTTCGACTCTGGCAAACCTGTTGTAGAAGAATAGTTGTAGCTGCATTGGAACCAACAACCATCTACTTCCTCGCGATTACTGGACAACCTCCCCAATGCATCACGTACATAAGACTTGGATACTCCATTATCAGAACTTTCACTTTCAAGACTTCCATACTTATCATACATATAAGTTTCTTGTGAAATTTGTTCCTGACCTGAATTTATATAGCTCGTTTTACTTGATACCTGATTATTGGTATTATACTCATATACTGTTTTATCAGCCAACTCGCACCACTTCGTACAGTCTGTTTTGCTACTGACGTAGATAACCCGAGAATCCATTTTTCCTCTGTTATAACATGCTTAAAAACAGAAGTCGTTGTTTCACTCAAACCATTTCCATAATCCCTCACAACTGTCTTCGGATTTCCATATTCCAGATTTGAAACAGTTTCCATCATAACCGTACCTTTCAAGTGATCAGTTGCAGTTTGTTTACGAATATAAGTTTTTTCATGGGAAACACACTGCGAAGTTGCACTTCTAAGTTGAATATTCTATGGGTAATGAAGTCCTCTTTTACGACAACGACGACCGTCTTCATCGCGAAAAAGTCCTTTTTTATCAGAAAAATGCAGGATTTACAGTAACCTATAAAGGATGTAAGACACTGTTAAATAAACAAGATTATACAATAAGTATACCCGAGTAAACTGTATTATACAAATTCCATTCTTCTTTACACCTACAATTTTAAAATCAGCAACAATATCCCAAACCAAATACACTAAAAAAACAACAATATCCCCCCTAAAACGACAATACCGCATAAACACCTCATTATCATCAATATGCAAAAACACCAGTTTGTTAAAAAATATTACCTCTGCGGGTAATTTGAATCAGATGGGGTAGAAAATCGAATTAAATGCAGTAGTAGTTTCGATTTGAACCAATAGCTTTTTAAGAAAGATGACAATAAGGGAAGAGGGAAAGAAATAGCATACCAGATCTATCATCATACCACACAAAAGGATTTTGCTTAATTTTTGATTTTTTCAAATAAACCTTTTTGTTTGATAGCAGTCAAATAAATCGTTTTGTAAAATGTAAAAGACAGATTTGGAAGATGATGACAAAAAAGATGAGCTTACTTTTAACCGGTATGCTTTTGTGTTTGGCTCCGGATATGAAAGGGAATGAAACGGACGGAAGGATTAAAGGTATTGTAATGGACGGTGAATTAGGGGGACCACTCGAATTTGTAACCGTCCAGGTTAAGGCAAAAGGTTCGGACAAAATATTGCAGGGAGCCGTTACCGGAAGCGACGGAAACTACAGTATCGGAGGATTGAAAAAAGGGGAATATGTAGTTACTTTTTCCTATATAGGCTACGCGGATATTTCTAAAAATATCACAATCAGCAACAATTCTCAAACTCTTAATCTCGGAGAACTCACCCTGGAAGAAGATGCCAATCAATTGGGAGAAGTGGAGATCGTAGCCAAAAAGCCCCAAATGAGATTCGAGCTCGATAGAAAAGTTTTCGACGCAACACAAGATATCGCATCCGAAGGGGGATCGGCCAGTGATTTGCTTGCCAATATCCCATCCGTGGAAGTCGATAACGAAGGATATGTTTCATTGCGTGGAAATTCCAGCGTAACAGTCTGGATCAACGGAAAAGCATCGGGACTGACAGCAGACAACCAGGCCGACATTCTGGAAATGATGCCGGCAGAAGATATCAAACAAGTGGAAGTCATTACCAATCCCTCTGCTAAATATAGCCCGGAGGGAACAGCCGGGATTATCAACATTATTTTAAAGGATGACCGGAAACCCGGTTACTACGGCAGCGTAAAAGCCGGAGCCGATACGGACGGAGGTTATCAGGCAAGTGGAAACATTAACTACAGCAGTAGCAAAGTGGATGCGTATGCCAATCTGAGCTATCGGAACCGGGAAATGAAAGGCGGTGGAATCACTAGTCGTGAAAATACCACCGACAACAGTTTTCTCGACCAGACCAACAGATCCAAACGACAACACAACAACTGGTTCGGACGTATCGGGGCAACCTGGCACATCACCAAAAGCGACGACCTGGCATTCAACATGACCGGCATGACCGGAGGGGGTGACAACAACGAATCGATCCATTATATTTCGACAGACAAGCAAAAGAATACGGTCTACACCAGCGACCGTACGACAGACGGAAACTCGGATATGAAAATGTATAACCTGGAATTGAATTATTTGCATAAGTTCTCGGAAAACAGCAACATAGACTTGACCGTCAGCAATAATCAGTGGAGGAACGACGGACTGAGCATTTACGAACAATCAACCCGGTATACGGACACCGGCTTAACCGACAAACAGGAATATCAGACTCAGGAAAACAACATCAGAAACAAAAACTGGGAAGTTCAAGCCGACTACACAAACAAAATATCCGATGCAAGCCGGATCGAGGCGGGTTATAAAGGGACATTCCAAAGAGAATCCAGCCCTGTGGATACCTATTCCGGAACAACTGCTACCGACATCGAACAGGATCAGGCACTTTACAACCGTTTTCTATATAACCAGGATGTGCACGCCCTATACATGACTTACGGGGGCAAGTGGAACAATCTGAGCTACCAAGCCGGCCTGCGTGGGGAATATTGGCGTGTGGATACCCGCTCGCTGGACTTCGACCAGGAATTTAACGGAAAGCCGTCGGAAACTTTCGAAAAAGACTATTTCAAGTTGTTCCCAAGTGCCTTTATCTCCTATGCCCTCCCTAAAAACAATGAAATACAAGTGAACTATACCCGTCGCTTGCGTCGTCCTTGGGGTGGACAGTTAAATTCATTCCGCAATATTTCCGATGCTTCCAACATTTCTTTCGGTAACCCGGAATTGACACCTGAATATTCCCATTCTTTCGAATTGAATTATATCAAGACCTGGGAATCCGGCCATACCTTATCATTGTCCGGCTACTATCGCTCGACAGATGACGTGATCCAGCGCATTCGTTTCTTGAACACGGCAGACAATGTAATGTACACGACCAGCGAAAACGTAGCCCGCCAGCAAAATAGCGGTCTGGAAATCGTTGGAAAAAACAATCTATTCAGTATCCTTAGCCTGACAACGACTGTAAACCTCTACTACTCCAAATTGGACGGTTTCAGTTACCTGCCCGAAGGAGCGGAAGCGCCTGTCACCGGCGAGGAGGACGAAAGTTTCAACTGGAACGTACGCATGATTGCCAACGTCAGTCTTCCTTGGGGCATTTCTCTACAGGGTACAGGCAATTACAACTCCAAACGCTTGATGGCACAAGGATACCGCGAACCGAACTACTCCGTCGACCTTGGGTTGCGCAAGTCTTTCTTAAAAGACAAATTGACGTTAAGTATTAATGCACGTGATTTGCTGGATTCCCGCAGATTCCGCACTGTTACATCCGGAGACGGTTTCTGGCAGGATTCTGAGAACTGGCGCGGTGGCAGAAGAGTTGGTTTTACCCTGACTTATAACTTTGGGAATATGAACAAGAAGAAAGACAAAAGTAAAAGTCGAAATGAGGAACCGGACATGTACGAAATGGACTAAATAAAAAAGAAGGGATAAGTCCTCGCCGCACTTACCCCTTCTTCCACATTTCCTCTTATCTTTCAAAACAAGCGTCGAAGGCATGTGCCGACGGTTGGAAATCCACCTGTTTGACAAAAGCGCAAGACTCGCGTGCTCCATGTTCGCGATCCATACCGCTATCTTCCCACTCAACCGAGAGAGGGCCTTGGTAACCGGCATCGTTCAAAGCACGGATAATTTCTTCAAACCTGATTTTTCCGCGCCCTAAACTACGGAAATTCCAGAAACGACGGGCATCGCCAAAAGTAGAATGGCCACCGAACACGCCGATCTGTTTCGGGGTATCACTCCAATACACATCTTTCATGTGAACATGGAAAATGCGGTCCGCAAATTGGTTGATGAAATCTACATAATCCACTCCCTGGTATCCCAAATGGCTCGGATCGTAGTTAAAGCCGAAAGCCGGATGATAATCGATCGCTTCAAGGGCTTTACGGGTGGAATAAGTATCGAATGCGATCTCTGTCGGATGCACTTCAAGAGCAAAGCGGACGCCTAATTTTTGATATTCGTCTAAAATCGGGATAAAACGTCGGGCAAAATCAGCATACCCTTCATTCACCATCTCATCGGTAACGGGAGGAAAGGAATAGAGCCATTGCCAGATCGAACTTCCCGTAAAACCGGCTACAGTATCGATTCCCAGCATTTTGGCAGCATGAGCTGCCTGGATCATATTTTCGGCTGCCCGCCTATGGACTCCTTCCGGATCGCCATCCCCCCAGATATAATCAGGCAATACAGATTTATGCCGCTGATCAATATTATCGCATATCGCCTGACCGATCAGATGATTCGAAATACAAAACAACTTCAAATCGTATTTATCGAGTGTCGCTTTGATATTCCGATAATATTCCGGATCTGTCCGCCGAACATCCAAATGAGAAGGTAAGCCTAATTCAACACCGTCAAAACCAAATGATTTTGCTTTTTCACAAACTACTTCCAGCGGTAAGTCTCCCCACTGCATCGTACATAATGTTACAGGACGTGCCATGTTTTTCGTTCTTTTTTAAGGTTAATACATTGTGTCTGTTCGACAAATATAAAATATCTTTTTAAATTCGTCTACAAATATTTTTTATTTCTGAATATTTATCTTTCCTTTGCGACATCATAAACGACTAAAAAACTTAGCTATGAGAAAGAATGTTTTTTATATACTTGCTTATGCATTTTGTTTGGCAGGCTGCAACGATGCTCCTTCTTTTGAAGAAGAAGGAGTTCCCCAGATAAAAGTATCTCAGATCATGTTCAACATCCAAATGGAAAAAGAGGTCATCTCTTTTCCCCAAACAAAGAGCATGCCTGATAATACGATTCCGGAACCTTTCGCCCCCTCAAAAGCTGAAGGCGATCCGGAATTAAACGAGTTATGTTCAACGATCGAGTATGTCGTATTTAAAGAGGAAAACGGGGTATCGGTTTTCTCCAAACATAAACAATTCGTATATGACCCTTCCGATTTGGATGCCGATTTCGGTTGCATTTACGACAGCTTGCCACAAGGTAACTATACATTCTATTTCATCGCTCACAATTCACCTATGGCAACTCTATCAGAATCCATTTTCTCTTTCGATGAAATATCCGATACGTTCTACAAAGGACTGCCTTTAGAAATCGGAGTTGCAGAAGAAATCAACGAAAGTATTGTTTTGGATCGCATCGTCAGCCGTATCGAATTTATGGCTACAGATCCCATAACAGAAGCAATCAAGCAATTCGATATGGAGATAGAGGGTAGAGCCATACAATTCGATATCACAGACGGGGGCGGGATTAAAGCGGCAGAAAAAGAAACTGTCACTCATATCTTTACAAGCGAAGAGGTTGGGATTTCCAATAAGATACATTCTTTTTACACTTTTGTCCCATCCCTTGAAAAACCGATCACGGCTCGCCTTTCGGCCATCTCCCTAAACGACGAAGCCATCCGGGAGCGACAAGTCAAAAACATCATCCCCGAAAAGAATAAAATCATCCGTTACAAAGGCCGCCTATACAGTCGTTCCGAATCCGACGATACATTTCAGATCAGCATCTACAATAACGGGAAATGGGAAGAAACAACCGATGTAGAATTACCTGATTACGAGTAGAATATTTGTTTCGTCATAGTTCATAGCATAACAGTTTTAGTTTAATGGTTAATTTTTTCGGAAAGCCCGTACTTGGGAAAGCACGGGCTTTCCACAATTTCCCTAACTAATCAATCAGTTTCACCTTCTGGCTCTGTGTTTTAGCATTCCAAGAACTAAGAACCAACTTCATAGAACTTACCACCTGGCTTTCTCTCAGTTCAAAACCGATCTCGATACTTTTCGTTTCACCAGGAGCCAACCAGAAAAAATTATCATTCGCATAAAAAGAACGGGAAACACCTTCTATATTCAAATTGGTCATAAAAGATGGCAGCCTCCCTTTGTTCGCCACTGCTATATGTATCCTTCCTTTATTCCCATCCTTTTTCATCAATTTTACTTCTTTAAACTCAACAGAAGTTTTATGTTTAGCCACGGTCGGCTTTAACCAGGGACCACTGTTCAAAGTCGGCCAATCGACAGGTTCAGAGACAAACTTCTGATAATAAGCTTCATCTTCCATTAATTTGATGGTGCGAGGCCAATATTCAGCATGAGAAATCACTTTTCCATGCTCATCAGTCAAAGAAACAATTGCAAAAAAGTACTTTTCTTTATATGTTTGAGGGATCGCATATATCCCCATATCTTCTTTTAAAACCGATGTACCTTCCGGAACATTAACATTTTCCGAGACTTGCCAAACTTCTCTAAAAGAATCATCCAATATTTTCACCTGTACCACTCCTTTAAAACCTGGCCGGTCCACCCCATTTAAAACATTTACAGAAATCGGGAAAGCTTCTCCAGGTGCCCACAGTAGACGTTTGATGTCTAACAAAACATGAGTCGGTTCGTATGTCCTTTTTAAAAAATAATAAGTAGCCGAAGGCTGTCCCATACCATCGACCAAATTAATTGCAGCAACTACCGGCCAAGGACGTTTATAGACCCAAGGCATCAGCCCTGTTGTAACTGGATAATTACTTTGAACACCTTCTGACATAACCTGATAAAATTCACCTGCACCAATCTGAGTCGCTTCTGCAATTGTTTCCAACGCCGGTTTAGCCATATTATCAATATGAGAAGCACGACTTAACATACGAGGTACACGAGAAGGATTATATTCAGCAAAATGTTCTACAAATTCAGGATGCTCCAACACAAAGTTCTTATCGTACATCCCTCCTAAATCGACCAACTCACCCGGAGAAACCACTTGTTTTATATTTGCAGGATCCGTTATACAATGTACCCCAGTCTCAGCCACATAGGGTATCAACTCAAAACCTTTATACCATGCGGGATCAAAATCCGGATAAGAATGCATGGAACCAGCATCCGGAGAAGTACGCAGAAAACATCTTGTCGGATCAAAAATAGCCAGATTACGCTCCAAAATACCCATAGAAGCTGCATTTCCATAAGAATACGGATTAAATTCGTTTCCACCGCACCAAACGGCCAAAGAGGGTTGATTTCTCAACCGGAAAATATTTTGGCAAACCTGCGCTTCCCAAACTTCCTGTGGCCATTCGGGTGTATCAAAATTGGCAATATTAAAATCCTGCCAAACCATTATACCATATTTATTACATGCATCATAAAAAGCATCACTCTCCAACAATCCGCTGCCCCAAATCCGAAACATCTGAATTCCCATATTCCGTGCCATTCTTACAGCCCAATCATACTTCTCCGCTGTCAAATCGTAAAGAGCATCAACAGGCATCCAGTTGACACCTTTCACAAAAAACTTTTTCCCGTTTACAACGAACTGCCAGTCTTGCCATCTGTCACTTGTCCGAATACCGGCACTCCGAACCTGTTCTATTGTCCGGATACCAAAATCAAACTGAATGCAGTCGACCAACTGATCATTTACTTTTAATGTCATTTTTGCCTGATAGTAATCCGAGTTACCTAAACCATTCGGATACCACAATTTAGGATTATCGATAACAAAATGCTCTTCCATCCAGCATCTCCCTTCAATCACCTCCGGCGAAAATTCTTTTGAAAATACGGTCTGACCTTTATCTATCAAATCGAGTACTACTGTCACCTTCTCTTTTACCCGTTTATTCTGTGGGGCACTTGACGGCTTTCCATAATTTGATATCTGACAATTATTCCAAGGATGCAACTGATAGTCCAATGTATTTTTCCCAGCAAACAGTTCAACACTAAAGCCTATTGTTGCTTGATTATTTTCTATCTTTTCAGTAAAAAGGAAAGGACGTTCCAAATGGTATTTAGGAACGAATTCCAGACGAACGTTTCTCCATAAGCCCAAATTGAAAAAAGGTTCCATCGCACTTCCTCCCATCAGGAACCAACCTTTTACGATATTTCCCGGTCGATTCGGATTAAAAGACGTTTTCCCATAATTGGCAGATATGACTTCTACTATTAATTCATTATCCCCTCCATAATTTAAATTTTCACTTACATCTATGACTGGCCCCCCGAATATACCTCGATGCTTACCTAGTTCTATACCATTTAACCAGACCTTCGCAAAATAGTCAATACCATCAAAATTCAGTATGCAAGAGTAACCGCTCCGTTTTTGAGGAATTGTAAAATGCTTTTTATAATACCAAACTCTCTGTTCCAACTTTTCATGCTCCCTGGCATTCAAATGTTTATAAGGATCTCCCAATATGCCCGCTTTATAATTAGCCATTTGGACAGAAGTCGGATATGCCACCGTAAACCAGCTATTCTCCCGAAGCTTTGCTAAGTTTTTTATAGGAGATTCTTCCGAACTCAACTCCCAATCCTGTGATAAATCGATATGTTGCTCTGCCTGCCTCGGATAAATATAATATGGAGACTCCAAATCTTTTACCTGCGCTTTCATAATAGAAGCACAACACAAACAACACCATATTAAAAGATATCTATACTTAAAAATGCTCTTTCTTACCATACTTCTTTCATTTAGTTATTAGAATAGATTCCACATAAAATCAGTGATTTTGACGATTAAAACGCAGTACAATCGAGCGTTTGAAAGTAATCTCCAGAGTATCGTCCACCACATGAGTAACTTTTCTCATATCGCTCCAGGGATCATATTGTTCAACATTCGAAACTTTACTACCTAAAAATTCTAGTGGCAGTTTCACCGTTCTGCTACCTGGCAATACATTCCCAATCAATTCAGTATGCCAATTGCTTAAGACATCCCGACACCAAACTAAAGTATGCGTATTACCTTTCAAACAATAAAAGCGAACTTGATCATGCATAAAAAAATCAGGCTGATACTGCTCTGTTATCGGATTTACATTTTCCGTTGCATGACTAAAACGTCCGAAATGCCACCATAAATTATTCTTTTCTATATAATACTGCCAGTGCCAACTTTGACCGGGAGCTGCAGCACCTGAAAAAAAAGGGGCAAAGATCAAATCATGTAACAGAATGCCTAACGTATCCGATTCATATAACTTGGATGGCCCGGAATGATGTGCCTCAACCGCACCCACTTCGGAGAGTATAACAGGTTTATCAACAACCATATTACGCAATAAAATGACAGCCTGGCTTGCCAAAGAATCCATTGGGGCCCGACAAATATCCCAAACAGCCCCTGGATCCAAATAGCGATGAACCTGGGCTATCTCATTATCCGAAATAGAAGAAAAATCCATATACCACTCCTGGTATTTTTCATTATCAAAACTTCCCAAGCTTTGCATAACCAAATGATGCGGAAAATAAGATTTAACAACAGGTAGCATCTCTCTTGTCCATTCTAGCTCCCCTGCTATTCCTTCGGAAAAACTTACAGAATTGATTTCATTCCATAATTCCCACCCCATAACTGTTGGATTGTCCGCATATCTGGAAGCAAAAAAGGCAACCCTATCTAAATATAAATCTTTCCCCTGCTGCGTTTTGAAAAAATCAGTCATATCATTCAAAGGACCTTGGTTGTCAAAAGAATATATAGGTTTATCAAAAGCCACTGATGAAGAAAACGGGGCAGAATATCCTGTTAGTTTCCTAAAATTTTCCAAACAAAATTTGATTTTGATCCCATATTTTGTCGCCAACTCCAACAGTTTGTCTATTCGCTTTGCCCTATTTTCATCAAACTCTCCAGCTTTTTTATGCTCGACCTCAAAAAATGGAGCACTCAACCAAATACGTGTGTAATTTCCTCCATTTTCCGAAAGATTGCGAAAACGCTGTTCATAAAGCTGTAAAACCTTTGTTTCATCCGTTTCAAAACGTTCCCAACAAATATTGAGGCCCACAGGTATAAAAGGGGTACCATCCGAATATTCCAAATAACAAGGATTTACCTTACTCACCCGTATAAAGTTCTGATCACGCTCTTTACCACAAGAGAAAAAAGAGTAAAGAATCATCATATATAATATATTCCGTACCATACCGACTGATTCTTAAAAGTAACCACCTTTTGCTGTAATTTCCTGAACACTGTCTCCGTTTTGTACCCAAGAGAAAATCTTCTTCTCATTTTCACGTATCTCCTCCGAGCGTAAAAGCACTTCATAAGCTATTTCCCTTGGTACAACTAAAACTCCATCGATATCTCCAAGTATTATATCACCCGGCTTAATCGTTACATCTCCGATTTTAATTGGAATCTGATAGTGAGTAATCAAACAGCGCCCCAAGCTACCATTCGATATACGATATTCGTAAAACACAGGAAAATCAGCATTCAAAATCTGATGTGTATCCCGTATTCCCCCATCTATACAAGCGGCTTTCAGTTTCTTCCCTTTAGCAGTTGCCGTCATTACACCTCCCCACAAAGTAGCTTTATCATCCCGACTTGTATCCCAGACAACAAAATGGTCTTCCTGCATCTCATCCAGCATCTGGGTTCGATATTCCATCTCACCCTTTATCTTTACGTTTGGTGCACTTTTGACAGTAAAGGCAAAACCGGCAACAGAATGATATTCGCGTAAAGGTTTAATCCTACCGGGTAAGGCTTGCTCCAAAAGGCAAAATTCACGCATCACATCGTTTACGGCCCCTGTATACAACTGCTCGTATCGAAATAATAATTCTTTATCCTCTATAGGAAACTTTTTCGAAGATATTCCTTCACGATCCTGAATCAATTTTTCTAGATTCATCATTCCGATTTCTTTCTTATACTGATCTACGCTCATAACTCTGTTATTTTTAATTAATCACTCTGGTAAACTCATTCCACCATCTACCAATATATCCGCACCGGAAATATAGCGTCCGGCCTCACTACACAAAAGCAATGCCATAGAAGCCAGATCATCCGGTTCTCCAATATACCTTAATGGAATATTCTTCTCTATTTTTGTTTTGAAAACTTCATTTGACAAAACTTCCTCATTACGAATCGTTCCGATCACCCCGGGAGCCAGATTGTTTATCGTTATTCCTTTATTTCCCAATTGCCAAGCGAGATTTTTCACCATATTCAGTTGAGCAGCTTTTGAAGCTGCATAAACAATCATTTGTTTACTCGGTCTATTCTGCTGAACAGAACCTAACGTAACAATTCTTCCCCAACCTTTCGATTCCATATAAGGCACACAACATTGTATCAACTCCAGTGAAGCTCTTACATTCACATTCATTTGAGTATTAAACTCATATAGAGTCACATCTTCCCACTTCCTACGAATCTGAATAGAAGCATTCAAAACTAAGATATCGACTTCAATTCCCAGTTTTTGCCGCAACAGTTGAAAGTCAGAAGTCAGCGTGTCTGATAATAAGTCATATTCCCATAGCCACGCTTTTCCTCCCATCTTCAGCACATCCTGTAAAGTCGTTTCCGCCAATTGGCGATTGCTCCGGTAATTGATCACAACATTCGCCCCATGTTCAGCCAAAGCTAAAGCGATGGAGCGGCCAATTCCTTGGCCAGCTCCTGTAATCAATGCAGTTTTTCCCGTTATTTCAAACAAATGCTTCACTCCCATAACGATTTTTTATTAAATACCACCTACTATCGGATACCAATTTGGTTTATACGGATCTTGATGAAAACGAGCGTAATAGTCCCCCATTTTCTCGTAATACCGCTCATATTTTTCCATCTTTTCTTCGTCCAAGGCTACTCCTAAACCCGGTCCTTCCGGCACTTTTATAGCACCATTAACATACTGCAGTTTTCCACCCTGGATAATATCATCTTCCAAATAATGATAATGGGCATCTCCCGGCATAGTCATTTGGGGGATGGTAGATGCTGTATGTAACATAGCTGCCAATTCGATACCGAATTCAGCCCCGGAATGCATAGCTACACCCAAATTAAACGTACGACAAACCGCAGTCAAATCTTTTACCCCCCGCGGGCCTTCCCAATAATGTAAATCCGTCAATATAATGTCTATTGATTGCATATGGATAGAAGGGCCCAAATCATCAAATTTATTCGGATACATATTAGTTGCCAAAGGAATACGAACCTGTTCCCTGACTGCCTTCATACCTTCTATTCCCCAAGAGGGATCTTCATAATATTGTAGTTCCAGCTCTTCCATCCTATGACCGGCCTTTACGGCTGTCGCAACACTCCATACTCCATTAGGATCGATCCGCAAACCAAAATCATCTCCTAACTTCTGCCGACATAATTGTAACACTTTCACTTCTTCCATCGGATCCATGACACCGGCTTTCAGTTTCATTGCCGTAACACCCAACTCATCGTTCAACTGTACGCAAAAATCGGCCATATCCTCCGCACAGGTATCATGCCCACCACCCGGACGGTCATAGCGCCAAAACAAATAAGCGATCATTGGAATTGAATCGCGTAATTTACCCCCAAGAAGCTGGTGCATCGGAATATTAAATGCTTTCCCCATAATGTCCAAACAGGCAATCTCTATTGCACCATACAAACGAGAATTGGAAATATAATAAATACTTCTTAGAACTTTCATCTTGATAGTCTCCAAGTCCATCGGATTCATTCCGATAATGCGCGGTTTCAGCTTAAGAAGAGCCGCTCTTGAATCTCCGCCACCAACTTCACCTAGCCCGACAATCCCTTCATCCGTGATAAGTTCCAAGATTGTTCTCAACAAATAACCCGGATGTACTCCCGTGTTATGCCGCAACATACAATTCATAGGAATTGCAACGCAACGGACTTTCATGTCTACGATTTTCATTTCTTTATACTTATTTTAAGTGATACTCTACGACTTGTTCCTTTCCTGACTTATCCATATAAGTAATATGATATCGACCTCGAAATCCTCGAAATTTTATATCACCATTTTTACCAACTTTTACGATCGTATTAGTTTTCCATTCATGATTGATCAAATTATCAAGTGCATAAAATGATTGTTTGGGATCCATGTTTCTGGTAAACAATCCAGAAACAGACGGTTCTCCCGGTGCGCCACAATCATCAACCACATTCCACCACGTAATACCCATCATGTTTTTAACACTGAACCACAGGCGATACAAGTTCTGTGCAATTACAGCCTGTATTTTCTGTCCACGGTCATCATTACCTGGGGATGTTATCGTGATCTCGCTTAAATGAATCGGCAATCCGGTTTCCGAAATCCGGTTCATGATAGTCCAGATCTGATTCGGTGTCTGGATTTCTTTTCCGGCAGCAATATCCAAACATTGTTGCGGGTTGAACAAATGCATTTGGGAACCGGCAATATTTATTTTCGCTCCTCTTTCCATCAAGTCTTTTACCTGCTCCGGATATTCCGGACCAGTCCAATAATCATTAATATTCAAAAGAACATTATCCGAAAATACCTGATTGGCAGTTTTGAAAGCTTCAAATGTATAATCCCCAGGCATTACCCCATAATTACTTTTACAGAGTCCGGAACCCGGAACCATTACCCCTTTGGCAAAATCTTGTGCACTCTCATTGACAACATCCCAACTACTGACACGGTCCCCATAATATTTAGCGATCTCCACAATCCGTTTTTCAAATAACTCCTTTAACTTTTTCGTCAAATTAGGAAATTTCGTTTCTAATTGAGCTACAGTCATATTTTTGTATTCATCCGTGTATTTCTCGCTATCCAAGTAATTATCCAGATTGCCGTACTCCACAATCAATTTATCCATTTCCTTTTTCTCCTCAGGTGTCATCATCTGACCTATAATCCAGTTAGGATTATGCCATTTACGATTTCCCCAGATCAACGGATGCCCATGTACGGGGACCCCCTTACTGAGACAGAAATCTATAATCTGATCGGGAGAAGGACGGCGCCAATGCGGCTGCAGCTTCGGGTCTGTCTGGCGATTCCAATATTCTTCCGTATCCCAGTATTCTTCACGAAAACGAGGGCGATTTGGTTGCATTTCCAGGGTTTTCCAATAAAATGCGACAGTCGCACGATTAAATAATGTCCCGAACACGTCTTTATATTTCTGGTTACATGCAGGAGTGCCTAATTGATTATAGTTAAAGATATGGGCACCGAATACAAAATCATGCGAAATCTGCTCAATCTTCACTTCTGATCCAGCCGCAACATCCTGTAAACAAACGATAGCATTTGCTTTTCTATTTTGCTCGATGTCCTTATCGATCTTAGCCTGTACCTTTGGATTCCAGATATTCCAATAGGCTTCACTCATGATTTTTTCTTTGTCCTCTTTCGCACTTTTGGGAAAACTATTCTGTGCAAACAGATTAAAACAACAAAAAACTAAACTGATTATTAATGTTATCTTTTTCATATCCAATTATGATTTTAATTATTTAATTTCAAATTCCTGAACTTCCATCTTACCTTTTTTATTTATCCAAGTAGCACGGTAATGTCCCTTAAAACCTCTGAAACAAACCACCCCCTGTGCATTCGATGTGATGGTCAGTGAAGTTTTCCATTCCCGGTTTATCAATCTGTCCAATGTTTCATAGACAGGCTTCTTTTTCATTTTTTTATCATAAAGTCCTGAATAAGATGGCTCTCCCGGAGCACCACCTCCATCCACGACATTCCACCAAGTAATACCCGTAATATTAGGACAACTGAACCAGAAACGATATAAATTTTCAGCTATGACAGCCTGGATTGCACTTCCTATATTCGTTGAATCGGGAGCACAAACCGTTACTTCACTCACATGTACAGGACGTCCTACTTCATTTAGACAATCAACGACTTCCATGAGCTTAGCCGGTGTAAGGATATCATCCCCCTCAGCTATTTTCTGAGCCTCGACTGGATTAAAAATATGCATCTGAGCCCCAACATTATCTATACGGATCCCCCGATCTATCATATTTCGAGCAATTTCTACATACCGTCTTGTATAAGGAATACCACTTTTAAAATCAATATCATTAATATTAAAAATGACAGATTCTGGGAAATATTTCATGGCCCACTTATACGACTTATAAGTATAATCATCCGGCATTATTCCACGATTTGCCTGATCAACCGGTTCATTGACAACATCCCACATCATAATTCTATCCTTATAGCGCGATGCCAATTCCTGAATATGTTTTTCAAAATAAAATTCCATCTCTTTGCGGTCTGACGACATCCAGTCCGGATGTCCCCAACGGCGCATACCATAAATAATAGCATGGCCTTTTGCCATTATCTTGTTCGATTCGCAAAACTCAAGGATAGGATCGACGGGAGGACGACGGAAAATATAAGAAGATCCCACCGTATAACGTGGCTTTCCTTGCTCAGGTTCCAGCGTTTTCCAATAAAAAGGCAAGGTCGCAGAATTAAACAAAGCACCAAAAGTATTTTCATACTGTTTATTTTGTTGCATAGTCTCAAGCTGACCGAACAAAAAGATATTACCTCCAAAAATAAACGAATGGCTCAACTGCTCAATCTTCACAGTGACTCCAGAGGGAATATTTAATTTGGCATCACCTTTTCGGTATTGCTCTATATTTTTATCTATGCTTGCCCGGACATCCGAATTCCATATTTTCCAATAAGCCTCGCTCATGACATCCTCATAATCTTGCGCCTGTAAGCAAAAAGTAGAGAAAAGCAATCCAAATAATAATATTACTGTTTTCATATTTTATAATTTTATAGACACTTTACTAACTATCTGTCTCTTCATAAAACTCTTTCAAGAAAAAGAATTTGATCGCCACAAAAACAGCTAAAGCACCTAATAAGTAAAATATTGACAAAAATGATATACCAAAAGACAAACCATAATCAGTCTTCAGATATCCTAATAGTAAGGGAGCTAGAGCCCCAACAATAAAAGCGAAAGCAGTCATAACCCCTACCGAAGAAGCTCTTAAATCTGGAGCTATCACATCAAACAAGGCTGCATACAGGTTTGAATCGTAAATTCCCCTGAAAAAACCAAACAAAGCCAACATAACATAACTCACATATAAATTCGAGGTATATCCCATGAAAAATATAAACGGAGCACCGAGCAACAATCCGACCAGTTCCGTTTCCAGACGGACAGTTTTACGCTTTTGAGCATATTTATCTGATAATTTTCCACCTATTAAAACCCCAAACAATGCGGCTGCAAAATGAAAAAACATAGAGGTAAACCCAGCCGTCGAAAGAGATAAATGATACTTTTCATGATAGAATGTAGACATCCAAGTCACATAACCAATATTCACAAAACACATCCCTCCAAAAGCTAGACAAAGCATCCAGACCGTTTTCTTTTTAAATATTTCTTTAATAACATATCCGATCGAATATCTTTCTTCTTCTTTCACTTCCTGCGGAGTATCTTCCATTCTGAAAAACAAATAAATACACAGCAACAAACCTCCTAATCCAAAAGTAAAAAAGGACATCCGCCAACCGAAATGCTCACCAATATAGGCCGCAATAAACCCACTGGCCACAATCCCCACATACAAAGATGTCTGATGTATGGACATGGCCATAGCCCTCGTCTTATGATGATACTGACTGATCAAAGAGGTGGCTGCCGGATAATAGAAAGCTTCTCCTCCCCCGGTCGTAATACCACGTAAAACGATCAAAGAAATCACCCCCCCACTAAATCCAGTACATAATGTTCCGATACTGAAAATCAGGATACTAATAAGAATAATCCATTTTCTTTTCAGAAAATCACCCATATATCCACCGAAGGGAACCAAACAGCCATATACAATCGTAAATACAGAAGCGACAAGCCCCAATTGTACATCTGTCAAATGCAGGTCCTCTTTTATCAAAGGAATCACCACATTAAAAATCTGCCGGTCACCCTGGTTAAGGAAATAGGCAATCCATAACATAATAATCAACTCCCACTTATAGGTGATACGTAGTCGTTTCATTTTACGAATAGTTTATCGAAGGTGTGGCCCTAACCACACCTTCATATTTTTAATTAATACCCCGGATTTTGATCTTTTGACGGATCAAGGGCCTCGTTATAATTAAACTCTGTTTGCGGGATTGGGAACAACAGATGTTTCTCTTGTATATCAAGACCTTTAACCCTCTTAATCTGCTCTTTTACAATACCTAAACGAATCAGATCAAACCAACGTTTTCCTTCATTAAATTGTTCATACATCCGTTCTTTCAATATTAATTCTAAAAACTTTTCTGAAGTAGAGTAATCTTTTAATTCAAAATCAACTTCAGATGAAGTCATAGGATCATAACCATAAGCACGACGATGAACCATATTTATCTTTTCCATTGCATCCTCCGTAGGGGAACCAGTAACTCTCATTGCCATTTCTGCATACAATAGTAAAATATCCGGATAACGAATTAATGGATAGTCACATGCAGCCCCAGAAGCCCCGGGAGCATTTGCATCATGATATTTTGTTAATAAATAGGTATTATCCCCCATGCCAAAATCAAATAATAATAAATTATAATCCTTCCGATAATCTTTCACATCCCAATCTGTTATCAATTGATTTTCCGTAGTAGTATAAACACCATACCATCCTCCAGAACCATGCATTACATTTCCATCAATCATTGCTCCCGGATGGGCACAAAACATCGCATATTCATTGCCTTGGCCGTTTTCTCGATACTCCTTTATATAAAATATCTCTTCTGTAGATGAAACAACTTCTGGTCCAAATATATTATTAAAATCTGCAGCAGAAGACACCGTGACTAAAGAATATTGTCCACTATTAATAACTTCTTCCAAAAGTTGTTTCGACTCTTCATATCTATCTAATGTTGCATATACTTCTCCTAAAAGGCTCTTTGCACTATTCACAGAGGGCGTTCCTGCCAAACGGGGTGTCTGAGGCGCATTATTTACAGCAAAGCGAAGATCCGACTCTATAAGTTCATATATTACATCTTTAGAGCTCTTTCCTATATTATATTCACTCATATTTTCTTCTATATGAAGAGGGATATCCCCAAAATATCGTACTAAATAAAAATAAGAAAGCCCTCTTATAAACCGTAATTCCCCTATATAGCTATTTATTTTATCCTCCGACATTTGGCTTGCTTGTGGTAAACGCTCCAAAGCCACATTGCAATTTCTAATAGCAGTATATAATTTTGTCCATATATTTGCAGTACGTGTTTGATTAGTATTATCTAATCCCACATAATCACTATTAGAAGCCCAACTACCCCGACCATAAGCATAATCTGCAAAACATTCACACAAAGCAGTCCCAAAATAATCTAAACCACCATAACCCTTTAAATTAGCAAGCGGTGCAGCAACCGCAGCTGCAGCTTCACTTTCCGTATTATAAAACGTTTCTGCTGCAACAGACTTCGGCTCTTCTTCCAACCAATCAGAACAAGAAACTACCGATAATAATATAATGAATAAATAAATGTACTTTTTCATATTTTCTCTTCTTTATTAGATACTCTAAAATTGAACTTTAGCCCCAAATGTAATAGTCTTCACATTGGGATAAGTCAGATAATCAAGTCCGGCATTTGTATCTCCACCCCAAGAGTTCACTTCAGGGTCCATACCTGAATAACCTGTAATAGTAAATAGATTCTGAGCGCTTACATATATTTTTAACGCACTTAACCAGTTTTTCACTTTCCACTTTTTCACAGGTAAATTATAACCTAACATAATATTTTTCAAACGGAGATAAGAGCCATCTTCTACAAAACGATCTGAATGCTTAATATTATGATTTGCTGCAGGTCGCGGATACTTTGCCATTAAGTTTTGTTCTGCTGTATTTGTTGAACTCCAATGGCTATTAAATACGTCACGCCTTAAATTAAGTCCCATGCCCATATCATAATTTGCAGTTTCTGCCACATTATAAACATCGTTGCCTTGGCTACCATACAAAAAGAAAGAAAATTCAAAATCTTTAAATGTTAAACTGGAATTGATCCCATATGTAAAATCAGGATGTGGGCTACCTGCGATATATTTATCACTATTATCATATACCCCATTCCCATCTTTATCTTCATAGGTCATATTTCCATTTTCATCAAAACCTGTATCATGATATACATAATAGACACCTAAAGGTTCTCCCTCACGCAATAAAGTCACAAAATCTTCAACATAAGATAGACCCACAGTTGAACCATAAATATCCTGTCCTCCATATAACTCTTTGATCTGATTTTTATTCAATCCTAAATTTGCAGATAAAGTCCATGAAAATTCTTTTTGTTGAAAAACATCTCCTTCTACCAACAATTCAAAACCACGATTTCCCATCTTTCCTACATTCTTTACAGTTGTCGTATAACCTGAAGATGTTGGCAAAGAAACATTATTCAACAAATCACGTGTTGTTTTATCATAATAGTCAGCATTGATTCTCAAACGAGATTTAAATAATGACAGATCAAGACCTATATTCCATTGAGATGTAGTTTCCCATTTCAATTCTGACGGCAAGGTTGAACTTGGTGCATAAGATGTAACAAGCCCACTCCCCAATGCTGCTTTACCTTGCGACAACATATTTAACGTTGAATAAGGATCAATAGCAGTTGACCCAGTTTCTCCGTATCCTAAACGTAATTTTAAATCAGACAACCAAGAAATATCCTTTAGAAAAGCCTCATCTGATATTCTCCACGCTAATGCTGCTGCAGGAAAATAGCCCCATTTATTTCCTTCACTATAGCGAGATGAACCATCGGCCCTGAAGCTAACCGTAGCCATATAACGGCCTTTATATGAATAATTAGCTCTAGCCAAATATGACATTAATACCCATTTGGTATAGCCGGAAGAAGGCGTTCCAAAATTAGCTGCAGCTCCAAGGCCCCATGCTTCTGGTGCATCACTTATAAAATCAGTTCCACTTGCACCAAAAGATGTTCCCAAATACTGTTGATAAGTAAAACCTCCCATAAAATTCAAATTATGATCATCATGGATCGTCAGATCATAATTCGCAATATTTTCGTTCACAATTGTCGTTTGCTGATTAGAAGACAAAGAAGCACTTGAAGCTCCATATAAATAACGGGAGCTATTATAGTTATTAGATGTATAATTCAACGTTTCAACACCTATTGTAGCTTTCAAAGACAGCCCTTTTATTGGTTTATATTCAAGAAATCCATTTACATTCACCAAGTCTGCCTTAGTTTTAGAAGATGTTTCATTAATAAGATTTAATGGATTAAATAGAGCATTAGACATAAACGGGTAAGCCAATTGCAAATTGTTATAAGAGCCATCTTCATTATAAGGGTATAAGGTCGGAGGAGCAGAAATTGATGCTCCAATTAAAGATCCTCCTCTATTTCCACCACCACTACTTTTCATACTTTTATTTGTTCTTGTATACGACAAATTAGCTCCAACATTAAATTTATCGCTAATTTTGTGATCTACATTACTTCTCACATTATACTTATCATAGCCACTATTTTCGATAATACCATCACGCAAAAACAAAGAACCACTCACATAGAATTTGGTTTTGTCATTGCCACCTGCAATCGACAAACTATGAGTTTGTAAAGGTGCATCTTTATAAACCAAATCTTGCCAATCCGTACCTTTTCCTGCAAGAGCAATCTTATCAGCCGTAAAAAACTCTTTTCCTACATTATTCAACTGTTGTTCATTATAAAACATCATATATTCCGTCGCATCCATCATCTCTAGTTTTTTGATTTGGGACTGAATACCATAACTACCATCATAGGTTACAGTTGTTTTTCCCTTTTTTCCTGATTTTGTAGTAATCAAAACAACCCCGTTAGAGCCTCTAGACCCATAAATAGCAGTAGCTGAAGCATCTTTTAGTACTTCCAAAGATTCTATATCATCAGGATTAACACTGGACATATTCGCGGGGAACCCATCAATAATGTAGAGAGGATCATTACTTCCTTTAATCGAATTTGCACCACGGATACGAATCGTAAAATTCCCTTCTGGAGAACCAGTATTCGATGTAACTTGAACGCCCGGAGCTCTACCTTGTAATGCTTGAACCGGATTAGGAACTGCATAGGCCGTCAAATCTTCGCTCTTTACAGAGCTTAGAGAGCCTGTCAAATCACTCTTTTTCATCGTACCATATCCTATTACCACAACTTCTTCCAGAGCTTCCATATCTTCAGACAAAGAAATATCAAGAACTGACTTACCTTTTACTGATATTTCTTGGGTAACATAACCGATATAAGAAAAAATCAACGAAGAAGATTCGGGAACAGACAAAGAGTAATTTCCATTCAAATCCGAAATAGTACCAGATTCAGATGAACCTTTCAAAACTACATTCACCCCAACCAAAGGTTCTCCCGTTTTAGCATCTGTAATTCTCCCTTTTACAACATGCTGAGCAAAAACCGAGACACTGCCAAAGAATAGCAACATCCATAATAAAAGACTCTGCCGATTTTTCATAAGACATGAATTAAGTTTAACTTGATATTTATTATTGTAAAAATAAATTTTACAATGCAATATTAGTTACAACTATATAAAACACAAAATATTTTTTGCTCAAAATCAGCATTTATGCTCTTAAACATACAAACACACTGCTATTTAAAACAAAAAGCTAAATATATTCGCAACATCATAATTCAACAAATTCAAAATATAGTTTTATAATATAAAAAATAAATACAAGCAATTAAAAAGGAAGCATATAGTAGGAAAGGCAACTTTTCACCCTTAGATTCAGGCATAAAAAAACGTGGGACTACAGCCTATTTGTCATCGAGGTATCGCCAAACACCATGCCACAAATAAACTATAGCCCACGCCTATAAGGGCGCAGGCGTTCTATAGTTACACCTTGTGGCATTATTGAAATTGGCGATTTCGATGACAAGGATTCACTAAACGCTTCTACGTTATTTTCATCAATACAATACAAATATACAAAATTATAGCAATTCATTACAAATAAAAGATTAATAAAAGTCAATAGATCATAGCCACCTTTCATCATGAGGACGGACAGAATAAAAAGTTACCCGGAATAAAAAATAAGGAAATAAGCAGATAAACAAAATTAGATATTTAATTCATCCTAAATTAAAATAAGACAAATCAGGTCGAATGCTCACAATAAAGACTTTCACAAATCTATTTTAATGCTATATTTTTTGTAGTTTTGCAAATAAGCTTACTAATTACCAATTATATAATCAGATTACACGAAACAAAAACGAGGAAGTTATGATACAAGTTATAAACAGAGCCTTGAATATTCTCGAAATATTAGCACAAGAGCCAGACAAAGAATTCGGACTATCCGAAATCGCTACTACTGTAGAATTGAATGCGGGAACTTGCGCCAATATCCTAAAAACACTTGTATATCGCAACTACGTTGAACAATCCGGCACAAAGAAAGGATACAAGTTAGGATACATGGTTTATCAACTCACACGTGATAATTCTTATAATACGGAACTCATCAATGCGTCAAAAGTCGCAATGGACAATCTACGTGACAGTATCAACGAAACTGTAATATTATCTGTGATAAAAGGAAACAAAAGAATCTTGCTGAACGAATCGCAATGCACACATGAAATTCAAGTTCGAACGACCAACGAGTCTTCCGTATACAGAGCCACGACGGGGCGCATGATTCTGGCACATTATTCTCCTAAAGAGTTAAACGATTTTATCGATAAGATCGGATTACCAACAGAAGAAGAATGGCCGGAAGTCAAAACAAAATCCGAACTAATCCAACTACTAAACGATATACGAACTAAGAACATCGAACTTTCATGGAATAAAAACCACGTAGTAGGCTTGGCCACTCCCATCCTAAAAAAAGGAAAAGTTATAGCAAGTCTTGGTATTTACCTGCCAGACATACGCTTCGGCAAATCGGAAAAGAATAACATCATAAAGCAGTTGAAAAAGACGACTGACCTTATCAATGAAAAAATTAATGCGACAACCAAATAGCACAATGTGATCTGTCGGTTATCTTATAGATATCGTTTTAATTCATATATTTGTCATTGAATAGTTAATATTAGGATTATGATTAAGAAGAATATACTCGGTTTATTGTTTTTACTGTCCACACTCTGCCTATTCAACAGCTGCGAGGATGATCCGTATTATGATGACAGATATGATCTGACATCTGCACTATGTTCCGGGACCTGGTCAGAAACATATACAACCAACAATGGAGAAGACTGTTATCATGTATTGAGTTTTTATTCTGACTGGACGGGATCTGACTATTACGAGTTTTACAGAGGGAACATCCTTGTTCGAAGGACAAAGGAAGCATTTCGATGGCATTGGGATGACGACAATTATTATTACCCCAACTCCATCTATATGGATTTTCCAGATGGAACCTACTCGTATTTTGAAGATATACAGATCAGAGGCTTCCAGCTCCGAGGCATATTGGACGAAATTGATGTCATACTCACAATGGAATAACAAAAAAAGGCAATCATAGCGATTGCCTTTTTTGTTGTAGCTCCGCCGAGAATCGAACTCGGATCTAAAGTTTAGGAAACTTCTATTCTATCCGTTGAACTACAGAGCCATTTTGTAATAAGTGCGGCAAAAGTATAACCTTTTCCGCAAACTGGCAAGTATTTAATGAGGCAATTGCTAATCGAACAGACTTTGCATGACGGACAAGGACTTTATTTCGGGAAAATCCGGCAAATGCAGACGATAATATTCAAGAATACGGTTTATTACGCTCACACGATCCTGCCGGGAAAAAGAATACAACGACATATTCTCGAAACTGATCTTCAGTAACCGGACAAAAACCACACTCTCCTGCGGGTTCAGATAATGGCGGTGCATCGGTATACGATCGACAAACACACCATTCAACATATCGAAGCAGGAACCTGTCACATAAGATTCGACATTCGGGTATATCCCCAGATAATGCAAGAGCCGCAGCAGAAAGACCAAATGAAAGTTCGCGACTCCCTTATCCGAAAGCTCCAACAATTGTATCGACTCGGATAAATACTCGAAAAGGTGCGGGTCCGGCTCCGTCTCCTTCACCACACGGAAAAGGACCTCGGAAAGGAAAAGCGCAAGTACATTTTTCACCGGATTACAGAACACTTCCGTTAATGGATAGCAAAGTTTCGTTTCACGGATACGATGCAAATCACGCTTATTCAGATGCTCCACCTCCATCTCCACTACCGAAAGAGGCATAAACAACGCTTTCGAGACAGAAGATTTCTTTCCACGAGAACGGGCAACCAAATAAGAAGCACGCCCGAAAGCCTCCGTGTACATATATATAATGGAGTACTTATCATTATATGGAATGGAATGCAGGACAATCCCGCGCGTTTTACACAACATATCACTGAAATTTGGAAAACAAAGTTACAACATTTTCCTTCTCGATTTTGTTTTATTATATAACAAACTACTAAATTATAAAGAACATATAAACATGCAAGAACTCACGCTCACAACCCCATCATTGCTGTTTTCGGCAGTATCACTTATCCTATTGGCCTATACAAACCGGTTCATTTCGTATGCAAGCCTCGTACGCACATTGAAAGAAAAGCATCAACAGACACACGACCCGAAAAACGTCGCCCAGATAGCCAACCTCAGGAAACGGTTATACCTGACACGCTCCATGCAAATATTAGGGCTACTCAGCCTACTCTTTTGTGTAGTTTCGATGTTCTTCATCTATATCTCATGGCAAATCATAGCCGCCTGGATATTCGGGATAGGATTACTCCTGTTGGCAGCTTCGCTATGCGTATGTATTTGGGAAATAAACATTTCCGTTAATGCATTAGAGATACACTTACAGGATATGAGTTCCAAATAGATGTTAAATGCGACAAATTCCGAACATTTTTCTTTCAAATATTTTGTCAGTTTAAAGAGAACCTCTATCTTTGCACTCGCAATCGGGAAATCAACAATCCCAGAGAGCTAAAAGCAAGAGCTTTGACATGATGGCCCGTTCGTCTATCGGTTAGGACGCAAGATTTTCATTCTTGAAAGGGGGGTTCGATTCCCCCACGGGCTACAATAAACAGGATTAAAGAATAAATAAAGAGAATAGCTAAGAAATGGCAAATCACAAGTCATCAATTAAGAGAATCAGACAGACCAACGCAAAACGTCTGCATAACAGATATTATGCTAAGACTGCAAGAAATGCAATGAGAGTTTTGCGTGCTACTGAAGACAAGAACGAAGCTCAGGTTCTGTTCCCGAAGGTGTGCTCTATGTTGGACAAGCTTGCTAAAAAACACATTATTCACAAGAATAAAGCTGGCAACTTGAAATCCAAATTAGCAAAGCACGTTAACACACTTGCGAAATAAGGTATTATACTTTATATAGTATAAAGCCGGACTGGTTAGCCCGGCTTTTTTAAACCTGATGGCCCGTTCGTCTATCGGTTAGGACGCAAGATTTTCATTCTTGAAAGGGGGGTTCGATTCCCCCACGGGCTACCTTATTAAAAGAGACAAAGTCAGACTTTGTCTCTTTTTTTGTTATACACCCCCGTTTGACTATTTTCACACTCCCTATACCATCTAAGTTAATTATTTTCACTATATTTGTTAGCTTTTTTAGACAGACAGATAATTACAGATTTTAAACGATAAAGACTCATGAGTGAAGAAATTAAGAATACTTCCACAGAGTACTCTGCGGATAGTATTCAGGTACTTGAAGGGTTAGAGGCAGTGCGTAAACGACCGTCCATGTATATTGGCGATACCAGCGAGAAAGGTCTCCACCATTTAGTATACGAAGTTGTTGACAACTCTATTGACGAAGCACTGGCCGGATTTTGTACCCAAGTTGACGTAGTGATAAACGAAGATAACTCCATCTCTGTAACAGACGATGGTCGTGGTATTCCGGTAGATATTCATGAGAAAGAAGGCGTGTCAGCGCTTGAAGTCGTATTGACCGTGCTCCACGCGGGAGGTAAATTCGACAAAGGCTCTTACAAGGTTTCAGGGGGATTGCACGGTGTAGGCGTATCCTGCGTAAACGCACTTTCCACTTACCTAAAAGCAGAAGTCCGCCGCGACGGAAAGATCCACATGCAGGAATTCTCCTGCGGTAAGCCGCTTCATTCCATTGAGGTGATCGGCGAGACAGATGTGACCGGTACAACCATCATGTTTAAACCAGACGGAAGCATCTTCTCCGTAACCGAATATAAGTACGAAATCTTAGCTACACGTTTGCGCGAGTTGGCATTCCTGAATGCAGGTATCACACTTAGCCTGACAGACAAACGCGTTGTGAAGGAAGACGGCAACTACAAATCTGAAATATTCCATTCGGACGAAGGCTTGAAAGAATTTGTTCGCTATATCGACCGTTCCAAAGAGCAGCTGATCCCGGACGTGATCCATATTGTTACGGAAAAACAGGGCATTCCTGTTGAAGTCGCCATGACTTACAATACTTCATTCAACGAAAGCGTATTTTCGTATGTAAACGATATCAATACCATAGAAGGAGGTACTCACCTGGCCGGTTTCCGCCGCGGTTTGACACGTACGCTGAAAAAATATGCTGACGACTCCAAGCTGCTTGAAAAAGCAAAGGTTGAAATCTCCGGCGATGACTTCCGTGAAGGTCTGACAGCAGTCATTTCCATCAAGGTAGCAGAACCACAGTTCGAAGGACAGACCAAGACGAAGTTGGGAAACAACGAAGTAACCGGTGCCGTAGACCAGGCCATCGGCGAAGCATTAGGCTACTACCTGGAAGAACATCCTAAGGAAGCCAAAATAATTGTCGACAAAGTGATCTTGGCAGCCCAGGCACGCCAGGCAGCCCGTAAAGCCCGCGAACTGGTACAACGCAAATCACCGATGACAGGCGGCGGACTCCCCGGCAAATTGGCCGACTGTTCTTCAAAAGACGCTGCACTCTGCGAGTTGTTCCTCGTCGAAGGGGACTCTGCAGGTGGCACAGCCAAGCAGGGACGCGACCGTAACTTCCAGGCCATCCTGCCGCTTCGCGGTAAGATCCTGAACGTCGAAAAGGCGATGGACCACAAAGTATTCGAAAGCGAAGAAATCCAGAATATCTTCCGTGCAATGGGTGTTACCATCGGTACCGAAGAAGATCCAAAAGAATTGAACCTAAGCAAGCTACGCTATCACAAGGTAATTATCATGACCGATGCCGATGTGGACGGAAGCCACATTGCCACCTTGATTCTTACTTTCTTCTTCCGCCGTATGCGCGCGCTGATCGAAAACGGATATGTCTATCTGGCTACCCCTCCTCTCTACCTGTGCAAGAAAGGCAAAGTGGAAGAATATTGCTGGACCGACCAACAACGTCAGGCATTTATCGACAAATATGGCGGCGGTAACGAAAACCAGGTTCACACACAGCGATATAAAGGTTTGGGAGAAATGAACGACCATCAGTTGTGGGATACGACCATGAACCCGGAAAACCGTACGCTGAAACAGATCACGATCGACAGTGCAGCCGAAGCAGACCAGATATTCTCCATGTTGATGGGTGAAGATGTCGGCCCACGCCGCGAGTTCATCGAGGAAAACGCAACATACGCGAATATTGATGCGTAAAGATTTATGATTTGTGATTTATGATTTATTATTGATACATAAATCACAAATCATAAATCATAAATCATAAATCACAAATCATAAACACATGAAGCTCCGTCGTCCGAATTTAGAAGCCCTCTACAGAGAAGTAGACCATTATATCCCCAAAAAGGAAAGTCTTCAACCTCCCCGTATAGGAATATCCGCCAATCGGAAAGACGGACTTTCTTGTATAGCAGAAACCTATGTACAGGCGGTACTGAAGGCTGGTGGCGCTCCGGTTCTGGTCCCGGTCATTACAGACATCGAAGCGTTGACGGCAATCGTGAACGGATTGGACGGGCTGGTCATGAGCGGTGGTGGCGATATCAACCCGCTTTACATACAAGAAGAACCGATTCCCGCTCTGCAGGATGTGGATACTTATCGGGATGAATACGATCTGATATTGCTTCGTTTAGCGATCAATCGTCAGTTGCCGATCATGGGAATATGCCGCGGCCACCAGATACTAAACGTCGCATTCGGCAGCGATGTATACCAGGATATCCATACTCAACACAATCAAAAGCTACTGAAACACAGTCAGACACTTCCCCGAGAACAGGTTTCCCATTCCATCACGCTGAGCGAAAGTTCTTCCAAGCTCCGCACCATGTTGGACGGTGAAAATGAACTTTTGGTCAACTCCTTCCATCATCAGGCAATCAAAAAGCCGGCTCCCGAATTTATCGCTACGGCGACAGCTCCCGACGGGATCAATGAAGCGATGGAGCATCCCGAAAAAGAAATATTCAGTGTCCAGTGGCATCCCGAAGCGATGGCAGCCAATGACGACGAACAGATGTTGAAACTTTTCAGGCATCATGTCGAATCGTCCCGCCTGTTCAAAGAGGCCAAACGTATCCACCACCGGAATGTGACGCTCGACTCTCACACCGACACTCCGATGATCTTTCCGGGTGAATTCAACATCGGTTTGAAAGAAGGCGGCAAGGTGAACCTCCCTTTCATGGAAGAGGGACTGATTGACGCGACGATCATGGTCGCCTATATCCCACAGGGACCGAGAGACGATGCTTCACTGCTGAAAGCTACGGACTTCGCCATGAACCGGCTGCAGGAAATACACCGACAGATGGAGCTGAACCGCTCCCGTATGTGCATCGCCTACACGCCACAGGAAGTCCATGTGCTGAAAGCTGCCGGAAAAAAAGCGATCATGTTAGGAGTGGAAAACGGATATGCGATAGGCAAGGACATCGAGAACATCGCCCGCTTCCGTAAAATGGGAGTTTCTTATATCACCCTCTGTCACAATGGAAGTAACGACATATGCGACTCGGCAAGAGGAGACGCGGAATGGAACGGTCTCAGTCCTTTCGGGAAAGAAGTCGTCCGTAAAATGAATGAATCGGGCATACTGGTCGACATCTCGCATGCCGCGGAAAGCACGTTCTACGACGCGCTCGAAACAAGTGCCTATCCGATCATAGCTTCCCATTCTTCTGCCCGAGCGCTTTGCAACCATCCACGAAACCTGACGGACGAACAACTGAAAGCATTGGCCAAACAGGGTGGTGTCGCACAGATATGCCTCTACAAAGGATTTATCAACGAAGAAGCCGAAAAAGCTTCTCTGACCGATGCGATCCGCCATATCGACCATATCGTAGACCTGATCGGGATCGACCATGTCGGGATCGGCTCCGATTTCGACGGTGACGGCGAACTGATCGGTTGCCGAGCAAGCAACGAATTGATAAACATCACCATGCGTCTTTTAAAAGAAGGATATACAGAAAATGATATTGCTAAAATATGGGGAGGCAACCTGTTGCGCGTAATGAACAAAGCGCAATCCGCTCCCGATAATTCCTTATAAACGACAAGATATGACTAAACTGATTTTATTATTATTCTCCATGACCCTGTTTTCATGCGGTCAGAAAGGAGCTGGCGAGACAGCAGCTCCCATTACGGAAGTAAAGAAAGCTTCGACAACAACCGCTCCGTCGTTTAATGCGGACAGTGCCTATGCTTATGTCGAAAAACAGGTATCATTCGGTTACCGCGTCCCGAACACGCCGGCCCACAAGGCTTGTGGCGATTATCTGGTATCCGAGCTGAAACGCTTCGGAGCGCAAGTTTACGAACAAGAGGCTACACTCAAGGCATACGACGGGACTCCGTTGGAATCGCGCAACATCATCGGTTCTTTCAATCCCGACAAAGATAAACGCATCCTGCTTTTCGCCCATTGGGACACGCGTCCTTATTCGGATCACGATCCCGACCCAGCCAACCACAAGAAACCATTGGACGGCGCCGATGATGGTGCAAGCGGCGTAGGCGCCCTGTTGGAAATCGCCCGACAAATGGGAATGAAGGCTCCTGAAGTAGGGGTAGACATCATCTTCTTTGATGCTGAAGACTACGGGACACCCGAATTTGCCAAAGACAGGTACAACGACACGAGCGATACCTGGTGCCTCGGTAGCCGCTTCTGGGGGAAGAACCCGCACAAACCGGGTTACAAAGCCGAGTTTGGTATCCTGCTCGACATGGTCGGAGCCAAAGATGCCGTGTTCTATAAGGAATACATCTCCATGAAATACGCTGCCCGCTATGTGGATGAAGTATGGGAAGTGGCACGTAACTTAGGATATGGCAAATATTTTATCAATGCAAACGGCGGAGGTGTGACAGACGACCATGAAGCGGTCATCGAAGAAACCGGCATTCCTTGCCTGGACATCATCAACCACGATCCGAACTCGGAAAATGGGTTCCGCGACCATTGGCATACACAGAACGACAACATGAGCAATATAGACAAAAACGTACTGAAAGCCGTCGGCCAGACAGTACTCGAAGTTGTATATAACAGATAAAAGATAGAAAAGAAATGACAATTAATGAACTTCAGGACAACGTCATCGAAGAGTTTTCGGACTTCGACGACTGGATGGACAAGTATGCGTTACTGATAGACTTAGGTAACTCGCTTCCCCCTTTGGAGGAAAAGTATAAAACAGAGAGCAACCTGATCGAAGGTTGCCAGAGCCGTGTCTGGTTGCAGGCGGATTACGTGGATGGTAAGATCCTGTTTAAAGGCGAGAGCGATGCGGTAATCGTCAAAGGGATCGTCTCCTTGTTGATCAGCATCCTGTCCGACCATACCCCGCAGGAAATACTGGATGCAGACCTATATTTCATTGAAAAGATCGGCCTGAAAGAGCACCTCAGTCCTACCCGCTCGAACGGCCTGGTGGCTATGGTCAAGCAGATGCGCATGTACGCGCTGGCATTCCGCACCAAAGAACAGCAAGGATAAAAACACCCTGCATCTATTCCCTCCGGAAAAAGCTATGCATTAGCATCCGTAACCCTATGCTTTACAGGTGCTAATGCATAGGGTTACAAATATCCAAACATATCTCCCAAAAGGCAGGTACTTTTTTGGAAAAAGGTTAGTACCTTTTTGTCAAAAGCCTATAACCTTTTTACCAATAGGATATAGGCTATAATTCTTCACCCATTAACAACGTTTAACTAGAAAAGCACCTTTATTCTACTTAAATCAAATAGATTTGCGCACAAATAGTAGATTGTTATTCAATAAAATAAAAATGATCTTCCTCTCTAAAGTCTTATAAACATCTTAAATCTACAGATATGAAAAACGTACATTCTATTTTAATCATGCTCCTGCTCATAATAGCAGGATGTGGAAAGAACAACCAACCGGCAAATGAATTAAGCACGATAGATGTCACAGCAAAATATCCTTATAAAGAATTGATCCTCCAAGATTTTATGGATGTAGAGTATATCCCGTTGGAAACAACAGATGAATTTCTTTGTATGGGTAGTTTGTGGGGAGTCGGCAAGAATATCATAATTGCAACAAATTTCAATAACGATGGCAATATTTTCATCTTCGACAGAAAAGGGAAAGCCCTAAAAAGAATAAACCGAAAAGGGCAAGGCAATGAAGAATACAGTTCCTATTCAAGAATCATTTTAGATGAAGAAAAAGAGGAGATATTCGTCAACAATAGTTTTGCAAAGAAAATACAAGTCTATGACCTGGAAGGAAACTTTAAACGGGACCTTCTGATCAAAAAAGAGTTTTCGCTTTTTGAAATGTACAATTTTGACAAGGATAATTTAATTTGCCATGATGATTTCCCGGGGAATACCGGACAGTCATTCATGCTCATATCCAAGCAGGACGGCAGTATCACCCAAGAAATCACAATTCCTTTTAATGAGAAGAAAAGCATCTATGTCAGGATCGAAGATAAAACGGTAGAGGGTCAATATTTTGTTTATTCTCCTCAATGTAAACACCCGATTATGCCTTATTTTAACGATTATATTTTGACGGAATATTCGGCCGACACCTTGTATCAGTATTTGCCGGATCATACCTTGATACCACTTATCGCAAGAACCCCTTCGATCCAATCCATGAACCCGGAAGTAATTCTTTTACCGAGCCTCTTTACCGACCGTTACTATTTTATGGACGCAATCGAAAAGACAATAGAGTTTTCAACGACTAATTTATTGTACGACAAACAAGAAAAGGCTTTCTTCAGGAGCAAAGTCTATAATGGAGATTATACCAATGAAGAAAAAGTCTACTTAAACTCAAGGAGACCGATAAATGGCGAAATCCCTTCCTGGCAACATTTAGAAGCAGCAGATCTCATTCGGGATTACGGGAGAGGACGGTTAAAAGGTAAATTAAAAGAAATCGCTGCCGAATTGAAAGAAGATTCCAATCCGGTCATCATGCTGATCAAACAGAAACAAAAATAAAATTTCCATCAGAACTTCAATTCCAACTGCTCCGGCAGTAAAGTAAATGTCTTACGATGATAAGGGGTTATCCCGCATTCCCGGATGGCTTCACGATGGGCTTTTGTGGGATAGCCTTTGTTTTCCTTCCAATGATAGGCGGGATATTCCAGATCGAGGCTGTTCATATAGTCGTCACGATAGGTTTTTGCCAGGATGGAAGCGGCGGCAATACTTAGATATTTGCCGTCTCCTTTTACGACTGTCGTATGTTTGACACCAGGATAAGGTGTAAAACGGTTTCCATCGATCAACAGATGTTCCGGCTTGACTTTCAACCCGTCAATTGCCCGGTGCATGGCAAGAAAAGAAGCTTTCAAGATATTAATCCTGTCGATTTCTTCGGGCGTGACGATACCGACAGCCCACGCAATAGCTTCCTGCTCGATAATTGGACGGAGTGCATAGCGTTTCTTTTCACTCAATTGCTTGCTATCATTCAGATCTTCATTATGAAAGTCCGGTGGCAAGATAACCGCAGCGGCATACACCGGCCCTGCCAAACATCCACGACCGGCCTCATCACAACCGGCTTCTATACGATTTGCTTCTAAATAGGGTAGTAACATGGTTAATCAACATCTTTTATCAACTCCATCAAATGACCGGAATCTTGTCTACAATCCCACAACAAATGGATAAATATATAATTTTCTTCGACCGTATAAAGTATCTTATTATGCTTAATAACAAGGTAACGGTAGACCAAAGGTTCTTCTTCCAAAAGTGGCTCGACAGTCCCCATATTGGGGAATAATTTCAAAAGGAAAACCTTTTTCTCAATCTCACTTTTAACACGAAAAGCAATCCGTTTCCCAAAAGTCACTTTTAAATAACAAACCAAGTCAGTCACTTGCTGCTTGAAAAGTTTGCTTGACCGAATTTCCATCAACGAAAAGATTGAAAGAAATCACGCATCTCCTGTTCAGAAACATATATTCCGTTTTCTTTATCCCGATTTGTTTCCTTCAACATCTCTTTCACCTCCTCCAATGTGAAGCAATTCGGACGTTTCAGTTCCGCTTTTTCAATCTTAATCAACTTACGGGCAAGACTTTCCATATAGGATATCGCCTCCTCGCTATTGCAAGCCTGCAAAATATCCAACGCCCAGTTTTTACGTTCTTGTAATTCCAATGCAGTCATAAGACATCTGAATTTTGATATAATACAAAAGTAACACTCTTCCGGCACATAAGCTAATGAATACCAGTCTTTCTTTTCATCATCCAAGGACGAAGGAGGAAGTAAGAAAAGAGTGTTGCAAGGGTGACACCGCAGATATTCGCGAGAAAATCGAACCAGTCACCACCACGATATGTCGTACAATATTCCTGCAAAAGTTCAATTGCACCACTCATCAAGACCGGACACAAGACCGCTCCGATCCAGGCATGCCACAACACATCGTCATATTTGCGATGGTTGCGCAGAAATTCGATCCACAGCATACCGGACAAGCCGGCATACATACAGATATGAGCCACTTTGTCTATCCCCACGATTTTTCCGACTTCCAGAGAAGGCGGTTTAAAGAAAGAGAGATAGATCACCACTGCGATAATCGTCAGCGAGATCGGATATTTCTTCAGGTAATACAACATCACAATTACTCTATCTTACTATATTCAGAACATCTTCCGTACCCGTTCAATACCGGCGGCAAAGATGTCTATTTCTTCTTTTGTGTTATAAAACGAGAAAGAGGCGCGAACCGTCCCCTCGATTCCCAAATCCTGCATCAACGGCTGGGCGCAATGATGTCCGGTACGGACCGCAATCCCCAAACGATCCAGCAACATCCCCATATCATAGTGATGGATATTACCTACCAGGAAAGAGAGTACCGCCCCTTTATGTGCCGCCTGTCCGAAAATACGCATACCGTCGATCGCATTCAGTTTATCGGTCGCATAACGAAGTAGCTCATCTTCATATGCCGCAATAGTATCCATTCCCAAACGACCAACATAGCGCAAGGCTTCCGCCAAAGCCGTACTGCCTATATAATCAGGCGTTCCGGCCTCGAACTTGAAAGGCAATTCGTTGAAAGTCGTCTTTTCGAAAGAAACGGAAGCGATCATTTCCCCTCCTCCCTGATACGGCGGCAATTTGTCCAACCATTCTTCTTTGCCATACAGGACTCCTATACCGGTAGGACCGTAGACCTTATGCCCGGAGAAGACATAAAACTCGGCATCCAACTCCTGCACATCCACTTTCAGATGGGGAACGGCTTGTGCTCCGTCGATCAGTACCGGAACCTCATGATTATGGGCTTCTTCAACGATCTCCTTTACCGGATTGATCGTACCGAGCACATTCGACACATGTGTAACCGAGACAAGTTTTGTCCGTTCCGAAAAAAGATTGCGGAACGTGTCCATGCACAACTCGCCTTTTTCATTCATCGGAATTACTTTCAACGTGATCCCTTTACGGGCAGCCTGTATCTGCCAAGGAACGATATTGGAATGATGCTCCATCACCGAAACGATCACTTCGTCGCCGGCCGACATACATTCGTCGGTAAAGCTGGAAGCAATCAGGTTGATCGCCTCTGTCGTCCCACGCGTGAAAACAATCTCGTTGGCAGAGCGGGCATTCAGGAATTGCTGCACGGTCTTGCGTGCATCCTCATGCGCTTCCGTCGCTGCCTGGCTCAGAAAATGAACGCCACGATGAATATTGGCATTCACATTATAATAGCCACTCTCGATCTTTTCCACTACCGGGCGCGGCTTCTGGGTAGTCGCCCCATTATCGAAATAAATAAGCGGCTTATCGTATATCTTATGATCCAGGATCGGGAAATCCTTCCGGATAGATTGTACATCCAACATAACTGTAACTATTTAACTTAATAACAAGCGCCAAAGATAGTATGTTTAACAGTAAAATATACTATTCATACAGATTATAAGCTAAAAGTTTTGTCTGTACCAATCAATTTTATACTTTTGTTTCACACGGAAATACTCTAAGGTATGAAGACAACAACAGAATATATTGAATTGATAAGATCTTGTAGCCAGAAATTGGTGCAGGATTTCGGTGTCCGTTCCTTAAAAATATTCGGTTCCGTTGCCAGAAATCAGCAGCATAAAGACAGTGACATTGACGTATGTATTGAAACTGAAACTCCCAATCCTTTTTTAATATTGGACTTAAAAGAGTTTTTAGAACGGCTATTGGGTTGTCCTGTCGATATTATCCGTCTTCATAGAAATATGAATCCATTCCTAAAAGAACAAATTGATAAAGACGGGATATATGTATTATGATAAAGAATTGGCCAGAAACAGTCTGCAGCAAATAGAAAATGCCATCTTGAAAATAGAAGAGAGGGCCAGTTCATTTCACTCTGCCGATGATTTTCTAAAAACACCATTCGGCATGGCCATGCTCGATGCCATTTGTATGCAATTCATTGCTATAGGAGAAAGCCTTAAAGGATTGGACAAAATGACAAACAACAAGCTATTACCAACTCATCCCGAAATTCCCTGGAAACGAATCAAAGGCTTGCGGGATATTGTTGCCCATCACTATTTTGAAATTGATATTGACGTCATCTGGTGGATATTAAGCCATGAACTCCAACCTCTGAAAAAAGCAATTACTTCTATGTTGTCAGATTTGTCCGAATAGCCTTTATTTCTTTTTCCGATAGAAACGCACCCAATCGATCTCCATCTCGACAGGCAGATCGGATGAGTTGACCGCTCCTACCCAGCTTCCGCCTAACTGCATATCGAGCAGCAGATAAAACTCTTTGTCTGTGAACGGGAACTGTCCTTCCTTGTCAGTTTCGATACGGGGATAAGCAAATGTGCGGGTATCGTTGATAAAAAAGACGAGACTGTCCCGATACATTTCCACGCTGTAGACATTATAGTCGTCGCGGTTAATCGTCCCGGTTCCTCCCTGCTTCGGATTATCTTGGATCCCCAATACATGGGTATAAGCAGAATGAACGGTCTGATAGGCGATCGTATCATTATTCAAACGTTCCATAATATCGATCTCACCACCATCCGGCCAACCTTCATTTTCCGGCAACAGCCAGAAAGCAGGCCACGCGCCGGTCGCACCGTACAGTTTGGCACGGATATCCAGACGCCCGTCGGAAAAGCCGACTTTGCCCTTCGTATAAACACCCCCCGTGATAAAAGGGGCCGTATCGACCGGCAAGCTATAGTTGACTAATCCACGCAAAACCAAATTACCATCACGCATGGCATAACAGGAATCGAAGTCCGACATATAATTATTCCAGTCCGACCGTCCACGCGGTATCTTACTCCACGAAGCCTCATCAAAATGCTCCGCCTGGTCGAAGTTCTCCTCCCACACCAATTGCCATTCCTCCTGTTGCGGCTGGCAACCTGCCAGGACAGACAGGGCCAGCACAACACCTAATCCTAATAATCCTTTCCTCATATCCGCTTATCTTTCATTAGATTCGCAAATATACGAAATTTCATTGTTCTTTCTCGCCAAACTCCGACTGCTGCCGTTCTACCTCTTTCAGTTTCAAGGTATTTAACTCCTTACGCAGACGCTCCACTTCACGTTCGGCATCCGTCTTGGAAGCGACGTTCTGTCCGGTCGAAACACTGCCAAGCGGGATGCGGGCGGCATCCGATGCATCATAGACCAATGGGAAAGCAGATGGTTTCGATTCGAATTCCAATTCACCGCTTACCGGCATTTGCGAACCTTCGAACAAGACACTCGCCGTAATCCGTATCTTACCCGGTTTCAAGGTAGACTGAACCAGGACAGGTGCAGTCCCCCACTTTACGGGAGCCGGATTTGCCAATACGCCAGGTCCACCCAACAAACGTCCTTCACCTTCAATGGAAAAACGGATGTTGTAGTTATTCAACCGTTTGATATTTCCATTCTTATCCGCAACGGCAGCCACTACCGTCACTAAATCGGAGCCATCGGCCTTCAAGTCCGTACCTTCATTGTCCACCCACAACAGGATATTTTCGGGGCGGCGGGCAGGTACGACTTTATGCGTAGCCACGACCTTGCCGTCGATCAGACCTTCGGCAAGCAGGTAGACATCGTCCTGTTTTTGGGCCCTCGAAAGCGCTTTGTCGACCATAAAATCATAAACATCCGGGAAGGTAATAACCGGAGAAGGCATTCCAGGACGGTTCTTGTCTTTCTTATAAGTATAAGTCTTTCCGCCCTTGTTAAACGTAAGGCGGACCTCGTCGCAATTGGAATAAACCGTCACATCCTTACCAGAGAAAGGCGTCATTTCATGTGCGATATACACCATCGGTCCACTTCCCGCAAGCTGGTCATCCTTCACTGCCGGACGTTGTGCCATAAACATATAATATGAATATTTCGGCTGGCGAAAAACATCCATCAGACCACCATAGAAAGGATCGGGATGGTAACCGCGCTGGTGATCAAACGAATGCCAGAGGCAACCGCCGACATGCTGCGGGGACTGCTTATAAAGAACATCGTAACTGGTCACCGGATAAGAAGGGCTCGCATAATGCCGAGCCTGTACGCGCATCGGTTCTTCTCCCCAATTGCGGGCCACACGGCTCGGCGAATTGTGCGAACTCCAGTCATCCACATTATCTCCCCATTCGCGAGTGAAATAGGTCTTTGACGGATCGATCTCTTTCGAAGCATCCTGCATATTGGCGGGATGAGCAAAATAGACCGGGAAATTCTCATGCCCACGTGCTTCGCTGTCACTTCCGCTATAGCAATAAGGATACGGATATTCGGCATCTACGATATCACGAGTGTTCTTGGCAAAATCAGCCGGATACCAAGTCTCGTTCAAGATCGGTTCCCACAACCAGACACAGGGATGATTGCGATCGCGACGCACGACATTGCGGATATCGCTATACACGCGCTGCGCAAATTCGGGCGCGTCATTCCAGAACTGCCAACCGGGTGTATTGATAATCACAAACAGGCCCAACTCGTCACAGGCATCCATAAAAGCCGGGTCCTGCGGACAGTGGGCGTTACGGATAATCTCCATCCCTACTTCTTTCAGTTTTTTGGCATCCCGCCAATGAATACTGTTTGCGACAGCGTTTCCGACAACCGCAAAGTCCTGGTGGCGGTTAGCTCCAATCAACGGTTTACCGTATGGTTTGCCATTCAGGTAGAAGCCGTCTTTCCCTTTAAATTCAATGCTACGGATTCCGATACGGCGGCGGTAACCGTCGATCACATTTCCTTCCTTATCGAGTACCCGCACCAACAAGTTATACAAAGTAGGTGTCGAAGGAGTCCAAAGCATCGGCTGCTCCACCGACATCCGGTTGGAAACGGTAGTTGCCTTACCAGCCTTCACCTGTATCTTGTCATTCAACCGGGCGACTTCGGTGCCATCCGACTGCAACAATGTATATTCCACCAGACCGGAAAAAGATTTCTTCGTAGCATTGCGCACATGTATCTTCAACTGTACTTCCGCCAGAGCGTCCGATACCTTTCCGAAAGCGACAAACAAGCCACCTCCCGCCACCTCGTTTTCATAATTGGGATCAGTGATGAACACTTGGTTATGGGCGATCAGCCAGCAATCCCGGTAGATGCCGCCAAAATAGGTATAGTCCAACACATCCTGCGCCTTTCCGGGAGGATAGGATGGATCGTCGCTGTTATCAGCCCAGACGGCAATCACATTGTTACCGTTCCAGTCCAACGCATCCGTCACATCGACCACGACAGGCAGATAACCGCCAAAATGCTCCGTCAACAGTTTGCCGTTCACAAACACCTTGCTTTTACCCATTATGGCCTCAAAATGCAGGAAAAGTTTTTTACCCTTCAGAGCAGCATCGGGTGCGAAATGTTTCCGATACCAGACTTCCCCCTGGTAATTGATGCAACCACTCGCTTCGGTCGGCAGATATTCGATACCGTTCGGCAAAGAAACGACCGTCCAGTCTTTATCATCAAAATCTTTTGCCTCCGCACCTTCGGCCGCTCCTTTATAAAAACGCCAAGCCGGATTCATTGAAAACACTTCACGCCCGCTGTTGTCCAACCGGAAGAAACCAGCTGTTGAAAACTCGGGCTGATGGGCCGCCCACAAAGAGAGGCTAAGCCACATAAACACGAAACTGAATATAATTTTCTTCATTATTATATATTTTATAATTTATCATTCAAACCGGCCGTACCTTTTCAACGAGATTAAAAATCTCCGGTGAAGCCGTCGTTTGCTTCAATGGCCCCCAAATATATTCTTGGATACTTCGAAGGTCTATAAAACCTTAAATATTTTTTGGGACGTTTTTCAGAACTACTTCATCCAAGCCCGAACTTTCCGGATCATCGGAATCTCGTAATAATACCACCAATCACTATTGTTCGTCTTGGAAGCTAAATGATTATGATGATTCAGATCGGAAATAAAACCTTCGGGCTGCTGCATGAAACGGGTTTCGGAATAGACCGACTCCAAGTCTGCCCGCATGACATCGAAGTAATCACAGACCTCGGCGACCGTCTCCAAAGCGTCCCTCCGGGCAGTTTCATCTTTTGCCGTATCGTAGTCATTCAAAGCCAAGATCAGGCGTACCGGATAGTTTTGTAGGTTGTTCGTTTGTTCATAAACCTGCAACGTATAACGATTGCGCAACGCCTCTGCCTTCGCTTTTCTGATTCCTTCGGCAATCTTCTCATAACGGTCCGCTTCTATTTTTGCCCGCGCAATTTTATCTTCATACAGTTCGCTCCATGCCCCCGGATTCGCCTTGTCAGGCAATCCGATCAGAGTAAAATCCGACGTACCCCAAGCTGGATTCCGGTGGCCGGAAGTCACCAACGCACCATCGAAGAAAAAGACCGCCTTTTCCAGTTCATCCAGAAAGTCCATCCGGTTATCCTCTGGAAGGAAACCATATTCGCGCTGTGCATGTACCTGCTTGAATGCTCCGATATCCCGTGCCGATGGGTTCCAACCGAACTCACCTTGTGCGATAAAACCTCTCCAGACCGTTTCCAGATGCGGTGAACCGTCGTCCCAGGCAGTCGCTAATATTCCTTCTAACTGGTTGTCGGCAACTAACTGACTGAATCCTTTCACATATTCCGAGCGTGTATTCCGGCGTGGCATGAAAGGTGAGTCACCGGCAGATGCTGCTGTCGCTCCCATCACCTTCAGCCCTTTATCATGATACCATTTCAAAAGACGTCGATGGGCAGATGTCGCCGCATCTTCATACTTCCAGCGCATATACACACACTCTTTCGGAAACAAACCGATCGCCTCATCTAATTTGCTGGTGTCCCAGACCTTTGCCACTTCTTCTTCAGATTTATCGCTTAGCACAAGCTCCCAGATACCAGCATATTTTAATGGCATATCATCCCAAAAGATCGGTATACGCCCATGCTCGACCGCAAATCGGCACACCTTTTTCAACCAGATCATCTGCAACTCGAAAGCCGTCTTTCCGGTCGCCTTACAACGGTCGTCGATTCCGATCGCCGTGATCTCATCCCCACCGACATGCAGGTATTTCCCGTATGGCATGGCTTCGAGTGCATCCAGATAAAGGTCGAACTGCACCTCGTATGTACGCGGATCGGACGGACAGAACTCCCAGTCGCTGGCCGGATTTTCACGCAGTTCCCAATGATGTTTCAAGATAAAACCGGCATGGCCGAGTCCCTGTACAAGCGGACTGATCTCGACATTCCGTTCTTTCGCATACCGGCAGAGCGCCTGCATCTCCTGCTTACTGATCGCATTCGGGGCACCTATTTCCGGACGGCGGGTAAAACGCAGCTTGTCTTCCAGTTCCCAGATAACCGCATTCACTTTATAACGTGCCAACCGATCAACCATTCGGTAATAATATTCCATCCGGTCCAGATGATGCTTCGTATCGAGATGGACAGCACGGTAGGCAATGGCCGGATAATCGGTTATCTTCATTTGCGGAATTTCCCGTCCGAAATCGCGGCTATCCTCCAACAGTTGCTCCAATGTCTGGCAACCATAGAAAAGACCCGCTTCCGTACGTGCCGTCACAATCACCCCCTTATCATTCACCACCAAAACATATCCTTCGGGCGAATCGGGGACATTCTGCCCAGACAGTTGAAGATACAATCCTTTTCCCCCACGTCCGGCACGGGGAAGGACATCCGTCAACGCTCCCAATATTGGAACAGGAGTTCCGGGTGCAGTCGAGACAAACTTAAGATCGGTATGCATAATTCCTTTTCCCGGAAACACCTCAACCGATTGAGGCTGGGGCAAAAGTTGAAACACCTTATCCAGGCTACGGGCATAGAGGCTGCTTGCCGCAAGCAATAGACTAATTATTAATAGCTGTATTTTCATGATACATGTATTTTCCTCAAAGATACATTTACAATGTAATGGATAAAGAAGAAAAGGACCGACCATAATACGTTATCCACCATTACAGCCGGCCCCAAAGATAATACCTATTAAAAAAGTCTCTAATTACCAACCTTCATTCGGAGTACACAGCGGATTTGCCGAGATTTCCTTCGCTGGTATCGGATAATAATAATAACGGTTCGTATCACCGACTTTACCAGTCATCAATTGCTTATAGCGGGCGGCATTACAAGTCTGCATGCGTTCTTCCAGCAATCCCCAACGGCGCAAGTCGTAGAAACGTTCTCCTTCCACGAAGAACTCGATAGCACGCTGATGTTCCAAATCATTAAAAACAGCTTCATAGGTTTGAGCCCCGCTATATGGATTCAAGTTGGCACGTTCACGGATCTGGTTCAAGTAGCTGATCGCTGTAGGAAGGTCCTGCTTTCCACGCAGATAAGACTCGGAAAGCAACAAGAGAACATCGGCATAACGGATGGCACGCTCGTTGATAACGGACATAGGAGGATCGGCTTCTGATTCCGCCGTATTCCAGTTCTGGTATTTCAGAATCCAATATGTATTCCATTTTTCTTCCTTAAACTTTTCGCGGAAAGGAGACAAGTAATACATACAACCTTCATAATCCCAGGCAGCCGATGAACGGGCACGATAATCAAAATTACCATCCTTATCTTTTTCTTTCATGAATATGTCCATCATCTGCTGGGTAGGATTAGCTTCATACCAACCACTAGCTTCAGGTGCTGCATACTCTTTCGGGCGGGTGTTCGTCTGGGTGGAATTGATATTCTCTCCGTCCCCCCAAATATCAGTACCTCCGACCGGTTCCATCAACAGTTCGAAAATACTTTCCGCATTGTTCTCATGCACATCGTCAAAGTTCCAGGAAAAATCTTCGACCAAACGATAGGTATAAGGAGATTTTGTCAGAGGTTCCAATACCTCGATCGCTTTGTCAAAATTTTCCTCATATACATAAATCTTCCCTAAAACCGCATAAGCAGCGCCTTTGGTCGGCTTACCGATCACCTCGTTCGTCACCGGCAGCAAAGATGCGGCCGTGATCAGATCCTGTTCGGCTTGCGCCCAGATTTCAGCCTGCGAAGATTTTGCCAACGGGAAAGTGGACGGAGACTGTGAAGCAGTCAGGCGCAAAGGTGCATTCTTAAACTCCTTACCCAACTGGAACAAATAAAATCCACGTATAAACAGACATTCGCCTTTCACTTTATTGATAAACTCGTCGGAAAAATCTCCTTGTTTTTCTTCCAACTTCTGCATGATCGAGTTCGTCCGGTACAAAGCATTATAGAACTGGTAGAACATTCCCTGTGACAGCGTGTTGCCATTCGTATTGGTGAAATAGCAGGCTTGAAAAACATCACTGATGTCATTCCTGAACTCTACTTCGTCGGCACGTGCAATACGCATCATGACTCCTCGAGTTCCATAATATCCGCCGTTCAGCGCATTCTTCAAAGGAGTATAGCAAGATGTCAAAGCCAATTCGAAATCAGCTTCGTTCTTCCAGAAAGTATCTTCCGTTGCCTTGTTCGGATTTATTTGTTCCAATTGGGCGTCACATGATGTGCACAAGCCGACAACAGCCATTGCACAAAATATAAAATATAGATATATTCGTTTCATATAATTGCTTTATTTAAAATGTTACGTTCAAACCCAACATAAATGTACGGTTGGAGGGATATATAAATTCATCAAAACCACGGGAATATACATTTGAAGAGTTTACGTCCGGCGTATAACCCGAATAAGAGGTAATCGTAAAGAGGTTTTCTGCATTGACATACACGCGAGCTTTCTGAACAAAGCCGTGGAACCAGGCTGCAGGCAACGTATAACCTACTTGCAGGTTTCTCAGACGGAAATAAGAGCCGTTTTCCAAGTAACGGTCGGATTCGGAACGGGCATTCCGGTTCGGGTCGGTCCAGATCAGACGGGGCTGGGACGCGTTATGATTTTCCGGTGTCCAATAATCTAAAGTGCTCGCCAGATAATTCGTGCCACGCGTGACATCCGTCAATTCCAACCGGGTCGCATTGTAAATCTTATTACCCGCAACTCCCTGGAATCCGATGGAGAAGTCCACATTCTTATAAGTAATGTTACCATTGATCGAATAGGTGAATTTCGGGAACGGGCTACCGCTGTACACACGGTCGTCATCATTGATCGTACCATCGTTGTTCGTATCTTTGAAACGGATATCGCCCGGTTCAGCACTCGGCTGAATCAAGACACCGTCCTTCTGGTAAGCCTGTACTTCCTCCGCGCTGTTGAAATAACCGTCGGTCGGAATCAGCCAGAAACCACCGATAGGATAACCGGCAAGTGTTCTACTTGTATAAGTACCACCATGAATCGTACCGCTTTCAATCGGTTGCATCCCTTCTCCCAAGGCAATTACTTCATTCTTGTTATAAGTTCCTAAGAAACTTACGCCATAAGACAAATCTTTATTCAGCGATTCATTCCATCCGATATTAAATTCAAAACCCTGGTTCCGGATCTTACCGGCATTCTGGATCGGATCATTCGCACCGCCGGACGATATAGGAATCGGGACATTCAGCAAAATGTCTTTCGTATTCTTCACATACCAGTCTGCCGTCAATGTCAAACGATTGCGCAAAGCCATGAAGTCGATACCGACATTCGTCATTGCAGTTTCCTCCCATTTGATATCCGGGTTGGCAAACGTTTTCGGGAAAGCACCCTGTATCAATCCGCTCTTTCCATCCGGATAGTTAATACCGGTTGTCACGACTGATACATATTGGTAATTGTCTATTTCCTGATTACCCAGAACACCATAACCACCTCTCAGTTTCAACTGGTCCAGCCAGGACACGTTATTCTTCACAAAATCTTCCTCCGCGATATTCCATCCGACAGAGAACGACGGGAAATTACCATACCGATTGTTAGATCCGAACTTGGAAGAACCATCACGACGGATAGTCGCCGTCAACAAATAACGATTCTTGTAAGAATAGAACGCACGACCTAAGATTGAAGTCAACACGCTACGGCTTGAATTGCCGCTTACAGCCAATCCTTGGGCGGCAGCGTCTATCTCCTTGATTCCGGTAGGCATACCTTGTCCTGATCCCTGCATATAACGATACTGGGAATCCTGGTAGGTATAGCCAGCAAGAACCGATATTTTATGATCACCGAAAGTACGGTCGAAAGTCAGCAAGTTTTCAACCAGCACATTGCGAGTTCGGGTTTGTTGTTCCGTCACCTGCGTTATATCGTTTTTATTCAATCCATAATCATACAAGCCCAGATAGCTGTTGTAACGGTAGAACTGGAAATCGGGAGTCAAGTTCAATTTATATTTCAAACCCTTCATAAACTCAACGGAAACATAAGCATTAGCATAAATTTTCACGTTGTCGCTATAACGGTTCATCAGATTATCATCCACCATACCCAACGGGTTATAGAGATTTACGACATCGCCATACAGAGCGCCATAACCGCCTGTCTGGTTCGCATCATATTGTTCAAGTGTCGGAATCGCTTGTATCGTATGACCGACATATCCTCCGCGAATTTCTGAAAGTAAAGGCTTATCCTGATTATAAGTCAAAACGACATTCGTTCCTGCTTGGAAAATACCTTTCTTGAAGTCCTGTTTGCTTTGTAACGTGTAACGCTGGTAGTTCGTTCCCTTCATCACACCGTCCTGGTTCGTATAGCCCACACTATTATAATAGGTAGAATATTTCCCCCCGCCTTTCACCGACAAGTTATAGTTCTGCATCAAGGCCGGGTTGAACATCAAGCTCTGCCAATCATTGTCCGGCTTGGAAGCCAAATCCGTCGCCATTTCGAGCGGGTTCATTCCTGCCGCTTTTCTGGAAACAGTCGTCACTTCCGCCCATCCGGCAGCATCCAACAAATCCAAATATTTGGATGGCGAGCTGACACCGACATTAGCCGAAAGGTCGATGATCGGTTTCCCCTCGGTATTGCTACCCTCTTTCGTCGTCACGATGATGACACCGTTGGCGGCACGTGAACCGTAGATAGCGGACGAAGAAGCATCTTTCAACACGTCGATACTGGCGATATCGTTCGGGTTGATATGATCGATTCCACTCATATACATACCGTCCACGATATACAAAGGAGACGAGTTGTTCAACGTTCCGATACCACGGACCATGACACGAGTACTACCGCCCGGCGCACCTCCCTGTGAAACGATATCCACACCGGCAATCTTACCTTGCAAGGCCTGCCCGATAGTCGTGTTGCTCTGCGTATTCAAATCGTCCGTGCTGACATTGGCTACGGAACCGGTCAAGTCTGCCTTTTTCTGCGTACCATAACCGATCACGACAACTTCGTCCAGCGTTTTCGTATCTTCCAATAATACGACATTGATTGTTTTCTGGTTACCGACAACGATCTCCTTTGACAAATAACCAATATAAGAAATATTCAAAACTGATTTAGGATCAGCCTCGATAGAGAAATTACCATCTATATCGGTAACTGTACCATTTGTAGTGCCTTTCACCACAACATTGGCCCCGATGATTGCTTCGCCGTTATTATCAACGATCCGGCCTGTCACTGTTTGTGTTTGTTGTTTAATGGCAGCCGCAGCATCTACATCTTTTGCTGACAATACAATATGCGTACCTTCCATTTCATACTCGATACCTGCATTTTTAAATAGGTTATCCAGCACTTTTGATACCGGTTCCGTCTTAGCCCTTACCGAAACCTTCCGGTTAACATCTACCTGGTTATTATAGATAAACAAGTAATCTGTCTGACTTTCAATCTCATTTAGGATTTCCTCTAATTGAGTATTGTTCTTGTTAATACTAACCCGGGCGTTCTGCGAATGCGAATTTTCAGCATACGAGCAGAATACGCAGGCTCCCAAAAGGAATGTGGATATTCGCATAGTTCTCAAGATTTTTTTACCTGACGGAGTTTTCGGATAATATCCCCCCGACAAAAAGTTTTTTTTCATACCTTTGTAACTGATTTGAAGTTAATACAATGAATTAAAAAATTGTGTTGATTGGAATGCCGGTAAATGCCCCCCAGCGCTTGCCGGCATTTTTCTGTTATTGACTGCCTGTTTTCATGTTTCCTTTTATTTTATAAGGTTAATACTAATTATTGTGTTTTTTATTTCTGTTCTTCTATTACTTGTGTTCACCTGATATAAATAATCTGATTTTCATCGTCCCGTTCATACTTGAAACGGATATCCCTCTGCAATACCCTCAATGCATAGTCGATACCGTCTGCTTGTCTGAACTTTCCCGTGAAATAGTATTTCAATACATTCTTATTTTCAACAACTATGCTGACTCCGAAATATTTCTCCAGATCATTCATGATCGAGAGGAATGATTCGTTCCGGAAGCATATCAACCCTTCTTTCCAACGATAAGGGTTATAATCGTCAACCGGAATGACTTTCAGTCTGCCGTCCTTTTGCAGGCAAGCCTTGCTGTCCGGCTTCAACATCAATGTATCCCCCAAACCGATACGGGAGGCTACTCGCACACTTCCCTCCATCAACGTAACCTCGAAATCGTCTTTATCGGAATAGCCTTCCACATTAAATTTTGTTCCCAGTACTTCCATATTGCATTTGCCCGTTTCCACGATAAAAGGCCTTTTCTTATCTTTGGCTACATCGAAATAGGCTTCTCCGTCTACCGTTACCTGGCGTACGGACTTGTCGAACACAGCCGGATAAACGATCTTCGTCCGGGCGTTCAGCCAGACATTCGTCCCGTCCGACAGCGTGATGTTCACCCGTTGTCCAGTAGGGACATAAATGGATTGCATCGGCACAACTCCGTTCTTATCCGAAACAAATTGATATAATAAGCTAAGTCCCAATGTCACAGCAACAACTGCCACAATCTTGATTAACTCAGTTCCGAGAGAACTCAAGCTCCATGACTTGTGTCGCTCCTTTTCTTCAATCGCTTTTTCATCACCAAGAAGCAACATCGAATCGAATATCTTTCTCTCTTTCAAGAATTCGCGTCTGTTTTCCGGGGAATGTTCCATCCATTGCCGAATCCGGACTTCTTCTTCATAAGAAGCGGCTCCTTCAAAGAACTTATATAACGTTTCCCTGTCCATTTTTCATCTTTTCACTTATGCTTATATAATACTAACAGCTCACAAGCCTGTATCCCCAGTTGAAAATGAAAAAAAGTTTTATTTTTATATTTTTTCTTCCGAGATCAATGCCATAGTTCTCTCGGAACTACGTTCTTTTTCAAGAAATATCCGTTCCAATCAGAAATTCCGTTTGTCATCATTCACAGTCAAGGATCGGGAATATTTTTAAAATACTCTCCTGAAAGATTCCGAAGCTCTGAACGAAGTTGTAGGGTAACCGCACCAAAATCATAAGGGACAATCAATCCTTGTCTTTAGTACAGGTATTTCTATATAAAAGTTTTTTGTGCAAAACAACTATCATACTATCATAATTGAATTTATATACTTGTAAAACAACATGTTATTTCATGACAGTTCCTGCATTCAACTATCATTCATCTATCACAGCTATCATGGGTAAAAGCAATAAAGCATTATATACCAGCCTTCTATCAAATTTAAGATGTGTTCTGAAGCTGATACAAAATAGATTAAAGAGACTCGTTTTTTCATGAAGACAAGCTACTCTTTTACCAAAAACAACTTGAAAAGTTTCTCCAGACCCGGGGGGAAGGGCATGGGAGATCCGGATGTGGAAGATGTGGAGACCCGGACCTTCGTGAAACCGGAACGGGGATGTAGAGCTGTTTATCAGCCTTGTTTGAGGAGATTTTATGCACTGTTTCTGATTATAATCCAGCGGAATACCTACTTTTTTTGACCACGGTTTTGGTGTGGTTGCCCTAACGAAGTTGTGGTAAGTTTCCGTTATTCTAGCAAAAATATTATATTTGCGACCATACAGCACAATTATGCAGGAAGATGAAAGCAAAATAAAATGGAGTCAGTTCTTAGCCGGCGATAATGAAGCTTATTGCTGGATATACAAAGTCTACATACAAATGCTGTTCCGTTACGGGCACAGTTTTACCTCCGATACTGAACTTATAAAAGATTGTATCCAGGATGTTTTTACCGGATTATACAAAAACAGGAAACAACTGGTCACACCTAAAAATATAAAAGTCTACTTGCTTGTCTCCCTCAAGAATAGCCTGATCAATGCACTTTACCGGGAAGACCACTACACGTCTTACGATCATGAAACTGTTTCCTTTACCCTCGGACTGACGGTCGAAGAACAATATGTCACGGACGAACAGTACACCAACCAACAAAGGAAGATACAGGAAATTCTGAATGTACTGACTCCACGCCAAAAAGAGATCATTTACTATCGCTATATACAAGAACTTAGCTTCGATGAAATCTGCATCATGATGGACATGAATTATCAATCCGCACAAAACCTTATCCAGCGCTCCCTGAAGAAGATACGCGACCTATACGGGCCGGTGGAAGTATTCCTCCTGCTCCTATCCATTTCCGTCCAATAAGAAAAATAAAAAAAGTTTACTTCCAGTGAGTATAAAAAGGAAGCGACCTTGTCCTTTATATAGAATGCTCACAAGAAAAATGGATAAAGACTATATAACATACAGTGCAGACCAACTGCTGAACGACGACTTTTTCATTCAGTCGGAATTACACCCGACTGAAAAAAGCCGGGCTTTTTGGAGCGATCTTCAGATAAAAAGTGCCGCATTATCCCAAGAGATCGAAAATGCCCGTCTCTTCCTACGCACTATTAAAATAGACAGAAATTGTTCATCCTTGGCTGCCAAGGATGAACATGCGTTATGGCAACGCATCGAATTAAAAAATAAAGAAACAGAGAGAAAAGCGAAGCATCAACAATTCATCCGTCTTGCTATCAGCACGGCAGCCTCCCTTCTTTTGTTATCAGCAATCGGCTGGTATGCTACCCTGCGGCCGAAAGATGCCGAAACAGACTATCTGGCAATCATCCAAGCCAATCCGGCACCAGACAGTACAAACGAAAAAGTGCAACTGGTCCTTTCCAACAACGAAAAGCTGACCATTGACGGGACAGAAACCCAACTCGAATATAAAAAGGAAGGAAAGGTAAACGTCAACTCCGAACAAGTGGACCTCTGTCCAAAAGGCAATCCGGAGCAGGCACAGGAATTTAACCAGCTGATCGTACCTGTCGGCCGGCGTTCGTCCATCACATTCGCCGATGGGACCCGGCTTTGGGTAAACTCCGGCTCGAAAGTCGTGTATCCGGTCAAATTCGCAAAAGAGAAAAGAGAGATATTCGCAGAAGGAGAAATATACCTGCACGTCAGCCGGGATGAACAAAAACCTTTCATCGTCAAAACACATCGGATGGATATAAAGGTGTTAGGAACGCAATTCAATGTCACGGCCTATGAAAACGAAGCGAATATGCAGGTGGTCCTAGTCAGTGGGAAAGTTGAAGTAAATCTCGACAAATGCAAAAATATCCTGGCTCCTAACCAGATGTTTTCCTACGACAGTAAAATACATAAAGGGAAAATCACAACAGTCGATACCGACGATTATGTGGCTTGGAAAGACGGATATTACCAGTTCCACCAGCAGCCGCTCAAAGAAATCGTGAAAAAACTTTCCCGCTATTACGGAGTCCGTATCTATTGCAAAGAGCCGGCCGACAAATTGTCCTGCAGCGGAAAACTGGACCTGAAAGAGAGTCTGGACGAAATGATGAAGGCCTTGAAAGAAGCGGCCCCGATTCAAGTAGAAAACAAATATGAGAGTATAGAAATAAAAGTCAAACATTAAAAACTATACGGTATGGATCCTTAAATCACAACGACACAGGAGGGGGAACACACTTCCTTCCCACATAAAGATGAGAACTATAAAAAGTTTTTACCAACTTAAATCATTACAAGCGATATGAAAAATAACACAAGGTTTAGTATTTGTCTGCTTTTTTTGTGGATGAGTATGAGTTTCTGCCTGGCAGCAGAGACATACTCGCAGGAAACATTCTTCACCATCGAATCGAACAACCTCACGGTGAAAGAAGTATTTAATAAAATCGAGAAAGAGAGCGAATATATCTTTTTCTATCTGGACAACTCGGTCGACCTGAACCGAAAAGTATCCGTCAAGGCACGGAAAGAACAGGTAAGCAAGATTCTCGATCAGATATTTGAAGGAACCGACACACATTATTACATCTCCGACCGGCAGATCATCATCTCGAAAGACGAAAAAACCGCTCCGGTCAGTTTACAACAAAAAGGACAAACCATCACCGGTATTGTCAAAGATGCGACAGGCGAACCGGTCATCGGAGCTAATATCGTAGAGAAGGGGACGACCAACGGTACGATTACCGACATGAACGGCCAGTTCACCCTCACTGTTAATCCGAAAGCTGTGCTACAAATTTCCTATATCGGCTTCAACACACTGGATATGCCGGTAGGAAACAAATCATCGCTGACGATCAAGCTGACGGAAGACACAAAAGCATTGGATGAAGTGGTCGTCGTAGGTTACGGTGTGATGCGTAAAAGCGACTTGACGGGTTCCGTCGGCTCCGTAAAGTCGGACGTAATCCAGAAACAGGCGATTTCATCTTTCGACCAGGGTTTGCAAGGCAAAGTGGCCGGCGTGCAGGTTATGGCGACTTCCGGTTCTCCGGGCGGTGTTGTCGATATCCGTATTCGTGGCGGCAACTCACTGACTTCAGGTAACCAGCCTTTATACGTAATCGACGGTTATCCTGTTACGGCAGGCGGTTCGGCCGGTGGTTCCGGTGCCGGACAGAATCCGCTGGCGACTTTGAACCCTGGCGATATCGAAAGCATGGAAATCCTGAAAGATGCCTCCGCCACTTCCATCTACGGTTCACGTGGTGCCAACGGCGTAATCCTGATCACTACCAAAAGAGGTAAACAGGGAAAAACAACAGTCACTTATGACGGGTATGTAGGTTTCCAGCACGTCGCTAAGAAACTGGATATGATGAACGCTACCGAATGGGCTGAAATGGTAAACGAGGGAGCTGAAACCGATGGCCGTCCCATTTATTACTCAAATACATCTTCCGACCCTTTATATCCTGCAATGAGCCAATTGGGCGAAGGGACAGATTGGCAAGATCAAATTTTCCGTACTGCTCCGATACATAGCCACAATGTCTCGGTAAACGGAGGAAGCGAAAACACAAAATTTGCAGTCGTCGCAAGTTACTTTGGACAAGAAGGAGTTGTTAAAAATCAGGATTTCAATCGTGTATCCCTGCGAAACAACATCGATACGAAAATTTCTAAAGTTGTCGACCTGTCCACCAGCCTTACGATCAGCCGTGTTTTTGCCAATACCGGTCGTGAAAACGGAGACGGAGGAGGAAACACTTCCATCATCAATGCATCACTCGTCATGCCGCCTACAGTTCCGATATACGATCCGACAACCGGAGAATACGTCCGTTTAAACTATCTGCCAGGATCTTCTACTGTTCCGAACCCTGTTCCCTACGTTAAACATCTTCAAGATAAAGGGACCATCGACCGTATATTGGCTTCTGCCGACCTGACATTCCACATCATTGACGGACTGACACTAAAAGTCAGTGGAGGAGCAGATATGTCAAACGCGTCACGTGAAGTGTACGAACCAAAAGAGACATACAGAGGCTACAATGCTAACGGCATTGCAGAACAACAAAGCCGTAGAAGCAGTTCCTATTCGAATGAAAACGTATTGACTTATATCAAAAAGATCGGCCAACACTCTCTGAATGTCATGGTCGGTTCTTCTCTGTTGTACGAAGAAAACAAGACCGGTTCTATGACTGCACGTGATTTTATCAGTGACGTATACGGATATAACAATTTAGATGCCGGTGCACAATGGGACAAACCAAATACCGGAAGGAGTAAAAGCACATTATTATCTGGTTTCGGTCGTATCAATTATGTCCTAATGGACAAATATCTTTTCACTGTAACAGGACGGGCTGATGGGAGCTCCAAATTTGGTGCAAATAACAAATGGGCATTCTTCCCTTCATTCGCAGCTGCATGGCGTATCAATCAAGAAAAGTTCATGAAAAATATTGATTGGATCAGCAATTTGAAAATCAGAGGTAGTTGGGGTGTGACAGGTAACCAAAATATTCCGGCTTATTCGTCTCCCGAAAAGATGAATACATATACATACCCAATCGGAGGGGTAACCAGTGTTGGTATCGGTGCCGGTAACATGCCAAATCCAGATTTGAAATGGGAAACCACTGCCATCACCGATATCGGGATCGACTTGGGAGTATTCAACAATCGCATCAATTTCACAGCAGACTATTACTATAAAAAGACAACCGATCTGTTATGGAACATTTCCGTTCCATTGACAACTGGTTTCGGTACTGTTTTGAAAAATATTGGCAGTTTGCAAAACAAAGGTCTTGAACTAAGTCTATCAGCCGATGTTCTGACAGGTCCATTCAAATGGAACACCATGCTTAACTGGTCAACCAACAAAAATAAAGTGCTGGAAATCCCCGGATATATCCCGACCCAGCAAGGTACGATCTCCGGACACCTGAAAGTAAACGGTAGCTGGCTTGAGCCAGGATTACCAGTCGGAGTATGGAACTTGTTGAAAACAAACGGTGTGATGCGTACGGAAAAAGAATGGCAAGACGCTGCTCGTGTCGCTGATTCCAACTTCGACAAAATAGGAGATATGAGTTTTGTGGATAAGAATGGAGACGGCAAGATCAGTTTCGGAGAAGACCGTCAGATCGTTGGTGATCCGAATCCTGATTTCATCTTTGGTTGGACCAATAATTTCTCTTATAAGAATTTTGATTTATCTGTTTATATCAACGGTTCCGTCGGTAATGACATATACAATGTATTACGCGCAGAAACAAATATCGTCAGTGCATGGGGTAATCAGCGGGCAGAAGTGAAGGACCGTTGGACAGCCAACAACCCGAATGGTAAATACCCGCGTGCTCACGTGTTAGTAAACCAAAATTTGTTACAGTCCGACTATCTAATTGAGGACGGTTCCTTTTTACGCATACAAAATGTCACTTTAGGTTACACATTCCCCAAAGTTTCATTCCTTCGTTCTTTACGTATTTATGCAACCGCACAAAATTTACTGACTATCACCGGCTATTCCGGATACAATCCAGAAGTAAATAGTCAAGGACAAAGCAATCTTCAGTTAGGTGTGGATTACAATGCCTACCCGACTGCCCGCTCTTTCATTCTTGGTGTAAACATTGGTTTTTAATCATTTAAAACGAATTGAATATGAAACTACATAAATATATAATCGGATTAGCATTACTGGTGTCCTCTTCCTCTTGCAATTTTCTGGATGAAGAAGCATATGAATTCATCACACCCGACAATTTCTACAAAACGGAAGCCGATGCAAATGCTGCACTGACAGCTGTCTACAATACATTTGCCGATGAAAAAAGCTATAGGCGTTATATTTGGATGGGAGCTGATTTTCCCGGCGAAGCGGCCAATGCCAATGCAAGCGCTCCTTCGCGTGTAGAAATGGACAATTTAACTTGGACACCGACTACCGATTTTTGTAAAAACATTTGGCAAATCTCCTATTCTGCCATTCGGCGTGCAAATAATTTATTACTGAACATCGATAATATCACATTCAAATCAGAAGAAGTTAGAAAGCAGATTGTCGGACAGACAAAATTCTTACGCGCTTTAGCTTATTTTGATCTGATGCGCTTTTATGACCATATTGTCGTCATTCGAGAAACCGACAACTTAAATGATGAAGCTCCATCCAACCAAGGAACAGATGACGCAGCCTGGGCTTTAATTGAAGAAGACTTATTGTATGCAGGTTCTGCTCTACCGATAAAATGGGAAGATTCGAATGCCGGACGTGCAACAAAAGGTGCAGCAATGGCTATGTTGGCAAAAGTCTATCTGACACAAGCTGGATGGCCTTGGAACAAAAGCGGTTTTTGGGAAAAGGCAGCTTCTCAAGCAACTGATATTATTAATGATGAAGGAACTTTCGGTTATGGATTGGAAGAAAATTTCCGACGAGTTTTCGATGTGACAAACGAACATGGGAAAGAGTATATTTTTGATATCGAATTCCAAACAAACATCAATGGAAACGACTCACCAGCCATAACAGGGATGCGTGGTTATAACATTAAAAAGACGGACGGATGGTCTTCATTCATTTCTACTCCGGAATTCTATAAATCATATGAAGTCGAAGACAAACGAATTTCCACCACGTTTGTTACAGAATTTACCGATATAAATAACGGCAAACAATATGTTTATGATCCGGATAATATAGCAGAACCCTCTTTTCCTCTTTGCCACTTTGCTAAATATCTTGATCCGAACGACAATCAATCAACTTCGGCCGGAGACTATAGTTGCAACAGAAAAATCATACGTTACGCAGATGTTTTGTTAATGCAGTCCGAAGCCTATTGCGAAATGAACCGCATCGGAGATGCACTGACAGGCATCAACCGGGTACGGGCAAGAGCCGGACTCGAGCCAATCCCTTCATCTATTTCACAAACAGATTTGCGGAAAGCGATCATACAGGAACGTATTTGGGAGTTTGCAGCCGAAGGGCATTCTTTGTTCGACATGAAACGGCAGCATTGCATGGCAGAACGCTTGGGCAGGGCCGTGGATGATAAATATTATTCACTACCTTTGCCTCAGGACGAAACGGATAAAAATCCGAATCTGAAACAGCATCCGCTGTGGTAATTTGGTAAATGATGATTTGTCTGTTACTTTTGGATCAAGCCAAAAGTAACAGACAAATCATCATTTACAATCCCTTTTTATCAGAAAACCTCTTAATTCTTACTATATGATGAAATATTTTTATTCTTTTTTATTTTTAATAGGTAGCCTGTTAGCAAGCGGGCAGACCACTGATGTAAAATACCTGTCAGGGAAAGGGTCGGACGATGCGGTCGAATGGGACTTCTTCTGTACCGGTGGCAGGAAAAGCGGGGAATGGAATAAGATCAAGGTTCCCTCCTGCTGGGAAATGGAAGGATACGGAACCTTCAACTACGGACATGACAAGCCGAAAGCTGACGAATCCGGATTGTATAAAACAACATTCGAAGTGCCGGCGACATGGAAAGGCAAACGTATCTTTATCGTTTTCGAAGGTTCCATGACCGATACGGAAATTAAGGTAAACGGAAAACAGGCAGGTACTCCCCATCAGGGAGCTTTCTACCGATTCAAGCGGGAGATAACCAAACTGGTCCATATGAACAAAGAAAACCTTTTGGAAGTCAAAGTGAATAAAATGTCGTCTAATGCCAGTATCAACGAAGCGGAACGGCAATGTGATTTCTGGGTATTCGGAGGCATCTTCCGTCCGGTTTACCTCGAAGCTGTTCCTAACAACTTCATCGAATATACGGCGATCGACGCTCGGCAACATGGCGAACTGAACGCAGATATATTTATAGACAAGAAACTTTCCGGCATAAAAGCGGAAATAGAGATCAAAGATATCCAGGACCAGACGATGGGGAAAATCACATCTGCTTCCATAAACGAAAAAACAGGAAAAATATCCCTATCTGGCAAAATCGACAATATCAAACCCTGGTCAGCCGAAGACCCACAATTGTACACCGCCATAATCACCCTTCGCCAGAAAGACAAAGTACTGCATACCATAACCGACCGGATCGGGTTCCGTACAGTCGAAGTGAAACCGAAAGACGGTGTCTATATCAACGGTGTGAAAATGCGCTTTAAAGGGGTGAACCGCCACTCTCACTGGCCCACTACGGGACGAACGACGAACAAGCAGCTTAGTATTAACGACGTCAAGCTGATGAAAGAAATGAACATGAATGCAGTCCGCATGTCACACTATCCACCTGACAAACATTTTCTGGAAGTTTGCGACTCTCTGGGGATGTATGTGATCGACGAACTGTGCGCTTGGCAATATCCTCCTTATGACACGGAAGTCGGGACCATTCTAGTCGGAGAAATGCTGAAACGGGATCTCAACCGTCCGTCTATCATTTTCTGGGCAAACGGGAATGAGGGAGGCTTCAATTTTGACCTCGACCCACTATTTCCACAATATGATCCGCAAAAACGAGCTGTCCTGCATCCTTGGGCGTTATCGGGAAATATCAATACGGTACATTACATCAAATATAATTCCGGAATCGGCAATATGTTCCACGGAAGGGATATCTTCATGCCGACAGAAATCCTGCACGGATTATACGACGGTGGACACGGAGCCGGACTCGACGACTACTGGAACCTGATGCTCTCCAATCCGCTTTCAGCCGGCATGTTCCTTTGGGACTTTACGGACCAGGCAGTTGTTCGCGAAGATAAAAACGGATTCTACGATACCGACAAAGATCATGGAGCCGACGGTATCGTAGGTCCATATCGCGAAAAAGAAGGTAGCTTCTTTACAATCAAAGAAATATGGTCGCCGATCCATCTGCCGAAACGCTATCTCACACCGGGATGGGATGGCCGTTTCGAAATAGAAAACAGATATGCGTTCACAAATGCGAACGCTTGTAACTACACATACCGGCTGTCTAAAATCAACTCGCTTGCACAAAAGGCCATACAATCGGTTTCTGGCAAGATCACTTCTCCTGATATCCGTCCGGGAGAAAGAGGGTATTTGCAACTTGAACTTCCCTCCGGCTGGCAGGAATACGACTTTCTATATGTTACGGTAAAAGACCGTTACAACCAAGAGTTATTTACCTGGAGCTACGAGATCGGCACACCCGACCGTCTTGCCAACCGTCTGCTGCCACAGGAAGGTAGCGTACCGACTGTAAAAGAAAGCATCGATAACTGGTATTTTTCGGCTGCCGGTACGGAGGTAACGTTCGACAAACAAAACGGCCTGCTCCGGTCAGTCACTTCCGGAGGTAAAGCAATCCCGTTGAACAATGGGCCGGTACTGATATCCAATCAAGATATTATTTGTAAATCAGTAGAATATAAGCAAGTGGAAGGAAATCCTCAACTGATTGCCACTTATACGTCCCGAAACGGAAAAAATACAGTCTACACATTCACCTGGACCATGCTCCCTTCCGGCATCGTAGAACTGGATTACAATTACCGCCCCCAGGACATGGTCAAGATGGCGGGTATCACGTTCGATTTCCCAGAAAAGGAGATCGCCGGAGCCACTTTGCTCGCCAACGGACCATACCGTGTATATAACAACCGGATGAAAGGCGGTTCGCTGGATATCTGGGATAAGAAGTATAACAACACTATCACTGGTGAAAGCTGGGATTATCCGGAATTTAAAGGATATTATTCTTTGTTTTATGGAATGAAGCTCGATTGTCCCACTCCATTCGAAGTCTACAGCGGGAAAGAAGATATCACCTTGCACCTCTTTACCCCAGCCGTACAAGAACAATACGATCCGAAACGTAACCACACGATTGCCGACTATCCGGAAGGAAATATATCTTTCATGAATGCAATTCCGGCTGTCGGAACCAAATTCGGAAAAGCGGAAGATTTCGGCCCCCAATCTCAACCGCATCGTACCAGAGGAAACGGACCGGAAAATAATGTCAGTGGAAAATTGTATTTCCGCTTCTAACAGAAGCAAATACAATTAAAAGAGATTAACAGTTATATTCGGAGTAGCCCGGATTAACTGTTAATTTTTTTTGTTTAATAATAACTTTATCTATATTTGCAGAATCTTGAATGAAATCAGAGAGTGTGAATAAACAGCGTTTAATAAATATAAACTTAAATCAGTTATCCAATGGGGCCATGAAGTCAAAGTATCTTTGCATATAGAGAATAACCACGGCTATTCTTAATATTCATATAGTTAACTTATTGAGTAGTAACTTAAATCACCATGTGAACATGAAAAATAACAAAATGGCAAAAATTTGCCTGCTTTCTCTTTTGCCCAGCATCAGTGTTCTGGCAAGTGAGAACTACATCACAGACCCTGCAACGAGCCTGCGGGGAAAATCGGACTCGGCAGTTCCTACACGTTTGCAACAAAACGGAAAGACCATCACAGGAGTCGTACAAGACGCACTCGGTCCTATAGCCGGAGCCAACATTATCGTAAAAGGAACGACAAACGGGAACATTACGGACATGGATGGTAAATTCACGCTTGAGAATGTGCCCGCAAACGCTACTCTCGTTATCTCCTACATCGGATTTACTCCACAGGAAATACGCGTAGGGAATCAGACCACCTTTAACATTACTCTCCAGGAAGATTCCGAAGCACTGGACGAAGTTGTAGTAGTCGGCTACGGTGTCATGAAGAAAAAAGACTTGACAGGAGCCGTTTCACAATTGAGCAGCAGTTCGATGAAAGACCTCAAAGTGTCGCATCCGACAGAAGCGATGGCCGGAAAACTGGCCGGTGTACAGGTACAACAAGTCGGAGGGCAACCAGGGCAAGCGGCCACAATCCGTGTGCGCGGGTCCGGCTCCATCACGGCATCCAGCGCCCCGTTGTATGTTGTCGACGGATATCCGCTGGGAGAACAAAACTTGAATGCGATCAACCCGAATGATATCGAATCTATCGAAGTATTGAAAGATGCTTCGGCAGCCGCCATCTACGGTTCGCGTGCAGCCAACGGGGTCGTATTGGTCACAACCAAGTCGGGAAAGACTGGCAAGGTCAGCGTAAGCTTGGATATCTATGCAGGTTTCCAGAACGTAACAAAGAAGATGGACCTGATGAACGCACAAGAATTTGTCGAATTCAGCCGGGAAGCCTTCAATAACAACTACATCAGCAAGGTTCCTGGAGCATCTGCCAGCGATCCGCTGAGTATGCGTCCGTCCGGAAACCGTTATCGTTACCCTGCTATCTACGACGATGCCGCCTATATTGCTTCTTTAGGTGCCGGAACGGATTGGCAGGACGAAATTTTCCGCACTTCGCCCGTACAGAACTATCAGTTGACAGTAACAGGTGGCGACGAAAAGACCAAATATATGTTCTCTGCCGGCTATTTCAACCAGCAGGGTGTCGTTATCAACAGTGATTATGAACGATTCTCGGCAAGAGCCAAAATCGACAGCGAACTGAACAGTTGGCTGAAGATGGGTGTTAATCTGGCTCCAACCTATATGAACGCGAACAAGACGACCCAAGGCCATTGGGCAAGTGATGGTGTCATCAACGCAGCTTTGGCGACATCTCCCGTAGTACCTGTATATAATGAAGACGGTACATGGGCTTCACAGTCCATGTACGCCGTCGCTAGCGACGGATTGACCGGTGTACCGAATGCTGTGGCCTTGACACATATCCACAACTACGACACAGATCTCCGCCTGTTCAGTAACGGTTACATCGAACTTTCCTTGTTGAAAAACCTGAAACTGAAATCCACCATCGGTGCCGATATCCGCGAATACAGAGGCGAATACTTCCGTCCGGCAACCATTCCTAACAACGGTAACGTGGCTCCTCTCCCTTCAACGGAAAGAAAAGCGACAGAGAAGTCGACCGAAGTTATCAACTGGCTGAACGAAAATACAATTACTTATTTCGAATCGTGGGGTAAGCACGAACTCGACGCTGTTGCCGGTGTCACTGCACAGAAAAACATCTACCGCTACACAGAGGCTACGGGTTCCGATTTCCCGAATGATAAAATCCAGACACTCAACAATGCAACAGTAAAAAGCAGCAAGTCAGAACGCAAGACCTGGACATTGCTCTCCTATCTGGCACGTGTCAACTACCGTTATAACAACAAATACTACCTGACCGCATCCATCCGTGCGGACGGTTCTTCCCGTTTCGGCAAAAACAACCGCTACGGTTATTTTCCTTCCGGATCAGTAGCATGGCGTCTGTCTCAGGAAGACTTTCTGAAAGATGTAAAATGGTTGTCGGACATGAAGATCCGTGCAAGCTATGGTATCACAGGTAACAATAATATCGGTGATTATGCGTCGATCGGTATCATGGAAAATGCTAACTATGTATTGGGAACGGGTACGGGTAATATCGTAAACGGTGCAGCCCAAAAGAGCTTCTCCAACGCTGACCTGACTTGGGAAAAGACACGCCAGACCGACCTCGGTTTCGAAATCTCCGTTTTAGACAGCCGTCTGTCTTTGTCTCTGGACCTGTACTATCGTAAGACTACCGATCTGTTGATGAACGTCGACATCCCGACAATCACCGGATTTGATAAAGCCATGCAAAATATCGGAAAAATGCGTAACAAAGGTCTTGAAATCACTATTAGCGGTACTCCGTTCAGAGGTAAAGACTTTACTTGGGATGCAACCGGAAATATCTCTGTCAATCGCAACAAAGTATTGGCTTTAGGACCGACAGGAGACCCGATCTTCAGCGATGGCGGTGCCGGAACAACTCATGTTACGATGGTAGGTCAGCCGATCGGTGCTTTCTACGGATATAAGATGCTGGGAGTCTTCAAAACGAAAGAAGAACTGGAATCATATCCTCATCTGGCCGACACGCAGGTGGGTGACGTCATGTTCGAAGATGTCAACGGAGATCAGAAAATCGATGCTGACGACCGTACGATCATCGGTAACAATATGCCGGACTTCACTTGGGGTATGACACACTCTTTCACCTACAAAAACTTCGATGCCAGCATCTCCCTGCAAGGGGTTGTCGGAAATGAAGTGCTACACTTGGGTAGACGCTTCTACACACAGGGCGAAGGTAACCAGAATCAGCTGAAAGAGATGATGGGACGCTGGCAGTCAGAATCAAACCCAGGTAACGGATGGATTCCGAGAGCCAACTCACAGCCGACCGGACAGAACAACGCCATTTCTTCCCGCTGGGTGGAAAACGGTTCTTTCCTCCGTATAAACAACCTGACTGTAGGTTATACGTTGCCAGAAGCATTCACCAAGAAATGCAGTATCCAACGTGCACGCGTATATGTTTCTACACAGAACCTACTGACGATCACAAGTTATAGCGGCTACAACCCGGAAACAAGTTTCAAGGAAGACAACGTCACAGCTCCCGGTACCGACTACGGTATGTACCCGCTGTATCGCACCTGTACTTTCGGTATTAACGTAACCTTTTAAATAGCAGACGAATTATGAAACTAAAATATAATCTGATCGCAATAGCTCTTCTGGGATTCAGCTTCTCATCTTGCAGCGACTTCCTGGAACAGAATCCGCAAACGGATTTAAGTGAAAACGATTTCTATAAAACAGCCGACGATATTCTTTCGGCAGTAAACGGAGCCTACTCTTCTCTACAAGAAGGTGATATCTATGGTAACTGGTATGTTTTCGGAGAAATTCCCTCCGACAATACCCGCAACCAGCTCTCCGGTTCGGTAACCACTCAGAACGAGTTCGACCAGTTCTATATCGACACGCAGAACAGTATGATCGCCAGTTTCTGGAAAGCAGCCTACAAAGTTATTAACCGTACCAATACTGTCTTAGGCCGCATCGACGGAATCGAGATCAATGCCGAACTGGCAAACCGGTACAAACTGGAATGCAAATTTATCCGTGCCCTGATGTATTTCAACCTGGTCCGTGTCTACGGCGATGTGCCTCTGGTACTGAAAGAGATCAGCATCTCGGAATCTTACGACATCCTGCGCGAACCGAAAGAAAATGTTTACAACCAGATCATCGCCGACTTGAAAGAGGCACAAGGTCTTCCTGTTTCCTATTCGACAGCCGAAGACGGGCGTGCCACCCAGGGAGCAGCCAAAGCATTACTGGCAGACGTCTACATGACTTTGCACAAATATGCAGAAGCGGAAACGATCCTGGCCGAAATTATTAACAGTGGACGGTACAGCTTGTTGGAAAATACGCCGGGTAGCCTGAACATCGACGGTTACAAAAACGTGTTCAGCCCGGTTAACCACAACAGCAAGGAAGGTATCTTCGAAATCCAGTTCCTGAAAGGTGGCTATGGCGAAGGCTCCAACTATGCCAATAACTTTGCACCTGAAAACTCAGGAACAAATGTAGTGGCAGTCGGCGGTACAGGTGGTAATAATATCCCGGAAATGGACATTTACAATGCTTATGAGGAAGGCGACCTCCGTCGTGATTTCTCCATGTCCTTAGGATATTACGATAACCGTAAGAACAACGAATGGGTGGAATCCCGCTATGTTTGCAAGTTTATGGACGTTCCATACCAGAACAATGATGCCAGCAACAACTATCCGGTGATCCGCTATGCGGATGTGATCCTGATGTATGCCGAAGCCCTAAACCAGAACGGAAAAACGGCAGAAGCCTGCAAATATCTGAATATGACACGCCGTCGTGGTTTCGGTTATCAGACGACAGAGACCAGCCCGGTCGACCTGCAGACAACCGACAAGGCTCAGTTCGCTCTGATGGTAGAACAGGAGCGCCGCGTGGAACTGGCATTCGAAAACCATCGCTGGTTTGACCTGATTCGTACCGGACGCGCAGTCGAAGTGATGAAAAGTAAAGGATTCTCACTGAACGAGACTAACCTGATCTGCCCGATTCCGCAAAAGCAGATCGATGTCAATCCGAAACTGACGCAGAACGACTACAAGATCGAATCTCGAAATTAACCGAAAAGACAGGAAGTGTGTCAAAATCTCCTTGTCCCCACACTCGACATAATGCAATCTCGCGTCGAGTGCGGGAACAGGGATAGTTTTGATGCACTTCCCTTCTTTTTCGCTATCTTTACAGCCTACCTAAAATAATATCAAATGAAAAGCTGGATAATTTTATTAAGTACGTTGTGTTTATTCTCATGTAACCAACAGGAAAGCAAATTTGAAAAATATGTAGATCCGCTGATCGGTACGGATATCCGCATTGTACAGGGGAAAGACAAGAACTCGACGGAAGAACGTGGACAAATCATGCCCGCTGTCGGAGTTCCGCATGGTATGACCAACTGGGTGGCACAGACACAGGCGACCGAACAGAAATGCCATCCTCCTTACTATTATTTCCAAGACGCGATCCAAGGATTCCGGGCCAGCCACTGGATGAACGGCTCCTGTACACAAGACTACGGAAGTGTCACGATCATGCCGCTCTGTAATAAGCTCGAAACAGACCCGGTCAAACGCTCCTCCTCTTTCGACCATACTCAAGAGATAGCTACTCCCTCCTATTATTCAGTTGACTTGAACGACTATGGCATCCATGCCGAACTGACCGGACTCTCCCGTGCCGGCATTATGCAATTCAGCTTCGAACAGGATGGTGACCACTATATCGTGATCGAGCCCAACAGCGATGAAGGTGTCGCCTTCGTCGAGGTCGATCCTGAGAAAAAAGAAATTACCGGTTACAACCCCGTACACCGCATCTACCAGGGATACGGCAAGGAAGCCGGATTCAGCGGACATTTCGTAATCCAGCTGAATGAAGAAATTGCCGACTATGGCGTTTGGGACAGCACCACGATCACATCCGGACGGAAATCGGCAAGAGGGCAAAAACATGCTGTCGGAGCTTGGGTAAAACTGGCTTCCGATAAGCCGGGAAAGACATTGGTCAAGGTAGCCACCTCTTTCACGAGCATCGACAACGCCCGCAAGAACCTGGCCTGCGAAATCCCGGGATGGGACTTCAACGAAGTACGGCAAACTTCATCCGACACCTGGAACCAAACTTTGGGGCAAATCGCTGTAAAAGGGAACAATGAAGAAGAAAAGGTAAAATTCTATTCGGCTCTCTACAACGCACACTTCCTGCCCCGCACATTCAGTGACGTGGACGGCTCTTATCCGAAATTCGACGGTGGCGGACAGATTATGAAGATGGATCACGGAACCTACTATTGCGACTTCTCGCAATGGGATACCTATCGTGCGGTCCACCCTCTATTCTCCATCCTCAACCCTTCCCGCAACGGAGATATGGCACATTCACTCGTATTGAAAGGACAGCAGGGCGGCTGGTTACCCATCTTCCCATCCTGGAACAGCTACACGGCTGCCATGATCGGTGACCATTGCATCGCCATGATCGGAGACGCCATCATCAAAGATGCTCCGGGCTTCGACTATGAAGAAGCTTACACGCTGATGCGCAAAAATGCCTTCGAGGCCAATCCGGACTCCGGCAGCTATCGCGACGGGAAAGGCCGCCGGGCAATGGAGTCTTACCTGAAATACAACTACGTGCCGTTAGAGGATCAAGTAATGGAAGCATTCCACCGCCGTGAACAAGTCTCCCGCACACTGGAATATGCCTATGATGATTTTGTCCTTTCACAGGTTGCCAAGAAGTTAGGCAAGACAGACGATTATAAAGCGCTCATCAAACGGGCGGAAAACTACCGGAACGTAATCGACCCCGAAACCGGCTACGCCCGTGGACGCCATGCCGACGGAACCTGGATCGAGCCCTTCGACCCGTTTGCCTCCACTTCGTTTATCTGTGAAGGGACTCCTTACCATTACACCTGGTATGCTCCCCAGGACATAGCTGGGCTGATCCGACATATGGGCGGAAAAGAGCGCTTCATCAACCGCCTAGATACTTTCTTCGAAGGAGATTATTACTGGCATGGCAACGAACCGGGACACCACATCGCCTATCTTTTCGCTTATGCCGGCGAACCCTGGAAGACCCAAAAATGGGTGCATGACATCATCAACCGCGAGTATTTCACTACTCCCGACGGACTTTCCGGCAATGACGATGCCGGCCAGATGTCATCCTGGCTGGTTTTCAGCATGGTTGGCTTCTATCCGGTCTGTCCGGGCATGCCCTACTATGTGATCGGTAGCCCGTCATTCGAAGAAAGTGTTATCACACTTGAAAACGGCAAGAAATTCACAATCGAAGCCAAAGGGGCATCGGAAAAGAATATTTACATTCAGTCGGCTACCCTTAACGGTCAGCCATACGACAAGAGCTACATCCTCCACAAAGACATCATGAACGGAGGCATCCTTTCGTTCGTCATGGGAGATACCCCTAACAAGGAATGGGCCTCAGCTACCGGATCGCTTCCACCTTCACTCGGTTTATAAAGAACGACACATGAAAAGAATCATTTACATACTCCTGCTCTGTCTTGCCGTCCTATCGGCAAAGGCAGGGCAGGATACACCCGTCAGATTAGGAATCATCGGACTGACCCACTCGCATGTGGGAGGTGTTTTAAACGATAAAAACAAACCTTATGTCATAGCCGGCATTGTCGAACCTGATAAGCAATTGGCGGAACGTATGTCCAAGCGATTCGGTTTCAGCATGGAAATCGTATATTCCACCATGCAGGAACTTTACGACCAACAGCATCCCGAGGCTGTTGCCTGCTTCAACGCAACCTATTATCATCAGGATGTCGTCCGGTTCTTCGCCCCCAAAAAGGTTCACATCATGGTCGAGAAACCGTTGGCTACGAATAGTAGACAAGCCAAAGAGATGGCGGAACTCGCCTTCCGGCACGGAATACACCTGCTGACCAACTATGAAACGACTTGGTACGGTTCTCATGAGGCAGCCGCACAACTCATACGGAAAGGGGAAATCGGAGAAATACGCAAAGCGATCTTCCGCGACGGACATACTGGCCCGGTAGAACGGAACACGCATCCCGAAATGATCCCCTGGATCAAAGACCCTGTCTTAAACGGTGGTGGTGCTGTGATGGATTTCGGCTGTTACGGGGCCAACTTAATGACTTGGCTGATGGACAACCGAAAACCCCTCTCCGTTGTATCGGCTTTCCAGACCATCAAACCGGATCAATATGAAGAAGTGGAAGACCAGGCCACCGTTATCCTGACCTATCCGGAAGCCCAATGCATCCTCGAAGCCTCTTGGAACTGGCCAGTCAATATGAAGACCTCCGAGATATACGGAAAAAACGGCTATATTCAGATTCCGGATAAAGAAACGCTACTGATCCGTACAGGCGAAAAGTCACCCGTACAACAAATCAACCCGGTAAGCCGTCCCGCCCCCTATAATAACCCGTTCTCCTATTTTTGCGCCGTGGTTAGAGGAAGTGCAGAAGAAGATCCCCAGTCATCCCTGCAGAATAATCTGATTGTAATGGAAATTCTTGATGCAGCGAAAGAATCGGCAAAAACAGGAAAGGTAATCTATCTGAAATAAGTATCGTTTTTCCTTTAAATTTTTACTATATTTACACGCTAATCGATAGGGAGTGATGGAATATTCAACAGATTTAAAGGCTTTCAATCAATTATTCGCAGATTATCAAGGACGGTTCATCCGCTTTGCGAATATGTATGTGAGGGATATGGCCGTTGCCGAAGATTTCACCATAGAGGCACTGATGCAATACTGGGAAAACCGTAACACGCTAAAGGCCGATTCCAATGTTCCGGCCTATATACTCACGATCATCAAAAACAAATGCATCAACTACCTGCAACATATACAAGTCAGGGAAGATGCCAGCGAACACCTGAAGAATCATGCCGAATGGGAACTGAACACCCGCATTTCCACCCTCGAAGCCTGCGATCCGGAAGAACTGTTTACAGCCGAGGCGCAAGAGATCGTGAACAAGACATTGGCCACCCTGCCCGAACAGACCCGCCGTATTTTCATCATGAGCCGCTACGAAAACAAACCTTACAAAGAGATAGCGGAAACACTCGGTATGACTACCAAAGGCGTGGAATACCACATCACCCAAGCCTTAAAAAAGTTACATATCAACCTAAAAGACTACATTCCATTATTTGCATTCTTATCCTACATGAATTAATCCGATCCTTCCGTCCACATTCGACCACCAATCTTTTATCCGAATGTAAAAAATAAAAAGAGCGCCGGATCACGCAAACTTATCTTATCCATAATGTCTGCATAATCCAGTGCCCTTCTATATTTGTCTGTATCCGGCAATATTTTCCCCGGAACGTTTCCTTCAAGCGATCACCTCGACAATATTACCATCCGGGTCCAAAACAGCCCCTTCATAGTAGCCGTCTCCTGTGGTACGCGGCTCACCTACGATCTTGTAGCCGTCCGAACGGAACCGTTCAATCATGACATCCACCTTCTCTTTCGATCCGGTAGAAAAGGCAAAATGGGCAAGTCCGATGAACACGTCTGCCGTTTCTCTGGTAATATCGGTCCGCTGCATGATTTCAAGCGAAGCTCCTCCTTCGAAGGTTACGAAATAGGAGGCAAAGCCTTTCTTCGGGTTCACATATTTCTCGTTGCTTTTCCCGTTGAAATACTTGATATAAAAATCACGCGAACGTTCCAGTTCATTCGTCCAAATAGCGATATGAGTCAATTGCATATGTTATTCTTATTTACAAATCCGACAACCGGCGCATCTCGCCAGTTCTCCGCGAAAACGTTTTTCTACCAATTTGTGCAGACGGTCTTTTAAGGCATCCAGACGTACATAGTCAATCACATCCGAGGTGAAAGCTACACTCAGCAACATGCGTGCCTCATCACGAGGAATGCCGCGGCTCTGCATATAGAACAAGGCGTTTTCGTCCAACTGTCCGGTGGTCATACCATGCGAACATTTCACATCGTCGGCATAGATTTCCAACTGGGGCTTGCTGTACATGCGGGCTTCACGGGTCGCGCAAAGATTGCGATTCGTCTGATAGGCCGCTGTCTTCTGTGCATCTTCCTTCACTAAGATACGGCCGCTGAACGCACCGACCGCATGGTCATCCAAGACATTCTTGAACAGCTCGTTGCTGGTGCAATAAGGTACGGCATGCGTAATATGGCTGTAGGTGTCCAGCTGCTGTTCCTTATCCAGGATCGACATACCGCACAAAGTCGCTTCAGCCTGTTCGCCGTTCAGCTCGATATAATAGTTATTGCGGGTAAGGCCGTTATTCAGTGTGATACCATTCACCAAAACATTACTTCCCGCTTCCTGCTTCACATGTACGGAGGCAAAACGAGTAGTTGACACGCTGCTCTCTTCGAGGTCGTAGTAATCGAAGAAGGCGCCTTCGCCCGCAAAAATTTCGACAACCTGTGTCGCTAAGAACTTGACATCGTCGATGCTATGGTCGCACACCAGCAGTTTGGCTTCCGAACGGGCCTCCATAATCACCAGGATACGGCGATTCGCCATCGTGTCCACATCACTACGGAAAATATTCACCAATTGGATCGGACGCTCCACAACGACACCTTCCGGCACATAGACCACAAAACCATCCTGAGCCAGCATCGTGTTCAAAGCAACGATACCATCCTTACCGGTCGGAGCCGCTTTACCGTAATAACGGGAGGCTACTTCGGGATATTTCTCCATAAAAGTACGCATCCCCCCGGCATAAACGCCTTCGGGAAGATGGGCTTTCGGCAACATCTTGTCATAGAAAGTATCGTTCACCACAAAATAAAGAGAAGTACTCAGGTTGGGGACGTCACAACGGAATACGTCATACGGATTGACCGGGATATCGAGACGATTGATATTCACCCCATAGTCCGGAGCAAAAGCCTGGGCCACATCGGTATATTTATAATCTTCACTCTTCACCGTCGGAAAGCCCAACCGCTCCAAATCAGCCAAAGCCTGTGTGCGGGGTGCATTCTGCACGCCTGAGGCATGGCGACGGATCAGGTCCTCATAGCGGGTGAAAAGATCAATATATTGTTGTTCAGCCTTCATGTCACTCATCTCCCATCTCTTTCTTGATCCAGTCGTAACCTTTTTCTTCGAGCTCGAGGGCCAGTTCGGGACCGGCTGTCTTGACGATACGTCCTTTGTAGAGGACATGTACAACATCAGGCTTGATATAATCCAGCAGACGCTGATAGTGCGTGATAACGATAGCCGCATTCTCAGGTGTACGCAATTGGTTCACACCATTTGCCACGATACGGAGGGCATCGATATCCAAACCGCTGTCCGTTTCATCGAGAATCGCCAGCTTCGGTTCCAACATCGCCATCTGGAAAATTTCGTTCCGCTTCTTCTCACCGCCCGAAAACCCTTCGTTCACGCTGCGGCTCGCCAGCTTATTGTCCAGTTCGACAATCGCACGCTTCTCACGCATCAGTTTCAGGAAATCGGTAGCCGATACAGGTTCCAGTCCTTTGTATTTACGATGTTCGTTCAGAGCGGCACGCATGAAGTTCACCATGCTGACCCCCGGAATCTCCACCGGATACTGGAAACTCAGAAAAATACCTTCGCGACTACGATCTTCCGGCTCGAGATCCAGCAGGTTCTTACCATTGAAGATCACCTCCCCTTCCGTTACATCGAATGCCGGATTACCGACCAACACACTGCTCAAGGTACTTTTTCCGGAACCGTTCGGCCCCATAATAGCGTGTACCTCACCCGCCTTGACAGAAAGGTTGATCCCTTTCAATATTTCTTTGCCATTGATATTGGCATGTAAATTTTTTATCTCTAACATAACTTTATAATTTATGATTTATGCGATTTATGATTTATGATTTATGATTTATGATTTATCATCAACGCATAAATCATAAATCATAAATCATAAATCATCCTACGCTTCCCTCTAAAGAAATGGTCAACAGCTTCTGGGCCTCCACGGCAAATTCCATAGGAAGCTTGTTCATTACCTCGCGGGCATATCCGTTTACAATCAGGCCGACCGCTTCTTCCACCGAGATACCACGCTGCCTGCAATAGAACAACTGCTCCTCGCTGATCTTGCTCGTCGTCGCTTCATGTTCCACTACCGCCGTTTCGTTCTGGATATCGGTATAGGGGAAGGTATGGGCGCCACAGGTCGAACTAAGCAACAGGCTGTCGCACTGGCTATGGTTACGGGCACCTTCGGCACGGGGAGAAACTTTCACCAAGCCACGATAGCTGTTCTGGCTATGTCCGGCGGAGATCCCCTTCGAGACGATCGTACTGCGGGTATTCCGCCCGAGATGGATCATCTTCGTACCGGTATCGGCCTGCTGGTAATTGTTGGTGACGGCCACCGAGTAGAACTCACCAACCGAATTATCACCAGCCAGGATACAACTCGGATATTTCCAGGTGATGGCGGAACCGGTCTCCACCTGTGTCCAGGAGATCTTGCTTCCTTCGCCCTTGCACAGTCCGCGCTTAGTCACGAAGTTGTAGATTCCTCCCTTTCCTTCCTTATCGCCCGGATACCAGTTCTGGACAGTAGAATATTTTACTTCGGCCCGTTCGTGCGCTACGATTTCGACAATAGCGGCATGAAGCTGGTTCTCATCGCGCATTGGGGCGGTACAGCCTTCGAGATAGCTGACGTAGGCTTCATCATCCGCTACGATCAATGTACGTTCGAACTGTCCGGTATTAGCCGCATTGATACGGAAGTAAGTGGAAAGCTCCATCGGACAACGCACACCTTTCGGGATATAGACAAACGAACCGTCCGAGAACACCGCCGAATTCAATGCAGCAAAGAAGTTATCACGATAACTGACCACACTTCCCAGATACTTCTGAACCAGGTCAGGATGATGCTGGACAGCCTCGCTGAAAGAGCTGAAGATAATGCCTTTTTCGGCAAGTGTCTCCTTGAACGTCGTCTTTACAGAGACGCTGTCCATCACGGCATCGACCGCCATTCCACTGAGTTGTGCACGTTCGTGTAAAGGGATGCCCAGCTTGTCGAAAGTTTTCATCAGTTCCGGATCGACCTCGTCCAGGCTCTTCGGGCCCTCCTTCTTCTTCGGGGCGGCATAGTAGATGATATCCTGATAGTCGATCGGCGGTATATTCAGGTGAGGCCAAGCAGGCATCTCCAATGTCTGCCAGTGGCGGAAGGCTTTCAAGCGGAATTCAAGCAGCCATTCCGGTTCATTCTTCTTGGCAGAGATAATACGGACAGTCTCTTCGTCCAATCCTCGATGAATCACCTCCGTATCTATATCGGTAACGAATCCGTACTTATAGTCACCGGTCGTCACCTCATTTAGTATGTCGTTTGAATCTTCCATTATACATTAATATATATTGTTCAAATTATGCAACCTATTCCTCCTTAAAAAACAAATTTTGGAAGTAAATGGTTGGGATTATTTCTTTGACTGAATTATAAAAACGGGATTCGACCTTTGCCCCACGCGGGATCAGAACCGATCCCTTGTCTATCATCTCCATACCGTTCAGCAGAAGGCTGATAAACGCCATCATAAAACAAAGTCCCAAGACACCGCCCACCAGATGGTTCAGGACACTCAGCGGCGTCGCCCCCACGACACGAGTCAGAATCTCACCCGCCAGCAATATGACACCCACGATCAGCAGAAAGCCCGCCACGTAGCTGAGCACCGTCACCCCTTGTTCGGGAAACCAGCCCAATGCCAATATATATCCGCGCAACCAGAGTGCCGCCTTCGTACAAAAAAAGATCCCGACCAAAAGGGCTATAAGCGAAACAACCTGTTTGATGACTCCATCAAACAGGCCTTTCACAAATCCTATTCCTGCCAGACATAGCAATGTAATGTCCAACCAGTTCATATTTACAATGTCTTCTTGATTTCCGTTTCTTCGTATGCCTCGATGATATCGCCCACCTGGATATCATTGTAGTTCACCAAGTTCAAACCGCAATCCAATCCGGCAACCACTTCTTTCACATCGTCTTTGAAACGCTTCAAAGATTCCAGCTCACCAGCATGGACCACGATACCGTCACGGATCACGCGCACCTTATTCGAACGCTTGATCTTACCTTCACGTACCATACATCCGGCAATCGTCCCCACTTTCGTGATCTTGAATACCTGAAGCACTTCCACATTGGCCGTGATCTCTTCCTTGATTTCCGGTGAAAGCATACCTTCCATAGCACTCTTCACTTCTTCAATCGCATCGTAGATGATCGAATACAGACGGATTTCGACTCCTTCTTTCTCTGCCAGACGACGTGCAGGCAATGCCGGACGCACCTGGAACCCGATGATGATCGCATCGGAAGCGGCAGCCAGTACGACATCCGATTCGGAAATCTGGCCGACAGCCTTATGGATCACATTCACCTGGATTTCCTCTGTAGACAGACGGATCAGAGAGTCAGACAACGCTTCTACCGAACCGTCCACGTCACCCTTCACGATCACGTTCAGTTCCTGGAAGTTGCCGACTGCGATACGGCGACCGATATCATCCAATGTAAGCATCTTCTGCGTACGCAGACCCAACTCGCGCTGCAACTGTTCGCGGCGGTTGGCGATTTCACGGGCTTCCTGATCTGTCTCCAGTACGTTGAACGTATCGCCGGCCTGCGGAGCACCGTTCAGACCGAGGATCAGCGCCGGTTCGGACGGACCAGCCTTTTCGATACGCTGGTTACGTTCGTTGAACATCGCTTTTACACGACCGAAATGAGTTCCGGCCAATACGATATCACCGACCTTCAACGTTCCGTTTTCAACCAGCACGGTAGAAACATATCCACGTCCTTTGTCGAGCGAAGACTCGATGATGGAGCCAACGGCACGTCTCTTCGGATTAGCCTTCAAGTCGAGCAAGTCAGCTTCCAGCAATACTTTTTCCAACAGGTCCTCTACACCCATACCCTTCTTGGCAGAAATTTCCTGGCTCTGATACTTACCGCCCCAGTCTTCAACCAGGTAATTCATATTAGCCAGTTCCTCCTTGATCTTGTCGGGATTAGCATGCGGCTTATCTATCTTATTGATGGCAAACACGATAGGCACACCGGCAGCCGAAGCATGGTTAATCGCTTCGACAGTCTGCGGCATGACATTATCGTCGGCAGCCACAATAATAATCGCGATATCCGTCACCTTGGCACCACGGGCACGCATAGCGGTAAAGGCCTCGTGACCCGGCGTATCCAGGAACGTGATACGGCGTCCGCTCTGCAACTTCACGTTGTAAGCACCGATGTGCTGCGTGATACCTCCGGCTTCACCGGCAATAACATTTGCATTACGGATGTTATCCAGCAAAGAAGTCTTACCATGGTCAACGTGTCCCATCACAGTCACGATAGGAGGACGCGCCACCCAATCTTCTTCGTTGTCGTCTTCTTCATCGGCCTTAATGGCTTCCACCACTTCGGCACTTACATATTCAGTCTTGAAGCCGAACTCTTCGGCTACGATATTAATTGTTTCCGCATCCAGACGTTGATTGATGGAAACCATGATACCGATACTCATACAAGTCGCAATAACCTGTGTAACCGGAACATCCATCATGTTGGCGAGGTCGTTGGCTGTCACGAATTCGGTCAGCTTCAATACCTTGCTTTCCATTTCTTCCTGTTCCATCAGTTCATGTTCACGCTTCTGGATGGCATCGCGTTTGTCGCGACGGTACTTGGCACCTTTATTATTTTTATTCCCCTTGTTGGTCAGACGGGCCAGGGTTTCCTTTACCTGCTTCTGTACATCTTCCTCGCTGATCTCCGCCTTCACCGGCTTGCGCAGGCGCGGCTTGCGATCGTCGTTCGGACGAGACGGACGTGCGTTGGTTCCCGGCGTATTGTTCACGTCTACGCGGTCTTTCTTGATACGGTTACGTTTTTTCTTTGCATCCGCACCACCTTCTCCCGGTTTGACAGGAGCACCGGGTCTTGCCGTTCCATCTTTCGGTCCCTTGTTGAAAGGCCCGTTACCCGACTGTTGTCCCGGCTTGTTACCGGCGAACTTCTCTCGCTTGTCTTCACGCTCTTTCTTGCGTTCCTCCTTCGTCTTTTTCTTCGGACGGGTAGACTGATTCAACGCGTTCAGGTCTATCTTCCCTGTTACCTTGATTTTCGACTCGAACTTCGGAGTATTCAACCGGAATAATTCTTCCTCCGAACCGTTGCCGGCAGGTGCTGCCGGTTCCGCGGTCACGGTCGTTGACTCTACATTTGCAGCTTTCGGCTCCTGTACAGGCTCCGGTTTAATCACTTCTGCTGGTTCCTTTTCCACTACTATAACTTTTTCTTCTTTTATCTCCTCAGGCTGCTGTTTCACTTCAGGGACTTTCACTTCAGGCATTTTTGCCTCAGGTTCCTTCACTTCGGGAGCTTTTGCTTCAGGGGCTTTCACCTCCTGAACCGGAGCTTCAGCAGTTTTTGTAGCAGAGGTCGCCTCCACAGGCTTCTCCACTTTCTTTTCCACAGGAGCGGAAACAGGCTGATGCTGTACCTCCTGCACTTTTTTATGCGATCTGTCCAGATCAATCCGGCCCTTTGTCACAATTTTAGGCTTGAATTCTTCCGGTATTACAGTCTTTATTTCCGAACTCTTTTCTTCTTTCACAGAAGAAGCTTCCCTGTGAGGACGTTCGGGCACGACCCGTTCACGCTCACGTCCGCCGTTCGGTAAATCTTTTCCAAACTCTTTTACGAGCAAAGCATACTGTTCATCACCGATTCGCGTGTTGGGATTGTTATCCTCAACCTCGAACCCTTTCTTGCGTAGAAACTCAACAACCGTGTTGATTCCTACATTTAATTTCCTTTGTACTTGTATTAATTTTATGGGCATATCAAACTTTGTCGTAATACTTATTCCTGGGTTTCATCCTGTTCTTCTTCAAATTCGGCAGATAAAATAGCAAGTACCTCGTCAACAGTCTGTTCTTCGAGGTCGGCACGTTCTATAATCTCTTCGCGGCTCATAGCCAATACGCTCTTCGCCGTGTAGCACCCGATATTCTTCAGTGCTTCAATTACCCAGCTGTCGATTTCATCCGAGAATTCATCCAAATAGATATCCTCTTCATCTGCACCTTCCAGATCTCGGAAGACATCGATGGCATATTCGGTCAGCATACAGGCAAGCTTGATATTCAAACCACCTTTACCGATAGCCAATGAAACCTCATCAGGATGAAGATAAACCTCTGCCTTACGTTCTTCTTCATTCACTCGTATAGAGGAAATTTTTGCCGGGCTTAATGCACGCTGGATAAACAGCGATATATTAGATGTATAATTAATAACATCGATGTTCTCGTTTCTCAGCTCGCGAACGATACCGTGAATACGGGAACCTTTCATTCCGACGCAAGCGCCAACCGGGTCGATACGGTCATCGTACGACTCGACGGCAATTTTTGCTCTCTCTCCCGGAATACGGGCAATCGCCTTGATGGTGATCAGGCCATCGTTGATTTCCGGCACTTCAAGTTCGAACAAACGCTGCAAGAATAATTTGTCTGTACGGGAAAGGATGATCTTCGGATTGTTGTTGTAGTTGTCCACCCGCTGTACGATAGCACGTACGGTTTCACCTTTACGGTAAAAGTCTGTCGGGATCTGTTCTGTTTTCGGGAGCAGCAACTCATTACCCTCGTCGTCCAACAACAGGATCTCTTTCTTCCATACCTGGTAAACATCGGCAGCGATGATATTGCCGATTTTGTCTTTATATTTAGCAAACAAGCTGTCTTTCTGCAATTCAAGTATCTTTGAAGCCAGCGTCTGGCGCAGGTTCAGAATGGCACGACGTCCGAAATCGGCAAAATGCACTTCGTCGGTTACCTCTTCGCCCACTTCACAGTCGGCATCGATCTTACGGGCCTCGGTCAGTGTCAGCTGAAGATTCTCATCTTCCAGTTCGTCATCGGCGACAACCGTACGGTTTCTCCAGATCTCGAAGTCACCTTTTTCCGGGTTGATAATTACGTCGTAATTTTCATCCGTACCGAACATTTTAGCGATCACGTTGCGGAATGAGTCTTCCAACACGCTGATCATCGTATCCTTATCTATATTTTTCAACTCCTTGAACTCAGCAAGTGTGTCAATCATACTGATTGTTTCCTCTTTCTTGGCCATAATCTTTATTTACTTGAATCTTATTAGGTATTTTGTATATTTTATTTCATCGAATGTATATGACTGATCTTCCTGGACAGTCACTTTACGCTTGGCTCCTTCGGGTTTCACTTGTTTTTCAACAGTGACTACCACCCCGTTCTCGTCAGCCGACTTCAATACACCGGTCAACTTCGTACCGCTTTTAAGCAGCATTTCCACTTCGTTGCCTATATTTTTCACATATTGGCGAAGCACTTTAAACGGAGAAGTTATACCAGCGGAGCCGACTTCCAGCTCGAAGTCCTCCACATCCCGATCCAGGTGACCTTCCACATAGCGGCTCAACTCCGCGCAGTCATCGATACAAACACCCTCATCATTATCTATTTCTATGATAATCAGGTTACCTGGTTTAATTACTACATCTACTAAATAATTGCCGGAAGAAGCTAATTTTTCTTCTACCAACCGACTTATCACGTCCTTTTCAATCATATACATACAGTTAAGAACAAAAGAAGGGGACTGCCCGCCCCCTCCTCATCTTCGCTTAATCGTCCGCAAATATACAAATAATCAGTGAGTTTTCAAATAAATATATATTTTTTCTGCATATTCTGGGGTTTATTGGAGGTGTGTCGAAACTATCCTGTTCCCGCGCCCCTCGCGGGATCGCATTAAAACCGGCCCTATAAAAACCTGATTGATAAGGCCTGTCCTTTTGCGACCCCGCATCAAGTGCGGGGACAAAGAGATTTTGACCCACCTCCTTATATCCTCGGTAATGGTTTATTATCAAAATGACACCCCTATCCCATCTAATTCGAATTAATAGGGCATCTTTTGGAAATTACCCGCAAGGGTAATATTTTTTAACATTCTATTTGATAGCAAATATCCTCTTGGTCTATCGAAATGATAATACGAAAGGAAGAAAATATCGAAAAAAGGTCTTCTTTTGGTGTAGCCATCCTAAAGTATTTGATCATTACCCGTTTTTTTCGTTCCTTTGCCCCCGAATATAAGGGGGTGCTTGCCGGAATGACGCCCAAGAAACAGGAAGGCAGGCTGAGATCATACCCATTGAACCTGGACGGGTAATGCCGGCGAAGGGAAAAAAGTGTATCTTCAGTAAAAACAGCTCACCTCTGCTATTCCTTTTAAAATTCAGGTTATCAAAAAGAAAAAGGATGAAAAGTGTTCTTATTATTGCCTCATCATTAGTGGTATTGTCGGCGCAAGGCAAAACGGCTGGACCTGCCGATTCTCTGAAAATTTCAAAAGACATCTCGCTGGACGAAGTAGTCGTCACCGCAACCAAAGTAGCCAAAGGGACACCGGTTGCCTACAGTGAACTGACAAAGGACGAGCTGAACCGCCGGAACGACGGGCAAGGCATCCCCTTCCTGATCCTCCAATCGCCGTCCGTCATCATGACATCAGATGCCGGGACAGGCATCGGCTATTCCGGATTCCGCATCCGGGGGACGGATGCCAACCGTATCAACATCACGGTCAACGGCGTACCGGTAAACGACTCCGAGTCACACACAGTCTTCTGGGTGAACATGCCGGACTTCGCCTCTTCGGTCGATAATATCCAGATACAGCGTGGAGCCGGAACCTCGACCAACGGGGCAGCCGCCTTCGGAGCAACCGTCGCCATGCAGACGCAGAAATCGGAGTTGAAACCTTATGCCGAATATTCGGTCTCGGCCGGATCGTTCGGAACAGTCAAAAACATGGTCAAGCTCGGAACCGGGCTTCTACAGGACCATTTCGTTTTCGACGCCCGTTATTCCAATATCCAGAGCGACGGGTACATCGACCGGGCCAAGGCCAACATGCACTCCTATTTTGCCTCGGCGGCTTACTATGGGGATAACACGCTGATCCGTTTCCAGACTTTCGGCAGCATCGAGAAGACCTACCAGGCATGGACCGGCGTCCCCTCCTATCTGCTGGACTCAGACCGCACCTACAACCCGTGCGGGGAATATCAAGAAGACGGTGTCACCAAATATTACCAAAATCAGACGGACAACTACCAACAGCAGAACTACCACCTGACAGCCAGCCAACGTCTGAGCGATTTGTGGAACATGAACCTGACACTCCATTACACACACGGGGCAGGTTATTATGAAGATTACAAAGGAGGGGCCAAAGTCAAGGACTACAAGCTACCCCTATATATCGACAGCCAGGGAGACACCATCGCCAAGACAGACCTCGTCCGCCGCAAGTGGCTGGAAAACGACTTCTACGGAGCGATCTACAGCGCTAACTACCGGGGAGAGCGCTTGCAGTTTTCCGCCGGAGCCGCCATCAACCGTTATGACGGCGACCATTTCGGACGTGTCATCTGGGCAAAGCAATCGAACAACCTTCCCGTACCGGACTACGAATATTATCGTAACACGGGCGACAAACTGGATTATAATATGTATGCCAAGGCCAATTACCAGCTCCATCCCAATCTGAACGGTTATCTGGACATGCAGTACCGGGGTATCCACTACACGATCGAAGGCAGCGACGACAAAGCCGGCGACCACGTGAATGTCGACAAGCACTGGAACTTCTTCAACCCCAAAGCGGGCATTAACTTCCAAAAGGGTGGCCACAACGCTTTCGTCTCTTTCTCGGTAGCCAACCGCGAACCGAACCGCGACAACTTCACCGAAGCCGGCCGAGACGAACGCCCACAGCACGAGACGCTCTACGATTATGAAGCCGGCTACGGTTTCGGAAACTCCCGCTTCCGCATCGGCGCCAACCTTTACTTCATGGATTACAGCAATCAGCTGATCCTGACCGGCAAGATCAGTGAAATCGGTGAAGCCCTCACTTCCAACATAAAGGACAGCTACCGGATGGGGATAGAACTCACGGGAGGTGTGGAAATCACCCGTTGGCTGGACTGGAGCGGAAACCTGACACTAAGCCGGAACAAGATCAAGAACTTCACCGAAAGCATCGAGGTCTACGACGCCGACTGGAACTTCCTGCGCGAGGACCACAACGAATTAGGGACGACCGACATCGCCTTTTCACCGGACATCATCGCCAACAGCATGTTCAATTTCAGTTGGAAACAATTCAGTGCGAGCTTCAACTCCCAGTTTGTCGGCCGCCAATATATCGACAACACCTCTTGCAAAGACCGTTCCATCGATCCCTATTTCGTCAGCAATCTACGCGTCGGTTATGTTTTCAAACCAAAGTTCATGAAAGAAATAGCCCTCGATGTCACGGTCAACAACCTGTTCAACGAACAGTATGAAACCAACGCCTGGGTCTACTCGGCAATCGTTGGCGGCGAACGCTATAAAGAGGACGGCTATTTCACCCAGGCAGGAACAAACGCGATGGCACGAGTCACATTCAGGTTCTAACACACATTATAATCATGCAACTATTGGAATATTTCGGAGTATTGACCGGGTTGCTTTATCTGTTCCTGGAGATCAGGCAGCACCGGGCCATGTGGGTGGTAGGTTTCCTCACTTCCCTCGTCTATGTCTTTGTCTTCTTCTTTTCGAAGATATACGCGGATATGGGATTGAACATATACTATGTAGCCATCAGCATATACGGCTTCTGGCAGTGGACACGCAGACGTGAGGTCGAAACGGCCCAGAACGGAGAAGCCGCCCCCTCCCAGGAAGCGATCCTCTACCGTAACATGACGCCCCTCCTTTTCGCCGGGATCTGTTCCGCCATCCTCGCCCTGTTCGCGTTGCTCTATTACTTCTTGCATTATTTCACCGATTCGCCGATACCGGCAGGCGATGCTTTTACCACTGCCGTCGGAATCGTCGCCACCTGGATGCTGGCCCGCCGGATCATCGAGCACTGGATATTCTGGATCATCGTCAACTGCGTGTCCGTCTATCTTTATTACCTGCGTGGTCTCTATCCCACAATGTTTCTCTATATTTGCTACGCCATTCTGGCGGCAGTCGGATTATATACTTGGAAAAAGAAAGGAATAAGAACACATGATAGCACCTTATAATTGCGTAGTCGTGGCAAACGGCAGTTTTCCGCAAACAGCTTTACCGCTCCGTCTTTTGCACGAAGCTTCCGTCGTCATCGCCTGTGACGGGGCCATCGAGGCATTGGACAAAGCAGGCATCACCCCGGCAGCCATCGTCGGCGATCTGGACAGCATCCCGTCCTGCTTCCGCGAGCGCTACGCCGACCGTATTCATATCGTGGAGGACCAGGAAATAAACGACCTGACGAAATCCGTCCGTTTCGCTCACCGATCCGGGGAGCAGGAAGTCCTGATCTTAGGGGCTACCGGGCTGCGCGAAGACCATACGTTAGGCAATATCTCGCTACTGATGGACTACGCCCCGCTGTTCCGCCGGATAGAAATGCTTTCGGACTATGGGATTTTCACCCCTCTCCGGCAAACGACGACGTTGGCAAGCGATCCCGGTACCCAAGTGTCTCTTTTCTCACTCGCCCCTTCCGGCACGATTTCCACCACCGGACTACGCTGGCCCATCCGCGACCGCCAGCTGACAGCCTGGTGGCAAGGTACATTGAACGAAGCGACGGGTGACAATTTCACCGTCGCCCTCTCACCGGAGGCCCGTGTCATTGTCTACCGTACTTTCTAAATAAAAAGTCCCGAAGGGAAATCTTGCGATCAGCCTTCGGGACAAAATACACCCTCAATTTTACAACTTAGTATTTATTCAAGCCTCACGGCTGTTTAATAATAATGCTATTCAACCACCTGTCAGGCAGGCAACTTATTCAATTGAGAAGCTTTCCATTCAGGAAAACCATCAATGTTGTCATACATGTGGAACTGCAACTTGTCATCCGCCACCCTTTTCAACTCCGTTTTAGGAGCCAGTGGCAAACACATGTCATCCACAGCAAACAGTGCTTTCAACAAAACCACATCGTACCCTTCGCGGATTACTTCTTTCTGTAGTATCACCGGCACATTCAATCTGGCCAGATAATAAGCAGAACGTTCATACGCGCACCATGAATCGCCTTCGAGATATAAGTAGACACCATGCTGGTTGTCTATCTCATTCATCAGAACTTTTTCGACATCCGCTATACGTTCCATAATCTGAATAATTTAAAATTCTCAATCTTTTATATGCAAACTCTATGTTGCAAAGATATGGGCAAATATGGCAAAGGTTACATTGTGAAAGTCTCAATCTTACTACTCAAAGCTATCAAATAGCTGATTATCGGCCTCTTTCTTACGCAACTCGTCCAAATTGGCCACAGCTCCCTTCACACCAGCAGCTTTTGCTTGTTCCAGCAGCTTTCCGGCCTCGTCCAGATTCCCTTCCAACAGGTTCAGGACACCACGTGCATGGATAGCTTCGGGGCTATTGCCGGCCTTAGCCAGATAAGTACGGGCCGCATCCAGGTCGTTCTTCGACAATGCGATATTGGCGGCGTTCAGGTTGGCGACAGGGTCGTCACTGTACATGCGGACCGCTATCTCGAACACTTCATTATATTCCTTGCTTCCGATCTCGTAGCTGTTGGCCACCGCGAACATTTCGCTCAAACTCAACTGCTGCGGACGCGTCTTGATAATCTCGCGGCCTTCTTCAACCGTAAAGAACCGCACCTGGTAAGCGACACGGTAGTCGGAACGACGCAACGAAGGATAGATATTCTTCAATACATAACGGTAAGGAACCCCTCCGTCCAAAGCAGCCAGCCTGGCGTCTTTCTTATCCGGATCATCATTGCTGTTGATGATAGCCAGCACAGCCTCACGCGAAGGAACGCTCCGGTCGGCCTCTACTTTTGCTTTCAGGCCTTCCCAATCTTCCGAACCGTTATCCAACGTGAACAGCTCCGGTTTGAAGTCGTGTTTCTTCCGGATATATTCGGAAAGTGCTTTCACACGATTGCCAGCCAGGACCGTATTGGACTTGTAGCTGCCTTCAGGCGATGCAAAACCTTTCAGGATAATGCCTTCAAGCGTGATGTTCTTATCGTTTACGACCGTACTGATCGTATTGTCGATCTTCGCCAGTTCCACCGCATTGTTACGGAAATCCGGCAGGATCGCATATTTACCCACCTGGAAGTCCAGATAAGCAGTCCCTACCTCAGCACGATGTTTCACTGTTTCCGCTTCCGGAGAGATATAAGCCAGGGTAGGTTGCACCTCATACCGCTTGTCGGGACGGGTCAGGACCTTGTCGGCTATCACGAGCGGCGCACCCTGTTCCTCTTTTCCACAACCGCACATGTTCGGGACCAGCACGAAACGGGCATCTTTCATCCACGATTCAAACGGGATTACCGTTTTATAGTTGATGACGTTTTCATTCTTTCCGGCCTGAACGACCAAAAAGCGGGGTTCATCCTGCAAGTTATTCAAAGCGATCTCGCGGTCATACACTTTCTGGCTGATCCGTCCGTTCAGCAGGATGGAAGGTAACCCTTCCTTCTGTGAAGCCGATTCCAAAACCGGTGTCAGGGAGAGGTTCTCGCGAGATTTGATCTGACTGCCGTCGACCGTGATCACGGCGTCGATCACCAATTCGTTTCCTTTTTGTTTCAGTTCGTTACAAACCACTTTTACCGGGGCCTGAGCCAGGATAGCCGGCGAAACGACAGCCAGCAGAGCTGCTGCCATATATATTTTCATTGTTTTCTTCATAGCTCCGATTATTTAATAAAGTAAATAATAGAAAGAGCAGCCTTCGTCACCCCGAAATAGTCTTTCGTTTCGCTCTTCTGAACCGTGCCGCATGATGCGCACGGATATTTATCATAGTCCAGATGCGCCCATCCGATACCGATCACAGCCTCCATACTCCAACGGTTGCTCAGTAGCCACTGATAGCCATAGGACAGGCCGGCTCCGTAGAGGTTGCCCTGATAACGGTAATTCTCCATATTTTTACTCAAGAACTTGATCCCGCCGACATTATAATCGGCATAATGGGCATGCACTCCGAGAAAATGACCGTTAAACTTCTCACATAACCAATAACGTGCTTCCGGCTGAACCATCCAATGCTTCCAACGCATGTCGTCGCCAAACTTCCATCCGTTGTAGTTACCGGACAAGTCCAGTGTCCACTTCTTGCTCAATCCCATCTCAACCCCTAAGTTGATCGTTGCAGTCGCGTCGTACAGCAAGTTTGACTTTACCGCAAACTTCTGCCCATAGACGTTCGTCATCCCGGCCAGAAGCAAAAAGAGGAAAAGTACTTTTTTCATACACTTCATTTTTAATTATCTTTTGTTTTTCTATCGCATATTAAACAACAAAGGAGATAAAACTGTTTATTCCGATACAAAAATAGAATAAGTCTTTACCACGCGCGGTAGGTGCACGTTTCAAGTTTCACAGGCAAAGCTACCAAGAACGGACCGTATGATATAAATACCAACGAAAAAAGGACAGGACGATAGAAATACCGATTAACACACGGAAATATTATCATATCGATGACTTCATCATACAAGCTTCACTATAAAAAGAATCAAGAAGACAAAAAGCACCCCAAAACTATAAGCAGAATTAAAACTTTTCCGTATATTCGCAAAAGTTTTAAGTATGATTAAAAACGAAAGAGAGGTTTTTATGAGGATTATTAGCAGTCGTGAATTTAATGACAATCAAAAATTGTACTTTGACTTGGCGGATCAGAATGAACAAATTATTGTTCAAAGAGGAAAAGACAAGGCTTATATGCTTATCCCCATTACCGAGTCAGACAGGTTGTCGACAAACCCTGCCCTGATAAATAAGATCAAAGATGCCGAAAGAGCCATCCGCGAAGGAAAGACGACAAAAATCAATGATATTGACAATATATGGGAAAGTATTCTATAGAAATTGAAAACGAAGCAAAAAAAGAACTAGCAGCCCATTACAAATCAGGAGACCGGAAAACGATCAAACGAATCGAGAGGATATTTAAGGAGTTAGCAGAAACACCTTATGATGGCATAGGCTCCCCCGAACCCCTTAAATATGAACTTTCCGGATATTGGTCAAGACAAATAAATAAAAAAGACAGGCTTATCTATAAAGTAAAAGAAGAAACCATAACCATCTACATTGTCTCCGCCATAGGTCATTATGGCGACAAATAGAAAAATTGCAGTTCATTTCTCCGATTCCCTCTCGAAACGCGCCCATTTGAGTTTTTTATTGACGACCTCCGAAGTGCGGACATGCATGCCCTTTACGAAAATGGATTCGGCTCGGATTTCGTTGATGCGATCTACACGGCGGTATTTGGCGGAGATACCGAAAGTGCAAAAATCGTTCAGGCAGACATCGTAACCGTCTTTCAACCGATCTATGATATAGTCTTCCATCAGCATCCACGAACGCGCCAGTTCCGAACGGAGGGAAGACGAACCGTGCGATATTTCTTCAAACATCCGCTCTTTGTTTATTGTGCCGCGGCTGACTACTTTGGGATAAAAACCCGTTACTTTCTCGCTGTCCTCATTCAGGTTATCATAAATGGGGACAAATCTGTATTGTATACTCATACTATATTATTTTTATAAATGATTATCATGCTTCACATCGACACCTTTCAACTCAATCACCTGATTATTTACCTATTATCAGGTGTCGATGTTGATGTCGATGCAGATGTCGATGTACTCACCCGACCGGCACATCGGTACCCGGTTCTTCTGTTTCCGGTATGACATAATAGTATTTCCGGTCTTTTTTCATCTTCTTCCGTACATTATATTTTTGCATTAATTGTCCGAACAACCTCAGCTTTGTTTCCGTAAGGTCTATTTTGCTCTGTTTGCTGATTGTCATCAATATTTCGGGTGCTGACAACGGCTCACACCCCTCCTCTTCCTCCGGAATACGGAAATAATGGAGGAACAACTCTTCCAACAAAGGCCGCTTTTCGAACATCCGGTTATTCCGGTTCAAAAGCACCTCCTCTTCCGGGGTAAACCAATAACGTTCACCTTCCCTCAAGGCACCGACCGCCTGGGCATATAGTTGGGGATAATCGATAGGTTCTATCCTGATCATTCCCTTCACCTCCACCCCGATGAAACGGCGGCTACCGGTAGTATCGGTCAGTAAAGCAAACGTATTGGAGGTGGCGATAAACGAAGCGAACCGCCTCATCTCCTCCATGCTCTCGCTATAGGGCTTGCGCAATGTGACTTTCGCCTTTTGGAGCAGGTTTTTCAAATAAGGCTGGCGGGAAGCGGGTATCGAGTCGAACTCATCCAAGTTGATCAGTGCGAAGCGGCTCAACGCCATTTCCGCATCCTTCCGGCTTCCCAAATCAATCCCATCGACAAAATAAGGCCGCAGCTCGGGTGGCAAAAGACTCTGACAAAAAGTGCTCTTGCGACACCCCTGTGGTCCGACCAGCAGAGGGGACGTGCTGTTGGCATGTTCCCGGTCCATCTGCAACCAATGTGCCACCATACTGAGGAACCAAATATAAAAGAAATTCCTCCACTCCTCGTTTTCACAAGGCACACAATCGGCAAGGGTACGGATGCGGTCCTGCCCGTCCCAATGCGGCAGGTCGAAAAGAAACTCCTCGACCGGCCAGTAATGGGAGACACGCCGGGAGTCCACGTAACGCTGTACATCATATTCGATTGCCGACACGCCCTCCAACTGCGCTTCGAAACAGATGCTCTTGACCGTCTCGGCCGTCACCGGGCGATAGTCGGTGAACAGCGAATGTCGTTCGCGATACTCCTTACATCCCTTCATCCGGTTGAACCGCAACTCATAACGCCTCGTCATAAACTCTTCCATCTGCATCGCCACCAGCATCCGCCGGGGCATACAAGGCCGCACGCTGCAACATTTTTCTTTCCTGTAGACGTTCCCGAACGTCGCCCTCAACTCCATCTCCTGCTCCCTTCCGAACGGGTGTATCAGGGCAAAACGGACGGCATCTTCTTCCGGGATAGCGGATTGCCGGCATTTACGCGCCAGATGTACTACGAACTTTTTCCGTTCTTCATCGCCGCCGTCTTCCGGCCCGACCTGCCGGAAGGTGTCGGCAAGGCTAGTTTCATAGAGGAGCGATATGCGTTTGTAACGCTCATAGCCGGGCGCCATGCGCAACAGAGGGTCCGGCTCGCCATCGTGCGCCTCGCGTGTTGTCACCGGAGCGGGCATCTGCAAAGGTTGTTCCTGGCGGATCGGCAAAGCATCCGGATTATAATACAACTCCGGATCATACGACACACGGCATCCTTGTTCCGGAACCGGAAAGCCTTCTTCTTTCCGTCCGACGGGCAACTGGAGCTGTACCTCATAATAGCGGCTGGCACGTAGGTAGGCATGGGCATGGAAAAGGCGCATACGCTCCTCCGTCTCCGGCACGGAACCGTCGGGCAAGGTAAAGGGGACCAAGACTTTGACACTCCTTCCACTCGATCCGATAAACGAGGCAAGCGTTTGCGGAAAGCCCGCCGCACGATCCCGTATGGCAGCCGCCTCCGCACGGCCGATCAGATTGCCGATACTAAGCAACACCAATCCGGTATAGGTGACCACACCGATCCTCTCATCCTCCCGCTTCAGCGTAACGCCAAACAAAACTACAGGTATCTTTTCTGCTGCAAGGCTTTTTATCCCGGGAGTCAGATAAGGAATGTTCTGCCGCAATGTGGTCACCGGCTTCCGGCTATTTTCCGTTTTCATGGCGTTCAGGACAATGCTTAGTTCAAGGTTACGGAAAGCCGCCAGGTCACCGCGAAGTTGCGTTATTTTCATATTAGCATTAGTTTTTAAATTTCCGGCAAGATAAGGTTTATATTTCGGATATCTATTGTTTTTCAATTATTTTATACATAGACTAACACAAAACACACCGGGAACTAACTCGAACCATGCCATAAACTAATCCGGGACATACAGGAAAGTTGGGATAGGTAGTGCTATGTATAAGGTATAGGTAGTACTATGAATTGCTAATAGGTAGTACTACCTATCGGTGTTATGTCGTACTATCTATAGAGAGTATGTAATATGCTATGAATTAGTTTATGGCATGGTTTGAGTTAGTTTGTGGGGAGATTCGGGATAGTTTGCGGGGAGATAGAGGTTTAAACTGCTGAAAAACGGAAAAGGTGTCGATGTGGTGTCGATCTTTGTTTTTAGGTCGACACCTGTTAACTTATCGATTATAAATGAATTACACTGAAAGGTGTCGAGGTGTCGGTGGTATGGATGTTTTTTACGACGGTGTATCAAATTGATATTTCCAGATGCGGATGACACGGATATCGCAGATTTATTTTATTGATAATATCCGTGTCATCCGCATCTCCATAAATACCGATATTGGCACACCCCCATCAAAAATCAAGGGCTATGCCGAAACAGCCTTGTCTCCACACGCTTGGCACGGGAACAAAGCTGTTTCGGCATAGCCCTTGAAAGACAAATAATCGCTTTGGAATTAATTGAAGCCGAAATTGATCTCGCCTCCAGACTGAATATTTTCTATCACTATATTTAAAGAACCTGTAGCCGGAACACTCTGTATCAATGCAGATGCTTCATACATATTACCGACTTGAAAACCATTTTTGGGTTTCAGGGTTACGCTGCCGGAGGAATAATGCTTAACCTCCCCCTCAATCGTCGAATTTTCTATTGTTTCATCAACAGCAACCCAAGTCTCCTCGTTACAGAGCATGACACCAACTCCCTTATCTCCCCAACCATTACCACCTGCAAAATGTAAGGTTTCACCCTCTTTAATATTACCTGAATTAATCTGCGCAACCAACTCACTTGGAGCCTTATCGTTTACAAACATACAATCTTTTACTTCTCCTTTTTGAGAAACTTGATATGTGGCATCATAAAGATCCCCCGTCAAGTTTATCTTTAAATCTTCTTTTGTATATGTGTAAAATTTAAAAGAATAAGTAGTACTTACATCTTCATTCGGACCAAAAGAGGCTATACCCAACTGTCTTACAAATTCTTCTTTGTTCGGCACAAGTTCACTTTTAATTCGTATATCCTCTACCACAAGCTTAATTTCTTTCAACAAAAAACCTTTATATTTTGTCTTTTTAACAACTGACAAAGCACCAGGATGTGCACTTTTGGGAGTAGATGTAGTCGTAACCGGATGACCAAAATATGTATACTTTAGCTTACCGTTACTGTCTCTTTCACTTAATTCTTTTGCATTCGTCATTACTCCTCCAGGTATCTTTCCATCAGGGAATAATTTTGCTAATTGTGCCTCTGTAAGCACTCCACTTGTACCTCCTAAATCCGGATACTCATATTCTCCACCTTCCAATTGTCTCGGAATATCCACCCGCACTTTCAGTTCCACCCGTGCAGCCAACTGTGTTAACGGGATTTGGATTGGAGAAGCGACTGTCGTCGCGTTAAATGTTGCGGATTTGTTACCGACTTTCACCAACTGGTTAGCTTTATCTGCAAATGCAGTTTGATATGAATCGCCACCTTCAATAATCTCCTTCAATACATCCAGAGATTGACAAGATTCATAAGATCCATTAGCCTCTGTCGGATTGGCTACGACCCAAAAGTCATAAGTGCCATAATCCAAACCGGTTAAAGTGACTGTATATCCTTTTTTATACGTCTGGCTATCTCCATTTGGAGCGGGGGTATCTACATATTCATTCTCAGTTTCCGATAAAACATCGCCGGAAAAATACTGAGACGTAATATATTTTTTATTTTCACCGAACACAAATATCCAGCAATCCTCTACATTCAATTCTTCCTCTGTCGCATACACATATCCTTTATTTTCCGCAGCAGCTTTTGTGATGACGGAAGAGGGGGATAGTTCGATGACGAGATCGCCTTTGCCGGAAACGCCCGGCTCGTCTATTATTTTTTCTTCAGTACATGCTGCAAAGATGAACAATGCAGATATAGCTGTCAGGAATATATTTTTCGTTTTCATAATTGTGTGTATTTTACCTGTCGATACTTTCATTTTTATACTCTCCTATTTAATCACAATACAACTTCCGGGATGGTATTATGAACCCAGTCTTTCGTATAGAATTCGATTGTGGAATCTCCCCATTTTGGAGTGATCGTCCAATGCACTTTTATGTCGTAGAGGTAGCCGCCTTTGATACCGGTATGGGCAACATTATTAGTCACATTTTCTCCATTTGCCGGATTGATCGGATATGTCTTTTCAAAAGTTCTACCGTCAACTGTGAACTTCACGTACAAGGCTGTATTCGTTTCAGAATCCTGTCCGTATTGGTTAGCATAGCCATAGGCTGTCCCAATCTTTTTCCAAGAATTGTCCTCACCAGTACTTATTTTCATCACAGACTCAACAATGTTTCCAGAGGCATATTCCCCGAAAATCTTGCCATCCTGTTGCAAGTTCACGAATCTAGCTTCCTCAAAAGTAACAACCGGATTATTCTCAAAGTCTTCAAGTGTCACACTAAACTCGGAAAAGTCAAGACGGGCTGCGATTTGGGAGACTGTTACAAGGATTGTGTTAGGATTCTGTTCTGCTTCGCTCGGAGAAACATAATGCGTTGTCACATCTTTTCCATCTCCAAAAACAATATCTTTAGTACCATATTTGATTAGATTCGTTGCAGATAGACAGCCTGAAACTGTTTTATTCAACTCTGTTACTGAAGATCCGAAAGTGATACCATCCAAAAATTGTCCGGCGTTTACAACAACGTGGACAGCCAATGTACGTCCTGCTTTGTATTTGGTCACAAACTTCAAATCTGCCAAAGGATTAGTCGTAGTCTCGGAAGCACCTTTTGCGACAAGGGTTGCTTCCAGATTATCCGCTTTCAAGATTTCTATCAGTTTTCCTTCTTCATATAAAAATATAGAAACGTCAGACATATGTCTTTCAGCTTCACTTGCTTCCAAATCACCACCCGTCTCAACGACTGTGGCTTTTGTAGCCATATCCTTAAAAGCGACACCGAAGTCCAATACTGTATAAGCTTCTGTGGCTTCTTCAATACCCTTCTCTACATCGTTCATGATAGCATCATCTTCCATGGAGCAGGAAAAACCGGCAAGAACTAATATTGCTGCGAAAAATATATTCTTAATTTTCATAACCCTATGTATTTTCTCATTTAACTTACGATGCAAATGTACGGGGATTGCCGACAGGGGGCGATAGGCGAAACTTTCAAGATTAAGTGGTAAAAATACCAAAAGGCAAATTGAGAGGTACACCCTTTAATTGCGATAGAAACGGCTACAAGACAGGATAATTGGCCACTTCTCACTCTTTTGCAGCCTCGTGCCAAGCACGGAGGCAAGTACATTTTGGCATACCACCCCAAAGAGAGGTTATAGCATGGGTAAGTTGTGCTGGTGGGCTTACCGGTATATGTTGCTCCACAGTGAATAAGATTCTTTTATAGACAAAAAATAAGGGGGGCGTTTTGAGACGTCCCCTCTGATTATTGCGAATCGATGATTTTATTAATTCGTATCTTCTTCTGTTTGCTCGACCACATTCCACGGTGCCACTTCAATACTGAAGTTAATACAAGCATTTTCCAAGATTTCATCCGGATTCGGGCTGCCTTCACCGGTGATAGTTGCCGAGATCTTGAAGAACTTGTTGCTTGCGACGTTACCAGTATCATCGACCAACTTCAAAGGAATATGGAAGTATTTCTTTCCCAGCTCACGATCACCATCCATTAAAGTTCCGGTGATCAGAAGACGTGTCAAATAACCATCCTCTTCTGCATATTCAGGTTGATTAGCATTGATGTATTTGTCGAAACCTAAAGCAGTAGCATCAAGTTCACCGCTTTCACTAGACAGAACAAGAGGAGTTTCATATGTCTTGGCAAAGGAAGCATTAACATTAGCCTCCGGATCAATCAAGCCTTGGATCACAGCAAACTCAACTGGCCCACCTCTGAAATAATCAGCCTCCGTATCCTCTTCACCCATGACTGTTGCATTATTACGGACATTTGCCAAATAGATAGAATCGATCTTAAAAGTAACACCTGCATACTGGGCTGTGAAGTTTGACTTCAAAGAAGTGAACTGCACGCGTGAGATCGAACGAGTCATAGTAACCTTTCCCACCCCATTCGGTACTGTTGTGACATGCGTTCCATCTGTCGGTGTATCGGACACAACGCATGAAGAGTTATCTTTATACCAATTCAAATGATGAGTTTTGGTTTCATCTGTTCCTTCTTTTACAGGAGTCAAGCCTGTAACAGTCAAAACGTCCGAATGCATAGGCAAATAAGATTTACCTATTTCATTAAAGGTAGTTATTGCAGCTGTTTTTTCGTTCTTCAAAGCATCCAAATCAGCCGGTGCAAGTTCATTCATATTGGCCAGCAAAAGGACTTGGAACCTGGTTGCAGATATTGTCGCACTTCCGGTTGGTTTTGCCACTTTCACATGGATAGCCTTGATTGTCGTGATCGAACCGTCTTTCGCATCAAAATCTTCTCCGGAAGATTCAGTTGTTCCATCAGGCAAGCTAACATGCTTGCTGATCACATACTTTCCACTTTCGTCAAACACATAAGCCGTCAATGACTGAATTTTGGCTTCTTTATCAGTACCTGCATCTGTACCACCATCGATCGATGCCTTCGTCATGACATCGGTTGTGGAGGCGAAAGAGAGATAAGCGTCTACCTCCTGCGGGCCGGATATTCCGTCATCGTCTTTTGAGCAGGATGCCATTGTGCAAACTGCCAAAGAGGCTAAAAATAAATTTCTTAATTTCATAATTGTAATACGTTTAATTTGTTCTACTTTAAATATTTACCCTATGTGTTGCCATTATCAGATTTCAACATCCTGGCTCACTTGCCCCCAATTGACCACTTCGACTTGTACATCCAGGTCTCCGGTAGTCGGCCGTGGCGGAATCGGTATATTGGGATCTTTTTCGTGGTCGCCGTCGAAGCTGGTATCTCCGAAGGTGACATTCAGGCGATATACATAGTTGCGTTTAACGTAGTTGTGATTATATCCTCTGTCCAGACCGTTCCGGTTGATCACGGCGGTGAATATTTTCGTTTCCGCTTCATACGTGTCCGTTTCAAGCAAAGTTGCTCTGACCTGTATTTCTGTCGGGGCTTCAGAGCCATCGTTTTCCATCACGTAGTGCACATAAGGTGTATCGTTTATCGGAGAGCCGTTGGCGATATCGCGGTTCAACGCTGTCGCACCGCTGTTGCCGAGGTGTCCGGCCGCCATCACCACTCCCCAATAATCACGGCTGAAAAAACGGGATGCCGTGCTCTGGTTCAATATCGTGACTTCTTCCACTCTCACCGTACGGTTGCGCAGGAGTGTTTTTGTAAAATCGGTCTTGACATTGACCAAGTCGAGACGGGCGGCAAGACGGGTGATTTCGACTGGTTCGGCGATACCGTTGATGTTCTCACTGCCCATCGATGCATATCCCAGATAATTGTCTCCCTTGACAAGGGGCGCTTGAGTCGTAATGACCGGACTGCTCATGACCAGATTGCTCTGAGACTGGTCGGCAAGTTGCGCCAGCTTGGATTCGAAATCGGAATAGCTCGTAACACCGGCAAGCGAATTTTCCGGCGTATTGGAAACGATCACGATCTGTGCCCTCATGGTCATAGCAGGCACGTTCAGGATAGAGGCCTCGCCTTCCGAGTTGGTTGCCTGCCAGCCGTAGCCGATAAGCTGTGCACCGCTTTCGTCGAAAACGAGCACCGAAAGGTTATTTACTTTGGCCTCTCCGGCCAACTCATTCTCATCATTCGGGTGAAACCCTTTCGTTACGGCCGACCCCGCCGCCTTGACCGCAATGCTCAACGAAGCATCCGCATCCTTCCCCTTAAATGATTCATCATCCTTGGAGCAGGCAGTACAGCATAGGAGTACTGCCAGGGTCGAGAGGAATATGTTTGATAGTTTCATAAGTGCTAAATATTTCAGTAGTTATTTGACGGATATTTATATACACAGCGAAGATACCCTTGTTGCTCTCCTGTTGCTTTTTCTACAGTACCGTTCGTTCTCCACCAATAAAGCCCCTCAGTTGTCCAATATGCCTTATCTACCTCTGGAGCCATAACTTGTTCAAATTTTGCCATATTGGTTAAATCGGTTACCGTAGGAAAAGCTGGTTTTAAAGTCCCGACCGAAGAACCTGAAGAGATAATGGTAGCTTCTTCAGGGCAAATCAACAATGCATCATTTCTCGACATAACTCTCTTATCATTCTTACTAACCCGATCTATACGCTGGGCGTAGACTGTCCCATTTGTATTTGGATCATAACCATTAGTGATTAACAAAAGAGGGTATTCCTTAACCCTAAAAGACTTTGATCCTTCGCCTGCATTAAGTTGATATTTTCTTACTCTGTAAATATTACCGGCTGCAACATTGTCACATGCTGATTTATTACTATTTAGACTTTTATATTGATAGACATCCCCCGTATCTACATACTTGTCATTTTTTATCTCCCTTCCCATATCTGAATAGTAATCAACATCAAGCCCTGTTCCAGAACCTCCATGCCCAGCAAAACCCAAAATACCCGCATTTACGGAAGCCACAGATATTCTGACTGCTCCTGTTGAAAGAACGTTCTCTACGATATTAGAAGACAAATCCGAAGAACTTTGTGCTCCTCCATCTTTAGCAGTATAATGAAACTTCATATCAGACATCATTTCGCCGGCATACTCACCACCTGCAGTAATAGACAGATCCTCTCCTGTATTATTTATTATATAGAACGGCAACGGCATTCCCGGAGAACCATCTATCACAATTTCACCTTCAGGTATGACAGAAATGTCATTAAATTCAGACTGAACACGCCATTCATATTGCAACTCATCATATCCAGCAATACCCGTAAAGGCTAACTGCACTTTATAATGTGTATTCCTCTTTATATTAAAATCATTAACAGCGTCTTCCCCTAAGAAGAAACGATAACGTATCGTACCAGCCACGTTCTTACCTGCCAAAGCATATTCACCTTCTACTTCAATATATGTACAAGGTGTTTTTCCTGCCCATTTGGACTCCCAGGCTTCATATCCAATTTTAGAAGGATTTCCATTTTCAGCTATCGGACCATTTCCATCTGTAAAAGGATTTTTATTCAAAGGAGAACCTGAAGAGTTAGAACCTTTCCCCTGCAAATTCTCATAGACATAAAAGACGTATTGTTCGTTGTCATCTTTAACGATAGCTGATTTGGCTGACGTAACATCATTAACGGCTATCCACTTTTCAGCCTGAGACAACAAAGAATACTTATTGGGCAAATTTCTTACAGAAACATTCGTAATAGACAAAGTTACCCAATCGTCAACATCCAAATCTTTCGTAATTTCGAACGTTATCTTCGAATAAGGTGGTACGACTTTAGCTGCATAGGATTCACCATCACCTGCAATCTCAATGATTTCATTAGCACTTTTTTCATACAACCCTATGCTCGTCTCCATATCTTTCGCAACAAACCCCAGCATCATTTCCGTTCCATTCGGATTTTGAGATTCAATTTGTGAGGACAACAGAGCTTGTTCCGTCGTATATGCTTTTGCGGCGTCTTCTGAACCGACATTCGTCAACACATAAATCTTGTGCTTGCCGGTCTTGGCACTGAAAGGCACATTGCTTACAGATGTTTGATTCTCGCCTTCCACATCATGAAACGTAACGATCGGGTTTTCTCCCTTCTCGTCATACACCAACACCGCCAAGTCATTGATCGCGCCGAAAGTATTATTCTCATTTTCTAAGGATTTCGTTTCCACCACCGGGACTTCGGGGGTGCCGATATTCAGTTTCAAGGTTACCGGCAGGCCTTCGGGGACATCCGGGCCGTTGTTGCCTTGATCGAAATCTTCGTTGGTACACGAAGCGACTGTCAGCACACACCAAAGGAGGGCAGCCAGCTTTATTATATTTTTGTGTAACATACTCATTCGTTTTTATATATTAGCATTCGTTTCTTATTACCATTCAATATCATCATCGACAACACCCCAAGGAGTCACTTTGATCCTTGCGCCTAAGAAGGCCCCGTCTTCACCCCATGCGAATAGTACCAATGTGCGCTGGAACGGATGGATTTCGATCGGGCCGGTCGTGCCGTCGTCGAAAGTTCCTTCCTTCACTTCGTAGCGGTCGTTGCCGACCTGTATGCTTCCGGTCATATTCTGGCCCAAGTAGAGCGACTGCGGACCTGTCGTTTCCCATTCGGAGCCTTTCCAGTCGGCTTCGGGATTGTAATAGACACTGTCGCCGGTCAACTCGCCCTTATAGTCGATCGTGTTCAAGGTACGGTCCATATAGAAGTCGCATTCGTCGGTCGCACGCAGCCCTCTTGCCGTCAGGGCATATTGAAGGTTAAGGGTTCTCATCTCGACCGTTCCGGTTTTGGGTTCGAGCACGATTTCCTGGTTCCCACCAGCCACACCGTTCCCGCGTACCGTCACATCGATATCGCCGAAAAAGATGCTGTCAGGAGACTGTGCGATCTCATCTTCACTCCTCAGAGAAACGGCGAAGTCTTCGGCCTTGGTGGCCTCGTTTACGTCCTGATGTCCTTTGAGGTTTCCCCATGCGATCAGGTGCAGTTTCGAACTTTCGGGATAGTTCAACTCGATGGTTTCTTTACCTCTGATAAAGGCATCGTTGAGATCGTGCGTGTCAAGCAGCTTCGAATTGTTATCGTAGATAAAGAGCTTAGCTTCCGAAACAACGCTCAAAGCCGTGATATCATCACCTTTGTGGTTCACTACCTTTAGTGTCAGCTTATAGCACTCGTCCAAGTCTTCCTTGATACAGCCGGTGGCCAAGACCGTCACCGCGACAAGTGCCAGAAATAATACCTTTTTTGTCAATATTGATTTCATAACGTTCTGTTTTTTATTCTCATTCATTTTACCCTATATGTATTAGTCCAATTCTTCATTCTGGTTAATGACCTCCCAACTTGCTACTTCGACCGCCACATTCATACAAGCTTCAGTCACCGGATCATACGGCCGGTCGGAACCACTGCTATTAATAGACAGAGAGATATTGTAGCGATAATTGCGTTTCACAAAGTTGTGTTTAGGAGCATCGTCACCTTCTGTCAGTTTATATCCCCTATTCGGATCATTAACTGAAATCGTATAGAAACGATCTTTTTCTACTTTGCCGGTATTATCAGTATAAGTACCTTTCAGCACCAACAAGGTACGTTGACCAACCGGCGTTTCTTTTAGATTTTCATACACATAGAAAGAAGCTACCGCCCGTTTACCAGTCTCTGTCTCCAAGGCAGCATCTTCCGTTATATTTATATTAATAGTTTCCGGAGTCCATGCGAGAAAATCAGCCTTTCCACCATCCTCAGTTATTTTATACTCTCCATTCCAATTATCTTCGAAGCAGTCACCATACCACCACAATTTCTCACCGGAAGGAGCAGCATTCGCCTCAACCCAGTTATTAGGATCTTCTTTTTTTGATGCTATGTGAGAGTAGCCTTTCACATTAGCCATAAAGACTTCTTCAAGTTGAAAAGTCGCTCCGGTATTCGTAGTTGAAATCTTAACGGATTTCAAGTTGACTTGGGCAACATGGCGATACAATTCAATCGTGCCTCCTTTGATTTCATTAGGAGAATGATTGCTCACAAAACTATCAGCATCTCCAAAAATATTATGTGTATCGATAGTTAAATCTGTCTCTATCACCTTACTGCTCATAGAAAGTCCGCCATCCAACGTTTCAGACTTCAAAGAATGAGTATATTCCAACACTTGACTAAGTTTTTTCCCCTCAAATGCTTTTGGATCAATACTTGAGTTAGCCAAAACAACAATCGTCGCTGAACCAGCTTCAACCGCTATATCGTGGACAAGGGTAGTTTCATTAGCTCGGCGTTGAGTCTGATACATAGCATTATCTCCTGTACCGGAAAAGACAAGCACATCCAATGTATGGATTTTATTTTCTTTTTCTTCTTCTTCTGTAACAGCAATTCCAGCTGCTTTTGTACGGCCATCCCCATACACACCTGTAGCCAACGACAACGTCGCATTGGGGGTAAAAACGTGTTCTTCAGGAATGTCTTCATTTGAAGAACAGGCAACAGCTGCTCCTACCACTATACTCAACAAAAAATAATTCCTTAATTTCATAAATATATATATTTTTATTTGTTCCTCTTATTCCCTGCAGTATTACATAGTACAAAAGTATTTCCCTTTGCTTACTCTAAGAATAGGTGCTACTCTCTTTATTAATAGACAAATCTATCACACAAGTGTTTTGATAGGTTTGCATAGGTTTGTGCAACAGATGCCACAAAGACATAAAAATTCCATAATCCCTCATTCTGGCAAGAAGATACTCAAAGCGAGCAAGATTCCCGTATCACCATAAGTAAAAATTATTCCATACAGCCTCATATCTAAAAACAAACTTCTATAAACTAAAAAATCCCCAACCTAATAGGCTGAGGATTTTTTAGTTTATAACGAACGATGATAATTAAATCTCAACATCTTGACTGACTTCACCAAAAGGCACAACTTCAACCACAACATCCAAGAAGGTGTCATCGTACTTAGGACCAACAGGTGTCTTGTAACCTGGGCCTGTAACTGTGATGGTTGTGTTATACTGCAAGTTTCTCATAACACCATGAATTTTGTCATCAGCACGTAAACCAACAAAGTCTGCCGGAACCGTTTCATTTACTTTTCCTGTATTACCAATGGCAAAAGAATAATATCTGTCTTTTTCTTCAATTCTTGAAGCATCAGTATCACCTTCTTTAATACCGTCATAGCTAAAATCGCCCTTAACTACCAACAATGTTTGTATACCATCTTCACCGCTTGTATTTTCATAAGTATAGAATGCATTCATTTCTGAAGATACAGGTTTATAAGCTTCATCGACTGAAACAACAGGAAGCCCGCCTTCTAAACTTGGTGAATAAAAACTCTGAACAAGTTTAGCAGAGTATGCATAGCCTTGTTCTTCCATATAATTGAAAATCTTATTCGTTTCATCAACTAATTTCAAATATTCATTGTAAACACTACTAATTTGACCATTGACATAGCTACTAACTACATTAGTTGTTCCCCATGCTGCACCTTCAGCTCCAACCAATTTAGAAGAGTTATGTCCATGTAAGATAAAAATCTCCTTCAATTTCAACGTTGCATTAGGATATTGATAACCATTTGCAACTTCTTCTTTTACCTTAACTTCTTTCAAAACAATTTTAGCGACATTACGATACAACTTTACCGGTTTCTCTCCCGCCTGTGGCAAGTAATTACCATTTTTGTCAGACCCCTCCAATCCATAGCCCAAATAGTTAGTCACATTAGCCTTCAACGTTACTTCATAAGCTTTACTGTTCATTGAAAGGTCACCCATTAACAGAGGGTCAACAGTTTCGGTGAGACTACTATAAGATTCCGTCTCAGCAGCAAGTACATCCTCATAAGTAGTTGTTCCTTCTTCGAATTTAGCCACTTCGGCTTTTGCGTTAGCCAACACCAGCACTGTTTTGTTTCCCGGTGTCAGTTTTGTTTGTTTTACTTCACTTTGACTCAATATATTAGATTCTGCAATTCCTATCTTCTCTAACTTTATACTTTTGTTCCCAGCACCATTAAAAACCAACACTGCCAAATGATTAATTTCATTATCACCTCCTGCTTTCGTCAAAGGTTGATCAAATCTCAAAGCTAAAGTTGTACCATCAGCTTCAACCCCACCTTGGTCCGGAGTCGGCACATCATCATTCGAACAAGAAGCGAACGCACATGCAATCATTGTTGCATACATTAAATTTCTTAGTTTCATATTTTTCAAAATTAAAAAGTTAATAAATTCGTTTATATAATGATCTTTATTTTTCTTACCCTATAGCTTACTGAGTTGTTCGGAGCGACTATTGTGTTTTATGTTGTCCTATACTTCCCATCGGCTAACTACCTTACTATATTTACTGATACCATTTACAATATCATCCTTATCTGTCTCATCGTTTCGGGTTATCATCTTTCGACATTGCAAAGGTGGGAGAAAAAGTAAAGACGCATTAGGGGCGTGACTCTCAAATATAATCGGTAAAACTCTAAGTGACTATTTTGATTTATTTGCACCTATTTTTGAGATATTTTCAGTTTTTATGGTGCTTACATTCTTATTATAGAACAAGAATACGAGAGGAATACAGTGCGACAAATTGTCCGGAAGGACGGAATGTCCAGCCTTAAGCTGGAATTCCGTATTGTGAAGGTGTAACTCCGTATTGCTCGGTAAAGCGTTTACGGAATGTGGCAGTATCGTTGAACCCGACCATTTCAGCAACTTCCTGCACCGAGTATTGCTGGCTGGCAAGCAGTTCGGCAGCTTTTTTCAGCCGTATGTTGCGCGTCAGTTCGAGGATGCTCAGATCTGAGTATTGTTTAATCTTTCGATACAAGGTCGGCAGACTCATATTCAATGAGTCTGCGAGTACTTTTGCCTCAAAAGTAGAGTCATCGAGGTGTTTCTCTATGTTTTTGACAACGGCATCCATGAACGGATTGGTCGACAACGTACTTTCTTCATCATGCGAAACTGCAGAAGAATTAGAGAAGTAGCGTTTCATATCCTCGCGCTTCTTCATCAGGCTGTTGATCTTGCTTCGCAGGATTTCCACGTCGAAAGGCTTCGTGATGTAATCGTCAGCACCGGCTTCGATACCGGTAATCACATCTTCGCTCTCGACTTTGGCAGTCAACATCACGACAGGTGTCTGCGCCATCTTGGGATCACTCTTGATCTCACGACAGGTCTCGTAACCATCTTTCACCGGCATCATGACGTCGCAAAGGATCAGGTCCGGTTCTTCTTTCAAAGCGACGTCTATCCCGTCCTGACCGTTGCGGGCTTCCAATATCTGGTATTCCTTATTAAAGACATGTTTTAGGAACCAACGTATCTGGTCGCTGTCGTCGATTACAAGGAGTTTCTTGCCGGTTTCCTTCTTTTGCGGAATCACCTGTATCAGTTCAGCGATCTCTTCTTTTTGGCGGGCATTCAGTTTGACCAGATCAGATTCGGGTTCCACAAACTCGACCCGACGGTCCAACAGATGTTGTTTGCCAAGCGGAATCATGATCGTGTAGGAAGTACCATTTTTATCCGACTCGCTTCGGTACATCCCCCCTATCGCATCGGCCATATCCATGATCTGCTTCAAGCCGCGGCGTGTACTTTCATCTTCATCCAGCCCCTCGTCCGTCACAACCAGCGCGCTGTAGGCTTTTCCGTTTTCATTTACAACAGAAATATCGAGCGTCACTTTCCCATAAGCAAACGTATTTTTGAAGGCGTTCGACAGCAACATACGCAGAGCGAACTCCATCTTGCGGCGGTCCATCCAAACCCAAAGGGCGGGTGTCTGCGTGTTGATACGGAAATCGACGTTGTTCATGGCCACCCAATCGACAAAGATATCGCAAATCTGGCGGGCAATCTCGACCATGTCATAACGGGCAATGCGCAAATAGTTAGCGATATCATTCGAACGGCGCGTACCGATCAACTGGTCCGCCAAGTCCTGCATAGCAAGCGTATTACGATAAGCGGAAAGCAACTGGGTAGACATGTCTTTCTCCGGATCATCATTCTGCACCACCAAAGCAAGAGAGCCCAATACCAGAGAAAGCGGGGTACGCATTTCATGGATCGTCTCGATAAAAAAGTTGTCGTTGATACTCTCGGCGTCTTTCAGGCGTTTTTCCGCTTCAGCAAGCTTGTCGGCAGCCTCGCGCTGGATCGTATCGTTTTCCTTAATCTTGGTTACGATGAGCTGCTCCAACTCTTTCTTATTATTATTTAATGTGGAGATCGTCAACTCCAGCTCGTTATTCTTCCGGACTAAGTCACTATTGGCTTGTGCCAAATCGTCATTCTGCTCCCGTAAAGCCCGGTATCTTTCTTCCTGTTGCTCGATTTGCCCTTCCAACGACCTATTCAAGGAATCAAGCTCTTCATTCCGGGTATTCACTTCTTCGTTTCGAGCGTTGATTTCCTTATTCAGATTTTCAAGCGCAGCGTTTTCTTTGATAATCCGGTCCGATCGGTCATTCATATTAGAATGTAATTTTCTCACATAAAGAAATAGAGGGACAAAGAAAAGTAGCAGAGCCACCACCACAATTAATGTCTCACTTTCGAATAGTTGTCCGTTTTCATTGGCAGCCAAGATTAATGAAGTACTGAAAAAAAGACCAGTCAACACTCCACTCACCCTCCTGAACAGAGATTTCTTCTTCATATTTATATGCATTTATTATATATCCTTCTATAAGCACAAACTCATCGTCAGCATTGCACTACAAAGATGGCAAAAATATTTTTTCTACGAGACATTTAACACTAATTATTTTTCAAAAATATCGTGATAATCATACAATTTTGAATCATATCAGATGTTACAAAAATATGACAGCGTCCAAATTTCATCCGATAGACGCAACTAAAAATAGAGTCTTAAAAAGCTCAGACCCCATCAGAACATGACACAAACACCTACATATTGACACGTTTAACATCTTTTACGCACGTATTATTGTAGAACATAAAAAGACATTTTACTTTTGTAAAAAAATAATGGACAGAGATTCAGGCGAGTGCTTATCAATTCCAAATCAGGTATTATAAAACGCTGCTTGTTTCATAGCAAACAATCATTATCATCAATAGTTTATAGTATCGGATAGTTTTCAAACCAAGTTTCTCTAAATGAGTTGTCCATTAAGAAAAATATTTCATTTGATTTATTTTACCCTCAATTTTTTTATATGCATAGGCGTACATCCGGATTGTTCCGCGTGTGCGCCACTTTTTTTCTTGCCTGCTTTATAACACGTACATAATTATATACGATTTATACATGATATAGAAAGCCATCACATTATGAATATTCAAAAAATCTATCAACTTAGGCAATCGCCCATCTCAAAGCGAGAACTGACAGTTTCACCACCTCACCTGATACATTTACCCGCAAAATGGCAAATCCAAAAACAAAATCTGAACATTGATAGAATCAACCATACTTATGATATTTTTACCAACCATAAAAAGAGAAGCAACTTTATCAATAATGCATGATAATTAATGTATTTATGATGTATAATGAGACAAATAACCCCTATAAAGATACTTTCTCCGATTATTTTGATCGGTTTAACATATTTTATATTCAAAACTATTGCCGTATTCGAAAACCCATGATATCTTTGCAGTATCAAAAAAGGAGATAAAGGTTTTGATGAGGGTCTTAACCTAACAAAAGTTCCTTCAGAGTATAGGGTTTTTAATTAGCATATAAAAAATTAGGGTCATGAAAAAGGGTAAAATTTTCACAAATTGTTTGTTTTCTATTTGGACTTTGTCCGTTATTCTGTCTTTCGCAAGCTGTTCTGCTGATGGCGATTCCACTTCAATCATAGATGAAAGAGTTCCTTTGGAAACAGAAGTGCCTTTTTCCGTAATCTTGAAAGCCTATTCCGAGAACTCGGACATCACCGCCAAAGGAGACGTAAAAAGCACTACACTGTATGTTTTCGATGAAAACAATGATTTCTATAAACAAATCACGGTAGACAAGGATTATCTGTTACAGGTTAAGCCGGTCGAAATAAGCTGTCCGGGATCCGACAAGATCACCGTTGTCGCTTGGGCGGGCCTTTCAAGTGAAAGCGAAGAGATCAGTAACATGAACCGGGCAAATATCATTTCAGACCTGCAGGTGAGCCTGAAACACAATAATGGCATAGCAAACAATCTGCCGGGAGATCTGTTTTACGGGCAAATCGTATTACACCGTTCTTCTACAAAAGCAACCGCACAGGAATTAAAGATTGAACGCAAGGTGTCTTCTATGTCAATCTTGACAAAAGGAGCTTTAAAGGTATTTGACTCCAAAGAAGGCAATTATTATTATAAAATCAAGAGAACTAAAAGTTCTTTCAACTGCAATGGTGAATTGACAGGCAATGATATCGAATATATTATTCCGGCTACTTTAAATGACAATGGGAACTTGACTACAGGTACATTCTCCATTTTACCGGCCGATAATATGACTATAGAGCTTTACAGAGACGACGTTTTGGTTCTTTCTTCCGAAAATGTCAAAAATTCAGAAATCGTGGCTGCAAACAAAGGAGAACAAACAAATATCGTTTTTGATCTTTCACGCAACAATATCAATGTTAGCGTTTCAGACTGGGGTACTGTTATTCAGTATGTTACAGTCGGATAATTCGACCCTCAATTTTTTATATGCAATAGGCGCACATTCGGATTATTCCGAGTGTGCGCCGCTTTTTTATAAATATGCGATTCTCCGTGATAGGAACACCAACTAATATGATACAAACACAATTGTTAATAAGTATTTCATCTGATTACAAGTACTTTATAATATCACAAATGATAGAAATACAACACCCGTATGATATTTTTACCACACATATAAACACAATTGATAGCGTAACTTTGTAGCAAGAAATAACACAATACAATTTGTGAAATTTTACCCTATACTCTGTTTGCACGAATCCCTTAATTCTGCAAGCAAACCTAATTAATATAACCGTGAGGTTACATAATTATCATAAAAGTCCAGACTCTCTGCTTCTTTTAACAAGAACAGAAAATCTGGACTTTTTCCATGCCTTCATCTTACCTCGGTTCATATTTCGCAAATACAAATTCTGACGCAACCGGAAAATGATCCGGCTTTACTCCAAAAATGAAACTGAACTTGATTCAGTTTTAGGTTTTACACTATCGGGGATTATAATAAATACTTGAATACTATCAGGGGGCTTATAGGAAGATGCAATGGATACTTTAGGAGATAGTTATATTTTAATCCCTCAGGATTTCGGTATGATCCTGGTTTAACTCTGCCTCTGAAAACCACGAAAATTCAGGTAAAAACCATCCGAAAAGGCATAAAAAAAGCAGTTACCTATTACCGTAACTGCTTAATTTTCAAAGTAGCGAGACCCGGGATTGAACCGGGGACCTCATGATTATGAATCATGCGCTCTAACCAGCTGAGCTATCTCATTTACAACGACTTAGCTTATAATATCTTTTACGGTTTAACTCATGGTTTAACAGTCAAAGCCATACCAATACTGATTAATAAATTAGTTAATTATCTCATTTTCAATTCAAATATACGCAAGATCACCCAAGTAAGCAAGAATACTCTTTGCTCGCTTGGATGATCTTCTTTATATCCTTGCTACTGGGTGGGGGCTTTAAATAAGAATGAGTATCTTACTTGATATTTTCGTAAGTGTATTTATAGGAATAGGAACGTTCACTTCCCTTTGTGTCACGGAACGTTACCTTTACTGTCTTTACATACCCTTCCTCATCCAATTCGTAATTGTATGTTTCCATACCTTCATCCCATGTAGCTGTTTTGGGCAAGAACTTTGATGCTTTTCCTAATAGACCTGCAAGACGCCATTCTTCAAACGGATCATTATAATTTGTACTAAACGCAACAAACAAATTACCTATATTTGGAATGTCTGTATAAGTGATTGTTTCTGCAACACCACTGCTGACCATCACACCATCTTTATATACATATTCTTCAATCTCACCATCAATATCAGCTTTTATCACTTGATTGTCTGAATTATAAGTAAATTTATAATTATCTGTGCTTTCATAAGTGGTACTGCCTTTTTCTATAGCTGTCCATTTTGCACTTGTACAATACCCGTTTCCATTCAAAGAAAACTTAATATTATCAATATAAGTATATGAACCATCTTTCTCTTCGGAAGTGGCAACAGCTTCATTCCCTGAAAAAGAAAAGTCATAATCATAAGATTCCCCATCATCTTGACAAACTATTTTTGAAACTTTCCCGTCATTATCATAATTAATAGCATAAGAAGTTTCATTTTTCGTACAAGTTGCCACCCGTTTAGTCGCATTCTCTGGATCAATGATATTATCATCATCATCGTTACCACAAGAAACGAAGTTCACACACAAAGCCACTGAAAGAATAGCTGTAAAAAATCTGTTTATTTTCATACTGAATATCATTTATTTAATAATTATTTTATGAGTTTTATTATCTGCTGATACAATGTAAATCCCTTTAGGTAAATTTATTACCTTACCACCACTAATAGTCTTATTAACTAAGATTTGTCCATGTATATTATAGATAGAAACATTTATAGGTTTATTTGTACAAACAAGAATCCCATTACTTATGGTTTGTATTTCGTATTCATTGGAATGAGATACAATCTCATTCGATGTTGGAATGTCTGTTTCAATAATATTTATAAAATCTCCCCACTTATCTGCCAACCAATAGTTATTGTAAGATCCTTTAGGAACGTACAATGTACCCTCTTTCTTGACAGAACTATCAAAACTTCCATTTAATACAGGAGGCATTGTATTATTTACATATACATTCTTTATATTCTTTGCCCCGGTAAAAGTATTATATCCTATAAACCTAACACTATTAGGAATATAAATGGTTTCTCTTTTATTTCCACATGTGTAACCTATTATTGAATCTTTACGAATAGTGTATAGAAAGCCACCTTCACTTAAATAATGAGCATTATTTTTATCAACCTCTATTTCTGATAAATTCTCACAATAGGGAAAAGTACCACTATTTATAAACAGGACACTTGCTGGTATATTTATAATTCTCAATTTTTTACACCTTTCAAAGGTTCCCCCACTTGAATAAAAGCCATCTATCGTTCCCCCTATCTGAATAACACCATTAGGAATGATGATTGATTCCAAATTTTCGCAACCATAAAAAGCAGCAGAAGCTATGTACTTAACACTTTTGGGAATATTAACAGAAGACAAGTTTTTACAATTGGAGAATACACATCCTCCTATCGTTTCTACTTTATCACCAAGTTCAACAGTTTTCAGACAAGATAACTTATCGTTTTCATTTGCAAATGCATTTATATCAATTTTTATAGCACTATTAGGTAATCTTACAGAAGATAATTTTTTACAATTTGCTTGGTAAAACATTTCTTCAGGGATAATATTATCTTTTGTTTTCCGTTCAATTGTTACTGTATGAAAAACGTCTGGTCCTCCAGATATTCTCGTATAAGTAAATTTACCACCTTCTTTGATATTTGTATCTTTCAAATCCAGCGATATCAAGTTAGTCATGTTACGAATAACTCCAATATCAGAAGCGTTAATATCTCCAGATAAGGTCAATTTTTCTATTTCCTTATATTTATTTCCTAACAATTTAGAAAGAGTTCCTGCATCTTCCACCTTAATTGTAATTTCAGGAACATTTTGTGCAAATATATTCGTGTTAACAAATAAAAATACACCAATTATAATTATACCATGTATAAATTTTGTTTTCATAACTCTTTTGATTTTATCGTTTTACCTGTTTCTAAATACTTTTGGAAGTATTGATATATATCCATTTCAATAGTCCCTTTATAAACTAAATTACCTTCTGGATCTTTTATTGTTACAAACATTGGTTCTCCTTTGTCATTAAACTTTCCAATAACTCTAAAATCATTAGTATAAATGACTTCATGAGGATTTCCAAACTCATCCCTTTCTAAAATCTTATACATTATATTGCATTTTTTACTTCTCCTGTTCCCTTCAGAGTATTACTAAATAAAAAGGTGTGGGAACTGTATTTGCTTTATCCTGTTATCTGGCTTCTCGCATTGCCATTAGAGTGGATAAAACAACAGCAACCCACACCTATTGAGATATAGTTTACCCTTTCAGGTAAGTCTATAACAAAAGATGCGGGTGCTATTGCCATCACCTTCACTCTAATACAAATTTTGCGAGAATTTGATAACAGAAGATAATATCAATAACACCTTTCGTTAAATATGTCCTTCCACAGAGGTTCAACGCTATGAACGTGTAGAATTGCCACAAAGGTACGAAAAGTGTTTATACCTCAACCAAGTAAGAGAATGAAAAATCTTTACTTATCCTTGAATTTTTCTCTTATCCAGAAAAAGAGAAACAAACAGCCATAAAACAGAAGAAAAAGAGTCGCTATGATCGGATATAAATCAGGATTCCCAATCAAACAAAAAAGAACCACCAAGAAAGCCAACCACTTCATAATATCCTCCCTTCATCCAAATAAGAGTAATATCCGCTATCTGTAACTATTATATGATCCAACAACTGAATATCAAACAGTTTTGCAGCCTTTTTCACCCTGTCCGTTAATAAATCGTCTTGGTTGCTTGGTTGTTTATTCCCTGATGGGTGATTGTGGCTAAGGATCATTGCGGAAGCGTTTCCCAATATTGCAGCCTGCATAATGATTCGTATATCGGCAGATGTTGAATCCAATCCACCCTCTGATATATGCACAATCCCCAATACCCTTTTAGCGTTGTTCAACAGGATCAGTTTCATATACTCCCTGTATTGGATTGTCTCAGAATCATATATATGATTCATTAATAAGGAATAAGCACTGTTGGAATCCTTGATAACAGCCCTTTCCGAACTCTTTACTTTCGTGTTGTACGTCAATTTAACGTCACATACCTTATACATTCCTTCCATACGTTTGTAGTTTAATAAGTTAATTGATTATGAATTACGGGGTTGCAAGAATGAAAGGAATACCACCAAGTAAAAGATACAACCCATATTTTCAATGTCAGACAGTAAATTCAATCAGCTAAATATATTCTATTCTGGATTGAATGGTAGTGTACCCGTCTGAACATGAAATCGTGATCGGCTGATCCTGTAGGCTTTTGTGTAGGATATTCCTTTTTCTTCTCCTTACTGGGTGGGGGCATAAAAGGTAGTGGACTTATGAACGCATAAGATATACTTGGTTTGGCTTACTCTTTGGCGTTACCCAAGTAAGAGGAATATATAATAATGTATAGAGAATTTTAAATGTCAGATAACATTTTATCAATAGTCATTTTTACGGCTGGCAGGTTGTTTTTCATTACATCAAAAACGATAACTGCATCTATATCGAAATAATGATGCGCTATAATGTCTCGCATTCCCATAACTCCTTTCCAATCAATTTCAGGATAATGCGATAAAAGTTCTTTATTTGTGGCTTTATCAATACGCTTGACACTTTCTCCGATTGCAATCAACAGCATACAAATACTTTCCAACCTCTCAACTCCACTTGGTGTCGTCAAAAAATCATCTGGAGAAAGTATTGTTTCCGATCTCTTTAATATTCTATCTAAAGCCGTTTGTATCTTTATCAAAGAAGAACGGATTAACTCTGTATCACACATAAATACCCTCCTTCTCAATCCGGTTTCTCAAGAAAGAATCCATGTGATCCCGTAATCGGACAATATCGACATTACAACCAAACAGGGTTTGCAGATCATCTTTTATATGTACCAATGCAAACATACTCGGCTTTGATGTTTCCAAATAAACATCAACGTCACTATCTTCTGTTTGTTCTCCTCTCGCAACAGAACCGAATATCCCCATACGGGTAATGCTATATTTGGAAGCGTTCTTCGCCATATAGTCACGCAAGATGTTTACATATTCAGTTGTTGATTTCATATTCTTTTATCTATTTACCACAAAGATACGTGTTCAATTGGAAAAATCAAACAGGAAGTATCGTTCTTCTCTCTTTTTGGATTTACTCACAAATCACTTTCTTAAGTTCTTATTTATCTGTAACTTCGTGTGTTCTTCCAAGTTAAAGAGATTCTCCATGTTTCCAGATAATCCAAATATTCATTCCAAAGAAACTCATTATGCAAGAATATAGACCATTTGACAGAATCGAAGTTTACAGGGAAATTGTGGAAACCATCAAGAAAAGACACATTTTGCCAACAGAGACTTATATACCTGCTCCCGTTGTTAAAAATCGGATCAGGAAAAAGAAGAAAAGCTCCTAACCGATTTTGCATTGATAATTAAGTGTTTTAAGACGGGTGTTTCCAGAAATGGGAATGTCCATCTTTTGTTTTTCGCCTAAAAAGTAACTCTCTATATAATGGCTTGTAGGATATAGGTCTATAAAGTAGACTGATAATAAATATTGATACTTGTAGTATGATATTCAAGTTCCTGCCTATTTACTTTTTTAGATGGCTATTTGTTGGTATCTTTGTATATATCAACAAGATACAAATCAAATCCATTTCAGATATGCTTCCAAGTTTCCCAGATCACTTGTTTCTTATTCAAACCGCAAGGACAATTCCTGTTTTTATATTTAATAGGTAAATGAATTTTGTCCTTCCATAAATCCAATTTCTCGAATATGGTATTATACACGCCAAACAACCGAATTTTCAATAACAGATTAGAATGCAAGAAAGCATTGAATATAAATTGTTCCCAATACAAGAAACTGATGGAGCTGAATATCCTGATCCCCATCAACAGGGAAAACTCCCCTATAAAGCCAGAAAAGACAGAAGGCTAATTTTAACATCTTGGCAAAGGCTAAAAGTAACACTGTTACTAAGAACCTATGCGTTTTTCACTAAAACCTAATACCAGATTTAGCCTCCTTCCAGAAGAAGGCTAAATGGGTGTAGTGCAGATAAACAGTAATTGAATCTCTTTTTAACATATCTAATATGAATTACAGAAACTTAGACAAGAATATTTTCCTTAAACTCAACCATAACCAAGCCTATGTAGCTGCCTGTTTCTCTTTCAAGTCGGATTTCGTAACAGGTGAATCCCATATACACCAAGATACTCTTGCAGACTATTGCCAGTGTTCACCAAGTAAGATACAAGACTATATTTCCGTTTTCAAAAAGGTTGGATTCATACGATCCTGTATGACACGTTATTTCAAGAATGAGGACGGATTACCCAGAAGGCAGAATGAGTATTTGCTCAATGTGCCAGATTCCAACTATTTCACGATTCGCAAGGAACTGTTGGAAAAGGATATTCCTGTAGGTGTAATAGGATATGTCCTGTTGCTTAAATGCTTATGCTTGAATGGTACAAATACCTGCTTTTATAACCTGTTGGAAATCTCCAATAAATTGAAAGTTGGCTATTCCACCCTGAAAGGCAAAAACGGGTTGCACCAGAAAGCCATTGATTACGGCTTGATAACGGACGATAAAGTGAGGTACGAGGGGAAATCCACGATCAGACATACCATTATGGATTCTAACATCTTACTTGGTGATGGTTTGGATATTCCAGACCTGAATACGGAAGAACACGGTATTTATGTGGAACAATATGATATTATCCGTTCCTGCTGTCTGGATCATGATATATATCCTCCCAGATATGACGAACAGGTGATTCGCAAAATCATGAATCATTTTGTGGATGACAATTTGAAAAACGCCTTAAATAGACGGCTTGACAAGGTGAAAGAGGATCATATCTATAGCCTGAACTATATAGCCAAAATGCTGAACATTCAGATGGATTCACCAAGTAAAGAAGAATATACATTCGTTATGCCATGATATGGGTGCTTTCAGAAATGGAAGTGCCCATTTCTCTTTTATTCGGGTTGGGACTATCCAAGTAAGAAGAATAGGGCTATTTATGGATGCTTATCTCTTACTTGTTCCAGTTTCAGGGGATTTTTGGAAGATTTTACTTTTATATAGCCAGTCACAAAAAATCCCCTGAAAAGGAAAATGCAAACTATAGATAAACCTTATTCTCTGATTTTCCTTTGGGCTGTAACCAAGTAAGAGAAATAGGAGTTTATTATCCGCTTCAATAAAAATTGGCAGTCTATCCTTTTACTTGGGTGAAGCCTCTGGATATTTGAGAGACAGGGTTCGGATTGAGACCGAACCCCTAAATTTTGGGTATGGAAACTCACCTGTCACATGAGTCCTTTTGTGCGTGATTTATGCGGCTTGTTCTTTATTTAAGAGACCTTTGCCATTTAAATATTGGGTAAATAGCTCTGTATAGATTACGTTAATATGGTCAGATGTTACCATATTGATTATTCTTACGCTTTCGCTGCTTAATGACTTGATAGTGCTAATGGTTTCTGCAATTCCAATCATCTTTTCTTTACCCTGTGGTTTATAGTTCGCAAATCGGGTAATAGCATCAATCAAATAGCGGTTCTTGATAGTTTTCTCTGTGAAGTCCATATTTTGCAGGGTTTCGACTATCTCATCGCCAATCTCCAAGTCATATTCAATAAAGTTCTCTTCCACTATACCTAATACGGCACTGTTCCATACTTTCGGTTTTATTGTCTTACCGAAATTGTAGTATTTGGTAACAACACTGATATTCGCTTTTAGCTCAACAGCCTTTTGGAACACTTTAGTATAAAACTCATGTTGTGTAGCCAAAGCTGCGTTACCTGCTTTCTCCAATCCGTTAAAACCACGGCTTAATACATTGTTCACTCCTCTGTATTGGGCAAACTCTTGCAAAGAATCAAACCGTTTAACTTGTACATTCTCTATAACCAATTGTTTCTCCTCTTTTACAATGGCATTCAAGTTATACTCATGATAAGTAGCCCATTGCCAATAACCGTTTGCGGAATCCACTGGAACATAGACATTAGGAGTTCCTTTTTTCACTATGTTTCCGTTCAGGTCTTTCAGCGTAATATCCGCATCATAGAACAAGTCAGCATCTGTTACATAAAGGGGGACTTTCTCAAACTTATCATTGGCTATCAACCCCTTGCCTAATTCAATATTAGTTTTGGCAACAGACATGCTGTAATCAGATGTAGCTATAATGATTTCACTTTGTCTTTTTGTGATTGTTACTTGTTCTTCTGTCTCATTTGTCAAGTCCCAGAATATCACCTGTGTAGTTGGAAGTTCCACCTTTTTAAGTGCTTCAAGATACCCTCTTTCTGCTTTTCTCACATTGACTTCTGCCGATTTCTTGATATTGTCTTCCGCATCTGCATTATTTGACAAGAATTGTCTTTTCTCTTTTAATAGCTCGTTAGCCTTTTCAACTGTCATAACCTCGTTTGCTTCTTTAACTGAATCTAAATTTCTCATTTTCTTTTACGCTTACCTTTACAGCATTAGGTTCTAATTGTTTTTGATTACACTGCAAAAGTATAGCGGTCTGAGAACGTATATAGGATAAGTTTTGGCGGTGCGATTTGTATCCTTTATTTTAATATCCAGCCAGCATGTATTTCCAGTTCATATTTATGGGACATATTCATGGATAAGCCTTTGAAGTCTTTCATCAGTTTGTTGTAATAGCCTAAGTCCAAGTAGTTTTCTGGATTATCCGCGAATTTGCATACATAGAGGGAACATAGGATCAACTCCTTTTCTTTATTTGAGATAGTGGCTTTTCCCCTTCTCTTAATATTTGAGATTCCTTCTATTTGCAAGAATTGGGTTAGTTGATACGCAAAGAAATAGCTAACCTTTCGTCTGGAATCCGCCTTTTCTGCTGCTGATAATGATCTGAGTTCACTGTTGAACCGTTGCTTTTGCTGGTTACTCATCTTCTCTTCTTGTAAACGGATAGCCAAAAAGTCAAGGATCAGTTTATCAGATATGGTATAAGTCTTTTTATTGGTGGTTTTAAATGCCAGTGATTCAATACGGGGATTCTGCTCTAAGAACTCACAAAATTCATTGTAGGTCTCTTGGTGTGTCTTTTGTGGTACAAGTAAATTCTTGCAAGCGTCCATAGTATAGTCATACAGGTACAGGACCAGTCCCCAGAATGATTCCTTGTCCAGATTCAATTCTGTTAGAAGTTCCTGTAAACGCTCGTGCTTATCATAGCCTGATCTTTTGAAAGGGATTGATTTTAGAATATCCTCATACCAGTGGGCGAATCCAACGGGATACCAAGTATTCATTAAATACGTCTTGCCATCTTCATCTGTTTCTAAGATAGCTTGATATGAACCGAAGTATTTCAGTACATACGCCAATAACGGGTTGTCTATATCCAGTATCATTCCTTTTACTTGTTTGATGTGGCAAAATTAAATAATAATTATGCAAAAGTAGAAATACAATTCAAATCACTATCTTTGTGTAATTATCAAATTTGTTGTTTTATGTATAAAGATATACCTGATATAGAACCATTGAACGATGATGTTCAGATATGGAAATATATGGATTGGGCTTCTTTTACAAGCCTTGTATTAAATAAGCGTTTAATGTTTCGTAGAGCAAGTTTTTTCAAAGATTATTATGATACTTATGTTGATTTGGATAAAGAATCCATAGATTCTTTAGTTTATGCTTTTAAGCAACTAAAAGATCAGCCTGATAATTTTTTGAATATATCATATACGGAAAATTGTACAAATTGTAAAAATGAAGAAGATAGAATTTTATTTGGAGGAAAACCTATACAGCCTTTTTATCGAGGTGAAAAAATATCTTTTGAATTAACTCATGAAGGGTTACCTATAACAATATCAGATGTGACTTATTGTTGTTCATGGCATGAAAATAATAAAGAAAATTATGCTTTATGGAAAATTTATTTAGGTAATCACCCTGAAGGGGTTGCGATAAAAACATCTGTTGGCAATTTGAGAAATATATTGAATGTTCGACCGAATAGTGATTTTTATATCGGCAGGGTTAATTATGACAGTAAGAAAATAAACATTTTTAAAGACAAAGAATCTAACCATACTATTATATTGAGAAAAAAGGAAGAATATGTTTATGAACAAGAAATACGTCTTTATACTATAGATGAAAAGCATCTTGATCCATTTTTTTATCTCCAATTATCAAATATTGAAGATTTAGTTAAAGGATTGTGGGTATCTCCTTTTGTTGGAAATTGGTTTTTTGAAGATGTCAAACTGTTTCTTAAAAACAATGGAGTAACTATTACTCCTCAACGATCATCTATAAAAGAACGGTAAAATGAAAAGAATCCTGTCCCCCATTTCTGGAAACAGGATTCTTTGGTTTAGAGTAGTTTTTTCATTGCGTCTTCCATCTGGTCATTACCGAAGCTGTCCAGATAGATTTGTGTTACTCTCTCTGAACTGTGCCCTAAAGCCTCACAGATTAAAGAGGTATTCACGCCTGATCTCTTTAATGATGTGGCAAAACTATGACGGGCGACGTATGTTGTCAAGTCAATAGGCAAGTTTAATTCCTCTCCTATTTCTTTCAAACGTTTATTTACCTTTTTGATAACTTTCCTTACTCTATTGATTTTTTGTTGTTCACTTTTGTGAAAATCATTAAGAATTGGAAACAAAAAGAGATTGTCAGCCTTCTTATATTTATTAATCAACTCAATAGCAATAGGTTGTAATGGCAGTTTAATTCGCTTTTTAGTTTTCTTTCTAACATATACCAATTGATTATCAATAATATTATCCTCTGTCAGATAAGCAATATCAACAAAGTTTATACCACCCATGAAATAGGAAAACAGGAATAAGTCTATAGGGAATCTCAAATACGGATTAGGAGATCGATATTGCATGATTCTCTTTATATCGCCCTTTGAAATAGCACGCTTTACTGTTTCTTCCTGCAATTTAGCCACCTTATACTTCTTAAATGGATAACACTCCGATTTAACAAGATTTTCCTCTATTGCACGATTATAAACAGCCCTCAATGTACGTAATCGAATGCCTATCGTATTATTCGCAAGTCCTTGTTGCCTCAAAAAAGATTCATAGCTTTTCAACCAAGTTACACCAATTTCACTAAAAGGAATCTCCAGATTCTTTTTATATGACAACAAAGAGTTTAGAAGATGTTTATGCGACGAAGCATAATTAATCCGATTCTCTGCTTTTAAACGTTCAACTTCATTCTCTATAAAAGCCTTTACAGTTACTTTTCTTACTGGCTGATCTATTTTTTCAACTAATGAAGAAGCTGTAAAATCTTTCTTAGAGACTTGGAAATCAACAATTTGATTAGAATATTCATTTAACTGTTCTGTTATCAGCAAATGAATACTGTTGTAGTTAGGACAATTCCTTTTCAATTTACCTTTTGTATAGTCCCAATAGATAGGATTAATGGAAACTCCAATACTCTTATACTTCTTTTTACCATCTTTACAGATACGAAGCATTAAAGGGCTTTCGCCATTTGCTAAAACTTTAGACTTGTAACACAAGACGTTAACCGTTGTACTCATACATTTTTTGGTTTAACTCTTGGTTTAACTTTGCCTCTGAAAACCACGAAAATTCAGGTAAAAACCATCCGAAAAGGCATAAAAAAAGCAGTTACCTATTACCGTAACTGCTTAATTTTCAAAGTAGCGAGACCCGGGATTGAACCGGGGACCTCATGATTATGAATCATGCGCTCTAACCAGCTGAGCTATCTCGCCATTATGTTGTCATCATTTCCTTGATTGACGCTGCAAAAGTAGAGCTTATTTTTATATTGTGCAACACTTTCATGAAAAAAAATTCAATTATTTTGAAAGCTTCCTGTTAAGATCTTAATTCAGAGTTGCTTTTTTAGAAACAGATTTGGTGGATATCAATTCTTTTATTATCTTGCTGCGCAATAAACACGATGAAAGATGAAAAAAGAGAAATTTCATATCGAATACATTTTCGATAAAGTTTCACGACGAAGCTTATGGAATCACCTCACAACTCCTCCAGGGCTATCCGCCTGGTTCGCCGATGATGTTATTATTAATGGTAACATATATGTTTTTAAATGGAACAAAGCCGAACAGGAAGCGGAAGTGCTGTCTATGAAACCGGAAATGAGCATCCGTTATCGCTGGACGGATGAAGAGGATGAAAATGCCTATTTCGAATTCCAGATCCACAGCCATGAACTAACAGGATCGACTTCTTTGCAAATAACAGATTTCGCCGAACAAGATGAAAAAAGGGATTCTATCGATTTATGGGACACGCAAGTAGAAGAACTGAAGCGTACGCTCGGTATTTAGCTTGTTTTAGTGATTTCTGTTAGCGATCATATCGTTTTTTCACTACTTTTGCGCCGTCAACCGGATAAGCAATGTTGAAAATAAAACGATTATATACATTTATGCTGCAGACTTTCCTGCCGTTGTTCTTGATGACCTTCGGCATTTGTCTGTTTATTGTGCTTATGCAGTTTCTGTGGAGGTACATTGACGACATGGTCGGGAAAGGTCTGGGGATTCCTGTTTTGGCGGAAATGTTTATGTATGCCGCCCTTTTCCTCGTGCCGATGGCACTACCGCTGGCTATTTTGCTTGCCTCGCTTATGACTTTCGGGAATCTCGGCGAACGATTGGAATTACTGGCTATGAAATCGGCGGGTGTCTCACTTGTACATATTATGCGCCCGCTAATCATTACCATCAGTATGATAAGTATCGGGGCTTTCTTTTTCCAGAACTATGCCATGCCTGTCGTACAAGTCAAACTTTACACGCTACTTTGGTCTATGCGACAGAAATCGCCGGAACTGGATATTCCTGAAGGGGTTTTCTACAGCGAAATCACCGGATTTAATGTATATGTAAAGCATAAGGATACTGAAACGGGACTCCTTCGCGACATGATGATCTATGATTATTCAGAAGGATTCAACAAAGTAAGCGTGATGGTCGCGGATTCGGGACGTCTGAAAACTTCGGCGGACAAAATGTTCTTAGTCCTTTCCTTATTTAATGGAGAATCTTTCAGAAGTCTGGACAAGCAATCGAGTACTACAGGCGCAAAAAGTTCCGTTCCTTACCAAAGGGAGACATTCAAAAGCCGGGATATCCTGATAGAATTTGATGCCAACTTCTCACGGACGGACGAATCGTTCATGCAAAACCAGTTTATGGGTAAAAATATGCATGACTTGCAAATCTTCATTGACTCCGTTTCCGTCCGCTTGGACAGTATACAAAACGTCAACGCCAAGAATGTCTACGAAACTTCATACAAAAAGACACTTAAGAAGCCGCAAGACATAAAGCAGAACAACGTAAAAGATGAGCCGAATAACGATAAATCCAACACAGAAACGACACCAGAGATTCAAAAAACAAACAAGCCGGTAATTGTCATGAACTTCGACAGCCTCTACCAGGCAGAAAATCCCGGAAAGAAAGCGACTATCCTGACACGTGCGAAATCAAGTATCGAAAATATGAAGGCCGATTACTTCTTTAAAGCAGCCACTATCGGAGACGAGGCTTACAGAGTGCGCCGCCATTTGACGGAATGGCATAAGAAGTTCACTTTGTCTTTCGCCTGCATGGTCTTTTTCTTTATCGGTGCACCGTTAGGAGCTATTATCCGTAAAGGCGGATTGGGAATGCCGGTTGTTATTTCGGTCATACTATTTATCTTCTATTACATCATTGATAACATCGGCTTCAAAATGGCCCGCGACGGCGTATGGGAAGCATGGCAAGGGATGTGGTTAAGTTCCGCCATTTTAGCTCCGTTAGGTATCTTCCTGACTTATAAAGCGGTCAACGACTCCGTCATCCTGAATGCCGACACATACCTGAATGCATTGAAAAACCTGTTCGGGAAACGTTCGGGCAGAAAAGTTGAAATGAAAGAGGTAATCATGTTTAACCCGGATTACGGGCAGATCATCCCCCGCCTGAAGCAATTGGTAGAAGAAAGCAGTGCCTATCTGGCTGCCCATAAACGGTGGACAAACTATTTCCGCTTCTGGAAACAAGGCGGCCGTGACCATACAGCCGAGCAATTGGCGGTAAAGATGGACAGCATCATCGAAGAATTGTCTAATTCGGACCAGAACTTGGTTCTGAACAAACTGATGGACTATCCGGTTATCAGCGGTTATAACCAGATAAATGCAAGAATAAGTGGGAAAGCAGGGTTGGTAATCGGCCTCTTTCTCCCGATCGGATTCCCGGTTTATTTGCTTGCCACATACCAGCGCAAACTTTTACGGCACGATATCAAGATGGTACAAAAGACAAGCAATGAACTGATTGATATAATTGAAAAATTACCCGTATCTTTGTAAAATAAGAAATATAAGTAAAAAAGAAATATGAGCGAAATCAAATTAAACACCATTGAAGAAGCTATTGAAGACTTCCGCGAAGGAAAATTCTTAATCGTAGTCGATGATGAAGATCGCGAAAATGAAGGTGATTTTATTATTGCTGCCGAAAAGATAACTCCCGAAAAAGTAAACTTCATGTTGAAAAACGGTCGTGGCGTATTGTGCGCACCGATCACGGAAGAACGTTGTCAGGAATTAGAACTGGACATGCAGGTGGCAAACAACACCTCGTTGCTGGGAACTCCCTTTACGATAACGGTAGATAAATTAGGTGGCGGCTGTACGACAGGCGTTTCGATGTTCGACCGTGCAGAAACCATTTTAGCGCTTGCCGATCCGAAAACCAAACCGTCCGACTTGGGCCGTCCGGGACATATCAATCCGCTTCGCGCCCGTTCGCGTGGTGTGTTGCGCCGTGCCGGACATACCGAAGCCGCTGTTGACCTGGCACGCCTCGCCGGTCTGTATCCGGCAGGTGCATTGATTGAAATCATCAATGAAGACGGAACAATGGCACGCCTGCCCCAACTGATCGAGGTAGCCAAGAAGTTCGATATCAAGATCATCTGTATCAAAGACCTGATTTCATACCGTCTGAAAACAGAATCGATCGTAGAAAATGGCGTCGAAGTTGACCTGCCGACCGAGTATGGACACTTCCGCCTGATCCCATTCCGCCAGAAGAGCAACGGATTAGAACATATCGCCCTGATAAAAGGCAAGTTCGAGCCGGACGAACCGATCCTGGTGCGTGTACATTCTTCCTGTGCAACCGGTGATATCTTTGGTTCCATGCGCTGCGAATGTGGCGAACAGTTGCACAAAGCAATGCAACATATCGAACAAGAAGGTAAGGGAGTAATCGTTTACCTGAACCAGGAAGGACGTGGCATCGGACTGATGGAAAAGATGAAAGCCTATAAACTTCAGGAAGACGGTTTGGACACTGTCGATGCAAATTTGCATCTCGGACACCAGGCAGACGAACGCGATTACGGTGTCGGTGCCCAAATCTTACGCCACTTGGGAGTCACCAAGATGCGCCTGATGACCAACAACCCCGTTAAGCGTGTCGGGCTGGAAGCATACGGGCTGACAGTCGTAGAAAACGTTCCTATCGAAGTTGCTCCAAATCCTTACAACGAATTCTACATGAAGACGAAAAAGGAACGTATGGGACACGTCTTGCATAATATCAAATAATTCATAATTACATAATAACACTATCATGACACAAGTATCAGCACGTTTAGCAAGTTTGTCGCCATCCGCAACATTGGCGATGTCCCAGAAGAGCAGTGAATTAAAGGCTCAGGGAGTTGATGTTATCAACTTAAGTGTCGGAGAACCCGACTTCAATACTCCCGAACCTATTAAGGAAGCTGCTAAAAAAGCTATCGACGAAAACTATTCTCGTTATTCTCCCGTTGCTGGTTATCCGGCCTTGCGTAATGCCATCGTTGCCAAGCTGAAAAACGAGAACGGATTGGAATACACAGCCAACCAGATTTCTTGCGCAAATGGTGCCAAACAATCCGTTTGTAATACAATCATGGTATTGGTAAATCCGGGTGACGAAGTGATTATCCCAGCTCCGTTCTGGGTCAGCTATCCAGAAATGGTGAAATTGGCCGAAGGCACACCAGTAATCGTTGCGGCCGGTATCGAACAGGATTTCAAGATCACTCCGGCACAGTTGGAAGCGGCTATCACACCGAAGACAAAGGCGTTGATCCTCTGCTCCCCGTCTAACCCTACCGGTTCGGTCTATAGTGCGGAAGAATTGGCAGGCTTGGCCGAAGTCCTGAAAAAACATCCGGAAATCATTGTGATTGCAGACGAGATCTACGAACATATCAACTATATCGGCAAACATAACAGCATCGCACAGATAGACGGAATGAAAGACCGTACTGTCATTGTCAACGGTGTTTCCAAAGCCTATGCCATGACCGGATGGCGTATCGGTTTCATTGCGGGACCGGAATGGATCGTAAAGGCTGTAAACAAATTGCAAGGACAATACACTTCCGGACCATGCTCCGTATCCCAGAAAGCAGCAGAAGCTGCTTACACAGGTTCACAGGCTCCAGTCGAAGAAATGCGTCAGGCATTTGAACGCCGCCGTAACCTGATCGTCGGCTTAGCGAAAGAAGTTCCGGGATTTGAAGTAAATCAGCCGGAAGGTGCTTTCTATCTGTTCCCGAAATGTAGCTATTACTTTGGCAAAACCGATGGTACACGCACAATCGAGAATGCAGATGATCTAGCCATGTACTTGTTGGAAGTCGCCCATGTAGCTTGTGTTGGCGGTACATCGTTCGGTGCCCCCGAATGCATCCGCATGAGTTACGCTACCAGCGATGAAAACATCGTGGAAGCGATCAAACGTATCAAAGAGGCTTTGGCTGCTTTAAAATAAGAAGATCAAAATCTCCTTGTCCCCGCGCTTGACGCGGGGACGCAAAAGAGCAAGCCTTATCAATCAGATTTATATGACTGGCTTTAATGCGATCCCGCGTCAAGCGCGGGAACAGGATAGTTTCGACACACCCTCGCAAAATAGAAAAGGAGATGTTTTCAAAAAACACCTCCTTTTTTATTTCAAACTGCCGTAGCAAAATTATTCGGCACGCAAAGTGAAGCGTTTGAATGCCAAGATCTGCAATTCAGGATCAGCTTCCTTCATTGTTTCTTTTACAGTCTTCTTGCCATCCATGATATCTTCCTGGTTCAGCAAGCAAACTTCCTTCAAGAATTTGCCAAGACGGCCTTTAGCGATGTTCTCAATCATCTGCTGAGGCAAGTTTGCTGCTTTTTCAGCTGAAACAGTAGCAATGATTTCTTTTGCTTTGGCAACATCTTCAGCCGTGATCCAGCCTTTAGCCATGTTGCTTTCCATATGGTCTTCGCTGTCAACGTGTGTCGGGTTGATTCCAGCTTTTTTCAGAGCAGCTTCAACAGCTTTCTGAACTTGTTCAGCCTTTGTCTTTTCGATTGCCACCTGGATTTCCTGTTCTTTTACAGATTCAGGCACACCAGCTTCGTCAATAGCGATCGGGTTCATGGCAGCGATCTGCATAGCAATGTTGTGAGCAGCTTCTTCAGATTCCTTGTTGAACGCAGCGATCGTACACAGCTGATTCTTACCCATGTGGTTGTAAACAGTGGTATAAGCACCTTCCACTACGTTATAGCCGTCCAATTCCATCTTTTCGCCCGTGATACCGCTACGGTCGGTAACAGCATCCTGTACAGTGCCCTTACCCATCGGCAAAGCCTTCACTTCGTCCAGAGTCTTGCACTTGTTAGCCACAGCAGCATCCAAGATAGCCTGAGTCAGTGCGATGAAATCTTCATTCTTAGCCACGAAGTCAGTTTCGCACTTCAAAGCGATGATAGCAGCGAATTCGCCATCTTTCTTTGCCAATACGCAACCTTCGGCAGCGTCGCGGTCAGAACGCTTAGCAGCAATAGCCTGTCCTTTTTTACGGATAATTTCCATTGCCTTTTCGATATCACCATCGGATTCGGTCAAAGCCTTCTTGCAGTCCATCATACCAGCTCCACTCATTTTGCGCAGCTTGGTAATATCAGCCATAGTTACAGCCATAATCTTATTTCCTTATTTATTAAATGTTTACTTTATTAATTGACAATGGACAATTGACAATTGACAATTCAAGTCAAAAGCCAATTGCCCATCGTTTCATTTTATGTTTCTCTTAATTTTCAATTGTCAATTTTGAATTGTCAATTGAATTACTCTTCGTCCTTAGCGAATTTGTCAGCAACGTTAGCGTTCAGCGCTTCGTCGTCTTCCTTCTTCGTACGTTCTTTCTTTACAGCAGCTTTCGCTTTGCGTTCTCTTTTAGGAGCTTCGCCTTCTCCGGCAGCTTCTGTATCGATCTTTTCAGCTTTACGTTCCTGCAGACCTTCGTTCATTGCTTCGCAGATAGCGCCCAAGATAACTTCTACAGATTTTGTAGCGTCGTCGTTAGCCGGAATCACGTAGTCGATGTTGTTCGGATCAGAGTTAGTATCAACCATTCCGAATACAGGAATACCCAGACGGTTAGCTTCACGAACTGCGATATGTTCTTTCATTACGTCAACAACAAACAAAGCTGACGGAAGACGAGTCAGGTCCACAATAGAACCTAAAGTCTTTTCCAACTTAGCACGCTGACGAGTGATCTGAAGTTTTTCTCTCTTGGAAAGATTATCAAATGTACCATCTTTTGTCATCTTATCGATTGTAGCCATCTTCTTGATAGCTTTACGGATAGTCGGGAAGTTGGTCAACATACCACCCGGCCAGCGTTCGATAACGTAAGGCATACCTACAGAAGAGGCCTTATCTGCGACAACTTGTTTAGCTTGTTTTTTAGTAGCAACGAAAAGCACTTTCTTACCCTGTTTTGCCAGGTTCTTCATTACTTCTGCTGCTTCGTCTACTTTAGCAACTGTTTTATATAAGTCAATGATATGAATACCATTGCGCTCCATAAAGATATAAGGAGCCATTGCGGGGTTCCACTTTCTTTTTAAGTGTCCGAAGTGTACGCCAGCTTCTAATAACTGATCAAAATTAACTCTTGACATTGTTTTTTTCTTAAAATCGTTTACTTTCTTTTGTTTAACTCAATCATCAGGTAGTCCTCCCGTATGTCAGCATATAAAAAGAATCCTGATAATTTAGATACTAAACGCTTTGCTATACTTGTAAGGGACTCACAAATAAGATTAACGTTTACTGAACTGGAATCTCTTACGAGCTTTAGGACGTCCCGGTTTCTTACGTTCAACAGCACGCGGGTCACGAGTAACGAAACCTTCTGCACGAAGAGCGGATTTGTCTTCCGGATTGATCTTAACCAGTGCGCGGGCGATAGCCAGGCGAGCAGCTTCAGACTGTCCTTTGAAACCACCTCCATCGAGGTTGATCTTGATATCATATTGTTCTGCGACGTTCAGCTTTGCGAGCGGCTGCTTAACAATGAACTGAAGGATTGTAGAAGGAAAGTAATTAGCCAGATCACGTTTGTTGATAGTAATCTTTCCTGTACCTTCGCTTACGAATACGCGAGCAACTGCTGCCTTACGTCTTCCTATTGCATTTACTACTTCCATTGTGATTATTTATATGAGTTTATATCGATTAATTTAGGCTGCTGAGCTTCGTGTTTGTGCTCTGTTCCTGCATATACATACAGATTGTTCAACAGTTTAGCACCCAGACGATTCTTCGGAAGCATACCTTTTACTACTTTACGGAACAGACGGTCGTCACCTTTAGCCTGTAAGTCAGCCGGCGTATAAGCGATCTGTCCACCGGGATATCCGGTATATCTCAAATAAATACGATCGTTCCACTTATTACCTGTCAGAACGATTTTGTCTGCATTGATGATAATTACGTTATCACCACAATCAACGTGCGGAGTAAAATTGGGTTTGTACTTACCACGCAAAAGCTTCGCTACCTTTGCGCAAAGGCGTCCCAAAGTCTGTCCTTCGGCGTCAACAATGACCCACTCTTTGTTTACAGTTGCTTTGTTTGCAGAAATGGTCTTAAAACTTAAAGTATCCACTTGCTTAAAAAATTAATAAATTAATAACTCTAAAAAACAAGAATCCAATCCTCGCGTGCGCTGTCACTACGGACACTTGACGTAACAACGTGCTAAAAATTAAACTCTTAGTACAATTTTGATAATATTCGGCTTGCAAAGGTACGGTTTTTCTGCAAAACACAAAACTTTTCGTAGAAAGAATTTACACAAGTAGGTCAATTACAGGAAAAAAAGGTCCGGTAACCTGCAAGCTACCGAACCTTTACCTACAATCTTCTGCAAATGATTATTCCAACTACAATTCCGCAACCGTCCCGGCATCCAGACCGGTACACTCCATAATGGCAATGGCCTCCATGCTTTTTTGTTTCATATTGAGGGCCACCTGGCGGATGCCTTTTTCCAAACCTGTTTCACGATTTGCAAGCACAATATCCGTATGCACCTTATCGTTTTTTTTGCAAAGAAGCAACATTTTTCCAAATCTATTGCGACAGCATTACACACTACCTTCCTTACATCACAAAGGGCACGAAGAAAACCTCCGCGCCCTAAGTTCCCTATATCCCGTTAAGGATTCGGTTTATGTAAGTTAAATGAAAAAATATAGGCAGAATTAATATATATCACGCACACAACGTACACGTCCTTTATAATTAGGATTTTTATCCGGAACCGACATAAAGCCATAACTTCCTCCATATCCCAAATTCTTCTTACCCTCTAAGGATGAGGTTGTCCGAGCCCACTGGTATGTCCCCGTCCATCCATCAGATAATCGAGAAGACATCAGTGACAACTCTCGTTCATTCGGCAAGCGCCAACCAGTTTCTCCCCCTTTATTATATTTTGCACACGGCGAAGAGCCAGCAGAAACAGCATCATTCAACTCTTTCCAATACATCACAGACATATCTTCTGTAGATTTATATTCAAATCCCTTGACATAAGGACGATTAGCCGGATCTAATTCCGTATGCACAGCAAATTCCCCTTTTTGGACATCTTGCTCTCCACGCAAAGCATTTTCGTTTATATAAGGGTAATAGAAACGTCCATTACCGTATGATGACACGTAATCTTGCGGCACATCCTTAGCCGCATTAGTAGGTCTGCTATCTGACATTCCCAAATTACGGACACAGCGATAATCATATTGGGTCGGCTTCTTAGCTCCTGGTATACTATTGGCATACAAAAATTTATAATTATTAATAGCAGCACCTTCTTCCGCATAAAATTCCTTTCCGTTGCTACTTAGATAACGCCAGTACTCACTACTTCCATTAGGATACAAATGAGCCTCCACCGGAAGAGCATCTTTACCGATCCAAATATCTGTATATTGGTTAATGGATGCCGGGTACCACTTGATCTCAGTAGCATCAATCTCCCCATTTCCATTCTCGTCACGATTTCGCTGCAAGCAGGCCCATACCAATTTCTTACCAGCATCAAGATCACTATTCAAATGGTTTCCATTAAAGGCCACATCCGTTGAAACATATTCGTTCCATATCTGATTTCGTATATCAGCTTGTGAGAAAAAGTTCCAACGGCCATTGCTCTTATCCAAATCCCCTTTATTCCACGGATTATCATCCGGAGGTGTCAACTTTCCTGTCTCATTAATCGTTTCTATACCCCAAGCCGTTTTCAAACCCGATGCATTCTCATTATAGAATGTTTTGATGGAACGTTGGCTAATCATAATAGAAGAGGTTGTCAAACTACTTTCCCGATCCTGGCTATATTCTGTGTTGCACAAAATATGCATTTCACGATTCGGTTGATTTACAAATTTCTTCCACAACAAATTATCTGTATTGCCAGTCATTGGGTTTCTATCGTAATAAAATTCATCCACGAACATAGTATAGACAACATCTCCCTTGCTATCATAAATATCATCAGTTTTCAACTCTTGCAACAATTGTTCTATATTTATCACCTTATCCGGATCATACATTTGATAATTGCTTCTACTATACACATTTTTATTTTTTTCGTGCCTTCTAAAATGCACCCATTCATAATCTTTAGCGTCTGAAATCGGCTGGCTACCCGCAGCTCCATCAATCGAAAAATACCCCTCTTGGAAAGGAGTTTTCAACTTAAATCCAGCTCTACCCTCAAGGGCTTTTTTATTAAAGACGATAATATCGTGTTCGAAATGTGCATCCAACGGATAAAATTTATCTGTTTCCACAATATTCCCCTCTGCTCCTGGCGAAGGTTCCTTACTTTCTCCATCTTCAAAAGAGGTGACCTCCAAACGGATGTCATTCACATTTTTGATGTTTACATTATAAATATAAGTCGTATTTCTTTCCGTATTAAAATCATTTGCCAGAGTTCCATTCACCGACTTTGCATATCCCAAATGAACCGTGTATGTAACATCAGCCGTACGCTCTTTCGTAACACCATCTTCCGTATATTTCTCATAATAATCACCGGTCAAAACGACATAAGTTGAATTAGCTGGTGCATACAGGAAAGCTCCATTCACCACATATCCCAGATGACTGGGATTTGGTGTCGTTTTATCCTGCATTTCTCTTTCCTGATACACAGTCAAGCCTTGTGCAGACTTCCGGTTCTCCCACATATAAAACGTAAAAGAGGATTGGCCGGATGTCGTTGTTGTCTCAAAACTAACAGGCTCAGTCATATCAAAATAATCATCTTGGGAAGAAGCGATATCAGACTCTTTTGAAACTAAACTGATATGTTTAGGCAAATTGAACACCTGCCATTTTTTAGGGGTAAACTTTTTTTCTGTTCCCCCCTTCTCTATTCCGATATTAAAGGTGACGCGGGCATCCACCCTTTTTAAAGAGATTGGTTCCAACCGAGTACAGGCCGGATCAATGGTACAAACACCATTAGTCGATGCCCCGCCGTACACACCAGTCATCAACAAATGCCCGGATGAACGCAGATAGGTCTCTTGTATCAGATTCACTTCATTTTCCAATAACCCATCCACATTCGAAATTTCATCCAAACTTGTTTTCAAACTGGAAATAGAACTTTCATTCGGTACATTAGCAATTGCATAGATCCGTTTCGTCCCAGAGAGAAGTTCTACTGTAATTTCTCCTTTCGTTTCACCCGATCCATCTGCTTGCTTTTGAGATATTATACCTAAGTCTTCTCCCTTGAAAAGTCGTCCAAACTCTTTTTCCCCAGTTTCTGCATTAAAGACAAACAAGTACAAATTAGTAACACGGAACTCTTCATCCGTTGGCAAAGCAGACTTTGTTTCCAAGTGAACCGGAGTAGTTGCCGTAAACGATAATTTCACTTCCGTCGGTATCCCTTCAACCACCTTGTTTCCTTTCTTGACCAAATCGTCATCAGTACAAGCGAACAAGACACAAATTGCACATATAGCACAAATTACTGATAATATATATTGCTTCATACGTCTATCTTTTTATTTCGTTAATTTTCATTTACCAAAATCAATACTCACACTATGATTACCATCCCACTCAGCAACCTGCCAGATAATATCCTCTGATACAGGCGGGTTATATATTCCTGTTAGACGATAAAGATGACCAGCTTGAAGTTGGTTACCATCGATTGTAAGTTTACAAGTTTCGTAAGTCGGGCTATTAACCGTTTGATCTGAAACTTTTTCAACATCTTCAGAACCACAATTTACCAACTCCTTCGTTACCTCATTATTCGGAATCGTAACCATATCCTTTCCGGTCGGATAAGGAGTATCCGGGAAATACCCCCCCCTATAGTTACGTTGTACAACATACGCATAACGCACCTCCTTGTCATACTCCGATATTATACTCTCCCCTATACCACATTGTAACGTAAATGTAAGATTAAAGCGAGAATCGCTGGATGGATACGAATAAAAAGTCGTATCGTTACAATTTGCAGCACCAGCTTCCTTATAAAGAGGCTGATTATCTATATATAACAAATAAGAAAGTTGATTTGCACCACTTAGCCCTATCGGCCCTTGCCAATAAGCTCCCTGCTTTCTAATTTCTTTCCGATTTTTCTTTGTTTCTTGTTTATAAAAGCTTATGCGATAAGTAGTACTCTTCCTATCCCTATAATAATAAAAGTTCTGATACCAAGTTATCTGACTATGATTTTTCCCATCTCCCCAACCTTTAGAATTCAAATCCTGTATATCATCATAATCAGCAACAGACTTCAATAATTTATCCATCAAAACATTATTTGAATTGTACTCCAACTGTACCCAATCACCATCTTCATCAGCCAACACCTTTTCTTCAGTCTCATCATTCAACGAAGACACCCCTCCAAAATCAATACGTGCACTCAGTGAACGTAATGGGACCTGGATCTCTGTAGTAGAAACAGAAAGAGTAGTTTCCATCGATCCGATTTTCACCAAAGTATTTGCAAGCCTTTCAGCATACGGGAAACCGGTAGTTTCTTCTTGCAGAGCTTCAAATTCGCTATATGAAGAACCTTTGCCTAATCCGTTATATTCATTTGTCGAATTGGCTATCACGACAAATGTAAGTTTCTTGTTTATTGGCAATTCACTTAAAGAAGCCCGATAGGCCGGTAGCGATTTATCATTCACAGTAACCGTTTCTGAAATTAAATTTGGATCTTTTACAAATCCTACGCAAATATTCTGATCATCAAACACAGCGATTGTCACACGGCTGATTTCCAACTCATCCGGAGTCGCCCATTCATATCCATCAGCAGCTTCCGCTTTCGTTTGTGCATCCCCTACCGCAAACACGATCGACAGATCTCCCACCTGTGCGATTTCCGGACTATCTGTGGGTATTTCATTTACACATGCTGTAAAGACGCTTGCCATTACGCACATCACTGATATTATATTTCTTAGCTTCATGATATTATATATATTTTACCCATTTATCCTTTCAAACTCACCGCTTATCTCTTCTTTTTTCCAATCCATTGTATAAGTAATAACATCAACATCAACCACTTGATTCTTGATCGTCACATGCACTTTATACAAATGATTTGGTTTTACTTCAGCACAGTTTTCGGTCGTACCTCCTGTTTTAATAGAGAAAGTCGTACTACCAGATCTACCCTTCCAATCATACGTAAGCGTAACATTCGTGGCAGACGACTTCTTCTCGTATGTATAGAAACGATAACCGATAGGATTGGATTTCTTTTTAGCCTCCTCGTTCATACTGTTCCATTTATTCAAATAAGAAGTATAAGCATAATATGCTGCGCCTATGGCTTCACCGCCCCCTAAAAGAGTACTCAAAAGCTGGCCGTTATTATCTGTTTGGCCTATGCCTCCCTTATCCGTACCCAATTGAATATCTCTGAGGACAGCCCGTACATCTGCTGCGCTGTGAGGGTTGTCACTATCAAACAATACATTGTCGTTAGCATCCTTTATCACGAAAGAGGCAATCTCTATAGCTGCTGTCCGAAGTGCCAAAGTCACATCAGCCACGCCACATTTTACAGTACCCTCTTCCAGGCAATCAAAATCTGTTGTTTTGCTGGACGTTCCATAACTACCAGCCAAGATCGTGCCTTCTCCCACCTTAATAAAATCGGTCAGGGAGTTACCGGTTTCTTGACCATCCCGAACGAATTTTCCGATCGGTTTGTTCCTCAACTCACTTAAAGAAAAAACAGTTTCATATATATGGGTCGCAAAATAAGAATTACTGTCATCAGTCATACCGACTACAAAAACTGTCAAATCAGGCTTCACAGAAGGAACTTTTACCAAGAGATGTTTATTCAACGTATATTTATAAGCTCCATCTTTCTGCGTAAGGTCTGACTTTGTATAATATCTCCGTCCAATAATTTCATCTCCGTTTGCCACAAAGACAAAACAATGGTTTACCTCCATTTCTTTATTCTTCACTGCACTATAGTCCGAATCCACAGCCGGTCCGGTTACTTCGGTTGTTGCTTTCGTACTCAAATCCGTCCCTGTTGAAATATTGAATTGGAGGGCTGCATACAAATCTTCGGATACGCCATCCACCTTACCTTTCGTATCCGAAGCAATATCGTCTTCCATCGAACAAGAAAACATGGCTGCAAGGAACCCTATACCTAATGCGATGTTTTTCAGTTTCATATTGTTTATCTTTTTTATTGTTTTTATCTTACTTCCTGTTCCATTTTTTCGACAATCAACATAGTTCTAATAGGACTTAGTTAAGGAAAGGCTGAAAAACAAAGACTTACAGAAGATCTTGAATAGGCATATAGAAGATTCAATTTAGCTTATACGATGATTTTCAATATAAAAAAACGACATAGTCCTATTAGAACTATGTCGTTTTTATCACTGTTTTAACTTTACATTGCAAAAATAGGCCAGATAGACAAGAGGGATAATAGGCACAACTTTCATCTTTAAGGGGTAAATGTGGCAATCGCCAAAATTGAGAGAGATACCCCTTGAAACGATAGATTTACTGTAATGGAAGAAAGAATAGGGTTCATAGGGCTTATAGCGCGACTATCAAAATGTCACTACCATCCCATCAAAATAGGATTACTACCCCATGTATTTAGAATTAGTAGCAAGGGTAATATTTTTTAACATTTCTGTTTGACATATAACGTCCTCTTTTCTCTGTCTAAATGACAAAGAAGGATCATCTCGTTTTCGGTATACAGAAGTAATAAATATTTACCGGAACATATACCCCAACGACAACGTCACGTTGTTCTGATAGAGGGAAGATTCGCCTTCACGTTCTATGGCGCGACGATCCAGTGTGCCGCAAAGGGCGCTGACGGAAAAGAAGTAGCGGCTGTAATCCACGCGCAGGCCGACATTGACACCCAGATCAAATGTTTTGAGATCAGCCTCCTTGGTCTGGCCGAAATGGATATCGACGTTCTGGTTTTCGGTTTTCATCTTTCCAAAAAGAGAGAAGTCGAGAGCCGGACCGGCATAAACGCCCAACTGCACATCATTTATAATAAAGGTATAAGCTAAGTTCACCGGAACCTGGATAGAATAGTAACTGCATTTATTGAAAGAATTCTTCGCCCCTTCCACTTGCGGATTAGAGTAGAAAGAACCGCCTTGGTTCGTAAACGCCAGTTCGGGACGCAAAGACAAGCCCTTATATAGATGTATATCAGCAAGTCCGGCCAAGCTGAAACCAAAACGGGCACCGGCGTTGTATGTACCTTCAACTTTCTGCACCAGAGAAGAATAAGCACCACCCGCACGCACGCCGAAAGTAACTTGACCGACAGCCGGCATAATCATCAACATTGCCCAAAAGGCGATAAATATAATTTTTCTCATATTGCTAATCTCTGCGTTATCAAAAGCAAAGATAGAGTTTTTCAGCCGGATTATAGCAGGCGATAGAATAAATTTATAAAATAACCCGTATCTTTATAGGCCGAAATAAAAAAGATTAAGAACCCATATGGAACCGTTTATACATCTGCACGTACATACCCAGTATTCACTGCTGGACGGACAAGCATCGATCGACGCTTTGATTGACAAAGCACAAAAGGATGGTATGCCGGCGATTGCCGTCACCGACCACGGTGTGATGTTCGGAATAAAAGAGTTCTTCAACAAGGTATCCAAGAAAAACGGCAAACCGTTAGGAGCTATCAAGGATTATGAGAAAGAGTTGAAAGAACTGAAAAGTAAAACGGAACTGACCTCCGAAGAGCAGGCCCGTCTTGAAGAAATACCTGCAAAAATCGAAGAAGAGAAGAAAAAAATATTCAAGCCGATCTTCGGTTGCGAGTGTTATTGCGCCCGTAACGGACGGCATAGCAAGCTCGCTTCGCAGAACGACCGAAGCGGATGGCACTTGATCGTGTTGGCTAAGAACCTAAACGGCTACAAGAATCTGATCAAGATGGTTTCTTTGTCCTGGACGGAAGGTTTTTACGGACGTCCGCGTATCGACAAGGAGTTGCTGGAAAAATATCACGAAGACCTGATCATATGCTCCGCCTGTATCGGTGGGGAAATTCCACAGCATATCCTGAACGGACGGATGGACAAGGCCGAAGAATCGGTTCTTTGGTTCAAGAACCTGTTCGGAGAAGATTACTACCTGGAAATACAGCGGCATGAAACACATGATCCGAACGCCGCACAAGATGTATACCCTCACCAGGTAACAGCCAACAAGGCGATTTTGGAACTGGCGCGTAAACACGATATCAAGGTAATCGCGACCAATGACGTTCACTTTGTCAACGCAGAAGACGCGGAAGCACATGACCGCCTGATCTGCCTCAGTACGGGTAAAGACCTGGACGACCCGAACCGTATGCGTTACACCAAACAGGAATGGATGAAGACGACGGCTGAGATGAATACCCTCTTTTCTGATATTCCTGAAGCCCTCAGCAACACGCTGGAGATAGCCGACAAGGTGGAATTCTACTCCATCGACCACGGTCCTATCATGCCAACCTTCGCCATCCCGGAAGATTTCGGAACGGAAGAAGGATATCGCCGGAAATTCACCGAACAGGACTTGTTCGACGAATTCACCCGTGATGAAAACGGGAATGTTGTCCTGAGTGAAGAGGCCGCACACGACAAAATAAAGAAATTAGGCGGTTACGAAAAGCTATACCGTATCAAACTGGAAGCTGACTATCTGAAAAAGATCACCTACGACGGAGCTAAAATTTGTTACGGAGATGAACTGAACGACGAAGTCAAGGAGCGGTTGAACTTCGAGTTGCATATCATGAAGACGATGGGTTTCCCCGGTTACTTCTTGATCGTGCAAGACTTTATCCGTGCCGCTCGCGAAGAATTGGGTGTTTCGGTCGGCCCCGGCCGTGGATCGGCAGCAGGTTCGGCTGTTGCCTACTGCCTGGGGATCACCCGTATCGACCCGATCAAATACGACTTGCTGTTCGAGCGTTTCCTGAATCCGGACCGAATTTCCCTCCCCGATATCGATACCGACTTCGACGATGACGGTCGTGGGGAAGTGCTTCGCTGGGTAACGGAAAAATACGGAGCCGAACGTGTGGCTCATATCATCACGTACGGCACGATGGCAACCAAGTCGGCTATCAAAGATGTCGCACGTGTACAGAAGCTTCCTCTTGCCGAATCGAACCGCCTCGCAAAACTCGTTCCGGACAAGATACCGGATATGAAGAAGTTTAAGCTGAAAGATGCGATCAACTATGTGCCGGAACTGAAAGAGGCGGCTACCGGAAACGATCCGCTGGCACGCGATACCTTGAAATATGCTCAAATGCTGGAAGGTAACGTGCGCAACACAGGTGTACATGCCTGCGGCGTCATCATCGGACGTTACGATATATCGGACGTCGTACCTGTCAGTACAGCCAAGGACAAAGATACCGGAGAAGAAATGCTCGTCACCCAATATGAAGGTTCGGTGATCGAAGAAACCGGTTTGATCAAGATGGACTTCTTAGGGCTGAAAACACTGTCCATCATTAAAGAAGCGATCGAAAACATCCGGCTGACAACGGGCCATGAACTGGATATCGACCATATCAGCCTGGAAGATCCGGCAACCTACAAACTGTATTGCGACGGAAAGACTACAGGTACATTCCAGTTTGAATCTGCCGGTATGCAAAAGTATCTGAAAGAGTTGCAGCCGTCCAAGTTCGAAGACTTGATTGCGATGAACGCCCTGTACCGTCCGGGACCAATGGATTATATCCCTTCTTTCATCGCCCGCAAACAGGGAAAAGAGGAAATCAAGTACGATATTCCCGTCATGGAGCGGTATCTGAAAGACACATATGGTATCACCGTCTACCAAGAACAGGTCATGCTTTTGTCACGTCTGTTAGCGAACTTCACCCGCGGCGAAAGTGACGCCCTCCGTAAGGCAATGGGTAAGAAGTTGATCGAGAAGATGAACCACCTGAAATCTAAATTCATGGCGGGTGGAAAGACGAACGGTTACAAGGAAGAAACTTTGCAGAAGATATGGTCCGACTGGGAAAAATTCGCCTCATACGCCTTCAACAAGAGTCATGCCACCTGCTACTCATGGGTAGCCTATCAGACGGCTTTTCTGAAAGCAAACTATCCGTCCGAGTATATGGCTGCCGTCCTGAGCCGAAGTTTGTCGAACATTGTGGATATCACAAAATTCATGGACGAATGTAAGGCAATGGGCATCCAGGTTCTTGGACCGGATGTGAACGAATCGATCCTGAAGTTCAGTGTGGACAAGAACAAGAACATCCGTTTCGGCCTGGGTGCCGTGAAGGGTGTTGGTGAAGCTGCCGTACAAAATATCATTGAAGAACGGAGAAAGAACGGTCCGTATAAAGATATCTTTGATTTCGTGGAACGTGTCAGCCTGACTGCCTGCAACAAGAAAAATATCGAATCGTTGGCATTGGCCGGTGCTTTCGACAACTTCGGCATTCAGCGGGAACAGTTCTTTGCCGAAACCGGAAAAGGAGAAATATTCCTCGAAACGCTGGTCCGCTATGGCAATAAGTTCCAGACGGACAAGAGCACGGCAACCAATTCCCTGTTCGGAGGAGATGCTTTTATCGCCATCGCCAAACCGGAGATTCCCAAATGTGAACGTTGGAGCGACCTCGAACGCCTAAATAAGGAAAAAGAACTGGTCGGCATCTATCTTTCCGCCCATCCTTTGGATGAATACCGTATTATACTGACATATGTATGTAATACCGGCATGGCGGAAATAAACGATAAGGAAAACCTGGTGGGTAAAGATTTGCTGTTCGGCGGTATCGTTACGGACTTCCGCGAAGGGATGACCAAGAAAGGGAATCCTTACGGCATTATCAAGATAGAAGATTTTACCGGTAGCGGAGAAATAGCGTTGTTCGGTAAAGATTACGTCGATTACAGCAAATTCGGCAAACGCGGTATGTACCTGCTGATCAAGGCGCGTGTGGAAGACCGCTACAATTCAGGTCGCCTTAGCTTATCTATCGGAGCCATCCAGCTACTACAGGAAGAGAAGGACCGTCTGATCGAAAAGATCAGCATCACGGTCCCGATCCACGATTTGGACGAACCTACCATAAACGAACTGTCTACCCTGATTAAAAACAATCCGGGCCAGAGTCTGTTATACTTCAAGGTGGTTGACGGTGAACATAATATCATACAGAATTTTTTCTCACAAAACATACGGCTCAATGTCACACGCAACCTGGTCGAATTCTTGCAAACGAACGATAATATGGATTTTAAAATTAATGGGTAGTATTTGTACGGTATAAAAGAATTTGTACTTTTGCACAAAATTCGAATATATAATTCATAATTAAAGATATGGCACTACAAATTACAGATGCAAATTTTGAAGAGTTGGTAAACTCTGGTAAGCCTATGGTCCTTGACTTCTGGGCAGAATGGTGTGGCCCTTGCCGCATGGTCGGCCCGATCATCGATGAACTGGCTACCGAATATGAAGGCCGTGTTACTATCGGCAAAATGGATGTAGACAACAACAACGACGTGGTTGCACAATTTGGTATCCGCAACATCCCGACCGTTCTTTTCTTCAAAGACGGAAAGGTAGTGGACAAACAGGTAGGTGCTGCTCCTAAAACTACATTCGTATCTAAAATCGAAGCTCTTTTATAATTTAATAGCACGAAGCATTTCGCGCTTTCCAGGGGGGCCGGGTATTCTTTCAACAGAATATCCGGCTTCTTTCATCATACGCCTGACGACACCTTTCGCACAATAGGTCACCAAAACACCACCTTCGGTCGTATGGGTATACAACCGGTTGAAGATTTCCTGATTCCACATCTCCGGCTGCTTATCAGGGGCAAACGCATCGAAATAGATCAGGTCGATTCGATCCGGCAAAGCACACGTATTACTGTCTCCTTGTATTTTATGCAGTTCAAAGAACTCCGTAACCTGGACTGCAACATTCCATTCCGCCTGATGCAGAGCATGGAAAACATCCTTTCGTCCGGCACAGAGCATTTCTCCGTAATTCAGGCTCTCGATCACGTCTGTACCAAGCGGATAAAGCTCAATCGAACAGTAATGTATTTTCCGTTGACAGGCCTCAGCATCCAACAAAGTCAGAAAGGCATTAAGTCCGGTACCGAAACCTATTTCCAGAATGGTGATTTCCCCCCGTTCCAGATGGTGCAACCCGGCTTCGATAAAGACATGGCATGACTCCTGTACGGCGCCATTCACAGAATGGTAGTGTTCGTCCATTTCTGGGATAAAAAGCGTATGGCTACCATCCGCCGTCAGTTGTAATTCCCGTTTGATATGATTCGTTGTGTTCTGCATATATTTCTATAATATGCCTGCAAAGGTAAGTTTTTAATCCCGGTTTTTATATACCTTTGTACCCATAACAAGAATCGAGGATGGCCAAGAAATTTATCTTTCTTTTACTCTTGCTGTTTACGGGTTTACAAATGATACGGGCCCAACAAACATATTCCATAAAAGGTATCGTAAAGGATGCCACCAACGGCGAACCGGTGAGTTTCGCCAATGTTGTCATATGGAATACGATAGAAGGGACTGTCACTGATTCGATCGGCCAATTCGAGATCACCGGAGTCTCTCCCGGAAGCTATCGCCTACAAGCCTCCTTCATTGGTTATAAACCAACAGTCACGGCTGAATTCAGGATTTCCAACAAGGATCTATTTTTTCCGATCGAACTGGAAGAAAGCAGTGAAAGTCTGCAAGAAGTAAGCATCGTTGCCTCGCCTTTCCGCAAGACGGCAGAAAGTCCGCTCGGACTGCGCGTTATCGGATTCAAAGAGATCGAGAAAAGTGCCGGAGGAAACCGGGACATATCCCGGGTCGTACAATCTTTTCCTGGTGTAGCATCTACGGCCGCTTTCCGAAACGACTTGATGGTCAGAGGCGGAGGCCCGTCTGAGAACCGTTTCTTTCTTGATGGCGTAGAAATACCGAACATCAACCACTTTTCCACGCAGGGAGCTTCCGGAGGTCCTGTCGGGATCATTAATCCGGATTTCATACGCGAAGTCAATTTCTATTCTGCCGCCTATCCTGCCGCGCGTGGAAACGCCCTTAGCTCGGTTCTTGATTTCAAGCTACAGGACGGCAACAAAGAAAAATTCTCCTTGCGGGGAGTGATAGGAGCTTCGGACATCGGATTCTCTGTCAACGGACCGGCCGGCAAGAAGACAACTTACCAGGTGTCTATTCGCCGTTCATACCTTCAGTTCCTTTTCGATATGATCGGATTACCTTTCCTGCCGACCTTCACTGACGCACAATTCAAAGTGAAACATACATTCGACCGGAAAAACGAACTGACGATCCTGGGACTGGGAGCCATAGACGACATGAAACTCAACACCGGCATGGAAGATATGAGTGAAAAGAACCAATATATCTTAGCCTACCTGCCAGTAGTCAAGCAAAAAACATACACCTTGGGAGCAGTTTACAAACATTACTCCGGCAAAAACATTTATTCACTGATTATCAGCCGGAGCCAGCTAAACAACCGGAATATCAAATACAAAGACAATGACGAAAGTTCGGAAGAAAACCTGACTCTCAATTACCGTTCGGACGAAATCGAAAACAAACTGCGCAGTGAGAATATATTCCGTTTTCCTTTCTTCCGGCTGAATGTCGGCGGAAACCTCGAATATGCGACCTACACCAATCATACATACCAGAAACAGTTCACCACGACTCCCAAAGTGATCAACTATCACACGGATCTCGGACTTTTGAAATGGGGGCTTTATGCCACAGCCATATACGAAAGCGATAACGAGCGTTTCACCGCATCTTTAGGAGTACGGGCAGATGCCAACGACTATTCGCCGGAGATGAACAATCTCCTGGATCAGCTCTCACCCCGCCTTTCCCTTTCCTACCGTTTGTTTGGAGCGGTTTATCTGAACGGAAACATCGGCAGATATTACGAATTGCCTCCTTATACAGTCCTCGGATTCAAAGACAATCAAGGCAACTATCTGAATAAGGCCAACCGCCTGACTTATATCCGGAGCGACCAGACGGGACTCGGACTGGAGTATCGCCCTTCCTCATATCTGAAATTCTCGGCAGAAGGTTTTTACAAGAAGTACGACCAATACCCGATGTCATTAGTCGATAGCATTCCACTCGCCTCTAAAGGTACGGACTACGGGGTTTTAGGAAACGAAGCGGTCAGCTCGACCGCCACAGGAAGAGCATACGGCCTCGAACTTACCGGACGGTGGTATAATTATAAAGGGCTGACCTTTATCGCTTCCTACACCTACGTCCGAAGCGAATTCAAGGATGGACGCGGAAGCGGAAAATACATTCCGTCAGCTTGGGACAACCGCCACCTCTTTACATTCAGCGGAACCTACGCACTGCCAAAAAACTGGGATATCGGAGCTAAATTAAGAGTTGTAGGCGGTGCACCTTATACCCCTTACGATGTTGAAAAAAGTAGTCTGGTCGAAGCCTGGGACGCCAGCGGTAGCCTCTATTACGATTACAGCCGCTTCAACAGCGAACGGTTAAAGCCTTTCACGCAATTGGATATCCGGATAGACAAGACCTTCTATCTGAAAAAGTTCATGTTGGGTGCTTATATTGACATACAGAACATCTTGAATTCCAAATATAAAGAACAGGATGTGTATATCAAAACAGGTAAAGTCCTAAACCCAGAAGCCCCCCTCGACCAACAACGCTATGAATTAAAACCCGTAGAACGCCGTACCGGGACTTTATTGCCCAGTATAGGACTTATGATCGAATTTTAGAAAAGTATTGATTTATGCAAGCTTATACCAAATAATTCCTATTTTTGCATGCGGGATTCAAAAGGGATCTATTTTGGAGCTTAGAATAATATTTATTTAATGGGCAAATCATCAGACTACAAAACAAAGTACAGATGGCTATTTTTTTTCACTGTCATATGCCTGCTCTTCACATGTCGGGTTCATGCTGATGAAAATAATCCTATCCTGATCATAAGTTCTTACAACCCCGACACCCGCAATACGACACAAAATATTTCCGAGTTCATGGAAGAGTACAAGAAACAGGGGGGAAACTCGCCTGTCGTAATCGAAAACATGAACTGCAAGAGCCTGCCCGAAGCTCCCCTCTGGAAGGAAAGAATGCGTAAATTATTGAACAAATACCAGGGGGAAAGCAGCCCCAACCTGATCGTTATACTCGGGCAGGAAGGATGGGCCTCCTATCTGTCTCAAGATGACAGCATAATCCAGAATATTCCGATACTTTGCGGCATGGTCAGCCGAAATGCCGTTTTACTGCCTGACAGTAATATAAATGTAGCGGAATGGACTCCCGAAAGTGTAAACGTAGAAGACCTGAAAAACAAGGAAAGGAACCTGGCAGGATTTGTCTACAACTATGATATCAAAGCCAATATAGAGCTGATCCGGAAACTGTATCCGAGCACCAAGCATTTAGCCCTTGTCACAGACAACAGTTATGGAGGTATTTCGCTTCAAGCCCTGGTAAGAAAGGAAATCGGCAAAATAGATGGGATAGACTTCATCCCTCTGGACGGGCGTAAGAACGATATCTATAACATCATCGAGGAGATCAAGCAATTGCCCCCACAAAGCATCATCCTTTTGGGAACCTGGCGTGTAGACGTCAACGACGGATATTATGTCGGCAACGCGACTTACACCATGATGCTGGCAAATCCCAAAGTGCCTGCATTTTCACTGACTTCCATCGGTCTGGGGCACTGGGCGATCGGGGGTTGTATCCCCCAATACCGCTCCATAGGAAAAGATCTGGCCCGCCAGGCTGTCCACCTTTTGAAGGAACACCCTGATGAACTTGACACAGAAACAATCCCGAACGTATATACATTCGATGCCAAGAAACTGAAAGAACGAAGTATCTCGACAAAAGAACTGCCCCCTCATTCCGTGTTTATCAATACCGAGGTAGGATTATTCGTCCAATATAAATTTGAAATCCTGTTGTTGGTGTCAATCGTGTTGTTACTGTTCCTGATCATGGTACTTTACTTTTACCTACGCACCAGCAAACTGAAAAATAAATTACTGATCCTAATCGACAAACAGAAAGAAGACGAAATAGAACTAAGAAAGGCCAAAGACAAGGCAGAAGAATCCGACCGTTTGAAATCCGCTTTCCTGGCCAATATGAGCCACGAGATCCGCACGCCGCTAAATGCAATTGTCGGTTTCTCCAACCTGCTGACCATAGCGGAGAACGAAGAGGAACGGGATGAATATATCAATATCATCAGCAGTAACAACGAATTGCTCCTGCAACTAATCAACGATATTCTGGACGTTGCGAAGATCGAAGCTGGCACATTGGAATTTATCGACTCCGAAATAGATATCAATGCCCTATTATCCGATATCGAGCAGTCTTCCCGCTTGAAAGCCCCCGAAGGGGTACAGGTTTCTTTTGTCGAAAAACTGCCTTATTGCATCATCATGTCGGACAAGAACCGGTTGGCACAAGTCATTACGAACTTCATTAACAACGCAATCAAGTTTACGAAAGAGGGAAGCATCCGGTTCGGTTACAAGCATAAAGACGACAAACTATTATTCTACGTCAAAGATACAGGATGTGGCATAGAACCGGAGAAGAAAGATCTTGTGTTCAACCGTTTCGTAAAACTGAACAGCTTTGCACAGGGGACAGGCCTGGGACTTGCCATCTGTCAGATGATCGTCAAGAAGCTGGGCGGCGAGATCGGTGTGGAATCCGAATTGGGAACAGGTTCGACTTTCTGGTTCACTTTACCGGATACCGTCATTCATGGCATCAATATTCAGTCGATAAAAACAACGGTACACGAGGAGGCCGTAATCAACAACACGAATCCGAAAAAAGCGACACTGCTGATCGCGGAAGACAACGAAAGCAATTACATACTGATCCGTGCGATCCTAAAAGAGTATGACCTATTGCATGCCCGCAATGGGAACGAGGCCGTCCGGCTTTATCACGAGCACCATCCGGATCTTATCCTAATGGATCTCAAGATGCCAGACATGGACGGATATGAAGCGACTGCCGAAATCAGAAAAGAAGACTCCGACATCCCTATTATCGCCGTAACCGCTTTTGCTTTTGCAGAAGATGAACAACGGGTAAGGCAAAGCGGCTTCAACGGATATGCGGCCAAGCCGATCAAACCGGCGGAATTGAAAAAGATCATCGTCCAGTATCTTTCCTCTACAATACACGTGTCTGGGGAAATTGTAAAGTGAAAGTAGTCCCTTTCTCTTCTTCCGAAATAACGGAAATACTACCGCCATGCCGGTTCATGATCTGCCGACAAACACTCAAACCGATTCCCGAACCACCCTGTTTGGTTGTAAAAAATGGAACAAACACTTTATCCATCGCTTCCGGCACAATACCGTATCCGTTGTCAGATACCGTAATCACCGGAACTCCTTCACGCCTGAACGCATTCACCCGGACTTCAGGATAAAGACGTTCCTGACATGCCTCGGCTGCATTTTTCAACAGGTTTATCAACACTTGTTCAATCATGGCACGATCAGCATAAATGCGCAAGTCCACCGGGCGGACAGAGAAAGAGAATGAAACAGCGCCGGCAGGATACAACCCCCTTAAATCGTCAAAAAGGGAGGAGACCGGAAACAACTGCTGTGTCGGAGCCGGAATACGGGTCAGCTTCCGGTAATTCTCGACAAAGTCCAATAACCCTTTACTCCGGCGGTGTATCGTTTGCATAGCTTGCAACATAATGCCGTAATCCCGTTCATTCAAGCCATTGGAGGTCGCACGCTCCGTCACCGTCTCCGACAGAGAAATGATAGGGGCGATAGAATTCATGATCTCATGCGTCAGGACACGGATCAGCTTTTGCCAGGCATCTGTCTCCGCCTCCGCCACTACCACATTGTACAGACGAGTCCGAAAAGCGGAAAGTGCCTCATTCATGGCACGTGTCAGGTTGGCTTCCGGTCCGTCAGTCGAAGGGACAGGGAAAGACAGGTTCATATCTCCATAGTGGATGTTAGCAATCAGATGCTCCATCCTCTGAAGCATTTTCCGCTGATCCTGATAAAGAGAAAAAGCAGTTCCCAGCAAGATTATAAAACACATGACAGCCGTAAAATACAACCCTTTCAAAAGTAAAAAAGCAATTGAAAGAGATAGCCCGACCAGTAACCCGATCTTCAGGAAAAGGACATATCGTTTCATAGGCCCAACTTATCCAGTTTCCGATACAAAGCAAAACGGGTGATTCCCAGCAGTTCGGCGGCCCGGGTGATATTCCCGTCCGCCCGGCGGAGGGCACGTTCGATCGCTTCCTTTTCGAGAACGCTCAGATTCAACTCTTCCGGCTCTCCTTTCTGTTGGGCAGGTGCAGGATGTAGCATAAAATTTTCAGGTTTCAGCATGGAACCATCCGAAAGAATCACGGCACGCTCGATCGCATGCTGCAATTCGCGGACATTGCCCGGCCATGCATAGCTTTGTAACTTCGTTTTCGCATCCCTGGTAAGTCCCCCTATCTTCTTCTTATACTTGCGGACATAACGGTTCAGAAAATAATCGGCCAGTAGCAAAATGTCATTTCCCCGCTCGCGGAGCGGAGGAATATGCAACTCGATCGTATTGATCCGGTACAACAAATCTTGCCGGAAAGTACCTTCCTGGACCATCGCGTGGATATTCATATTCGTGGCAGAGATCAGCCGGACATCGATCGGTACGGAGCGGGTAGCCCCCAAACGGAGAATCTGTCTTTTCTCGATAGCAGTCAATAATTTCGCCTGCATCGGCAAACTCAAATTGCCGATCTCATCCAAGAACAGGGTTCCTCCGGAAGCTACTTCCATACGTCCGGGTTTATCGCGTCGGGCATCCGTAAAAGCTCCTTTTTCATATCCGAACAGTTCGCTTTCAAATAATTGTTCCGGAATACTCCCCAAATCGATACTGACAAAAACCTGGTTGCAACGAGGCGAATGATGATAAAGGGCACGTGCAATCAGATCCTTTCCGGTCCCGTTTTCGCCTAAAATCAGAATATTGGCATCCGTATCCTTCAGCTTGGAGATCGTGGCAAACAATTCTTGCATGGCATCACTCTCTCCTATAATCTCAAAACCGGTATCTTCTGGATTTCCCAATGCCTCTACCCGTTGTTTCAACGTATTGACTTCCGTACGGCTTTCACGCAGTCTCAAAGCAGCCGAGATAGTAGCGAGCAGTTTTTCTTTTTCCCAGGGTTTCGGAATAAAATCGGTAGCTCCCGCTTTAATAGCACGCACAGCCTTTTCCGTATCTGCATACGCCGTAATAAAAAGAACCACTGCATCGGGATCGGCGGCTTTTATCTTTTCGAGCCAAAAGAACCCTTCCTGTCCGCTGATAGCATCCCGCCGGAAATTCATATCCAACAAAATCACATCCGGCACGAATGTCGACATAAAATGTTCGATCCGTTCCGGCTGTGTTGTCACTTTTATCTGTTCCACATAGGGTTCAAGCAACAGATTCAATGCGAAGAGGACATCTTCGTTATCATCTATAATCAATATTTTCCCGTTCTTCATATTCCTGATATTATTCTGTCTCCTGTAAGAAATCATCCTTAACGTGGCAAAGATATGTATTATATATATGGAATGTATGTGCGATACTGCACATAATTTGTGCGGAATAACACGTTTTTTTCATACATTTACAGGCAAATACGACATAAACCATTAAAAAATATTACTACGATGAAAACATCCCGGCTATTCATTTCCACCCTTATCGGTATGGCAGCCCTTACAGGTTGCCAACCTGTGGTTAAGACAAACAATGTTTGCAACGACACATGTACCTGCCCGGCGACAACAGAAGAGGTTCCGGTTGCCTTGTTGACAGACACTCCTGTAATCACCGCTCCCCCTGCCGAACTCAAACTCGACCCCTTCTATAAGAAATATATGAATGTGAACGGCATTCATGTCGTCAGTTCCTGGCGCGTACCCGACTCCTGTTTCTACGCCGCTTATATCAGTATTAAGGCTTTGACCGACGTACTTCCACGCGAGGTCATGAAATCATTGACCGACCGACATACACGTATCGGCATCATGGCACGCTACGAAGGGACGACGGATATTCCCGAACATGCTTTCTTGGCAAAAGACACAACGCTTAACTGGGACGTCCGTGCCCGTGGTTTAGGCGGCGATGCCGAACATCCTTTCTCAACCTGTGCCGAGGAGAACATCCTTGCCTATCAGATCGACAAATACCATGCGGAAGATATCCTGATCCACGAGTTCGCCCACACCATACATGGAGCCGGCATTCTCCCGATCCATCCTGAGTTCAACGACGAATTGCAGGCGTCTTTGGATGCAGCCGTAGCTAAAGGTCGCTGGAAAAATGTCTATGCCGCCACAAACGTCTGGGAATATTGGGCGGAAGGAGTCCAGAACTGGTTTAACGTGAACGCCGAGGTCAATACGGATGATGGCGACGGCAAACATAATAAAATTAACACCCGTGAAGAACTGAAAGCATATGATCCGGGACTCTATACCATTCTTGCCCGATACTTTCCGGAGATAAAGGAACAGGTCAGCCGACATAAAAAAACGGATCTATACCATTGGACAGAATAACACCTGAAAATAAAACAGTATTCAAACACAAAAATCGAACCGGACAAGCTATTATTCTGTAATCGCTGCCACTGATTATAAAATCACAGGCAGCAATTATATAATCACAGGCAGTAACTATATAATCAGTGGCAGCGATTACAAAATAATAGAGCAAATCGCCAACTATAGATAAGGTTTTAGAAAACTCTCCGTGCTAATCCGCACGTGAATTGTGCTAATCCGCACCTCCACTTCCAATTTCTACTCTTTTATCAACTTAAATATCAATATTTTACAAGAATGGCACATTATTTGCTTCCTTCTTGTCATGAAAAACACGATATACATAACAATACTCCTTCTGCTCCCCTTCCAGCTCAAGGCACAGAAAACACTTACACTGACATTGAGCGAAGCAATCGAAATGGCGCGCCGGAATTCTCCTGAAGCAATTGCTGCCCGTCATGCTTTCAGAGCTTCTTACTGGAACTGGCGTTCGTTCCGAGCCAAACAGCTACCAAGCTTGACGCTTACATCCGATCCGAGCTTGAATCGTTCCATTCAATCGGTTACATTGGAAGATGGCAGCGACAAATTTGTACATCGGAACCAACTCTCAGTCGATGCCGGTCTCGAAATCCAACAAAATATAGCACTCACGGGAGGTAGGGTTTTATTGAAAACCGGACTTGAAAGACTGGATATGTTTACCGACAATATCTCGTCTTACAAGAGTACTCCGGTAGTCGTAGGATATGAACAAGACTTATTCGGTTTCAACGACCTAAAGTGGGAACGCCGCATCGAACCGATTAAATATGAAGAAGCAAAAAAGACCTATATCGAAACACTCGAACTGGTTGCAGCCTATACGACCAATCGCTTTTTTAATCTGGCAACGGCACAAACCTCACTGGAAATCGCAAACTATAATTTCGCATACGCCGACACACTTTACCGATATGCGCAAGGACGTTACAATATCGGAACGATTACCGAAAACGAAATGCTCCAACTGGAACTCAACAAACTGACCGAACAGACAAACCGTCTCAACGCACAAATCGAGGTCGATGATTATATCCAGTCGCTCCGCAGTTATCTGGGTATTTCCGAAAATATTACCCTGGTAGTGATTCTCGACGACAGCATTCCTCACTTCACAGTCGATGTAAACGAAGCCATGCAACTTGCTTTCCAAAACAATCCGGATATCAGCGCTTTCGAACGCCGTCGGCTGCAAAGTGAAAGTAACGTCGCCGAGGCGAAAGCCAACCGGGGTTTTAAAGCTGCCTTATATGCACAGTTCGGTCTGACGCAGAGCAACGAAAAGCTGAAAGAATCCTACCGAGATCCGATGGACCAACAATTGGTGACATTGGGTATACGCATACCAATACTGGACTGGGGAGTAGGAAAAGGCCGGGTGAAAGTGGCCAAAAGCAATCGGGACAAGGTTTACACCGAACTGGAACAGGAGCGGATGGATTTCGAACTGAACGTCGCCAAGATCGTCAAACAATTCAACATACAGGCCGGGAAAGTTGCCATAGCCTATAAAACAGACCAAACGGCCCAGCGCCGTAACGATGTGGCACGCAGGCTTTACCTGTTGGGAAAATCGACAATTCTCGACCTCAATGCCGCCATAGCCGAAAAAGACAACTCCCGCCGTGCTTACATCACGGCTTTATATAATTATTGGAATCTCTATTACGGTCTCCGCAGCCTGACCGGCTACGATTTCGAGAAGATGATCCCGATCACGGAAGATTACGAACTCCTATTGAGGTAATTGACAATGGAGAATTGACAATTGATAAATCATAATTCATAAATCATAATGGATAAACCTATTGCAAAGAAACCCGTTTATTACCGCTACCGCTGGCATATCGCCGGAGGAACCGCATTCATAGCTCTTCTCGTCTATGTCGGGATCGCCGCCTCCGGTGGCAGGAAACTCCGTACCGAAGCGGAAAACCTGATCATCGGTGAAGCGACAAGCGACAAGTTCCTGGAATATGTAGATGTCGAAGGGGTCGTACAGCCTATTCTCACCATCCAGATCAACGCCCGCGAAGCAGGCAGCGTAGATCAGATCATAGCAGAGGAAGGGACTATGATGAATAAGGGAGATACAATCCTGACACTCAACAATCCCGACCTTATCCGCACCATCGAGGATCAGCAGGATGAATGGGAAAAGCAACTGATCTCTTATCAAGAGAAAGAGATCGAGATGGAACAGAAAAGCATCGACTTGCAACAAGAAACCTTGCAGACGACTTACGAACTGAACCGGCTCAAAAAAAGCTATGCACTCGACGAAGAGGAATTCAATATGGGAGTCAAAAGCAAAGCACAGCTCGAAGTGGCTCGGGACGAATTCGATTATAAGACCCGAAGCACTGCTTTGCAGTTGGAAGGTTTGCGCCATGATAGTGCGGCCACGATCTTGCGCCGTGAGTTGATGAAAAATGATCTTGAACGAGAACGTAAAAAGTTCGAACGTGCTCGGGAACGCATGGAGGACCTGATCGTTCGTGCACCTCTCTCCGGACAACTCAGTTTTGTCAAAGTAACTCCCGGACAACAGGTACAGAGCACCGAAGCAATCGCTGAGATCAAAGTACTCGATCAGTTCAAAATCCATACATCCCTCAGCGAATACTACATCGACCGGATCACGACCGGTCTGCCCGCCACCATCACCTGGCAAAATAAGAAATTCCCACTCCGGATTACCAAAGTCGTCCCGGAAGTCAAAGACCGTAACTTCGATGTCGACCTAGTCTTTACGGAGACAAGTCCGGAAAACGTACGCATCGGCAAAAGTTTCCGTGTCCAGATCGAACTTGGGCAGCCGGAAGAGGCTCTCGTTATCCCACGTGGCGACTTTTTCCAAACTACCGGTGGCCAATGGATATACAAATTGAACGAATCCGGCACGAAAGCCCGGAAAACCCCGATCAGTATCGGCCGTCAAAACCCGCAACAATACGAAATAACCGGTGGTCTCCAATCAGGCGACAAGGTGATTGTCACAGGATATAGTACCTTTGGGGATGCGGAAGAGTTGATTTTAAAATAAAAGAAGAATAATCCCGATACGACAACATCAATATGAAAATAATACTATTAGCTTTACGATCGCTGATACGTTTCAGGCTCTACAGTGCCATCAACATCATGGGGTTGGCACTGAGTCTGGCGTGTGTCATAATCATCAGCAGGTATGTCTACAGTGAATTGACAACAGATCATTTTGCGTCCAACCATGAACGGTTGTTCCTAAGCGTCAGGCATTGGAATAATAACGAAAAAGTGCCCACTCTTCTTACTACACAAAATATCATGATGAGAAAGGATTACAAAAATCCTTTGGATATACCGGAAATAGAAAAACACACTTCATTTGTTTCTCTTAAAGACGTAACAATCGAAGTTGAAAACAAAGGATTCAGTGCGCATGTTCTAGCAACTGATTCGGTTTTCTTGCAAATATTAGACTTCCCTGTTTTAAAAGGTGACCAGACAAAGCTATTAAAGGACCCTAAAGGAGCAGTCCTCAGTGAATCTTTTGCGAAAAAACTATTTAAGAACCAGGACCCTATCGGGAAAATCATAAATTACAACGGACAACTGTTAACCATACAGGGAATTACAGGAAATGTCGAGACTAAAAGTTCTCTTTCTTTCGACCTTCTGATTTCACGTGCATTACAATGGAGATGGCCTCCAGTGAATTATTACAGCATAGCTTTAGCTGTTCCACATACCGATATAGACGTTATAAATAAGAAACTTAAATCCACGTACGATCAACAGAACGCACGCAGTTTCCTATTCCAGCTTTTTCCTCTGGATAAACTGTATATGGAGACTTATATCCAAAAAGGAGAAAAGACATTTTTACAAGGGAATGCAAGTAGCGTTCATATCCTGTCCGTCACAGCCTTACTGCTTTTGCTTGTCGGAGTATTCAATTTTGTCCACCTCAACTCTGTCGTCATCCTTAAAAGGAGAAAAGAATTCAGTATGAAAAAAGTGTTCGGAGCCCGGCCTGCTCAACTTTTTATTCAACTATATATAGAAAATCTCTTCTTAACCGCATTTGCCCTGTTTCTAGCTTGGGTCATTATCGAAATGACTTATGACATACAAGTTCATATACTGGAAATCAAATCTATAGTTCAAAAACACTATAATATATGGATATCAATTCTACTATTGTTACTCTTACCTGCAATCACAGCTTTGCATACATTCGTACGTTTCAGCCGGAAACCAGTCATAAGTTCCCTACAAAATATTGACCGAAGTAAAGATAAGCCGGAGATAAAAACCATATTTCTCACTTTACAATATGGCATAACACTCTCTTTGATCGTTTGCTCTCTATTTTTTATCAAACAATTGAACTATATGCTGGCTACAGATCCTGGATATCGAACTAAAGACATCATAAAAGTGTGGTTCCAACGGCCTACCTCTTCGATGTCATACACTACCGATGAAATAAAACATCAAGAGGAAGTCAACAAATATATTTTAGAGACATTACAATCTTCTCCGATTTTTGAAACTTTCTGTTTCGGTATAAGTCCTTATGAATTTCCATTGAATCCTCTTCATAAAAAGGCGGTAAGAATTCCAGGAGGTGAATGGGAAGAAGTCATCCATATAACCATCAGCCCCGACTTTCTCACACTATATAACATTCCGGTTTTCGGGAAGGGCCTTCCTATTGCTCAAAATGAGGTATTGTTAAATGAAACAGCCAAAAGACTTTTCTCTCAAAACGAAAAACTTCCGGAATTATTGGAAAGCGACTGGAATGCAAAAGGGACATATCTGCTTGTCAAAGGTTTTACCAATGACTTTCAGACAGTTCATCTTGCACAGCATAACAAACCGATCATCCTATCCATACACAATGAGTCCATGCTTTCTCACAATAAACTGATGGCAGCAATCTCTCCAGGGTATCGTCAGGAAGCCATTCTGTTTTTGGAAAAGTTACATAATGAAATAGGACAAGGTGATTTTGAATATACTTTTGTTTCTGATGAAATCGAGGAACTATACAATAAAGATAAACAAGTAGCCATTATCTATAGTGTTTTTGCACTGATAGCAATCCTGATCTCCTCATTAGGTCTTTTCGGGTTATCCTTGTTTGACGTACAGCAACGTTACCGCGAAATAGCCATCCGCAAAGTCAACGGAGCAACCACTTCCATCATCATGCAAATATTATTACGAAAATATTATAAGCTTCTCGCAATCGCATTTATTGTGGCGGCTCCTGTCACCTGGCTTACCATCCACAAATATCTGGAAAGTTTCGTCCACAAAGCCGACATCTCCTGGTGGTTATTTGCTATCGCTTTGTTACTTACGGGAGCAATCTCTTTGCTGACTTTAATTTGGCAAATACGCAAGGCTGCCCGGACCAATCCGGCAGAAGTGATCAAATCAGAATAAAAACAAACAACCATGATACTACAACACTACATCAAAGTTGCACTTCGTAACCTGACAAAATATAAAGTGCAATCTACCATCAGTATTGTCGGCCTGGCAATCGGGCTGATCTGTTTCACATACGGATGGAACTGGTACAGGTATGAAACGAACTACGACGGGTTCTATCCACAATCCGAGCAAATTTACCGGATATACGGAATCGATAAACAAACGGGAAAGAAATCGGAGGAATTACCACTTATTCTGGCACGCAAACTGAAAAAAGATTTTCCGGAAGTAATAGAGACAACCCAGATTTATTCCAAATATGGTTCGACTTTTAAATATGGAGAAACAAGGTTAGAGGATCCGGACGAGGAATTCATTGACGAACAGTATTTCAAATTCTTTCCACGTCCCGTAATTTGCGGTAAAAAGGATGATATCCTGAAAACACTGGATGAGATAGCCGTCACCCGCTCTTTTGCCATGAAATATTTCAAAACACCAGAAAAAGCATTAGGCAAAACCCTTGAAAACGGATATCGTAAACACATTACGATCGTGTCCGTCCTGGAAGATTCGCCCAATAACTCCATGATGCAAGCCGATGTTTATGAACTGGATAAATTCGACCGTGACCGGGAAAACCGGATCACGGACGAAAAGCAATGGGCTTTGCTAAACACTAAAATTTATCTATTGTTAGCACCTAACATTAATATAAAAGCCTTTGAGAAGAAGATCAATTCTTATATGGTTGAGCATGGATATAATAAATCAATCCTACTAAAATTGATTCCCCTGGCAGATGTCCGTCATACATTTGGAAGTGAATTGACATTTAATCTTTCCTACATCCGGACATTCACGGTAACCGGACTCTTATTGTTACTCTGCGTTTTCTTTAATTTCACCAATCTACTGTTGAATCGTATCTATTTACGGAACAAAGAAATGAAATTGAGAAATGCGATCGGCGCTGATAAAAAAAACTTGGTTATCCAGTTGCTGCTGGAATTGACGCTGCTTGTCGGGATCAGCTTTCTATTGGCCTCTTGCCTGTTGGAATTAACCGCTGGCGGTTTCTCACGCCTCTTCGAAACGACATTACAGCGAAAATTATTATTCAACCATCTTTGTATCATAACAGGTATTAGCTGGTTGATACTCACGGTTGTCTGCCTACCACTATTCCTGCATTTTGTCCGTGCCTCTTCTCTATTAATATCCGATGGAATCTCTCCTACTCGGAAAAGCGGCTTCCGCAAAATCAGCATGACACTTCAACTATGTATTTGCATATTTTTTCTGATGAGCACATTCATTATGTTCAGGCAAATATCTTTCATGAAACATAAAGACTTGGGATTCCAGAAAGAGGGCCTGATCCAGATGGAAATGACATTCAACGACCGGGAAGGGATCAGTCGAGAGATTTCTTCATTGGCAGTCCTAAAAGGATTCACACAAGCCGGAATATTTACTATCACCCATGAGCCTTATACACAAAACGAAGTCGAATGGGAAGGGAAACCACTGGATTTCAATCCAAACTTCCAAGTCCTACAAGTAGGTAGCAACTTCCCGGAAGTTTTCAACATACCAATGTTGAAAGGACGTTTCGTCGATGAAGGAGATCTATCCTACGGTAACCGACATTCCTCTTGGACAAAAGCTGTCATCAATGAAGAAGCAGCCCGTATCATGGGTATAAACGATCCTATCGGAAAGAAGATCAGCATTTGGAATTACACAATAAATAGAGACGGAAGTAGAGGACGTGCCGAAATGGAGATCGTCGGGGTCATCCAAAACTTCCAAGCAGCCAGTTTACGCAACCCGGTACTGCCTCTAGTGATCGTAACCGATCCAAGCAGATGGAATAGCTATTTTTATTATGTCCGTACCGAACCCGGAAAAGAAAAATCCGCGATCAAAGCGATCCGGAATGTATTCAAAAAACATTCCAAACAAGGTGACCCTACCACCTGCAAAACACAAACTATAAACCAGATACTCGACCAGCTCAGTACCTCCGAGGACGCCAGCTTGCAACTCTTCACTTTACTAGCCCTGTTCTGTACGCTCATCTCCATCTTCGGGCTTTATTCCATTTCGTCCAGCAATATGGAACAACGGAGGAAAGAGATTGCCATACGGAAAGTGATGGGAGCCTCTGCTGGAACAATTGTCAAGATGTTCTTCCAAGAATATCTGACAATTGCACTGATCGCCAATCTTCTGGCACTGCCACTCGCATGGTTGTTCATGCAAAATTGGTTACAACAATATGCCTACCGGAGCCATATCTCTGCCTGGATGTATATTGCAATCGTATTTGCCACCATCTTCCTGATCATCGGAGCTGTCCTCTATCAAACGATACGGGCTGCCCAGAGCAATCCGGCGGAGGTGATCAAGTCAGAATAAAAAAATATATTTGAACAAGATTTTATAACAAACAATCAGACAATGTTATCGCACTATATCAAAGTTACTTTCCGGGAATTACTAAAATACCGAACTCAATCAATTATCAGCATTATCGGCCTGGCCATAGGATTTACAGCCTTCATTTTAGGAGGTTACTGGTTATGGTGGGAGACACATTTCGATAATTTCCACCCGGAAGCAGACCGACTTTACTGCCTAACGACGGAGGGACTTGTAAAGCGTGCCAACGGAACACAAGCCGATCTGGATCAATTACATATTAATGACCGGGAAGAATTGTTCAAGTTGCTCCCCGAAATCGAAGCCTCCTGTTCATTCAACCATCTCAGCTTTACACTGCAACAGGGAAACGAGGCAATTAACCTGCATGGAATGGAAAGCGGGCAGTCCTTTTTCAATCTTTTCCAGGCGGATTTTATCGAAGGAACTCACAAAGGTATCGTTCCCGACGGCAGTTCTGTCATTTTAACGAAAAGGACAGCTCACAAACTGTTCGGGACAACAAACTGCATCGGCAAGGAAGTCGTATTGGATAACAATCTCCGTCCCTCGGTAGCCGGTGTTATCCGTGATTATCCGGATAATACTGATTTGCTGTTCGACTTCTTGTTGATCAGGATACCCCAACCCAATCATGTCAAACGCATGACGACCTACGTGCGACTTCAAAAGAATACAAACATGACAAATGTACGGAACAAACTAACGCTCTATAAAAGCCATGCAGAAGATAAATGGGATCGCGAACAAGTAAAAAACTGGAAAATAAACTTGCTGACAGCCTCCGAAGTACATCTCCGGTGCCACCCAGAATTGACAGATCGCATCCGTAACATCCATATCCTGGCTTTAGCCGGAATAATGGCTTTCCTAAGCGCTTTAATCAATCAGCTTGTTCTTTTTATAGGGCAACAGCAACGGAAGCAGCAAAAAAACCGGACTTACCTTTGTGTTGGGGCCTCAACCACAAGTATGGTCATGAAAGGTTTTACCGAACTGGCATTCCCCTTAATGATTGCCTTTTTAATTGCTTTCTGCCTGATCGAAAGCCTCTATCCTTACTATGAAAGCTATACGGCATGGAACCGATACGGCATCTACGAGAACGTCAGTCGCCATCTTTCACGAACTTCACTTTTCGGCAATACGCTATCACTCGCCGGAATCAGTATCTTGATCTTCCTTTTTATCTGTTACTATCCGATACGAAATCTTTTGGAGCATAAAATACGGAAACCTGCTCTTTTCAAACAGAGCCTGATCGTCGTCCAGATATTTATCGGTTCACTATTCTTTATCATCTCTTTAGGGTTGTTTCGGCAGTTGCATTTTATCCTTTCGAAAGACAAAGGGATCGATTATGAACGGGTCATACAAGTCGATTTAGGATACAGTACAGCTCATCAGACAGACCTTAGTGTCTTGAAACCTGAAATGGTCAATCACCCATATATAGAAGGAGTTACATATACCTGTGGAAATGCTCCGGTCTTTACGGAACAAGGGGATTGGTACGGTTCTTTTTACTCTCACTTTTGTTTCGATCCGAATGAATCTGAACCAAATAGTTACAACCCGGTAGTTGTTGCCGACAAAGACTTCTTTTCGTTTTTCAAACTGCAACCGATATCGGGCAACTGGCCGACGGCGGCAAATCCATATAGCTATATAGTAAATGAAACTTGCCTACAAACATTAGGATATACGAATCTGCTTGAACGGCCTATATACATAAAAGGGCAGGCGAGCCAAGCCAAAGTTTGCTGTGTCATAAAAGACTATTTCTATGCTCCGATGCAATATCCCATATTACCGCTATTCTTTACCACATACGATAATCCGACAGTAAAAGACTTCGAGCGCCCTTACCTTATTTATGTCCGCTATGCAAAAGGGCATAAAAAGGAGGTGCTGGAGCATCTTCGTGAGATAACATCACATATTCAGAATGACAATGTCAACCGGAACAAAATGTTTATGGAATTATCCGATCTGGTCGATCTTTTCAATCGCCCGGAGAAAGTGATCTTTACCATCTTTAGTATCCTTTCTCTGGTTTGTATCCTGATCTCCACTTTCGGTATCTACTCCCTGGTGAGTCTCGCCACCGAACAACGCCGAAAAGAGATTGCTATCCGTAAAGTAAACGGAGCGACATTTTATCACATCCTTCAACTGTTTTTCCGGGAGTATTTCATGTTAGTGGCATTAGGCAACGCTTTCGCTCTCCCGGTCGGCTACTTAGTAACGAAACGTTGGCTCGAAACGTACGCCAATCACACCACATTACCTGCATGGTTGTTCCTGCTGGTTTTCTTTTTCACCAGTGGAATCGTACTACTCTCTATTTTCCGCCAGGTTAAAAGAGCTGCTACTACCAACCCGGCGGAAATTATTAAAACTGAATAATCACAAAAAACATCACATCATGTTCATACATTACTCAAAAACAGTCGTCCAAGTACTCTCCCGGTCGCCCTCAAAAATAAATTATGAACAGAATAATTGAAAGGTTAGAACAATAAAAAAGAAAAGCAACAATTAATTAAGTCAACACATCCCAAAAACAATTAACATTTTAAATTGATAAGACAAATTACACTAATTATATCATACAGTACCATAAGTTGTTTTATATTCGCTCTATAAATTATTTATATTAATATGTCTTTTATGAAAACGAGCACTCTATTGGCTTTGTTTACTACATTAGCAGCAGGTTCATCCTGTGCACTGAAAGGTGAAGAATTAAAAGTAAAAGAGGTGATGCAATAATATAACATGCACAAACAAATATTTATAGTGATGTTGATTTGTCTGAGAGGTGTCGATTATATATCTGCACAGCAGTGGACAAAAAAGGATTCCGTCTGGCTTCAGAATGTTCTATCCGGAAAAGAAAAACTGGAACTGAATCCAGAGACGATGAAAGCGATTCAATCAGGTTCCTTTATAAACTTGGATGAACCGGCATCCAACATGAAGATATCGCCAGTAACTCCGTTACCCATCCTCAAAGATTTTACCGAATACATACAAACGGACTCGGCATACCGCAAGAAAGCATTGAAAGACCTCCCACCAGGTGTCTTTTGGCTATACGCTCCTCCTCCCGGAAAAATACTACCAGTCTATCAATATATGCTCGATGAAGTCAAACGGAATCCGATCACGGTTCCCGGCGGCATGTTCTTTGATCTGGCTGAGATGACCAGCCGTAAATCACATATACACAAACGTAATGCTAAAAGAGACGGGACATGGAAGAATTACAATAATTTACCCACTCCCGATATCATCAAGAAAAAGAAAAAATTTGCAACCGATCATCCGAAATTAGCCGGACAGGATACGCTTTTGTTACGCAAGGACTCGTTGCAGTTAAAAGATACGACACACGTAATCTCCTCTGCTCCGACAAACTAAACATCCATAATAGGAACTTTATAAAAAAAGTCGTATTATTTTGCAACAATTCGGTGTCATATAACGTCTTATAGTTATACAAGAAACATTAATCAGAAACAGATTATGACAAAAATACAACTATTAGCTACGTTGTTAGCACTCTTTATCATTGCCATGTTAGGAGCATGCAGCAATGAAGACTACTCAGAACCGGATGTTTTCAAGGTAACACCTGACCTCCGTACCCGCATCAATACAGGGGTAAAGATGGCTTCCCGCACAGAGAAAAAATTGTTCAATGAAAAATTTAATTCTTTCCTCACCAAATGCTATGAAATGGGATTGGAAAATACACCTTATCAATATATGGAAACGGAAGAGTATGCCGATTTGAAAAATCAAGTCTTGTCATCCTCTCCCGCTACCTGTTACCTGCTAATGGACCGCTATCTAAAGCGAAATCCACCTTTCTTCTCTTTCATTCTGAACGATCTGATCGAAACAGCCTATCCCAATACAGCTGATAAAATTGCCAACCGGATGAAATCATCAACCACCGTGCAGGAAACAATGGAACTATTTCCTCAGGTTTGCCTGGAAATCTGGCTAGACGAGATCGATAATAGTTAATTTATCAAAAAAAACAAATTCAATTATTGCATATAATATATTTTTTACATTTATTTGTCTGACAAATAAGATTAATCATAATTATTGTCTAATATTATTGCAATGAATACATTAAGAGTACATAGTCAAACAATCACCCTTGTAGATCAAGTAGAGGACAGGCTTCTCAATTATTTAAAAGAAAAAGATATACGTACAGGGGATTCTATTCCTAATGAATTGGAATTGGCTGCAGCATTGGGTGTAGCCCGCAGTGTCCTTCGAGAGGCATTAAGTCGGTTAAAGATGATGGGGATGATAGAAACTCGTACACGTCGAGGTATGATCCTAACAGAGCCAACGATTCTTGGAGGAATGAAACGAGTTGTCGATCCACGTATTTTAGGAGAAGAGGCTCTTTTCGATATTTTAGGATTCAGAATTGCTTTGGAAATAGGGATATGCAGCGATATTTTCAGAAATATTACTCCAGAAGATATTTCTGAACTGGAAGAAATTGTAAAAATGGGAATTGTCTTTGAAAATAATGAATATGCCCCAGTTAGTGAGTTTACATTCCATGCTAAATTATATGAAATAACAGGAAACAAAACTATTTCGGAATTCCAAGGTATCATCCATCCTGTAATGATTTTTGTTAAAAACAAATTCAAGGATTTATTAGAACCTATTAATATTGAAATGAAAGAGCAAGGGCAAATAGTTACCCACGCAGATCTTCTTGATTTTCTCAAAAACAGGGATGAATTCGGGTATCGAAGAGCAATAGAACAGCATTTTGAAGTATACAAAAGATTTTTAAATAGCAGAAAATAAACTAATAACTTGTTAACAATATGTCTAATACGGTCAAAATAGGAATAATTTTTCTGGCTTGTTTGCTAAATTTATTTCAGGCCACAGCATCAAAAGAAAGTATCCCTCCAACTACTCCAAGATTGGAAAAAATCAAATGGGATAATTCTCTAACTTTACCCGATTTAGATGACAGACCTAATATTGGGGTTGCGGGGGCTTTTTCGGGTTTTATAGGAGACAACCTAATTATTGCGGGAGGCGCAAACTTTCCTAATGCCACACCTTGGAATGGGGGAAATAAAACTTATTGGAATACAATATATTGTATAAATATAACCCAGCCAACCTCCAAATGGTTAATATTACCCCAAAGTATGCCAAAAGCTTTGGCATACGGCAATTCTATAGAATTGCCTACAGGAATATTATGTATTGGAGGTTGCGATTCCGCCCAATGCTATAATGATGTTTTTCAAATTCAACTAATTGACGGACAAATAAATATTGATACAAACTGGCCAGCCCTGCCTGTACCTTTAGCAAATGCAACCGCCTCTTTGCTCGGAGATAAAATATATCTGGCCGGAGGTCAAAAGAGTATGGAAAAGCCTGAAGCCACCAAACATTTTTTTGTTCTGGATCTCAACAATCGTAATAAAGGTTGGAAAGAACTACCATCATGGCCGGGAGAGCCTCGAGGATATGCAGTGAGTACATCCCAAAGTGACGGTTTTGACAAATGTTTCTATCTTTTTAGTGGGCGTAACTATAAAATTGATGGATATATAAAAGCACTTACAGATGGCTATGTCTTCAACCCTCGTTTAAATTCATGGAAAAAACTGGAACAAAGTTTTCCTGTCATGGCTGGCAATGCATTGCCAACCGGTGCAAACCATATTCTTTTTTTAGGTGGTGTACCGCAATTAATTCCAGGCTCCGATGATCATCCTGGTTTTGACAATACAATTCGTCTTTACCATACCATCACCCAAAGTTTGATAAAAAAAGAAGTTGCTCCTTATCCTATCTCTGTTACAACCAATATTGCCCAAAAAGGCAATACATTTTATATAGGGAGCGGTGAAATCAAACCGGGTATCCGCACATCTCATATTCTAAAAGGAGAAATCATCCCATTCGAAAAAAAACTGGGTATAGTTAATACTAGTGTTATCTTCTTATATTTTGCATCTCTTGCCTGGATTGGCTATTACTTTTCGAAGAAGCAAAAAAATACAGACGATTATTTCAAAGGAGGAGGACGACTTCCTTGGTGGGCTGTCGGATTAAGTATTTTCGGGACAAGCCTGAGTGCCATCACATTCATGTCCATCCCTGCAAAAGCTTATTCTTCCGATTGGAGCTACATGCTTGTAAACGCAGGCATCTTAATGGTTGTTCCACTCATATTATATCTGTTTATTCCATTCTATCGCAAATTGAATGTTACAACTGCATACGAATATTTAGAACAGCGATTCAACTCTTTAATTCGAATACTTTGTAGTTTAGCTTTTATCTTATTTCAGGTTGGTCGCATGGGGATTGTCTTATTCTTACCAGCTATAGCCTTAAATGTTGTTACAGGCTTTGATATATTTCTCTGTATAGGGCTAATGGGAATATTAAGCCTTATCTACACCATGATGGGAGGTATTGAAGCCGTAGTATGGACAGACGCTCTACAAGTCGTTATTTTATTAGGTGGTGCTATTTTAGTTGTTATCATGGCTGCCTGCTATATTCCTGATGGATTCTCAGGTATTATCCGAGAAGCAACAGTTGATAATAAATTCGATTTGGGAAGTTTAAATTTTGACATGAGGCAATCAACATTATGGACTGTATTAATTGCGACTTTCTTTACTAATTTAACAACTTATGGAACAGACCAGACAATGGTACAACGCTATATGACTACCGAGACAGAAAAACAAGCACAGAAAAGTGTATTAACAAATGCACTTCTTACTATTCCTGCGACGCTTCTTTTCTTTTTTGTAGGTACAGTTCTGTATGTTTACTACAAACATAATCCAGCAGATTTAAGTTTGACAATCACAGACGGAGATGCAATCCTCCCTTGGTACATCTATTCTCAATTGCCTCAAGGAGTCACAGGGCTTTTAATTTCAGGGATATTTGCAGCAGCTATGTCTACCCTCAGTAGCAGCATGAATTCGGCTGCCACTGCCTATGTAGTCGACATCCATAGCAAAATAGTAAAAAAAGAAGCAAAAGACAACTTACACACTGCAAAAATAGCAACCTTTTTTTTAGGTATAGCAGGAATAGCTTTTGCCTATATGATGGCTACTTGGGAAATAAAATCATTATGGGACGAATTCAATAAAATTTTAGGCCTTGTCTTAGGTAGTCTTGGCGGACTCTTCCTCTTAGGAATGATCACACGAAAAGCCAATGCAGCAGGAGCTTTGTGTGGCATTATTGGCAGTATATTTATACAACTAATTGTCATCCAACAGCAATCTGTACATCTATTACTATATACAACTACTGGATTTGCCTCATGCTTCATTATTGGATATATAGCAAGTTGGATTATTCCTGGCAAGACTAAAAACATAGATCATTTAACAATATACAAAATATTCTCTAAAAAATAGAAACATGAAAAACTATCAACGTTTAAAAGGGTTGATTGCAGCATCTTTCACTCCTATGGATGCTCAAGGAAAGATTAATCTTTCTGCAATCAATAAGTATGCAGATCTGATGGCAAAATCAGATCTGACAGGAGTATTCGTGTGCGGCACGACCGGTGAGTCTCAATCCTTAACGACTAATGAGCGTAAAAATATTCTGGAACAATGGATTAAATCATCAAATGGAAGATTTAAAGTAATAGCCCATATAGGCAGTAATTCACAAGTAGAAGCAGTTGAATTAGCACGTCACGCTGCAGAGATAGGGGCCGATGCCATTGCCGCTATGGCACCTTGTTTCTTCAAACCGGAAACTGTCAAAGATTTGATTAACTTTTTTACCCCGATTGCTAATAGTGCAGAAGAACTACCATTTTATTATTATAATATGCCATCTATGACTGGTGTATTTTTGCCTGTTGCAACCTTCTTGTCAGAGGGCAAAAAAGTGATGCCTAATTTAGTGGGAACAAAATTCACACACAACAATCTCATGGAAATGGGTGAATGTTTAGCATTAAACAATGGTGAATTTGAAGTTCTTCACGGGTATGATGAGATTCTAATCTCAGGATTAGCATTCGGAGCAGTTGCAGGTGTTGGAAGCACCTATAATTATTTACCCGAAGTCTACCACGGTATCTTAAAAGCAGTTAAAGAAGGAGACTTCGAACATGCGAGAAAATTACAGATGAAATCAATAGAAATAGTAAAAATAATCATTAAATACGGAGGAGGTGTACGAGGAGGTAAAGCAATTATGAATTTGATCGGAATAGATTGTGGTCCATGCAGACTGCCCATTCCAGCTGTAAGCAAGGAAGAATATGATATGCTGAAAAACGATTTGCTAAAAATCGGTTTCTTATCTAAATAAAAAAGACACGGGGAATAAAACTTTGACCGGTACTTATTCCCTCGTGTCAATCTTAAAATAGCACTATTTTAAAACCAGTACAAAGATGAACAAATTAAATCATTTATGTTTACTGTTAGTCCTCTTATTATTCCCTCTTATCTCAATTTCTGCTCAAGAAATGAATATTTCGGGTGTTGTTATAGACAACGATGGACTAACTATGCCAGGTGTTTCTGTTTCTGTCAAGGGAACAACAACAGGTACTATTACCGATATTGACGGTAAATACAACCTCAATGTGCAAAAAGGGGCAACCCTTCTTTTCTCTTTTATCGGATATACAACAAAAGAAGTAAAAGTAGGAAACGAAAACATTTTAAACATTACGTTAAACGCCTCTACTATAGGTTTGGATGAAGTAGTTGTAGTCGGTTATGGAACACAATCAAGAAGAACAATCACCTCTGCTATTACAAAAGTAAGTGGTGATGCATTAAAAAATGTTCCAGTAAATACTATTGGTGAAGGGTTAAAAGGAAAAATTGCCGGTGCACGCTTATACTCCAATAATAACACACCTGGGGCTGATGCTACAATCCGCATTCGTGGTGGTTCTTCCATCAATAAAAGTAACGACCCCTTGATTTTGGTAGATGGTGTCGAACGTGCATTTTCGGGTATTAATCCAAATGACATTGAATCTATTGAAGTTCTAAAAGATGCAGCATCCACTGCAATCTATGGTTCAAGAGCTTCTAATGGTGTAATTCTTATCACTACAAAAAAAGGATCAACCAATCAAGCCCCCCGAATAACATTCGAGGCTAATTTGGCACTACAACAAGCAGAAACATTGTATGATTTCATGAACGCCGAAGATTATATCAATACTGTTCGTCCGGCTGTAGCCTTAGGTCCCAAATCTCACTACAACTTTATGGATGGTTATTCTGCAAGTTCAGGAAATACAGAATCTTCAATCTATTCAACTCGTTATCTCAAAGAAGGGGAAAGCGTACCAGCTGGATACAAATCCATGCCAGATCCATTAGATCCAACTAAAATACTGATTTTCCAAGATAATAACTTTCAAGATGAAATCTACAAAAACGCATTGTGGCAAAACTATTATGTAGGAATTGACGGAGGAAGTGAATCTGTCAGATACAGTGCTAGTGCAGGATACACAGATGACGGGGGAGTCGCTTTAGCTACAGGTTATTCCCGTTTAAGCATGCGGAATAATCTGGATGTAAAAATCAACAACAAATTGTCTTTTGCAATGGGTTTTGATTATTCTAAAACCAATTCATCTGAATATCCTAACCAAATGAATGTTATATCAAGAGGTCTAGCAACTCCACCGACTCAAAAGAAATATAATGAAGATGGAACCCCCACTAAAGGCTATAATGCAACATCTCCTAACCCATTATGGTATCAATATTACAATGACCAAAGCAAAGAAGAAAAGCGAATGTCTGCATTTGGAAGACTGACATACCACATTATTGAAGGTCTGAAAGCAGATGTACAAATGTCTACATACAATCATCACTGGAGAAGTGACAGTTTTGAAAAAGCTAACGAATTCAGTGGTTTACGTACAACCACTGCACAATTCGGTGAATTAAACAGAAATAAATTGGAAGCCTATGGGACATATAACAAGACAATCAAAGATCATTCTTTCTCTGTCATGGCTGGCTACTCCTATCAGAAAGATAAAAATCAATCAATGGAAGCAACTGTTACAGGTGCCAGTTCCGATAAAGTTCCGACATTAACAGCAGGTCCCAATAAAAAAGACGCAAAAAGCGATTTCACAGAAGATGTCACAATTGGTTATTTCGGCCGATTATCTTATGATTTTCAAAAGAAATATTTGTTTTCTGCCACATTTAGAGAAGATGCATCTTCCCGTTTTGCAACCGGAAATCAATGGGGCTTTTTCCCTGGTGCTTCTGTTGGTTGGGTTATGTCTGACGAATCCTTTATGCAAAATATAAAACCCATTGATAACTTGAAATGGCGTATAAGTTATGGACAAACAGGAAACAATGCAATCGGGCTATATGACGCTTATGGCAAATATTCAACAAATGCCAAATACGATGGAGTTGCAGGTATTGTCCCGTCTACTATGCCTAATTTAGGATTAACATGGGAGGTTTCTACACAATTAGATGCAGGTTTCGATCTGTCAATGTTTAATAATCGCTTAAACATCAGCGCAGACTATTTCGACAAAAGAACTGACAACCTTTTATTTAGCAAAGAATTACCAAATACCTCCGGTTTTGACAATGTTCAAACTAACATTGGTAAAGTAAAATTCTATGGTTTCGATATCGAAATCAGTTCTACTAACATCGAAACAAAAGATTTTATATGGACATCTAAATTCACATGGAGCTACGTAAAAAATAAAGTTTTAAAACTCCCTGATAATGGACGAGACAAAAACCGTATAGGAGGTATTACCCTGGCAGATGGGACAGCCTTTGGGGGAACAGCAGAGGGGGAGCCATTATATCGTTATTATGGTTATGTTGTTGATCATATTATTGAAACACAAGAACAAGCAGACAATGCGATGTATGATAGCTCTGCAAAAGGCTATCGGCCTTCCGATGGGAAAAACATAGCCGGGCGTAAAGAAATCGGTGATTACGAATGGAAAAACCGTGAAGGCAGTCAGACTAAAGATGGAAAAGATTATATTGACAGTCAGGATCAATTCTTGCTTGGTTATACAGTTCCACATTCTACCGGAGGTCTGAACAACAATTTCACCTATAAAAATTTCACTTTGAATATCTTTTTAGATTGGGCTTTAGGCCACTCCATCAACAATAATTCAGAAATGCGCTATTTCATGAATACATTTGCAAACAATTATACGCTAATTGATGAAGTGAAACAATGTTGGAAACAACCGGGCGATAATACAAAATACGCACGTTTTACAGCCAATGATCCGGATGATGGAAATGCTAATTTTAGCCGTACATCGAATGTGTTCAACTACAAAGGTGATTACCTCTGTATCCGTGAAATAAGTCTGCAATACAATGTACCGACAAATAAGTTGACAAAACTGGGTATTCAAAATTTGGCTATTACATTAGCAGGAAACAATCTGCATTACTTTACAGCTGTAAAGGGTGTCTCTCCTGAAGTGGGTGCTTCTACGACTTATAATAAGGATTATTACAATTATCCTCCTATTCGTAAATATTCCGTAGGAGTAAAAGTTACTTTCTAATCAAATGATTTCTTAAGTTATAAAAACACTTATATCATGAAAATCAAAACAATATTATCAATATTATTGGCTGGAACTTTACTAGCTTCATGCCATGGTGACCTGAATATTATCCAGAAAAGCGAAGTATCAGCCAACTCCATGTGGCAAGATGAAGGAGATGCCACTTCTGCCATGTATGGTATGTTCAATAAATTTAGAGCTACATTCAGTACTGGTTACATTTACTGGGGAGAATACAGGACCGGTCTTTGGGCAGACGGTCTAGCCGGACAAACAGCACGTGACCAGGTATATCAAAATCAGATACCAACTAATCATAGTTATGCAAATTGGGCTGATTTATACACGACAATCAACAATGCTAATTTGATTTTAAAATACACACCGGATATTGCGTTTAATAGCGAAGACGCTAAAAACAAGATTTTAGCAAACGCATATTATGTAAGAGCATTTTGCTACTATTGGATCGGGCGTATTTGGGGAGATGCCCCCATATTGCTGGACGGATTTGAATCGGATCAACAAGAAGGACTTTTTCCAGTTCGCCAACCAGCCGAAGATGTATTTACACAGGTAGGCGAAGACATCAACAATGCTTTAACCTTGATGCCAGCATCTGTATCAGACAGGAATCTGGCATCATCGGGAGCCATTAATATGCTGAAAGCAGACTACTATTTATGGATGTATAAAGTACGAAATGCAGGAGAGGTGGCTCTTGACAATGCAAATACTGCTGTCCAAGCTGTTTTGAACAACTCAAATTACTCGCTTGAAGAAAATTTCAACAATATTTTTTACAACGAATTAGGTAACGAGATTATATTTGCATGGAGTTACATTCAAGATGAATATACAGGTGGATATCCTGGAGATTATTTGGTTCCTTCTCAATATGTTTCTGACGAAGCTATAGAAAATCCGGTAAAAGTAGGCAGTCATCAGCAATGGTGCTTCTATACAGAAGATTACAAAACTTTACTTTCAGAGAATAAGGAAGATCAAAGAACAATTGTAAGTTTCGAAACGTATTTCGACGAACCGAAAAATGCAACATTTCAATGGATCAATAAATTCGCCGGAACATGGACAAACGGAACACGTATCTTTGATTCAGACATAATTGTATACCGTTATGCCGATGCAATTCTATTTGATGCAGAAATCAAATTAGCAAAAAATGATATGACCGGTGCAATTGCTTCACTTAACAAAATAGCTGAACGGGCATACGGTAAAAAGAACTTCTATCCATCTTCTATGGCTGCTAATGACTTGAATGAAGCCATTGTAACAGAAAGGATGAAAGAATTTGCAGCCGAAGGCAAATTATGGTGGGATTTCATCCGTTTAGGAGTTGTCTTCAAAAAGTCTCCTTATCTGGTTGGACGTGAAAACGAGTTAAATATTTTATTATGGCCCGTAGCTCAAGCTTCAATTAATAAGAATCCAAATATCATACAAACTCCGGGGTATGATGAATAATTAATATTTATGCATCCGTTAACACATACAACTCTTGTCGGCAACTGGGCAACTCTTTTGCTGGCAACAAATAAAAGCGGAGAAATAGATTATAAACGCATGGGAGATGAAATAGATATCTTAATAGCATCATCTCCCTGCGGAATCTATTCGAACGGGACAGCTGGAGAATTTTATACTCAAAACGAAGATGAATTTATAAAAACAAGCGAATTACTGGCAGAGAAATGTTCCGCTGCCAGTATTCCCTTTCAAATCGGTGTCAGTCACATGAGTCCACAAATATCTCTAAATCGATTACAAGCTGTCAAATATCTCACTCCTGGTGCAGTCCAAGTAATTTTGCCAGACTGGTTTCCAGTAACCATGGAAGAAGCTATCATTTTTTTGCAAAGGATGGAAGAAGTAGCTGACGGAATTCCTATCGTCCTTTACAATCCTCCTCATGCAAAGAAAATACTATCTCCTCATGATTGGATGTATCTAAAAAAACATATACCATCTTTGATCGGTGTCAAAGTTTTCGACGGAAACAGGAATCCCGAATGGTATAAACAAATCAGAGAAAAGGTACAAGGGCTATCCGTTTTTATCCCAGGCCATAACCTGGCAAGCGGTATACTATCCGGAGCTCATGGGGCGTATTCCAATATAGCTTGCCTGAACCCTTTTGCTGCTCAAAAATGGTATGAGCAAATAATTACAAATAAGGATATGGCACTCGAACTGGAGGAACGTATTCATCTGTTTATGGATAAACTGATAACTCCTTTTATCGTAAAAGAACATTTTTCAAATCATGCCTGTGATCGCTTTATGGCATTAGTAGGAAAATGGGCTGATATAGGTAACCATTTGAGATGGCCTTATCGTTCGATACCGGAAGAATATGTTATTAACGTAAGAGAAAAGGGTTGTCATATCATTCCAGAATTTTTCAAATAATAATCTCAAATCAACTAACAAATCATGAAAAATATAGTAATAACATGCTTTTTCGTTTTGATGCAATTGGGGATTTTAGTCCAAGCACAAACAAATACAACAACAGACATTTACCAAAAAGGTCAGGACGGATATACCTGCTTCCGTATTCCAGCTATCGTCCAAAGCAAAGCAGGAACCCTGCTTGCCTTTGCTGAAGCACGAAAAAATAGTTGTTCTGACACCGGTAATATAGATTTAGTAGTGAAACGTTCCGAAGACGGAGGTAAAACTTGGAGTCGCATAATTACAGTATGGGACGATGGTGATAACGTATGCGGCAACCCGTCTCCTATCGTAGATCAAGAAACAGGTCGTATCATTCTGATCAGCTGTTGGAATTTAGGAGAGGACCATGAGAAACAAATCATCGATAAAACAAGCAAAGACAGCCGGAGAGTATATGTTCTTTACTCTGATAACGATGGTAAAAGCTGGTCAACCCCCAAAGAAATCACATCATCCGTTAAGCACCCCAATTGGACTTGGTACGCAACAGGTCCCTGTCATGGAATCCAATTACAAAGTAAAAAGACTAAAGGACGGTTAGTAGTTGCCGCCAACCATATGGTGGCAGGTACAAAAACTTATCATTCGCAACTAATTTATTCCGATGATAAAGGTGAAACTTGGAAACTTGGCGGAATCGTCAACGAACATGGAGGAAATGAAAGCAGTGTTGTAGAATTAAAGAATGGAGACTTAATGCTAAACATGCGCAATTACAACCGAAAAGAAAGTAAATCCCGTTCGTATGTAATTAGTAAAGATGGTGGAGAAACTGTCTCCCAAATATCATATCTTCCTGAACTGATCGAGCCTGTTTGTCAAGGAAGCACACTAAATTATATGAAAAGGGGAAAGATCAGCAATAACATTTTATTCTCCAATCCCGCCTCCACGGACAAAAGAGAAAAGATGACAATCAAACTGAGTGAAAATAATGGTGAAACCTGGTCCTATGCCTATCAAGTCTATTCAGGTCCAAGCGCTTATTCAGACCTGACCAATTTGGGAAACGGGAATATCGGACTGTTATATGAATATGGTATAAACAATCCATATGAAAAAATCGGCTTTACAATAATACCATTCGAACAACTAAAAAAACAAAACAAATGAGATCTGTTCTTCTACTTCTCCTGTCTTTTTTCACTCCAGTAATCTGGGCTCAAAATGTAGAGCAATCCAAACTCTGGCCAGATAAACAAAATGCAAATGAGGCAGAAATATATATATATCACCCGAAAGAAAGTGATAAAGTCGCACCTGCTGTACTGATCTGTCCTGGAGGTGGTTATTCAGGATTGGCAATGGATCGTGAAGGGCATGATATGGCTAAATGGTATGCTTCCAATGGATTTGTTGCTGTTGTTTTAAAATACAGAATGCCCAAAGGTGTACACACTGTTCCATTGGAAGATGCAGAAAAGGCAATATCAGTTCTCCGAGAGAATGCGGATAAATGGAACCTTGACAAAAGTAAGGTCGGAGTAGTCGGTTCTTCGGCAGGCGGACATCTGGCAGCATCATTAAGTACATTAGCTAAAGATATCAATCGCCCTGATTTTGCAATTCTATATTATCCGGTAATTAGTTTTGATAACAAAATGGCACATCAAGGTTCTAAAAAAAATCTATTAGGAAAGAATATTGATAATGAAAAACTAATAGATTATTATTCTTTGAACAAACAGGTTGATGACAAAACTCCAAAAACACTACTTCTATTAAGCTATGATGACCGTGTTGTACCTCCAATGAACTCTATTTTGTATTATATAGCTTTGAATGAGCACCATATTCCAGCTTCACTTCACATGTTTCCTAATGGAGGGCACGGATGGGGTATCAGATACGATTTCGCTTATTACCAAGAAGTAAAAGATCTCATACTAAAATGGCTGAGATATACGCAAATTATTGATTAACCAAGAAAAGGCACATGAAACAACAGACTATTTTGGTAGCCATTGAGACATTATTATCTTTTTGCATGCAAGCAGAAAATGATGTAAAAAACGTGCTTTTCATAGCCATAGACGACTTACGTCCAACATTGGGATGTTACGGTGACCCATACGCCGTAACTCCCAATATTGATACATTTGCAACAAAAAGTTTCCTCTTTGAAAATACATACTGCCAGCAATCTGTCAGTGGTCCTTCACGAGCATCCCTACTGACAGGACTGCGTCCGGATGAAATCGGAGTCACTGACCTAAACACTCATTTCAGAGAAAAATGTCCGTATATTACCACTCTACCACAACTTTTCAAGAATAATAGATATGAAACTATCGGTATTGGTAAAATCTATCATGGCAGTACCCGAACACAGGATACAGTTTCCTGGACTAGAACTCCCATATACAATTTATCTATTAAGAAAGAAGAATATACGTTGATGCAAAACAGACAAGGGAGTAAAGCTACTGCAATTGAAATTGTCAATCAACCGGACACCTCTTTTCTGGACGGTAAAGTTACCACAGAAGCTCTAAAGACATTGGATGAATTAGCCAAATCCAAACAGTCTTTCTTTTTAGCCGTCGGATATATCAAACCTCACCTGCCATTTAGTATGCCGAAAAAATACTGGGATATGTACCAGAATAAATCCTTCATCCAAAAAGAGGCAGAAGACAAACAACCAGTACATGCTCCTGTCATATCCTTCCACAATTGGGAAGAGTTAAGAGGATATACCGACATACCCAAACATGGAAATCTCTCAATAAGAAAGCAGGAAGAACTTTGTAAAGCTTATTATGCATGCGTCAGTTTTATCGACTCACAAGTTGGAAAATTATTGGACAAGCTCAAAGAACTCGGATTGGAGAAAAATACAATCATTGTCATTTGGGGTGACAACGGCTTCCATCTCGGAGAACAGCACCTATGGGGAAAATCTACAAATTTTGAATTGGATTGCAAAGTACCTCTACTTATATATAATCCAGAATATAAAGATCATCCGAAACGAATAAACGACATTGTAGAGTTGATTGACATCTATCCGACATTGACCGACCTATGTGGGTTAAAGCCTACACATACATTATCCGGGCAATCTCTTCGTTTTCTGATAGAAAACAAAACAAACTGGAAGAATCGTGCTTTCAGCCAATTTCCAAGGCCCTATAAAGCGGTAAATTCTTATAAAAACCAGACACACATGGGATACACTGTCCGGACTAAAAATTGGCGTTACACGCTGTGGTACAACAATGCGACAAACCATATTACAGCCCGGGAACTTTATTACATGAACGGTAGTAAAGTGGAAAAAGAAAATCTAAGTGGAAAAAGAGAATATGTTGACATTGAAAATGAACTACAACAAATGATTGAAGATTATAAAAACACTCATAATAAATAAGATTCCATGAATAAAGTATTATTATTTACAATCCTTTCAGGCCTGTCATTATCCTGTACGAACTATACAGATAACATATCCATGACAGCAGAACATCCGGTACTTCCCGTTCTCACCATGAAGGAAGCCAACCCTGTCTTCAAAATTGAACTGATAAGACATCAAACAGACAATAATTATTCATTACAAAAATTAGAAGTAGATCTTCATGGAACTACAGATATCGATGATATTGAAAGTATCGGTCTTTATCATACCGATTCCAAAGGAATGATCGATATCAACAAACCGATTCTTCATACAGTATCCACATCTGAAAAAATTATTTTCAATACAGATATTTCAATCGATACGGATACTTTCCCTTTTTGGATATCTTTTAAGTTAAAAGACAAAGTAGATCTCAGCCATCGCTTTAAAGCAGGCTGTACCAAGATAGAGACAAATGAAGGAGAGATAAAAGTACCCGTAACAGTTTCACCTGAACTTCGTGCAGGAGTAGCCGTACGTCAGCACAAGCAAGATGGTGTTCACACATCTCGTATCCCAGGGTTAGCAACATCTACAAAAGGGACATTGTTAGCCATTTATGACGCTCGTTACGAAAGTCCACGCGATTTACAAGGGCATATGGATATTTGTCTGAATCGTAGCATAGACGGAGGACAAACCTGGCAGCCTATGCAAGTAGTCCTGGACATGAAAGATTGGGGTGGATTACCAGAAAAATACAATGGAGTTAGTGACGCCAACATCCTGATAGATGAAAACACAGGAGATATTTATGTAGCCGGTCTTTGGATGCATGGAGTATTAGATGGAAAAACAGGGAAATGGGTGTCTGGAATGACAAAAGATAGTACCCGCTGGATACATCAATGGCGTGAAAAAGGCTCTCAGCCGGGATTTGGAATAAAAGAGACCTGCCAGTTTCTAATTGCAAAAAGTACCGATGACGGTCAAACCTGGAAGACTCCAGTAAACATAACGAAACAAACCAAACGAAAGGAATGGTGGCTATATGCCCCTGCACCAGGACACGGGATTACACTACAAGATGGGACACTCGTTTTTCCGACACAAGGACGAGACAAAGACGGACATCCATTTTCCAATATAACTTGGAGCAAGGACGGTGGTAAAAACTGGACCGCCAGCAATCCAGCTTTTACAAATGTGACAGAATGTATGGCTGTACAACTATCCGACGGAAACATCATGCTAAATATGCGTGATAATCGTAACCGAGGAAACAAAAAGGAGAACGGACGACGTATCTGCATCACATCCGATTTAGGAAAAACTTGGACAGAGCACCCCACCTCACGAAATGCATTAATCGAACCGACTTGTATGGGTAGCATACATAAACACATTTATAACCACGACGGACAAAATACATCAATCCTGCTTTTCGTCAATCCAGAATCCTATTCGGAGCGTAATCATATCACACTGAAGGTTAGCTATGACGAAGGAAACACCTGGCCCGAAAACAAGAAAATTCTATTGGATGAATATAACGGACGCGGTTATTCTTGCATAACCTCTGTAAATGAAAATACAATCGGTATTTTATATGAAAGCAGTCAAGCTGATATGGTATTTCAACAAATCAAATTGGAAGAATTATTACCCTAAATAGGAAAGGCCCTCTATCCGAGATTCAAAATCTTTTGGATAAAGGGCCTTATTATTCAGATATCTCCTTATTCCCACTCCGGCGGTTCCTGCCCTAACAAGTTCTTGACGAAGAAATCGTGCATTTTGTGCATTTCGAACGGACCGCCGAGGCTGTGCGTCTTGCCCGGTAGATAAAGCTGTTCGAAATTCTTGTTTGCTTTCATCAAGGCACTAACAACCTGCAAGGTGGAAGCCGGATCGACGTTATCATCCAGTTCACCGTTGATCAGGAGCAACTTGCCTTTCAGACGATAAGCATTGTCGACATTGGAGGAGGTGCTATAAGAGGCGTCGATCGGATAGCCCATCCACTGTTCGTTCCACCAGATTTTATCCATCCGGTTGTCATGGCAACCGCAAAGGGCGACTGCAACCTTATAAAAATCGTTATGGAACAGCAAAGCAGCCATCGCATTCTGACCTCCGGCCGACCAGCCATAGATGCCGACACGATTCAAATCCATATACTTGTATTTCGCACCTGCCGCTTTCATCCAAGCGATACGATCCGGGAAACCGGCATCTTTCAGGTTCTTCCAACATACATCATGGAAAGCTTTCGAGCGGTTGGACGTCCCCATACCGTCGATCGAAACGACGATAAAGCCGAGTTCTACCAATTTGGAGACCAGATGATGGGCCGGTTTGAAATCCTTATCCACATGCGAATCGTGCGGACCGGCATAAATAAACTCTATGACCGGATAGGATTTGGAAGCATCAAAGTGCATCGGGCGATAAATGTTCCCCCAAATATCCGTCTGCCCGTCCCGGCCTTTCGCGCAGAACACTTCCGGCATTTGCCAGCCTTCCGCCTGCAACACACTCACATCGCACCTCTGTAATCCGGCCACCACAGACGCATCCGAGGTTCGCTTCAACTGACTGACAGGCGGCAGGTCGGGGCGAGAATAGACATCGGTAAAATAAGAACGGTCGGCAGAGAAAGTCACACGGTGGTTCCCGTTCTCAGGAGTCATATCGGTAAAGCCTGTTCCATCCAAGTTAATCCGGCAGTAATGCAGGTTATAGGGATCTTCGCCTTTATTAAAGCCCGAAGCGGTGAAATAGACAACCTGGTTCGTTTCATCCACATAATCGACCTGACGGAGCACCCATTCACCCTTTGTCACCTGTCGTTTCACCTGCCCGCTCGTACCATCTATCAGGTAAAGATGACGCCATCCGTCCCGTTCGGAAATCCAAAGCAATTCTTTTCCGTCATCCAGGTCATACCGATAGTTGTTATAATAATAGATAAAAGTCTTTGTCTGCTCGTCCACCAGATGACGGATAGAGCCGTCGGCCGCATTCACTTCGCCAATCACATAACGCTGATGGCCACGCTGGTTGAACTCGAACGTAAAGGCACGGCTGTCCTTGCGCCAGCCTGTCAGGTTCAGATAATACTGGTTTTCGTAAGGAGCGACATCCAGCGCCACCTGCCTCCGTGCCTCCACATCAAAAAGGACAGGCAGATAAACAGGCAACACATCGCCCGGCTTCGCATAATCGCGCCATTGCAGGATCGGTTGCTTCTGGCTGGACGGACTGGATTCGATCAACGGGATACGACGTTCCTGCACGTCGCGCACCTTCACTGTCGCCAGCTTCCGGGAGTCGGGTGACCAGATGATCGACCAAGCATCATAACGCAAGTTAGTCGTACCATCCATCGTCAGGGCAATCTCTTCTTTCGGCTTATCCTTCTCTTTCTCATCCCGGACAGGAGAAATATAGAGATTGTTATCTTTCACATAAGCTTCCCATTTCTTATCAGGCGAGACAACAGGAACCGGAGCTTCTCCATGACGGTGCCAACGGTCCGGTTTCTTTTCCTCTTCCTTTAACAAGGACTCGGCCAGCCCTTTCTGTTTTTTAGAGAAGAAAACCGCCAATCCTTTCTTATCTGCAGCACGTTGCTTTTTTCCACTCTCTGCATTGACAAGATAGTAAAAATCTCCCTCCTTCTCATGATTCTTATACCAGAAATAGTGAGAACTGTCTATCCATTCGGGATGGATAGCGGGAGAATAAACCCGATTGGAACATTTCAAGATCGTGTCGGCCCGCTCGTAATCAGCACGCGTCACCTGCGAGGCGGCGCTTTCTACCCCGAGCACCATCGCCAACAAACAAAAGATAAACAAAGTCGTTTGTTTCATAATAAAAGTGATTTATGATTTAATCCTCAACCCTTTAAATCTTTAACTCTTTAATTTTTTCATTCTTTAATTTTTCAACTCTCCAACCACCAGTCGATCATCTTCCGCGCCAAGCTCAATTTACGCGGTATCTCCGGCAGGTTGTCTTTCGAAAAGAACGAACCGGAACTCAATTCCTCCTCTTGCAACTTGATCTCCCCACTGACATAATCGGCAATAAAACCGATCATCAGGTTGCTTGGATAAGGCCAAGGCTGATTGCCGAAGTAAGTGATGTCACGGATCGTCAAACCTGTTTCCTCCCGCACTTCACGTACCACGCACTGCTCCAAGGTCTCACCCGTTTCCAGGAAACCGGCCACAAGCCCATGAAACGTCCCCCGGAAGTTACGTGCATGTACTAACAGGATTTCCTCGCCTTTCCGGATCAAAACAAGAATAGCGGGCGATACTGCCGGAAACATCTCGTTCCCACAATCCGGGCACTTCTTCATGATCGGCCCTTTCAGTTCCGTCGGCGTTCCGCAGACAGGACAAAACCGGCTGTGCTGATCCCAATAAACAATCTCGTACGCCTTCCCTGCCTGGTCATAAAAGTAGCGGTCAAGATGATCGTAAGAGGACCGGAGCCCCATCGGCAGGTAAACGTCCGTCTCAACCAAAGGTACATCGGTAAAGGCCGCCATCGCCATCGTCCCGTCCTGCATTTCGACTGGAAGCGAGCGGGTGACAGTCACGGGTGCTTCATTCATAAAAGGGATTGCATAGCCACCGGCTTTCTTTTGCAGCAAAAGTTGGTCATTGTAGAAAACATACCAATATAGAGGAGCGTTATTTGTCATTTTCATACGTCTGATTCTTTATACATACTGCAAACATACGAAAAATTGGCATTCATGTTACCATTACAGTGTATATTATACTCTATTTATCATCACCTCTTGCACAAAGACATCGGAATGCTTGACCGGAAGTTCAAAAGAAACTGACCGAAAGTTCCCTAATCCTTATCCCTTTCGTCCACAATCACAAGTTGTCCGCCAGCCGGAGAACGATCGTTCACCGCCCAGCGGACAATCTATATCCGTTTAAGAAGCTGCTAATAAATAGGGAAGAAAAGGTTAATAGATACAGAAACCGGAACTAAACCGTGCGCATCCGAACTCCACTTGTGCGGATATGCACACACAACAGGGTTACATCTAATCGGCAACACACTACATAATAAGCATTTATATCTATGGCACGACTTTTGTCCAATTACTCAGAAACAAAACAATTGAATGATATGATTAAAACAGTTGCATTAGAAAAGATCTTCCGGACGGAAGAAGTGGAGACGTCGGCTCTAAACAAAGTAAGCATAGAGGTCAAAGAAGGAGAGTTCGTCGCCATCATGGGACCTTCCGGATGCGGTAAATCCACGTTGTTGAACATCTTGGGATTGCTGGACAACCCGACTACCGGAGAATATTACCTGAACGGGATCGAAGTGTCTCAATATACGGAGGCCCAGCGCACGAAGTTGCGTAAAGGAATCATCGGTTTCGTCTTCCAGAGTTTTAATCTGATCGACGAATTGAACGTGTACGAAAATATAGAACTTCCTCTGCTTTATATGGGTGTTTCGGCTGCCGAACGGAAAAAGAAAGTGCAGGAAGCGATGGAACGAATGGCTATCGTACACCGCGAAAAGCATTTCCCACAGCAGTTGTCCGGCGGCCAGCAACAGCGTGTCGCCATTGCCCGCGCCGTAGTGGCCAACCCGAAACTGATCCTTGCCGATGAGCCTACCGGTAATCTGGACAGCAAAAACGGGCAGGAGGTAATGAACTTGCTGAACGAACTGAACAAGGAAGGGACGACGATCGTCATGGTGACGCACAGCCAGCATGATGCCGGATTCGCATCCCGCATCATCAACCTGTTCGACGGGCAGGTGGTAACGGAGACCATGATCTAAGTTTTAAATGTTATAAAAGGGAAAGAAGAAGCCATAGCGTATTAAGATATGTTATGACTTACGGAATTATCGTATCTTATTTGATTCCAAATCAAATAAACTTGTATATTGCCGGCACTAATCATAAATCGGATTGCTTATGAAGACACTTGTTATAAAACAGACTCTACTTACATGTTTATTATTCTTAAGCTGCACAGGGTTGCAGGCACAGGAACGCATAGTTGAACAACCGGCTTTCGACGCTTGGAGCTCGACAACGCTGGAAATAGATAAAATCGCACTGAGCGACACCGCGACGGTCTTTTATATCGACGCTTACTTTCGCCCGAAATACTGGATTCAGGTCGTAAAGGAAACAACCTTACGGGCCGACGGCAAAACCTATCCGATCAAGGCAGGCGACGGTATTACCCTAAGCGAAAAGTTCTGGATGCCTGAGTCAGGAGAAGCCTCTTTTCGGCTGATATTCCCACCATTACCCAAAGGGACGAAAACCGTTGACTTTATCGAAGGGGACGAAGAAGGGGCTTTCAAGATATGGAATATCCATCTGGACGGCTCGCCAGCCAACTCTTCTTTAGCAGGGAAAAAGAATCCGGCAGAAACCCCGGTACTGGAAACTCCCATCTTAAATAGCGGCATCGCCACGTTGAAAGGAAAAATAGCCGACTACAAGCCGGTGTTCGGCTTAGACGGCACAAGCTGGTCTTACAACACACTGACGGGCGGAGTGGATGAATTGCATTTCAAAATCCAGCCCGACGGTACATTCACCCAAGAAATCCCCCTATTGCACGCAAGCTGGATTCATTTAGCGACCGGTTTCATCAACTGCCGAGTGTATCTGAAACCCGGTGAGATGACCTCCGTTGAAATCAACTTTCCGGAAATTTGTCGTCAACAATCCAAAAAGCAAAAGGATAAACCCTCTTTGGGTGAAAAATATTTCTTCACAGGAGCATTTGCCGCCCTCAACAACGAGGTGAACAACCGTCCGGCGGCCCCTACTTCCCTCTCGCCGCAAAGCCAGGAGGAATACATAAAAATGATGTCCGATGTTGCCAGCATGAACTTAGATGAGTTTAAGGATTACTGGCTAAAACGCTATCAAGAGGCCAAAGCGAAACTAGACGGACAAACAGGACTGAGTGAGGCTTACCGTACACTCTTGCTCCAAGATCTCAAACTTAGTTTTGTCCAGCAAGCGATGTCACCGTCCATGATTGAATACGCCTACCGGAGTGTAAATAAGATTCCACGCGACTCGGTTCTTGTCGATTATGTCAAGCCGATCCCGACGTTCGACTATTACGATTTTATTCCGCAATACATCTCGAACAGCCCATTGGAGTTATACAGCAACTCGTACGCTTACCTATTGGACGCACTCCGCTACACGAATTTCAGGGGAGAAAAACAGGCCACGGAAGAGGAGAAGGTACCCGACAACACAGCCGATATTGCCAAAGTCATGGGTACAGACAAAGGTATCCTATTCGACATGCTCGCCGGACGCCGCCTTGCCGCCTCTATCAAAGAGTTTAAACCATTGGATGAAAAAGAGTTGCAACTGGCCGAACAAACGGTACCCGAGATCCGTTCCGCCCTGCTTGACATGAACGACAAGCTCAAGCAAACAATCGAAGAAAACAAAAAGAAATCCGGCTACACCGTCAACCGCGTGAACATTGCCGACATCCCAGCCGAGGAGCTGTTCAACGCCATCACCACGCCTTACCGGGGCAAAGTCGTGTTTGTCGATTTCTGGGCGACCTGGTGCGGCCCGTGCAAAGCCGCGATGAGAGCGTCCGAACCGGTCAAGAAAGATTTCGTAGGCAAGGATATCGTCTTCCTTTACCTGGCAGGCGAAAACTCCCCGAAAGGCACTTGGGAACAGATGATACCGGACATCAAAGGCGAACATTACCGGATGACAGATGCACAATGGACATATATCTGCAATAAATTCGGCGTGCAGGGCGTTCCTTCTTACATGATCATCTCCAAAGACGGTACGCCTACCCATTTCCAGGTCGGATTCATGGGACCGGATAAGATGAAGGAAATGCTCATGAAGGAATTGGATAAATAAGAACTGTTACTATGTATAGAACGTTGCTTGCTCTATTGTTTTCAGGGATCAGTCTGTTGTCACATGCCGATAACTCCTACCTCATACAGGCCCGGATTCGAGATGTGAAAGACGGGACCGTATTCTTCCTGAAACAATTCAGCACGCAGCGGATTATAAATGCGATGCGCCTCGAAAACGGCAAATTGCAGATGAAAGGCGAGTTGTTCGACATACCTCAGCATCTTTGGCTTTGCACGACCATCAAAGATGAATTCTATTACTGCGACTTGCTGGTAGACACAGGAAAAATCGTTGTCGAAGGAAGCATCCATGATTTTCCAAACGGCTTGCATTTCGAAGGAGCTCAAACCCAAATGCAATATGCCGCTTATCTGAACCGGACACAGTCGTTTACACAACAGATCGACAGCCTGAACCACATAGCCAATCGCTTGCATAACCGGAAAACGGATGGTATGGTGTATAACAGTCACATCGTTCCGGGCACTTACAAATTAGACGTAGAGGTGGAAAGGGATAGAATCACAGCCATACGCGACTCCATCCGTTCCGAGTTTATCCAGAACCATATGGACCAATATGCCGGGCAGTTCTTGCTGACACGTGTTATGAAAGATCTTTCGCCTGACTCGCTGAAAGCCCTTTATCGTCTCATCCCTGTCGAGATGAAGAAAACCAAATTCACCCGTTTGATCAGCAACCAGATCAACCCGTATGCCGACAGCAACATTCGGGAGGCAGACGACCTGCTACGCCTGACAAGCCGCAAAGAAAAGGAAATGCACAGCTATGCGGAAGAAGCCTATAAACTCTATGTACAAGCGGTGCAACTCGACTCTACACGGACGGACGGCTACATGGCACTGGCCTCCATGTCCGAACGCTTGCTCCCATTCAAAGATGTGGAAGCTTACAACATTGCGATCCATTATCTTCAGAAATTCATGGCAAGTGACATCCGAGCACACGAATACGAAGCTGCGGTGAAGAAAATGGAAGACCTGCAATTCAGAAAATGGCTGAAACTGAACGAAGAACCGGAAATGATAACCGTCAATGGTGGAAGTTTCGAAATGGGGTCTACCTATAAAGAAGACAACAACCCGCCTCACAAAGTCAAAATAGACAGTTTCCTAATCAGTCGGTACGAGATAACAAACTACCAGTTTGCCGCCTTTCTCTCGACACTTAGTCCTGAAAAGCTAAAAAATGCCCCACCTTTGTATTACCCCTGCAACTGGGGCATCCAAAACGGAAAGCCAGTGCCGGGTTACGAGGCTCATCCGGCAATCTATGTCACCTGGTACGGTGCACAGGAATATTGCAAATGGGCCGGAGGTCGCCTGCCGACCGAAGCAGAATGGGAATTTGCCGCACGAGGCGGCAACTATGGGAACCGTGACCATCTCTATAGCGGCGGTATGGAACTGGACAGCTTGGGTTGGTATACCGGAAACTCAGGCGGTAAGCCACACCGAGTAGGGACATTAAAGCCTAACGAATTAGGGTTGTACGATATGAGCGGTAATGTATGGGAATGGTGCAGTGATACCCAAATAAAAGACGGCAAAGAATATGTTGCCGTCCGTGGCGGTACCTGGTTCAACGAACGTGCAATCTGCCGCCCGACCTGCCGCTATTATATCTTCCCGAACAGCAAACATTTCAATAATGGTTTCCGGCTGGTCAAAGATTTATAATTTCCAAGTAGGGAATACAGTTCTAAATATCCTATCAATTAACGACCATATATAATTATATAACCTCAGAATATATATATTGACGTTCAACAAGAACAAAAAGCCGATTACAATATAAATCAATTGCAGGGAAAGATGTTCTGCTATAATCTGATTCAGCCCCAAAGCTCGCTTAAATCCTCCTAACAATAGCGTTGAAAATGCATGAACCAAATAGATCTCATATCCTTCTTTCGAGTATATATCTATATAATAACGCACTATTCTAAATTTATCATATAAAAGAACAAGCCCTTTTTTCATATAAGATCCCCCTATTCCCAAGATTGTCAAACCGTAAGCGAGAAACAGCAGGTTAGGTGGAAACTTATTCGCTTGCAAATCAAAAGGTCTCTTTTCTATTCCAAAAGCATAAACAACATAGCCTACAGCGACTACTACACAAACCACATTTTGCCATCCCAATCTCTTTGTATAATATAGTCCCCATATCGTAAAAAACAAATAAATAACCACAGTTTGAAGCAAATCCGGATAATAAGACTTAAACAACTGCGATAAAATCAGAACGATACCCCAAAAAACAAAAGGTGGCTTATATCGACGAATAAAACTGGCACAAAAAGGAAGACAAAGACTAATCAATATATAAGGGGATATAAACCATATATGATCGAAAATCCGATTTTCTACAGGAGGATTGAAAAACACATAAGACACCACACCATCCAGAGATATTATAAGTCCATGTTTCCAATAAATATACAAAACAGCAGGTAAACAACATAATGCATATTTCCAGTATGGAATTACCACTCTCTTTACCCTACCTTTCACATATTCCCAATACGTTTTTTTCGACGATAATGAATAAGAAGCTCCGACAAGATAAAACACCGTCACCATCGCAAAAAAGATACCGGAAACCCAGCCCCTTTCGAATATACCGACATTAACTCCTTCCCACCACATTAAGTGACAGAAACAAGTGATATAAATCATTATTCCTCCTCTATAGATATCAAGATTCCGATCTCTCATAACAAACTTTATCGCCAATAATTTTTGAAGGTAGCAAAGATACTTTTTCCTTTTAATAAAAAAGAGTAATATTGCATACTAAAACAATTCTTATAAATAAATGAATTACTCCATACATTTCATAAGCCTTTTATTATTGGCTTCCGGGTTGTCAGTGCGAGCCCAAGAAAAGAGAGCGATGACATTCGAAGAGATGGTCGGCTGGGAACACATATCCGAACAACGTATTTCCAATGACGGTAAATGGGTCTTCTGCAAAATGGAACCTTGGCGAGGAGACGCCTCCATTCAGTTATATAACGGCAAAGGAGAAGAGAAAGCGGCTTTCAAGCCTGCTTCAACAGCACAGTTCAGCGCTTCATCCCAATATCTGTTGGTAACAAAAGTTCCTTCCTTGGAAATGATAGAAGCTGAGAAGCTAAAGAAAACCGACAAGGATAAAATGCCGATGAACAGCCTTGTCATCTCCCGACTGACAGGCGGAGAAGAAACGGTAGACTCACTCAAAACATACAAACTTTCAGAAACGGCTGATTGGCTGGCTTATCAACGCGGAAGTAAAAAAGACTCCACTCTTTACATCCGTTCGCTCGACGGGATGCAAAAAGATTCGTTTCCGTCTGTAAGTGATTTCGGATTTGCAAAAAAGGGGAATGTACTATATGTCGTATCCGATTCTGTCTTATACACCTATATTCCAGAGAAAGGGAACAGCCGGATATCCACCGGAAGAGGAGTCTTCAAAAAGATTGCATTCAATGAAAATGGCAGCAAAATCGCCTATCTGTTCTGCGCAAACAAAGACTCCGCCTCAACCCGAAGCAGCCTGTATCTGGCAGAGGACAATACCCCTGGCAAACTGATCGCGAAACGGGGAGACAAAGCCTTCCCTACATCGTGGATAATCAGTGAAAGCGGGACTCTCCATTTCTCCACAGACGCAAATCGCCTGTTCTTCGGCACCGCCCCGGAGCCTCGACAGAAAGACACGACTATACTAGCAGAAAACCGACCGGACGTACAAGTGTGGAGTTGGGACGAAAAGGTACAATACACACAACAGTCTTTCAACAAGGCGTCCGACTTGAAGCGGTCTTATACGGCGGTTTACAACATCGGTTCCAAACATCTTTTCCAACTAGCAACCGAGGAGCTCCCCTCACTGCAAACAGCCGATGAAGGAAATGCACCACTGGCACTTCTTTCGACTTCAAAACCATACGGCACACAAAGCATGTGGACGGCCAAAAACTTTTATGACATTTATACGGTCGATCTGGAAACCGGAGAACGACGGCAAATCAAGGAAAAGAGCCCTTCTTACATGCGTTTCTCCCCGAAAGGGAAATATGCATACTGGTATCAGGAGCAAGACAGCTCCTGGTACACCCGTTCCATGACCGATGGGAAAGAATACCGCCTGACTACACCGGAGACATTCATCGCCTGGAATGAGGATAACGACGTCCCGGACTATCCTTCCCCATACGGAGTCGCAGGTTGGACGGACGACGACCAGGCCATCCTGATACAGGACCGCTACGATATATGGGAATTCAGTCCGACAGCCTCCTCTTCCCCCGTCAATCTGACTGTAAACGGTCGGAAAGAGAAAATCACCTATTCACTGATTCAACTAGACCGGGAAAAAAGATCGTACAACCTGAATACTCCCCAGTATCTCAACGGTTTCAACGAAGTCACCAAAGGTTTCGGATATTATACCGCACGTCTGAACAAACCGGCTGCCCCCAAAGCATTGCTGGCCGGCGACTTCAAACTGGCCGCTCTGTCGAAAGCCAAAGACGCAGATGCCGTAATCTACACGCAGGAAACATATGAACAATATCCGGATATCCAACTGTCCGACCTCAGTTTCAAAAAGTCCATCCGGCTGACGGATGGTATCCGCCAACAAGATTCGATCATCTGGGGAACAGCCGAACTCACCACCTGGATATCTCTGGACGGACGGCCATTGGAAGGTGTCATCTATAAACCGGCGAATTTCGATCCAAACAGAAAATATCCGGTAATCGTGAATTTCTATGAACGCAATGCCAATACACTGTACAACTACCATATGCCCAGTCCCGGACGCTCCACGATCGACTATCCGTTCTATCTGAGCCACGGCTTTGTCATTTTCAACCCCGATGTGCGTTTTACAGACGGTTATCCGGGTGAAAGCTGCTACAATTGTGTAATGCCGGGGATCACTTCTCTGATTGCGAAAGGATATGTCAATGAAAAAGCGATCGGTGCACAAGGCCATAGCTGGGGAGGTTACCAGGTTGCTTATTTAGCAACCCGCACCCATCTCTTTGCCGCAATCGAATCGGGTGCTCCGGTAGTCAATATGCTGAGCGCTTACGGGGGAATCCGTTGGGGGTCAGGACTAAACCGTTCCATGCAATATGAACACGGGCAAAGCCGTATCGGGGGGAACATTTGGGAAATGCCCCTGCAATACATCGAAAACTCTCCCCTGTTCAATATGGACAAGGTGACTACCCCGATCCTGATCATGCACAACGATGCAGACGGACATGTGCCTTGGTACCAGGGTATCGAATACTTTATCGCCCTCAAGCGCCTCCAAAAACCGACCTGGTTGCTCAACTACACAGGTGAACCCCATTGGCCGACGCGTATAGCAAACCGCATCGATTTCCAGAAACGCATGTTCCAGTTCTTCCAGCACTACCTGCAAGGTGCCCCCATGCCTAAATGGATGAGTGAAGGTGTCCCTGCCGTAGACCAGGATTTCGAGTTGGGATATTAAAACTCCATCTTAAATGTAGTCCGGACATTCTGAATGGACAAGACAGAAAGTTGGCCGCCATGCAGTTGCATGATACGCTGGGAAATAGGAAGGCCGATACCGCTACCACCGGATTTGGTGGAATAGAAAGGAGTAAAGACAGCAGACAACCGTTCGGGAGGAATCCCCGGACCGTTGTCTGTTATTGTTATAAAGAGACGCCCGGTTGCTCCGGCATATGCATCGACCCTGACAATTCCATCCTTTTGCCCCTCTACTGCCTGCAATGCGTTCCGGATCAAATTGATCAATGCAAGAGTAACCAGATTTACATCGCCATATATTTGAAGTTCCTTATCTGTCGATTTACCCGCCTTACCACCGGAGTAAACGATCCGTTCACTTCCCGGTTCGGCCTGCAGCAACCGTTCCAACTTAGTAAATAACGCCTGTATCGTAACCATCTTATATTCCGGTTCCGGCAAATGCGTCAAACGATGATAGGAATCGAGAAAAGCGGTCAAATTCTTTGCCTGACTATTGATAACTTCAAGTCCTTCGCGTTGCCGGGATATGGGAACGGGATCCAGATGTTTTAACAGGTCTGCCGAAAGAGAAGCGATCGGGGTGATAGAGTTACGAATTTCGTGTGTCATCACTCGGAGAATGCTCTCATAATAAAGGCTCTTTTCCTCTACCTCAATCTGTTTATCCCCTAATTGCCGGAGAATATGATTCATATCAGCGTATAAAGCATTCATAAAGGGATCATCCGGATTAGCAGGGAAATGCTGTGTCGTATCCTCATTCCGCATCGCCTCGAAAAAGACGGACAATTTATAATTAAAGTGAGTTGTCGACCGGATTATAAACAGAGTTATCAACAGGATAAGAAACAGGCACACAAAGGATAAAGTGAATGACAACTGTGTTATTAACAACCAGGAGCCAATCAGGGATAAAAGTACGATCAATACTACGCTCCCTACAATCTTAGCATATAACCTGCGACTGTACATGGAGCAAAGGTACATTAATTACGATAAACCCACAAAAAAGCAAAGAGAATACGAATCGGGCGTTTATTTACGAATAAATAGTAATAAACTTGTTTTTAACAAATTAAATTACTTTATTTGTATCAAACTATCTAATACAAATAAAATACAAACAATTAATCCGGAGATTATGAACAAGACAACGAAACTTTTAGGAGGTTTGCTTATCACTACAATAGCGACATCCTGCGGAACGGGGGGCACAAATCAATCCGCACAAGCTAACGATCCTTTGGCCAACAGCCCGATAGTAGGTCAATATGTACAGGTAGGAACTGACAAAGTCATGTCGTGCGACCAGAAACTACTGGCCGATACCGTACGCATACCGCTCAGTTTCTTTGCGGAAGAACTGGAAATCGTAAAATTGGATAACCGAGACGAGGCGTTAGTCGGACAAACCGGGATGACGATTTCAGATAATTATATTTTGATGCATGGCCGCCAGCCAAACCCCTTCAAGCTATTCGACCGTAAAGGGAATTTCCTGATCAATATCGGTGCGATCGGACAAGGTCCTGGCGAATACCAAATGGTATATGATGCCAAACTGGACGAAGCAAACAACCGCATCTACATCTTGCCTTGGAATGCTTCGCAATTGTTAGTGTACGACTTGCAAGGAAAAGTCTTAGACCCGATCCCGCTTTGCCTGCGCTGCCCGAAAGCGAAATTCAGTGTCGATCTTCCCGAAGACAAAGTTTCGGTAGTCGTACTGCCTTTCAAGGGTTATCCGGCCGTAGCTTGGATACAGGATTTGAAAGGAAACAGGATCAGTTGCATAGAACCAGGACATTTGGAAGCACCTCAAGATTTCAGTAATGAAGTGACAGCCGGATTCAATCTTCCCGGCACGTTCGATGTCAATATTTTATGTATAATGCCGACACGTGTCGATTCGCTCTACCAATATGACGATGACAATAGCCGTTTGATCCCGACATTCACTCTAAACTTTCCCAATACGGATAAAATCCCCTGGCACGGATACGGAGAATGGCCTCACCATTTCATTGGAGATTTTTCAGAACCACCGATCGAAGTTGCTCCCGGAGCATGGACCAACGGCCAAACTTACCATTACATCGTGGACAAAAAGACCGGGAAAGGTTCATTCTTCAAACTCTATAACGACTATTTCGGCAATTTGGAAATCGGCTATCCCAGCTACGCATTCTCCAATGGATATTACACCCGGAACATCGAACCCGGCAACCTCCTGACCGACATCGAGAACGCGTTGAAGAACCAAGAAATCAGTGACGATATGCGCAAGAAGCTGACCGACCTGCAAGCTTCTATCGATGAGAACGACAACAACTACGTCATGATCGCCAAATTAAAACCATAAGCACCATGAACAAACGGTTATTTCTGATCCTGTTACCGGCACTCCTGTCGGCAACAGGATGTAAGCAACAAAAAGCATCCGAAACGAAAGGAACGATCACTGAGGTCGAGGCTCACCAACCGCTTCCGCCGCAATACACGGCACATTATGACAAATCCGTCACGCCCGGCCGTATCGATATTGAAAAAGCACTTGCAGACTCCGTCCCGGTCAACTTGAGCAAAGTAGCCTCATCCATCGAGTATTTCATGGTCGGAGACGACAAATATCCGATCACGGACGTGGTTGCGACAAATGAAGGATTCATCGCCCTGAACCAACCCAAGCTATACCTCTACCGCAAAGGGATGAAGCGAAAACGAGTAGGACTGAAAACGACATATGGTAACTGGATCAATGTACCCGGCTCCAAAATCAGTTTTGATACAGTCACTACCCGCCTGTATGCTCATCTGAAACGGATCAACCAGGAAACCGGCTACGGAGAAGAGTATATCGCAGAACTTCCTCCATTGGACTCCGTTCTGGCAAGAGTTTACTACCTGTATCCGGATTCGCTGCCCAATCGCTATTTCTTTCCTCCGAAATCATCTCTCATCCGCTATTTATCACCTGACAAATACGCAACCCAAAAAGAAAACAAAGATGGTATAGACGAAGGCATCACGCTCTTTCATCTGAACGGAGATACTATTTGCACGTTCACGGCCGGTATAGATCCCACTACCCAAAGGGGACAATACTTGTTCCAACCTCCCTTCTTCGACAAGATATACCGGCATGGCGATCAAATAACTTTCCGCTTGTCTTTCTGCGACACCATCTACCGGATCCAGGACGAGCAGACCTATTATCCGGCATACGTGACCGATTTCGGAAAACTACGCCTGACCGCAATCGAAAACATCCAAGGAAAAGACCGGAAAAACAAAGCCTGGATGACCGCACTCGAGGAGAACGCAAAAGCCCTCTTCGTCCGGACATATAAAGAAGGCAAAAGCACACAGAGCGGCTGGCTGGATGCTAATCGTGAACCCGACATGCCATCGGAGGAACGTCAAATCGTTTATCTGAAATCTTCCGGACAGACTTTCGCTTTGCCCGTTAAAGCCCAAGGGCTGACAAATGACCTCGACGGCGGACTCCCTTTCTGGCCGGACGGCCAGACGAGCGGTTATCTCTATATGATCCGCCCTGCCAAAGAATTGAAAAACAAGATTAAGCTGACTGGATCATCCAAACAGAAAGAATTGAAAGCATTTTTAGATAGCGTGGATGAGAAACAGAATGTGATGATCGTAGTCAAATAAAAAAGAAATAAAGAAATATGAATAGACTCCTTGCCCTGATAAACATTGTATGCTGCTCCATCTGGACCGGTTGCAGCAGCGTAAACATCAAAACTCTGGACGAATGTCCGGTCGTGATTCAAACAGAAACCATTGCCGGGCATCCCTTAACGGTGTGCGATCAAAAACTGTTGAACGACACCCTTCAAATTCCCCTCAGTCTGTTAGCTGAAAACCTGGAGATTATCCATTTCGATAACCGGGAGGAAGCGCTGATGGGAGAACATCAAGTAGTCCTATCCGACAATTATATGTTGGTCTGGCACTCGGACGTGCAGCCGGCCAAGCTGTTTAACCGGAAAGGGAAGTTCCTGACAACCATCGGTGCAAAGGGACAAGGGCCAGGCGAATACCGGACGATTTACGATGTGCAAATCGACGAAGCCAACAACCGAATCTATATGCTTCCCTGGTCAGTCGGCCAACTACTGGTTTACGACCTGCAAGGGAATGTGCTGCCGTCTATTCCGCTTTGCCTGAATATCCCGAAAGGCAAATTATGGATCAACGCAAAGGATTCTCTGATAGCCGTATTCGCATTACCTTTCCCCAATGTACCGGCCGTTGCCTGGACACAAGACTTGAAAGGGGAACGGAAGAATTACATAGAAGCGGGGCCGCTCACAGCCTACGATTATAATTCGGAAGTATATGCCGGCTGCAACATGGACGGCATATACGATTGCATGCTCAAATACAGCCTGCCGACACGGAAAGACACACTCTATCATTATGATTTCCATCATAACGTGCTGATTCCTCATTTCACCATGACCTTTACAACTACCAACCCGATCCCGAATCATGACTATTTCGAGTTACCCCATCATTTCTTAGGGACTACGGCCGAGAATATTCAAATATCCAAAAACATATTCGGCACCACCAATCACAAACATTTCATAATCGACAAAGCAACCGGGAAAGGAGCTTATATGCATCTTGTCAATGATTTCTTAGGGAATGAAGAACTGCCTTTGACCAGTTTTGACGGCAATTTCCCTCCCTATCCCAACTTCCGCAACGGTTACTATATCCTGAACCAAGATCCGGGAAACCTCCGCGACCGGCTTGAAAAAAGCATGAAAACAGGCAAACTCTCTCCCGAACAAAAAGAGAAAGTGACCCGATTATTAAACTCTGTCAATGAGAACGACAACAACCTTCTCTTTTTAGCTAAGTTAAAGCAATAAATACATAATAAATCATTACATTCGCTACAAATACAGATTCAAGATGAAAAAGCACCTTTTTACCATAAGTATCCTGTCTGTTTTACTGTTAGCAACAGGATGCAAACAGACAGAAGAAAAAGTACGACACATCCCGACCGCTCCACAGATGAAAGCCCGGATAGACCGTTCCGAACCCGTAAAAACCGTGGATGTAGAGCAAGCCGCCGAAAATCCCGTTCCGTTGAAGCTGAGCCAGATCGCCTCCGAGATCGAATACTACACCGTCGGAGACGCCCGGTTCACCGTCACCCAGGCTATCGAGTTGCCGGACAGTGGTGCTTTTATCACCTTCAATAATCCGCGCATCTACTACCGGAAACAAGGCATTCCGAGTAAACGATATGGCTTCAAAGCATTGGCCTATAAATGGAACAACGAGATGAACGGACAGAACATGTTCTACGACAAAAAAACGACCCGCATGTATGTCGCCCTCAGCGGAAAGACACAGGAAACACGGAGAACCGGGACAGACAGCATCCCCTTCATCGGAGTTTTGCCACCATTGGACACGATGCTGACAATCAAAAGTTACTTCTTCCCCGAAAGCCCCATCGAGAAATACCAGCTCGGCCGGCGTGACGACAGGTTGCTCGGCTTTTCCTCCACCGGTTACACTTTGTGCAGCTACAGAGAAACGGCGGGAGAACCGGACGGAATCACGACATTCAACCTCCAAGGCGATACACTCTGCAAGTTCCGGTTGAAAGAAGGGAAATTGGCCCCGCGCACGATGACGGACAGTATTCCGTTCTTTCAAACATTCTATTGGAACACCGGACAAGACAAGATGACATTCATGATCCCCTATTGTGACACCGTCTACCAACTGCGTGATCCGCAAACCGTCACCCCGCTCTACGCGATCCGTTATGGAGAGCAAGGACTTCATCTGAAAGAGATGAAGGACGCTAAAATCCCGGAAGGCAAAATATGGCTAAAGACCTTCTATGAGAATCCCAAAGGGCTGTTCATGGGCCTCTACCAGAAAGGAGGCAGAAAGATCGTCGATTGGATCGGCTGGGAATATACCTACAAGCCGACCTTGACCCATCAGGCCGTCTACCTGAAAGAAGAAGGACGCACAGTTATGCTGCCTGCCGGCAAAAACAGGGGCTTCATCAACGACCTGGACGACGGACTGCCTTTCTGGCCGGACGGACAAACGGACGATTGCCTGTATATGCTCCGCACCGTCACCGAGATGCGCGAACTGGTGAAGCGCACCGGCTCGCCCAAGCAAAAGAAGCTGTTCGAACTGCTGGACAATCCGAAAGTATTCGAACGGGATTATGTAATGATCGTCGTACGATAAGGATAGCCCTTCCGGTCACAAACCGTATTTCCGCATCTTGTTATAAAGCGTTTGCCGGCTGATATCCAGCTGTTGGGCGCAAAGTGTCAGGTTGCCGTTCTTCTCGCGCAACACTTCACGGATAAACTGCTTCTCCATCTCCTCCAATGTTACCGGACGGGACGAAGGAGCGGTTTCTTCTATATAGAAATCGTCCGCACCAAGCGAAGACGAATCCGTCAGCAGGACAGCCCGCTCGATCGTTTGCTGCAAAACTGAAAGATCCCCTTGCCGGATCAGGCCGGACAGCTTGACAAGTCCGTCAGGCGTGACGGCCGGCAACTGTTTGCCATACGCCTGTGCATATTTTTTCAATAAAGATCCGACCAAGAGGGAAACAACCTGCTCATTCTCCTCCTCCGCCGATATCCGCCTCACGGAAGCCGCTTCTGCCCTCTCCTTCCTCCTGCGCCGGAAAGCTCCTTGCAAAGTGGCTATCAACTTCTCGTTATCCCACGGTTTGACAACGAAATCAGCCGCTCCCCTTTTCAAGGCGGAAACGGCCAGTTCGATATCTCCGAAAGCCGTAATCAAGACCACCTGAGGAGAATCGGGACAGTCGACAATACGCTCCAGCCAGAACAAGCCCTCGCTTCCATCCTGCCGTCCGGTCACAAAATTCATATCCAGCAGGACAATATCGACATCTCCTTCACGCAACAAAGCCGGTAACAACGTCGGCACAGACACTCCTACCACCGTCTTGAATTCACGTGCCAGAATCATCTTCAATGTTTTCAGCACCGCTTCGTTATCATCCACAAGGACTATCTTTCCATCCAGCATAGTTTCATTTTTTTCTTCCTACAAAGTTATTATTTTCTGCCAAGAAATCTGCAATCAGATGCAAGTGTAATTTGTTTTCGACAATGTCGCATATCTTTTCGGCAATGTCGTGTATATTCTCGACGTCGCCGTGTATATTTTCGACATTGTCGAAAACAAGTTACACTTGCATGAAAGTAAAAAATCCCTTTCATTCAAAGGCGATCCCATTGTCCAATAATTGGACAAATTTGCGGTTCCCCGAAGAAAAAAGAACTATCTATTGCGACATCCACAGAAAGGGGATAGCTTTGATTCGTATTTAAAAGCAAAAGTCATGAAAGCTGTAGCACTCAAACTGGTCCTCCGTAGTTGGTGGCGCAATAAAACATTTTCCATTATTTCGATTGTCAGCCTCGCGATCGGGATTGCCTGCACAAATCTGTTGGTAGCCTTCGTCATATATGAATTCAACATCGAGGCGGATAATCCGAACAAGGAAAAGATCGTCTATATGGCGCAAGACTCGCCAATGAAGTCAGGAGAAAAGGCCTCTTTTATAGTTGGAAAGATCCCAATCCAGCTAAAAGAGCAATATACGGAAGTGGAGGATTACCTGCGCTTCAGCTCGATCGACTGCAATTCCATCACCATAGGGAACAAGAAATACGATCCGATCTTGATTACCAGGACAGACACTACTTTCGCCCGCTTCTTCGAATATGAAGTGCTGTACGGCAACCTGCATGACGCCCTTTCCGCCCCGGACAAAGCCGCGCTGAGCGAATCGTGCGCCCGGAAACTGTTCGGAAAGACAAACCCGGTAGGAAAAATCGTCCAAATAGACCTGGCGGACGGAGGCATGCGCCAGGAAAACGAAATGACACCCCTTTCCCGTCCTTTCCAAATTGCCGCCGTCTTGAAAGAACATCCTCAGTCCTACCTCAAGTTCGACATGCTCACCGGTATCGGGCAGGACTATTACGGAGGAGGAGTCGCCCTCCTAAGGGTCTCTCCCTCGTTCGACAAAGAAGCATTCGCCCAAAAGATCAAGGCAGACGGCGTCCCTACGCTGCAACAGGAGAAAGGACGCTACTATTTCTACTCCTTGCAAGAATCCTATTTCCAGCACTACCCGCAAGAGTCGATTCCTTATATCGCCCGTTCCCAACAATCGCTGTTACTCATCGGGCTGATATCCGCATTGCTGATCCTGCTGATCGCCTGCTCCAACTATATCAACCTCAGCTTCTCCCGGATCCTTCAACAGATACGGATCATACACACGCAGAAACTGATGGGAGCCACACAAGCGGAGATGAATTACCAGCTGTTTCTGGATACATTCCTCACGGTCGGCATCGCTTTCCTGCTATCGTTGCTGATCGCCCACGACCTAATCCCCGTTTTCAACCGGATCATGTCCGGGAGGATCACTACCGGATTTTTCCTGAACAGGCAGGTGTTGCCTGTCATCTGCGGACTGATCCTGATCCTGTCCGTTATCCCTGCTTGTTACATGAGCCGGAAAATCACCAACCTGACGGATAGCAACTACCGCCTGTTCTTCACCGGAAACAAAAAAAGAAAAATCGTCACCGCCCTCTCCGTCATGCAGTATATCATCTCCATCGGGCTGGTAATCGGGACACTCACCATCTACGCGCAATTGCGACTGACGCAGAAGAAAGGCGAATGCTACCGCAACCTGATCGAAATCGGAAGCTGGAAAGGCGGAAAACTGGATGTCAACACATTCGCAGCCGAACTGAAGAACAGGCCGGAAATAGTCTCCGTCACACGCGCCGGAGGTTCCATCCTCTTCGCCTGGCTCCAACAGATCGTTATCAAGAACAGGGACGGGTCGGAATCCTACTATTCGTCGGTCCAATATTTAGGGGAAGAAGATTTCCTTCAAACCCTGGAGCTGCAAATCCTTCAAGGACTGCCTCCCCGGGAAGCGATGCGGAAATACGGCCGGCCGGTCTACATCAACCGGAGATATGCGGACATCCTGATCCCGGCCGGTGAAAACCCCGTTGGTCAGCCGGTCAGCCAGTATGACAAATCCTTCCAGGACATCCTGCCCAGCGATCCTAAACAGACATGCACGATCTGCGGAATTGTCAGCGACCTCTATATCAATACGCTGGAAGAAGAAGCGATGCCATCCCTGATCTACCTCAACAACGCCGGTGACCAACACTACCGGACGCTTTATGTCAGGCTGAATGACAAACAGAAAAAGGAAGGGATGGAAACGCTGCAAGCTGTATGGAAGAAGGTAAACCCGAGCGAATTTTTCACCTATATGGATGTATACGAAGTATTCATGCAACGCAACCGCAGAACGACCGATATGGCAAACTTGCTGTTGATGTATTCCATCATCAGCATCTTCCTGACCTGCTTCGGCCTGTTCGGAATGGCTTTGTACGCGACTGAACAACGGACCAAAGAGATCGGCATCCGGAAGGTGAACGGAGCCAGCACACGGAGCATCATGTTCCTGCTGATCCGGCAATTCGTCAAATGGATAGCAGTGGCATTCGTGATCGCAACACCTCTTACCTGGCTGCTGCTGAACCGTTGGTTGGAAAGTTTCGCCAACCGGGTGAGCATTTCCCCGCTCTATTTCTTGATGGGTGGAGGCATCGTCTTGGCTATCACGTTGCTAACGGTAGGATGGCACAGTTACCGGGCTGCCTCGAGTAACCCGGTAAAAAGCCTGAGGAGTGAATAAAGGGGAAGAAAAACTATCCGTTCAAAACTCGAAGCGCACCCCGGCTCCGACACCTATCAATGTCATGTTCTCGGTGCGATAACTCACTGGCTGGTTGTTATCGAAATAATAAGAATAACGCGGCTCCAGGTACAAACTCCAATCCCGGTAGAAACGGTAAGAGACACCGACAGACAGGTTCAGCGACCATTGCAGTCCGTCTATGCCGGAACGGTATGTGGCAGATTTCTGCTCATCGAGGCTATATGCCTCCACATGATAGACGGAGCGCACTCCTTTCTCTATCATGAAACCACCGGAGACGTACACATTCCAATTCGGATTGTCCCACAAATTAACCACCAGGTTGACTGGAATACCTAAATAGTGAAGACCCAATGTTGCCCGACCACTAATCGTCCGGTTCTGGCTCAACTTCGTGTACAAATAAGTATAAACCAAGCCGCTCTCAAGGGCGATACGGTTATTCAGGTGCTTTCGTACGGTTATCCCGAATGACAAGGGCGGTGCGCAATCCACCTGGGAGAAGTTTTCCGGGCCGCCACCCATCTCTAATTCCGGTTCGTCGTCCGTAACAGGAGGAACGGGAGGAAGAGGCACATCCGGGTCCGTCGGGGAGTCGCTCATATCATCCTGATAAGTGTTATCCAACCCCATACCTAACGATAAATGCCCGCCTGTCCCCATATTGGCTCCGATCTGCCATCTGCCGCCCTTCGCCTCCGGCCTATCCGCCCTTGCGAGCAGTTGTTGAGTCCGGTGCTTTTCCGGTTCCGGCCCCAAGTGCCGTATGGCAGGGACTTTGGCTGACGGGTGCGTAACCTCCGATTTTGGAGGAAGTTCGATTTCTCCTTCTTCTCCTATAGCTTCTTCCCAAGCGATCGTATCAACAGGACTGGGGGCGGCTACCGCTTTTCGTGCAACATGGGCAATTATCCGTTCCCGTGCTTGACGCGGGAGAGCAAAAGAAGCGCCTCTATCCGGTTGCTGCTCTTCAGTATCCATTTTCTTAGGATTCGTCTTTTCGGCGATCTGCCCCTCCTCCTGCAATCCCGTGCCGGACGTGGGAACGGGAGTGGTCGGGTACAGACGGATCAGGAGCAACAGGGCAAGAACAGCGGCGGCAACAGTTGCCCAGCCACCGATCCTCCAAACGGAAAGACGCGGACGTTCGGTCATCTTCGCCTCGATCTGTTCCCAACCCTTCATATCGACGGGTAGCCGGTGATCTTCCAGTTTTTGCCTTACCTTCAAACTGAACAGGTCTAAATGTTCATTATGTTCTGTTTCTGCTGACATTGTCCTGCGCTATTAAAGATTGAACCATTTCCTGTAATGCTTTCCTTGCCCGCGCAAACTGGGAGCGGGAAGTGATCTCCTGTATATGAAGCATAGCCGCTATTTCCTTATGCGTATATCCTTCGATGGCATACAGGTTGAAGACAGTCCGGTAACCGGTGGGCAACCGGGAGATGCATTCCAGTAAATCGTCGGCCGGCAGATGGTCCAGTACGGAAGCATCCACGTCTTCAACCTGTTCTCCATATTCATCAATCGGGGCACTCGACCGGAGAGCATCGTATTTACGGAGATATTCGAGTGCCGTCGTCACAAATACCCTTCGTAGCCAAGCACCAAAGGGGCCAGTCGCCGAATAGGTCTGTATTTTGGTGAATACTTTGATAAATCCATCCTGAAGCAAATCGCGGGCCGTCTCCCTGTCATGGACATAACGGGCACATACGCTCATCATGGCAGGTGCGTACAGCTCGTATAATTCTTTACGAGCCGATGCTTCTCCACGCTTGCATCCGTCGATTAACAGTTGTTCGTCCATAAATACTTGCTACTCTCTGATTATATGATGAAACAGGTTCCCGGATAGTTGCACCTATCTTCATTATTTATACACAAATATCTAAATTTATTTTTATCTTCGCAGAAATTAAATGAGTTGTTGTATGAAGCGGGGAATTAGTTTAATCATATTGTTATTGTGCGCATTATGTCTGCAAGCACAATCCGATCTGACCTGGATCAGAACAAAAGAAGGACGAATGGTGGCAGTGCCCAAACGGGCGGTTTTCGACTTGAACCTACCTAAATTCGCATACAAAAGCTTCACGCCATCGGACAGGCAACTGATCGAAGCCAAGTTGCGTGAATTCATTCCCGACCTTCCTGTCCAATCCGCATATGAACAGGAGCGCCCGATGGATATGATCATTTCATCTACCGCCTATCAGCCATTCTTCAATCCGTACACACCGATGTTAAGACGCGTCTCGCCGATGGCATTGGATTTTCACGAAGTATCGGTCGTTCCCATCAGCGAACAAGTGGCCTTTATCACAAGCGGACAACAATACACATGGCCCGGTGTCGGCGGCCTTACCCGGATCAATACGGAACTGCTATGGACACACGACCGGTTCTCCCTGTCGGGAGGCGCTTTCGGCGGACGTTATTTCACACCGTTCAATCCTTCCCCCCAATTCATGGGCGGGTTCAATGCGATGGCCAGCTATGATGTAACCGACTGGATGACGGTGAGAGGATGGGGACAATATACATTTTACGACCACAACGAACGAAACAACCCGCATATGCTGATGAACCCGTTCTACAACCATACAAACGTAGGCGGTGCATTCGAATTCAAGGTGAACGACAGCGGTTTCAGAGTCGGCATAGGGATCAACTACGAATACAATCCGATCCGCGGAAAGATGGAACGCCAGTTCATGTTCTATCCGGCAGGCAAGATCGGGACATTCCGAATCGGTAACTAAACATAAAGAAATAGTAGACAAAAACACATACTGACATGAAAAAAGAAAGAATCAGGACAACACTCCTGTTGCTCCTACTTATGGTTTTCGGGCTGTCATCCTGCCAGAAAACAGAGACATTCAAAGTATTACAATTTAATATCTGGCAAGAAGGGACAGTTGTGGAAGGCGGCTTTGAAGCACTGGCCGACGAGATCGTCCGCAGCAATGCAGACTTCGTCACCCTGAGCGAAGTCCGCAATTATCATAACACCCGTTTTTGTGACCGGATCGTGGAAGCGCTGAAAAAGAGAGGGGAAACCTATTACTCTTTCTATACCGAAGACTCCGGCCTGCTAAGCCGTTATCCGATTTCGGACAGTACAACGGTCTATCCCCTGAATGACGACCGGGGAAGCATATACCGGCTTGTATCCAAAAAAGACGGCCAGGAATTTGCCGTTTACACGGCTCACCTGGATTACCGGAACTGCGCCTACTATGACGTACGCGGATACGACGGAAATACCTGGGAGAAGGAAGAACCGGTGACAAACATCGATTCTATCCTGATTCTGAACAAGGCTTCCGTACGCGACGATGCAATCGCCAACTTTTTAGCAGAAGCCCAAAAAGACCGTGACGCCGGCCGCATCGTTATCTTGGGCGGTGACTTCAACGAACCTTCGCACCTCGATTGGACAGAAGCGACGAAAGACCTGTTCGACCACCACGGGGCTGTCGTCCCCTGGGACTGCTCCATGATGCTGGCTGAAGCCGGTTTCATTGACACTTACCGCAGCTTGTACCCGGACCCGGTTAAATATCCCGGATTCACTTGTCCGGCCGACTGCAAGGATATCGATCTCAAACGCTTGGTTTGGTCACCGGAAGCCGATGACCGCGACCGCATCGACTTCATCCTGTACGCTCCTTTTGAAGGGTTATCGCTCACAGACGTAAGTATCGTCGGTCCGAAAGGCGATATCCTCCGGGGCGAACGGGTAACAGAAGAAACCTCGGATCCGATTATCGAACCGATTGCCGTCTGGCCAACCGATCATAAGGCAGTACTGGCTACTTTTACTCTGACTAAATAGCACCATTCAATCCAATCAAATATGAAACGACTTCATATACTCTATACCTTACTATTCATATGGCTATTGCCCGTAACAAGCAACGGGCAACCGGCGGGAAAAGAAAAACTGCGGGTTATCTCCTACAACATCTGGAACGGTTTCGAACACGATGCTTCCCGACGGGCCAACTTTATCAACTGGATAAAAGGGCAGCAACCGGATATTCTGGCCATGACCGAACTGGTCGGATTTACAGAAAAGGACTTAGGGCAACTGGCCTCCGAATACGGGCATAAGTATTATGCCATCGTGAAAGAAGAAGGATATCCGGTCGGCATCACTTCCAACGAACCGATCACGGTCGTGAAGAAACAAGTGGAAGGTTTCTGGCACGGTATGCTGCACGTAAAAACGCATGGGTTGGATATGATCGTCACCCATCTCAGCCCTCACGACTGGAAATTCCGGCTGAAAGAAGCACAGATGCTGACAAGCTACATACAGGACAACCAGTTGGACAACTGTATGGTCATGGGAGATTTCAACGCCTATTCACCTTTCGATGCCGATTGGGTGGAAACACACGCCCAACTCATCGAAAACATGCAGAAATGGGATGCTGAGCAAGAAACATACCGGAATATGCGTGACGGACGGTTTGATTATTCGGTTCTATCCAAGTTCCTGTCTATCGGATTGACCGACATATGCCGCCTGTATGTCCCTGCCGATAAACGGACGACATTCCCGGCCGCTTTCCTCTACGGATGGCAACATGGCGACACTCGTCTGCACGGGATAGGCGAACGGTTGGATTACATTCTGGTTTCTCCGTCCTTAGTTTCCCGTTGCCTCGATGCCCGCATCCACAACGGAATAGATACAGAAGGGATTTCAGACCATTATCCGGTCAGCGTGGACCTTCAAAAGTAATGATATCCCTTTCATCCCACTCGTAAATACATTCCGTTGCACTACCCAACACTCCCGTTCCCCCTTCCACGTTGGAAGGGAGACGGATCGGTTCGGCAAAACCGGCAGACGCGAGATCACCTGTAAAAGAACCGGATTGGAGTTCCTGTAACATTTTCAAGTAATCGTAATAGTCCTTAGAGATCGACTGCAAATAAAAACGGAACTTCTTAGGATGAATGATCGACTGGTCTTCCTTGTTTTGGTAAATTGTATAACTATTCCCGATAGGAACCCGCATAGTATAAGTCCGTCCTTCTATCAGTTCGTCAGAGAAAGCTCCCCAATAGTTATCCCCGGAACTTCCGGTTCCGAAAATATAATCGAAAGCGGTCACTGCATTCTTGAACAACGGGTCTTCGGAAAAACGGATGTATGTAGCATACCAATAAGCGGTGTCGCCCTTAATGACTTCGAAATCTTCCGATCCGGCACTTCCATATCCGTTATACTGAAGTTCTTTTCCATGAACCAGATAATAATTCTCCTCTTCCGGAGGATCTTGAACCGTCAGTTCCAATGTGTAATCGGCAAGATATTGGCAAGTCGAATCATCTTCCCACCAAAAGTTTTTCTGCACCTTCAACCGGCAATCCTCAATCGCCATCTGCTTCGGAAGTTCCGAGTCCACGGCAATATCAGGATAGCCGAGAGCAGAGGCCGTGATACGGATACGATCACCGGTGGCAGGTGAATAGGATGCCTTGTAAGAGCCGGCCAGCCCTTCTTCGGAAGGAGCGACAAACGACATTTGCTCCCTGAACTGCCCGTTCACATATAATTTCACATCCGCATCCGAAATCGTCAGATTGGGTTTTCCATCCGTATGGAACCAGGTACGGGAAAGGTTGACACAAACCGGTTCACCCGCTCTCGTCACCCCGTTAAGCACCAATTTCGGAGCAGGCTTGAAAGAATCGAGTTCAACGATTTGTTCACAACTTTGAAAAAATACTGCCACGAGAAGCAGGAACGGGAATATTTTGTTTGCCTTCATTTCATTCAAAATTTATACGTGTATGTAATAGACGGGACTATCGGTAAAAAACTATATTGCTTAAAAACGGGATAGGACTTTCTTTCGTCCGGATTGTACTCGTCCGTCTTTTCGATCATAAAAGGATTCATCCGGCAATAGGCATTGTAAACGCTGACATTCCAGATGCCCATACGTCCTTTTTTCTTCGGACGATAGATATTGATTCCCAAATCGAGGCGGTGATAAGCCGGAAGTCGGTAATTATTGCGATCACCATACAAGTCGAACTGTTCTTGCCTGAAATTATAAAAGGGATCTTTAGACGGAGGGGTCAACCCCTCGTAACTTTCTGTCGAGAGTGTGGTATAATTACCGGAGGTATAGGTCCAGGCAGCCGAAAGTTCAACGCGTTTCGATAGTTTATGCATGACGACAATATTCAACTTATGCCGGTTGTCATAGCGAGACGGAAACCGGCGTCCTCCGTTCAGCTCGTCAAACTGGCGGTCCGACCAGGCAAGGGAATACCCGATCCAGCCGGTTGTACGTCCTACAGGTCTCCTCACCATCCATTCCAAACCATAAGAACATCCTTTTCCGGCAACCAACTTCCGGTCCCATGTGATCGATGAGGGGACCAGGCTGTGCCCGTCCTTATATTCGAGCAGGTTACGGCTGTCCTTATAATATCCTTCCATCGAGAAGTCCAGATCCTTCCAGTTATAGTAGGCGCCCAACGAATACTGGTCACTGACCAGTGGCCTCAGATTGCGGGTGACAGGCATCCACGAATCGGTCGGCAAATTGAGGAAACTGTTACTGATCAGGTGCACATATTGATTCATCCTCGAATAGGAAGCCTTCAAACTAAGATCTTTGCCAAGCAGCCAGCGCAGAGAAACGCGTGGCTCGACGCCTGTATAGGTTTTCCTGTCGATATTGAAAAGGCTCAAACGGACTCCAGCGTTTAGACGGAGCGTAGGTGCCAATGTCCAGTCGTCTTCTGCAAACGCTGACAACTCGTGTGCCAGCAATTTCTCATTGCTGAACACTTTACTGACCTGCATAGAGTCCGGTTTATCGCCCTCCTCTGTCAGGAAACGGCTGTATTCGGGACGGAAATCATGCCGGACATAATCGCCTCCGAAACGAATATGATGGTTGGAGACCGGCTGATAGTCAAACGATGTACGGACACCGAAATCATTGATCCCTGAAGCGCTGACCGTTTCATCGAAACTCAAGGAATAGGCTTCGTTATTATAATCCCACGACTTTTCTTCTTCTCGGTAAGATATTTTTGCATTATAACGGGTGTAAAAACCGGCAATCTTACCGAATAGGCGGTTATTGAACGCATATGTCCAACCTGCGGAAGCGACGAGATTCCCCCAGCGCATGGAAACCTGTGTTTTATCCAGATAGTAACTGATCGAGCCATCTCTGCTCGGATTGTCTTCACTTGTGGCCTTCAGCACATCGTTTCCATTGTAGATGCTGACAAAGAGACGGCTCCGATCGCTGACGCGGTGGTCTATACGGGCATTTAAATCATGAAAGGCGTAACGGAAATTAATGTCGGAACTCTTATCTTTTTTCACGGCATTGAAGATCGCCAGTGTGGGTGCAGTAATCACATCGAGCCAAGTACGACGCAGAGCGATCGAGAAAGAAGTACGGTCTTTGATAATCGGTCCTTCCAGACTTAGGTTCCCCGCAATCAATCCGACCGATGCACTCCCATGGAATTCCTTCATATTCCCTTCTTTCGTCTGCACATCGACAACCGACGAAAGGCGACCGCCGTAACGGGCTGGAAAGCCGGCCTTATAGAAATCCATACTTTTGATCGCTTCACCGTTAAAAGCAGAAAATATTCCTCCCAAGTGGTTAAGCTGGTAAACCGGATTTCCGTCTATCAGGAACAGGTTCTCGTCGACATTCCCCCCGCGCACGTACAGGCCGGAGACACCTTCGGTCCCCATCGACACGCCCGGCATCAACTGTAATGTCCGAATAATATCCGACTCACCCAACAAAGTCGGAGTAGCACGGATCGTTGCCTGATTTACCTCCAAAGCCCCCATCTGCACACTGTGGACAGGCGAACGCAACGAACGCTCATTGCCAGTCACCACCACTTCACCGATCGAAGCATTCGTCTGTAAAAACAAGGTAAGCATCGTATCGCGTTCCAACACGGGAAAGTCGATTTTCCGGTTTTCATATCCGATATAAGATACCGAGATCCGTACCGGATCATCAGAGGCGGGTACCGTAAGGCTGAAAAAGCCGAAAGCATTCGTAGCGATCCCCAACCGGCAGCCGACATCATACACAGAAGCCCCGACCAGGGATTCTGCGGAAGTTTTATCCCGCACAAAACCGCTGATCGTGACCTGCCTGGGTTTGTGTTTCAGAACGACAATGTTTCCTGTCCTCTTGTACACGAGCGGATAGCTGGCAAAAAGCTGTGCCAGGCAATCGTCCAGTGCTGCATCTTCTACTTTGAAACTTGTCTTCTGAAACTCTTTCAACAAAGATGATTCATACGAAAAAGTCACTCCGGCCTGCTTCTCGATCTCTGCCAGAATCTCTTTCAAAGAAACGTTCCGCATGTTCAATGTAACCGTTCGAACCTCATCTCCACCGTTTACCTCTGCCAACAACCTCTCAGACATCAAAAAACAACTCAAACACACAAAAACACAGGTAAACCATCCTCTCAACATTAACTTCTTCATCTTATCTTTATTGACATTTTATCCATAAGACGGGAAAAACGGAAAAACCCCTATCCGATTCGAAAAAATTATAAGAAACTGTTTTGATTTTTTCGCCTCATGATTTGAGATGTATTTTTGGATCTGATTCGTCGCTCTGATGAGGAAGAGAGCGGGCTATCTGACGAAGAAGAAAGGCGGATATGGCCCAAAAGACACTCAAAGCATAGTCGAAAACAACAGCAAAATAACAAAGCTGGCTGTTTGTAAAAAATCAAAACAGTTTTTAAAATCAATCATAAACAGTAAACGGGGTCCAATAAGGTTCCTTGTCACCGAAAGGCATTGTGAAACGACGATGGGCCAGTTGGCAACCGGCAACGACTCCGAAGCCGCCTTCGACATTCGTATAAGTAGCAGTAGGCTCCACCAAGCCGTCTAAATAAGCATCGCCCAACGAGATCGAGAAATTACGGATGACGACCAGATACCGGTAGTATTCTTCCGAAATAGCCACCAGGCGGACATCATAATGCACTGTTGTCGTCACCGAATCACCCTTAAAGGAATGATCAACAGGCCAGAAAGAAGAGCGGACCGTATAGTCTTCGCCATCGAACATATCATCCGTAAACGTGCCCCGGCAAGTCGTCCCGTCCAACTGCTCGATAACCGGATTCGTCGCCGTCGAACGAAATACCGGATCTTCATAAACCACACTCAGCCAACCCGAACAAGCAGGTTCCGACCTATACATCGAACTACAGGTTATCACGCTGTCTCCTTTCTGATACTCCGTCAGCTTCTCGATTATCAAGCGATAATAATTCCGCTTATCCAGCTTGTCACGAAACCGGACATACAGCCGTATGGAAGGATATTCATATCCGGCATAGCCAAAACGGGTAAAACGGACCGTATCGACAGACAACATCTCCACCGGGTCCGGAATAACCGTCTCTCCTCCTATCGGCTCGAAACCTTCTGCTCCGGCTTCCAGCCGCAAGCGATCACCGGCCTTCACACGACATCCGGGCAATACATACCGGCCTGCAAACCGACTATCGGGAACGGGCTGCATACATCCTTGCAAACGGTCGTTTATAAACACTTGTATGTTGCCGTCCGCAACCCCGTCGTCCGTGACCGTGTCCAGGACAAACCAGCTTCTGGACAAGAAAGCCGTCACATCCGTATCCGGAGAAACGGAAGCGTTCAGCACCAGGCGCGGAGAAACGGGCGGAAGAACCAACACCACATCACGGGTACAGGAGGCAAACAAAAGCAAGCACAAGGCAAACAGTATCTTTTTCATCACCATCAGAATTTATATGTGTAAGAGATGGAAGGGACAAAAAGGAACAACAAGGTCTGTTCCAACACAACCTCCCGGCCCTTTTCCGTTTGATAATAAACAGGACGGACCGAAAAAGGATTCGCCTTAAAATAAGCATTGCAAAGGCTCAGGTTCCAGATTCCCATACGCCCGTTCTTCTTATACCGATAGAAATTGACGCCCAAATCAAGCCGGTGGTAAGCCGGAAGCTGGTAATTGTTGCGCGAACTCGCGTTCTGGCCATATCCCCACCCAAGCTCCTCCCGGTAGCCACGCTCCGTCAGCTCCGGCAACGGACGGTATTGCACGTCCTGAATCGTCAGGTGATTACCGGACTTATACATCCAGGCTGCCGTCAGTTCCACCTTTTTAGACAGTTTGTAGGAAGTAACGATATCGACCTTATGCCGGTTGTCGTATTTGGAGGGGAAACGATGCCCCTTGTTGACCGTTCCATCCGGAAACCAGCGGTCGGACCAGGAGAGTGTATACCCGATCCATCCGTTAAACCGCCCGGTCTTTTTCTGTACTATCAGTTCCAGACCGTAAGAACGCCCTTTGCCCACTCCAACCCGGTCTTCCCAGCCTGCAAAAGAGGGTAAAACCGGACCGTTATCCTTATATTCCACCAAATTATTCATCCGTTTGTAGTAGCCTTCAGCAGAGAAATCCAATCCTTTATAATGCCAAAAGAGGCCACCCGTCACCTGGTGCGCATGCATCGGACGGATATTCCCGGTAACCGGTACCCAAATATCCGTCGGCTGACTGATATAACTGTTGGACAATAAATGGATATATTGGTTCATCTTCGTATAGGACACTTTTGCCGACAGGTTCCGCCCTAACAGGTAGCGGGCGGAAAAACGAGGCTGGAACGACTGATACGTCTCTCCTTGTACGTGGAAAAGGGTAAAGCGCAGCCCGGCATTCACCCGCAACCGATCGGTCAGTAACATTTCGTCTTCAGCATACAGGGAAACCTCGTGGCCATGAATCAAGGAATGCGAAAAGACCGTATTATTCATTTGCGAAACAACCGAATCCTTATACCAAGAACTCATATTGCTCTGTTCGGGACGGAAAAGATGGAACAGGTAATCACTTCCCATCCGGATCCGGTGGTCGACATTCGGGCGATAATCGAAAGAGGCTCTCAGATTCACATCTTCCATAGCCGAACGATAATGCCCTTCCTGGAAATAGACCTGTCCGCTCTTATCTGCCGAAGAGACAAATGCATTTTGCTTTTGGATAATATGTGAACGATAGCGGGTATATCCTCCGGTAAAAGTGGCAAACAGTTTCCGGTTGATCAGGTAGTTCCACCCGGCAGACCCGATCAGGTTTCCCCAACGCCAGCGGAAGTCCCGGTCTTCGCCATGTATGTCTTTCGAGTCCTCGCCGTTACGGTAACTGTCGCTTCCCATGTAAAAGCTCAGATAGGCACGGCTGCGGTCCGTAAAAGAATAATCGATTTTGGCATTCATGTCGTAGAAATGGTATCCGCCTTTCACTTCGGTATCGGCCTTCTTGTTCACAGCCGTCATGACCGGCCAAGTGATCAGTTCCATCCAGGTACGCCGCACCGACACGTTGAATGAAGACCTATCTTTGATGATCGGCCCTTCGAGATTGGCCCTCGCCGCCAGCAAGCCGACCGAGATATTCCCGTGATATTCTTTCCGGTTTCCCTCGTTCGTACGCACATCTATAACAGAAGAAAGTCTCCCGCCGTATTCCGCGGGAAAACTTCCTTTATAAAAAGTGGCATTCTTCACAGCATCCGGATTGAAAGCCGAAAAAAAGCCTAGCACATGGTCTGTATGATAGACCGGATTTCCATCAAGCAGAAACAGGTTATCATCGCCATCGCCTCCCCTCACAAACAAGCCACTCATGCCTTCTGTTCCTCCGGTCACACCCGGTAGCCGTTGCAAAGTCTTGACAACATCCGTTTCGCCCAACAGGGCCGGCAACGATTTCACCCGGCTTGCCGGAACATCCGACACCCCTACCCGACTGTTCAAAACATCCGACCGGGGAGAAATTCCTTTTATCACGACTTCCCCCAGTACCCCGGCAGGCGATAGGGAGAGATCGATCATCGTGTCTCGGGTCAACTCGAACGTAACGGAACAGGGCTCGTAGCCAACATAAGAAGAAGACAGCACCACTTTCCCCGGAGGCAACGTAATGCTATAAAAACCGTAATTATTGGAAACCGACCCTTTCCCGGAAGAACGCTCCACCACGGTTGCCGCAATCAGGCTCTCATAGGACGCGGAATCCCGTACAAACCCGCTGATAGTATATTGCCGGGGTTTCCGTTTCAATATCACATAATGCCCCGTCATCCGGTAAACAAGAGGTAAAGGGCCGAACAGCCGTTTCAGGCAATAGGAAAGAGACTCGTCGCGCACCGTTAACGAAACATGGCGAAATTCTTTCAACATCGACGATTCATAGGAAAAAAACAGACCGGTCTGCTTTTCGATCTCTAACAAAATATCCTGTAACGGCACCCGCTTCATATCCAGCGTAACAGTAGGAGTCGGATCCACCAACAGGGACAATGGCTCTTTCGCCCTGATCAGCGGGCAACACATACAAATCCCGATGACAAATAGGTAAACACGATACATAAGTTCTTTTTTTACTTATCCTTCCGGGGAACCAGTCGGATATCTAACGTCTGATTGATAACCAGCAGGACTTCGTCAAGAGGCAAATCGTTGAATGTAGCGGTCAGCCTGGAATCCGGCGAATCCACTTTGTTGGTGATCTCCACCTGGTAATACTCGTTCAGATCCCTGATCACCTTCTCTAAAGGCGTATCGTTGAACCTTAACTGCTTCGTTTTCCAGGAAAGATGATTCGGATTCTCTTCCTTCAGGATATCTATTTCTTTCTTTTCATTCGAATAAGAGGCCGACATTCCCGCCGTCAGGATAACCGGTTCAGGCTCCTTCCCGGCTGCAAAACGCACTTTTCCCGTCACAACATCGACTTCCGTCATTCCCGGTTGTTCGCTTATCTGGAAACTGGTACCCAAAACCGTCACCTCCGTCATAGCCGTATGAACGGAAAAGGGGCGTGCCTCGTTCCTCTTCACCTGGAAAAAAGCTTTTCCGGTCATCTCCACTACACGCCTTTCCTTTCCATATTTCTTCACATCATACCGGAGTGTCGAATTTCCGGCCATCGATACCAACGTACTATCCGGCAAATAAACATCTTTCAGCTGCCCCGATACAGTAACGACAGATACCCATTCGGGCTTATTCCGCTCTTTCATATAAAAAGTGCCGAATCCAATAAGCAAGAGCATAACAGAGGCAGCCGCCATCCAATAACGGCGGAAAGCGACCTGGCGACGGATTCCCTGTCGGGAAGCAAACCGCTCCCAAGCCTTATCCTCATCCAAGCTTCCCTCTTTGTAGCGCCGGGCTACAAAACGAAGGCGTTTTTCAAATCTATCATCTTGCTCGTTGTTCATCATTTCAATTGACAATTGATAATTGACAATGGACAATTGCCACAGCACTCTCCATTGTTTATTTTCCTAATTTGAATTTATACCCGACAGACAAGCTGAAGGTATGATATTTTAAGTCGACTGAATCATAGTCATATTCCTTGCCTAAAGAAGCATCGTAACCGACGCTCATCACACAGGAACCAATTTCCAATCCTGCCTGAAACGAAAGTCCCCAGTCAAAAGGATTATCATGCGTCCGACTCTCATAACTAAAACTTTGCCCTATCCATCCGTCACCATACAGATAACCACCGTTACCACCATAATAGTTAAAGCCATAGCTTCCGTAACCACCACTATAACCCGGCGTATATTCATTATACTTACCTATATTTTTATCTCCCACCGAATAAGCGACATAAGGACCGGCTGCCAGATTCAACCGTACATTCTCCGCTAAACGGAATGACAAATTTGCCATCAACGGAACCTGCAAAAAATGACGATTCGTTTTATAATAACTTTCATTAAAAGTAGGTTTCGATTGATCGTCAGTCGTCGGGTAAACACTCCCAAACAAAATCGAATGTCTCGAATATCCCCGCTGGGTATAATACAAACCTGATTTCAATGAAAAACGATCCGGTCTGACGGCAAACTCCACACCAACCCCGACTTTCCAACGAGTATTCCAAGTCGGCTTCTGTTCATTGATATAGACATTTCCACCTCTCTTGACTGCCATCATCCCCATTTCCGGTGTCAGCGACCACCGCTGTGCGCTCACTGATACCACACCCATCATCAACATCACAAATAACACGAATTTCTTCATCTCTCTTTTTTGCATTAGTGATACATAAACATTTTAACCATTCTATCACTAAGACAAGAAATCTGAAAAAACCCCTACTCATTCAAGAAAAAAAGAAACAATAAATCCGCACAGCAGTTTCCCGCAAAGTCTTTAACGCTTTTCCTATCTGGTTTTCAACTGTTTTAATGGAAATATGCAACTCTTCTGCAATCTCCTGATATTTCAGTCCGTCCCGCTTGGAAAGCAGAAATATCTTCTTCCGTTCGGCAGGCAGTTCGTCGATAGCCGCCCAGAGGCGCGCATCCCGTTCTGATTGATATATCTGTTCCTCTTCCGACAGATCCTCTATATCGGCAAGACATTCTGTCGTCTGTAACGTATCGGAAGATTGGGCGATAAGCGTAAGGGAACGATTCCGTACCGCCTGGTAGAGATAGGACTTAAAGTTAGCAATTACCACATTATGGCTGTTTTTATCCCAAACATCGGCAAAAGCCTGCTGCACGACATCCTCGGCATCTTCCGTTTTTTCTGTAAAACGGAGTGCAAACAAACACAGGGGCTTATACAGCTCCTTGAAAATACGTTCAAACTCTCCCGCAGATATTGCCGCCATACATTTGTTATTTGTCTCTATTCACTGCAAAGTAAAGTAGTTTTTCACTTAATAATCCGATTTTCAGGTTCTTTATTATGTTTTTAATAAATTATATCGCACAATATTACTATCATACGCACATAAAAAAGACATAGATCACACAGACTGTACGGCTTTAATTAATCCGTAAGTTCGGCGTGATCTATGTCTCAATATGTAAACCGGAATAAATTTATCCTCTGAATCCGATAATCTCGCGCACTTCACGCAACGTTTTCGCAGCGCTCTCGCTTGCTTTTTCGGCCCCCATACGGGCTACTTTCGCCAAATAGTCTTCGTTGGAACGAATGTCCAAAATACGTTCGCGAATCGGGGCGCAGAAATTATTGATGTCTTCAGCCAATTGCTTTTTCAAATCTCCGTAACGGATCTCGCAATTGTTGTATTTCTCATTGAAGAAATCGAAAGTATCTTTCGTCGATACGATCTCCATCATCGTAAACAGATTGGCAATCGGCTCAGGTTTCACACTGTTCGGCTCCGTCGGACCGGCATCCGTCACAGCTTTCATCACCTTCTTCTTGATTGTCTTTTCATCGTCAATCAGGTAGATCGCATTTCCTTCGCTCTTTCCCATCTTGCCGGATCCGTCCAATCCGGGCACTTTGATCGCTTTACTGGAATAATAGAAAGAGGCAGGTTCCGGGAAACATTCGACTCCGTAAGTCGCGTTAAAACGGCGGGCAAAACGGCGAGCCATTTCCATATTCTGCTCCTGGTCTTTCCCAACCGGCACCTTCACTGCCTTATGGATAATGATATCGGCTGCCATCAGAGTCGGGTAGGTCAGCAAACCAGCGCTTACGCTATGTTTGTTCCCCTCGTTGAAAATTTCCTTTTCCACATCGCCTTCTGTGGTATTGACACGGTCAATGTGCAGCTGCTGGCGCGCCTTATCCTTGAAAGAAGTAGTACGCATCAACTCACCGATCCCCGCATTCATATTCAAATACAGATACAGTTCGGGAATTTCGCGCACATCGCTCTGCAGATAGATGGTCGCTTTTTCCGGATCGATGCCGCAAGCCAGATATTCAGCCAGAATTGTCTTTACACTATTACGGATATTATCGGGATGCGGATGTGTAGTCAACGAGTGCCAGTCTGCAATAAAGAAAAAGCAATTATACTCATTTTGCATTTGCAAAAATCCTTTTACTGCTCCGAAGTAATTCCCCAGATGCAAATTACCCGTTGGGCGAATGCCACTTACTACTGTTTCCATTTTCTTTCTTAATTATTTATATCAAATGGCGACAAAGATAATAATTATTTTGACAGATTCCGAATCTTGATATTTCTGAAAGAAACCTCGTCAGCATGGTCCTGCAAAAGGATATGGCCCTGCTTTACACTACCAAACATCGGCTTCGACTTTTTGTACTTGCTCATTTCCCAAATCTTTTTGTAAGCTTCGCTCGAACGGTCGTAGCTGACAGTTTTCTTTCCGTTCAGGTAATGAGTCACCTTGTTGCCTTTAGCTACGACACGTCCCTGGTTCCATTCTCCGATCGGATTCAGCTGTTTTTTGCCCGCCGGAATCATGTCATACAAAGAAGCAGTCTTACGGTTTCCATCGCGTCCTAATTTGGCATCCGGGTGGTTGTCGTCATCCAGGACTTGGAACTCCTGCCCTAACCAGCCTCCTTCGTCATATTTGGTAAAGAAATACTTCACCCCGCTGTTAGCGCCTTTTGTCAAGCGGAATTCAAAACAAAGGTCGAAATCGGAATATTCGTCTTTCGTAATGATGTCACCACCCCGTTTTTCACCTTTTTTGTTGACAGTCAGGATACCGTCTTCTACCGTCCATCCGTTTGTAGGAGGAACATTCTTGCCGACCGAAGTCCATCCGTCCAGGTTCGTACCATTGAAAAGTAATACCCATCCCTGCTTTTCTTCTTTCGGAGTCAGCGTGTTAAGAGATTGTGCGCTAAGTGCACATGCACAGAAAACTGAGAACAATAAAAACACAATTCGTTTCATAATAAAATGAATTAAAATTAAACTATTAAGAAAAATTACATTGATCTGTCTATCGGGGGGCAAATATACAAAATTATCATTTCCCTGTTTCTTCCTGATCCAATTTCGAACCGCAATATTTGCAATATTCGGCTTCCTCTTCATGTCCCGTCCGGTGGCAATGCGGACATTCCATCCTATTTTTTTTACGTTGTTCCCCTACCATTGTTGCCGATACAATCCCTGTCGGGACAGCGATAATCGTATAACCGATCAACATCACGATCGCCGACAGGAAGCGCCCGACAGGTGTCACAGGCGTTATGTCTCCGTAGCCGACAGTCGTCATCGTCACGATCGCCCAATAGATGCTGTTCGGAATATTATTGAACTGCGTACCGGGCTGATTTCCTTCTATCATATACATTATCGTACCGATCGAAGTCACCAAAATCAGGACAAAAAAGAAAAACACAAATATCTTCGGTGCGCTGATCCGGAGTGACTTCAATAGCATATTACCTTCTTTCAGAAAGTTAAATAGCTTAAATACACGAAAAACACGAATCAACCGGAATGCACGGATCACAAGCAGATAACGAGTACCAGCAAAGAAAAAACTCAGATAGACCGGCAATGTCGACAGCAGATCCACGATCCCGAAAAAGCTGAAAATATACTTTTTGGGTTTTGGCGAGCAATAGATACGAACCAGATACTCAAAAGTAAAGAAAGCCGTAAACACATACTCCAATATCCGTAATCCCAACGTATAATGATATGAAAAAGACCGTATGCTCTCCAATACCACAACCAATACGCTTGCGATAATAAACCCGATCAGACAGGTATCGAACAGTTTTCCCATTGGAGTATCTGATTCGAATATAATGATATACAGCTTCTTCTTCAATTTTTCATCATGAAGAAAAGCATCCACACGCTCCCGTATTCCCGAAAAAAGCCTCATAATCCGAATCTTTACTTTACTAAAAACAGTTGAAGTTTATTATTGTTACAAATATAACAAACTCAAATTATTTATAGTACATTTGTAATAACCTGTTGGAGAAACTTAAGTCTACACAACATGACCATGAAAATAAAAATACTTATTCTATTTTTCACCGTTTGTTGTTATGCAAAGGGCAGTACGATTCCTATCCAATCGGACAAAGAGCACAATACGGTGACGCGAATAGATATGTCCGAGTATAAAACAATCAATTTTGACAACCTGGTAAAAAACATCTCCTATACTCGACTGGAATCCAACTTGTTTGATTATGGCATAACCATGACTACACATAAGGACCGTCTCTACATAATGGGTAGGACAATTGCCGGAAATAAAGTAGTGATCTTCGATAAATCCGGACAACTCGTTAAAGAACTGACTTTTGCCGATGCGCTTCTCGTTATCTCGATGGCCATCATACCGGATGCAGAAGAATTGTGGGTCGTCAGCCGTTTCAAAATAATCAATAAATTCAAATTGGACGGGACACCCATTAAAAGGGTATCTTTACCTTTTCCCTGCGCCAACCTCATACCGGTTGGACAGCAAAACTTCCTCGTTTACTCAGGGGGCACATGCAACAGCCGAGGAAGCATTGAAGGTCATTTTCTTGCACTAACAGATTTCAAATCTATAAATAAGCTGTTCCTTCCGAAATGGGGAAAAGAAGAATGGCCATCTGCCCCGCAAAATATATATGCACAAGATGAGAAGGCGAATAATTTATTCATTTTTCCTAATGATATAGATACGATCTATTCTTATAATCAGCAAAAAGGAGCTGTCTATCCCTTCCTTTTTCTCGATTTCCACGGAGATTTCCTAACAAAAGACAAACATCCATACGGTCCTGGAGAAGATCAGGAAATGTCGGAAATCATCACAAAGCGAAAGTACATTTATTCTCATTATAGCTTCAACCAGGCTTCCGGCAAACTATTCTTTAAATTAGTCGGCAAGCGGGAAGATTTCTGTTCTATCAATCTGAAAAATAATGTTCTATATTCCTTCAACCGTTTGTTTGACAACTTCATGCCCATCTCTTATAATCCATTTATCGGTTCCGACGGCAAGAATTTATATGTGCTCGTCCAGGAAAAGGAGCTTGCCGAACATTACCAGAATATCAAATGCACTTATCCGGCCATCCAAAGGTTATTACCGGCATTATCTCCCGACGGGAACAGCTGGATATTACTAACTATCGAAATAAAAGAATAAAAATTATGAATAGAACCGTCTTTTTACTCGTCACTTTATTATGCTTATACCTTTCCTGTACGGAAAAAAAGCAAGAGGAGAAAATTCTATTGGAGAATTTTCCCATCCCAAAGGAGATGCATCCCCGATGGTCCGATTTATTTACGGATAAAAGTGAGATTACACCTCTGGAAACCACTTCCGAGTGTCTGGTCGGGCAAATAGACAAAATAAAAAAATTCAAAGGCCACTATTATATTTCTTCATCCGGCGGGCAATCAATCCTGCACTTCAATGAAAAAGGGAAATTTGTATCCGTACTGTCTAAACAAGGGCAAGGGCCGGAAGAATATCAGCGTATCGAGGATTTCGATATCTGTGAAACAGAGGGAACTACTGAAATCTGGATTTCAGATAATATAAGCCTGAAAGTGTATGATGCAGCTGATTTATCATTTAAATTCAAAATACCCTATTCCTATGTTATCCACAAATTCAAAAGACTGGATAACTCGCACATCCTGTTGGTAACCGGACAAAATGAAAATACACTCACTTTGACCGATAAAGAAGGGAAGATACTTTCCGACTATCTGAAAAAAGAAATTCCTTTCATTATGTTCCGTCCCGTACAGTTCATAGCATGTGGTTCAGACTATCTATTCCAGTTAGGGATATCTAACACGTATGTAGCATTTAACTCCGAAACGGAAACATTCAGGGAGGGGGTATTTACCCAAGATCAATCATATCTTTCAAAAGAACAACTACTCGAGTCTTTCAAGATCGACGGAATGGATTTTATCCTGAAAGCCAACCAAGGTTCATACATTAACAACTTCGTTTCACTACGCGATATTATCTGGGTACAGACGCACAATAATGGGCAAAACTTCCTGACCAAAATCCAAAACGGGCAGGCCGTATCAACCGAATTTACTTATGGCTCCGTACTTTCCACTATATCGGTGGCCGACAGTGACAACAGTGTCTTGCTATATGCTAATCCCGAACAACTATCCGAGTACGGGAACGATCTTTTTGACAAGTTCGGCAATAAGATAAATTGCCATGCAGAAGATAATCCCTGTATAATAGAATTCTTTTAATGTTTCCTTGTGTTTGCTTATTTGAATTTAGTAAGGTATAATTTAGGCTATATCAGTCCGACAAGCTTGGCTACGCAAAGAAACATTACTATCTTTGTTGTATTCCGAACTGAATGCACAGTTTAAATGAATAAAACAGGAACGTTATGAGCAATAAAATTTATCCGATAGGCATACAAAACTTCGAAAAACTTCGAACCGGCGGTTATTTCTATATCGATAAAACCGAACTTATCTACCGGATTATTAAAACCGGTAGCTATTATTTTCTGAGCCGTCCCCGACGCTTCGGAAAAAGCCTGCTCATTTCTACCATTGAAGCTTATTTCCAAGGCAAGAAAGAGCTGTTCGAAGGGCTTGCCATGGAAAAGCTGGAAAAAGACTGGATCGAGCATCCGATCCTGCATTTAGACCTGAATGCTAAAAAATTTGATACAGAAGACGACCTACTCCGTCTGATAGACCGCCAGTTTCTCATCTATGAACAAGAATACGGTTCTGTCCAATCAGACGAAACAATAGACGACCGTTTTGTCACACTTATCCGCAAAGCCTATGAAAAGACAGGTCGTAAAGTGGTGATCCTGATAGACGAATATGATAAACCTTTACTGCAAACCATAGAGAATACGACTTTACAAAAAGAGTATCGTGAAACCTTAAAAGCATTCTATGGAGTAATGAAATCGATGGACGGCTATATCCAGTTCGCCATGCTGACAGGAGTGACAAAATTCGGAAAAATCAGCGTATTCAGCGACCTGAACAACTTAGACGACATTTCCATGCGTGAACCCTATGTCAATATCTGTGGTATTTCCGAACAAGAGATACACGACAACCTGGAAGAAGAACTTCATGAGTTGGCAGATATACAGGCCATGACATATGAGGAAACCTGCGCTAAACTCAAAGAGTATTACGACGGTTATCATTTCGTAGAAAATACCATCGGCATATATAACCCGTTCAGCCTGCTCAACACATTTAAATATAATAAGTTCAGCAACTATTGGTTCGAAACAGGCACACCGTCTTATTTGGTTGAACTGTTGAAGCGAAGCCATTACGATCTGGAACGCATGGCAAACGAAGAAACCAGCTCGGATGTACTGAACAGCATTTATGCAGACTCGTCGAGCCCTATCCCCGTAATCTATCAAAGCGGGTATCTGACCATTAAAAGTTATGATGAAGAATTCGGCATTTACCAGTTAGGTTTCCCAAATCGTGAAGTAGAAGAAGGGTTTGTACGCTACCTGATGCCTTTCTATACGAATATAAACAAAGTAGAATCTCCCTTCGAAATACAGAAATTCGTCAGTGAAATCCGTAAAGGCCAACCCGATGCGTTCCTCCGACGCCTGCAAAGTTTCTTTGCAGACACCCCATACGAACTGGCCCGCCAATTGGAATTGCATTACCAGAATGTCCTCTTCATCGTTTTCAAACTGGTCGGTTTTTATACGCAAGTCGAATACCACACAAGCAGGGGACGTGTCGATTTGGTATTGAAAACAAATGACTACATCTATGTGATGGAATTCAAATTGGAAGGTACTGCCCAGGAAGCGCTTAAGCAAATTAACGAAAAGCAGTATGCGCTTCCATTCGCTTCCGACCCAAGAAAATTATTCAAGATCGGAATAAATTTCAGTAACCGGTTGCGAAATATTGAAGAGTGGATTATTGAAGAATGAATAAAAAAAGAACGCTATGAGCAATAAAATTTATCCGATAGGCATACAGAACTTCGAAAAACTTCGAACCGGCGGTTATTTCTATATCGATAAAACCGAACTTATCTACCGGATTATCAAAACCGGCAGCTACTATTTCCTGAGCCGTCCCCGCCGCTTCGGGAAAAGCCTGCTCATATCCACGATCGAAGCCTATTTCCAAGGCAAGAAAGAACTGTTCGAAGGGCTTGCCATGGAAAAACTGGAAAAAGACTGGATCGAGCATCCGATCTTGCACATGGACCTAAATATCGAGAAATACGATTGTCAGGAAAGCCTCGATAATATGCTTGAAAAAACATTGGCCGGTTGGGAAAGCCTGTATGGAGCCAATCCATCCGAACGTTCTTTTTCCCTCCGTTTCGCTGGAGTCATCGAACGAGCCAACAAACAGACAGGCCAACGCGTCGTAGTCCTTGTGGACGAATATGACAAGCCGATGTTACAGGCTATAGGCAATGAAGAGCTCCAACAATCATTCCGTAACACCCTGAAACCTTTCTACGGAGTTTTGAAAACGATGGACGGCAATATCAAATTCGGTATGCTAACCGGCGTAACCAAATTCGGAAAAGTAAGCGTATTCAGCGACTTGAACAATTTAGACGATATTTCCATGCGCGAGCCATACGTCAATCTTTGTGGGGTTTCCGAACAGGAGATACACGACAATCTGGAAGAAGAACTCCATGAATTAGCAGAACTCCAAAACATGACATACGAGGATGTTTGTATCAAACTCAAAGAGTATTACGACGGTTATCATTTCGTAGAAAATACCATCGGCATATATAACCCGTTCAGCCTGCTCAACACATTTAAATATAATAAGTTCAGCAACTATTGGTTCGAAACAGGCACACCGTCTTATTTGGTTGAACTGTTGAAGCGAAGCCATTACGATCTGGAACGCATGGCAAACGAAGAAACCAGCTCGGATGTACTGAACAGCATTTATGCAGACTCGTCGAGCCCTATCCCCGTAATCTATCAAAGCGGGTATCTGACCATTAAAAGTTATGATGAAGAATTCGGCATTTACCAGTTAGGTTTCCCAAATCGTGAAGTAGAAGAAGGGTTTGTACGCTACCTGATGCCTTTCTATACGAATATAAACAAAGTAGAATCTCCCTTCGAAATACAGAAATTCGTCAGTGAAATCCGTAAAGGCCAACCCGATGCGTTCCTCCGACGCCTGCAAAGTTTCTTTGCAGACACCCCATACGAACTGGCCCGCCAATTGGAATTGCATTACCAGAATGTCCTCTTTATCGTTTTCAAACTGGTCGGTTTTTATGCACAAGTCGAATACCACACCAGTATGGGACGTGTCGATTTGGTATTGAAAACGAATGACTACATCTATGTGATGGAGTTCAAATTGGAAGGTACTGCCCAAGATGCCTTGAAGCAGATTAACGAAAAGCAGTATGCACTCCCATTCGCTACCGATCCCAGAAAATTATTCAAGATCGGGATTAATTTCAGTAACGAACTGCGGAATATTGAAGAGTGGATTATTGAAGAATAATACAATAACCCCCTTTTTTGCCATTTTTCTATTTCACCTGAAATAGTGCGTCATTTTAATCTGACACTTTGCACGATTAATCTGTTTCAGGGTGGCAACAAATGTCATGGATCCGGCAACTCGTCCACGTTCCGGATTCATTGTGCCACCCTAAAACAGCAAAACAGTAACAATGTGAAAAACCTCAACTCTCTGAGAACCGAATATTTCCGAACAACATCCATACACATCCGTTTACCACAAAAGTATTTCCCGTTTTTTTCCTGTGAGGAGCACAGAATTTTCCCATACCGACCGTCTTCGTTACCGTAAGTTGCCGAGATCATATATAATGCCGACCGTCTTCATGCCTATAAAGTCCCTTGTCATGGCAATAAAGACGGTCGTCATGGAAACAAAGTGGCCAATCAATGAATAAAACACCGTTTTACTTACTGGAAAAGAGCACTTGTCTTGTACAGCTCCAAATGTAAAAAAATATTTTATTGACAATAAGGTATAAGAAATCAAATTTATTCTTCAATAATCCACTCTTCGATATTCCGCAACCTGTTACTGAAATTCACTCCGATTTTGAATCGTTTTCTGGGATCAGTAGCAAACGGGAGTGCATACTGCTTTTCGTTAATCTGCTTCAATGCATCTTGTGCAGTCCCTTCCAACTTAAATTCCATAATATAAATATAATCTTGCGTCTTCAAAACTAAATCAATACGCCCCACACTGGTGTGGTATTCGACCTGCGCATAAAAACCGACCAATTTGAAAACAATAAAAAGAACATTCTGGTAATGTAATTCCAATTGGCGAGCCAGTTCGTATGGTGTATCAGCCAAGAAACTTTGCAAGCGTCGTAAAAATGCATCAGGTTGCCCTTTACGGATTTCATTGACGAATTTTTGTATTTCAAAAGTAGATTCTACTTTATCGACACTGGTATAGAAAGGCATTAAGTATTTGATAAACCCCTCTTCCACTTCTCGATTAGGAAACCCTAACCGATAAACTCCGAATTCCTCGTCATACCCCTTGATTGTCAAGTAGCCACTCTGGTAAATGAGCGGGATAGGATTCAAATCTTCATAAATACTGTTCAAGATGTCCGAGCTAGTAACTTCATTAGCCATACGTTCCAGATCGTAATGGCTTTGTTTCAATAACATGACCAAATAGGACGGTGTGCCGGTCTCGAACCAATAATTGCCAAACTTATTATATTTAAATGTATTGAGCAAGCTAAACGGGTTGTAGACGCCTATCGTTTTTTCCACAAAATGATAACCGTCGTAATACACTTTGAGTTTAACACAAACATCCTCGTAGGTCATGTTTTGGAGTTCTGCCAACTCATGGATCTCTTCTTCCAAATTATCGTGTATTTCCTGTTCGGAAATTCCGCAGAGATTGACATAAGGTTCGCGCATGGAAATGTCGTCCAGGTTGTTCAGATCACTGAATACGCTTATTTTTCCAAATTTGGTCACCCCCGTCAGCATAGCAAACTGAATATGGCCATCCGTTGATTTCAAAACCCCATAGAAAGCTTTTAGGATATTACGGTAAGCCTCCTGCAATTCCGCATTCCCAATTGCCTGAAGCAGCGGTTTGTCATATTCGTCCACAAGGACCACAACCCGCTGGCCGGTCTTTTTATATGCACAGCGAATAACTTGGTAAAAACGCTCTTCCGGTTTACGGTCACCATACGGACTGCCGTACGTCTGTTCCCAAATCTCAAGATGTTTGTTCAATTCTTCGAGCAGAGATTCCGGCCTGTCGTATTGGCGTGCATTTAAATCCAGATGCAGGATCGGATAGTGTGACCAGTCTTTCTCTAACCGCTCCATCGCCAAGCCTTCGAATAGCTCCTTCTTACCTTGAAAATAGGCTTCGAGCGTTGATATGAGCAGGCTTTTTCCGAAACGGCGCGGACGGCTCAGGAAATAGTAACGTCCCGACTTGACAAGACGGTAGATAAACTCGGTTTTATCGATATAAAAATAACCGTCTTGGCGGAGGCTCTCAAAATTTTGTACACCTATCGGATAAATCTTATTGCTCATGGCTGTCCTTTCAAAATTGTTGGAGCTGTGCATTCAACTCGCAATACAACAAAGATAGTAATTTCCTGTTTTTCCTGCTATGTTTCTCATAAAAACAAAAGCATACATCAATGATTCGGTTACCTCCTTATTGCCATTCCACACCTTATTGTATAGATTATCAAAACACCCATTAGTCCAAATCGAAACTCTACCGCATCTATTTTGATTTTCTACCCCATATTTTTTAAATTACCCGCAGAGGTAATATTTTTTAAGAAACACAAAATCTAATAAAGGACTGAAATACAAACAAATGTCCAATATAACTATTTAGCAGAGGGATATTGTACATTTTAACATATCTAAAGAACATCAGATTCACATTCTGCCAACCCTACGTTGCTCTCCCGGACAGTTCCAATATTCAGGCGATAAGATAAACCGGAAGCATTTTCAATAGACAACTCCGGAAAAGTCATCAAATCTTCTCGCAGTCGCATTATGGTTTGCGTCATAGATTTCTTTATCGCTCGGTTTAGCTGCCTATTTTCTTCTGTCGATTCATCTTCGCTCAAAGGCCGCCCTAACACATCATTACAAAAAACAGGATAGCTGACAGTATGATCCGGAGCTTCCCAAAAACAGATAAAAGCACGTAAACGGTTTCTTGCCAAAAAAACTTTATGATCCCGATCTTTCAATTCTCCCGTTTTCTTGCAGAAAAAAACATCCTGCGCTATCTCTATCCACTCCGAAGCATCCGAAGAAAGCACTGCCGGTACGGCCGTAACAGGAGTAACAACCGCTTTATTATGCTCCACCTTTTTGCGGCGTTGCCATATATACATTATAATAACAAGAATGCACCACAATAAAATCAGCCCCCAAATCAGAGGCATCCGGCTAAATAAATAGGAATGGGAAAACAGGACATACGCTTGTAGTTTTATTTGTCTTTGATCATGTTCTACACCAAAGACAATGGGCTCCAAAGCGATCCCTGCCCGAGATAACGGCTTATTCGAACAACTGACAAGGCTGTCACCTTGTGAAAAAGAAACAGCCGTCTGGGCGATTATGCCTTCACTTTTTAGTTCTTCTTGAAAAAGACTGTCGAGGGTAAAGGCACGATTGGGATTTTCGAATGAAATGAACATCTGAAAAAACCATTCTCTTTTATCGGTCAAAGCAAGACTGTCCGCCTGCTTATTCTTTTTATACCTAACTTTTCCTTTTTCAGTTTCAATAATGACAGAATCCGATCGAAGTTCTGTCTTCGAGTCTCCCAAAAACATCTGTCCGGGTTGCATCAGCACCTTTTCCTGTTCTACAGACTGCTTAAACAAATAAAAAGTTCTTTGAATCTCTCTATTTTTTACAGATATGACATATCGGTAAGATAAAAACACAACCAAAATCGTTAAAACCAATATCCGTCCAAAAACTATAATACTTCTGTATTTTTCCATTTTTGTCTCAATTTATGATACAAAAGTAACAAAATCAGCAAGCCGCGTCAACACTTTGGCAACATTTCACTGGAAACAGCAAAGTGTTTCCATTTTTAGTTGACAATCTTAAACCGGAAGATTACTTTTACGCCCAAAAAAGAAACATGAAAAAGAAAACAGTATTAAAATTGCTTTTTATTGCAAGTTGTTTGGCGGCTATGTACAGCCTGTTTTATAGTCATGAAACAAATGCACTGGACAGTCTGGCTTTTCAGAATATTGAAGCGTTGGCCCAAAGTGAAAACGATGCAGGAGCCTATTGCTACGGTTTCGGTTCAGTCGATTGCCGAGGCCACAAAGTAAAATATAAAATATCAGGTTATAGTTTAGAGTAATTGTGAAACGTTATGCATACATATTATCAATAGGTATCAGTGCGATAATCTCCTGTACCGATTCCCCCGGTACTTACTACCCCCGATATTCGACTTTTCCCAATGAAAAGGCAATAAGTGCGCGGGTGATCAAACTGGACACTGCCCTCTTCCGCTACCCATTCCGGGTAGCGGTCAAAGACAGTATTGCTATTGTAATGGATTTGCATAACGCAGACAATTATTTTCATGCTTTCACATATCCGAATTGGAAACATATTGTTTCTTTTGGCAAACGGGGTGAAGGACCGGAAGAAATGCTTTCGGCCGAAACATTCCAGTTCAACTCCCTCGATTCCATATATGCACTCGATGCAAACAAGATGCAGATCTCACGCTGGGCGATTTCAGCAAAAGACCATTCAGCTACAAGACAGGAAGTGATACGATTAGATAAAAATCTAATCCGTTCATTAGATTTCTGTGCCACAGACTCTTGTTTTCTGATCCCAGACTATTTAGGAGAGCACCGATATTGGCAAGTCAATTACAGTGGTAAACCTATCAGAAGCATCGGTAAAATACCTACCGAAAAAGATTTGGCTTCGGAAATCCGCCCGGCATTAGCACAGGCATGGCGTAGTTTTATCGATTACAACCCTCAAAACGGCATATTTGCGTTGGTAACTCAATTAGGGGAATCCATAGAAATATACAACACCAAAGAAAACTCTCACACCATATTATATGGTCCGAACGGTGAACCCCAATTTAAAAATGTAAAAGGAGAAGGTTTTCCTACCGGGATTATGGGCTTTAGTGATATTGTTGTCACAGATCAACATATTTACAGCGTATTTCAAGGTATACGGTTCAAAGACAAATTAGCATCACATCAACGAGGTGAAAAACCGGAGGACGGAGGACGTTATATTTATGTATTCGACTTGAAAGGAAATCCTTTACATA